>Ga0193753_10002908_pt1 | contig 13086 bp, 9 predicted proteins | sample H1c2metaG_FD_144925 | JGI IMG/M metagenome (GOLD analysis project Ga0193753, IMG submission 144925) | Soil microbial communities from a riparian zone of the East river system, Colorado, United States - H1c2 | ecosystem: Environmental > Terrestrial > Soil > Riparian zone | place: USA: East River... | reverse complement strand
CCTCGAGGAGGCCGCCGGGATGCCGAACCGCCCCGGGCAGACGAGGCTCTCCACGGCGAAGCCCTGGCCCGCGGATGAGTTCGCCCTGACCAGAGCGAAGCCGAGCCAATCCTGGAGGTCCGCTTCGAGACCGCGGGCCAGCCGATGGGCCAGCCGACCGCGCCAGCCGACCGCGCCAGCCGACCGCGTCAGCCAATCGCGCCACGCAGCGGGCGGTCTGCGCGCCCGACCGCGCCGATCGTTCCCGAGGGACTCGATTCGGCGGACATCGCGAAGGCCGGCGCCGCCGATCGTCGGCCTGCGCGGACAGGCGGCTGCCGCACTCCCCGCCGCGGACCCGATTCGGCGGACATCGCGAAGGCCGGGCCGCCGATCGTCGGCCCGCGCGGACAGGCGGCTGCCGCGCTCCCCGCCGCGGACTTGATTCGGCGGACATGAGGCCCCGGGTCGATCCGGCGCCCATCGATTCGGGGACATCGCGAAGGCCGGCGCCGCCGATCTTCAGCCCGCGCGGACAGGCGGCTGCCGCACTCCCCGCCGCGGACTTGATTCGGCGGACATGAAGGCCCGGGCTCGATCCGGCGCACATCGCGAACGAGGCGACCAAGGACGGGCGTCGGGCGTCGGGCGTCGGGCGTCGGGCGTCGGGCGTCGGGCGTCGGGCGTCGGGCGTCGGGCGTCGGGCGTCGGGCGTCGGGCCTCGGGCGTCGGGCCTCGGGCCAAGTGCCTCGCGCCTCGGGCCTCGCGCCTCGGGCCTCGCGCCTCGCGCCTCGCGCCTCGCGCCTCGGGCCTCGCGCCTCGCGCCTCGCGCCTCGGGCCTCGCGCCTCGCGCCTCGCGCCTCGGGCCTCGGGCCTCGGGCCAAGTGCCTCGGGTCAGCGGGGGACGAAGCCGCGGACGAGGAGGCCTGGGAGGGGGAGTGGGAGGACGGGGGGGAGGCGGCCGGCGAGGGCTTGCTCGGTGGCTCGGTGGAGCTGGTTGGTTCGGTACTTGTAGGATTTCTTGTACCAGCGGAGGGAGCCGGCCTCGCGGCAGCCGAGGGGGCGATCGGTGGGGGCGCAGTAGATCCTGACGTGCATGTGGTCGTCGTGGATCAGGCCGGCAGAGGGCTGGTGGAGGAGCTCGGCGGCGGCGGCGATGAGGTCGGCGGGGGCGCGGGCGGTGGTGGCGGCGTCGAGGATTCGCTGCTTGAGGTCGTCGGAGATGAAGATGTACTCGACGTCGGCGACGGGGTCCTCGAGGATGGCGCGGACCAGGGTCCAGTTGGCTCGATCGTCGAAGTGGGCCGGTGGCGCGCCGGAGCCTGGCAGGCTCAGTCCGTCGGCGCCGTAGCGGCGCATGGCATCGGCGACCACGGGCCGGCCGGCTGCGTCTCTTGCGTAGAAGAGGAGGTCGACGTCTCGCCCGGTCTGATGGGAGCGGTGCCAGGCGCTCGGCCCTCCCCTCGCGGGCGACAGGTCGGCGACGGCGAGGGGGCGGCCGAGGTTTGCCGGCTCCAGCTCGCGGCCGAGGTGGACCACGAAGGCAACCATCTCGGTCGTGCCGTAGCGGAGGCCGCGGTGGGCCCAGGTCGGCGGCATCCAGTAGCCTTCGCCGGACACCGGCAGCTCATCGGGGTTGAGGAGGGCGCCTCGGCCGGGCGGGCCGAGGGAGACGCTGGTCCCGTCGTCGGCCATGCCGAGCGCCGCGCATCCGGCCAGCCAGGCGGCGAACCCGATCACGCCGGCCCAGCGCAGCACCGGCTCAGGATACGAGAGAAGCCGGGGCGCGCAAATTTGCTTCGGCCACCGTGCCGTCGTGCCGTCGTGCCGGTCGCGCCAGCCCAGCCGGCCGGCCGGCCGAAAATCGAAACGCCCGCCGGCGTGGGGCCGGCGGGCGTCTTCACTTCACGTCACTGCACGAAGAGGCTAGGTGGTCTCTTCGAACTCGGCGTCGATCACGCCCTCGTCGCGGGGCTGTTGCTCGTCGGGGTGCTGGCCGTTGCCGCCGGGGCCTCCGCCCTCGCCCGAGGCTCCCTTGTACATGGCCTCGGCCACCTTGTGCGCCGCGGACTGGAGCGACTCGAGGGCGGCCCGGAGATCGCCCGGGCTGGTCGGCTCGCGGTTGGCATCGAGGACCTGCTGGGCGCTCTTCAGCTCCTCCTCGGCGCGCAGCTTCTCGGTGTCCGGGATCTTGTCCGCGTTCTCCTCGATCAGCTTGCGGGTGCCGTAGACGAGCGAGTCGAGCTGGTTGCGCGCCTCGATCGCCTCCTTGCGCTCCTTGTCCTCGGCCGCGTGCGACTCGGCCTCCTTCACCATCTTGTCGATCTCGGACTCGCTGAGACCCGACGAGGAGGTGATGGTGATGCTCTGCTCCTTGTTGGTCGCCTTGTCCTTGGCGCCGACGTTCAGGATGCCGTTGGCGTCGATGTCGAAGGTGACCTCGACCTGGGGCACGCCGCGCGGTGCGGGCGGGATTCCGTTCAGGTGGAACTTGCCGAGCGTGCGGTTGTCGCGCGCCATCGGCCGCTCACCCTGCATCACGTGCACCTCGACCGAGGTCTGGTTGTCCGACGCGGTCGAGAAGATCTCGCCCTTGCGGGTCGGGATCGTGGTGTTGCGCGGGATCAGCACCGTCGACACGCCGCCCAGGGTCTCGATCGACAGCGACAGCGGCGTCACGTCGAGCAGGAGGATGTCCTTCACGTCGCCCGAGAGCACGCCGGCCTGGACCGCCGCGCCGAGCGCGACCACCTCGTCCGGGTTGACGCCCTTGTGCGGCTCGCGCTGGAAGAAGTCCTTCACCTGCTTCTGGACCATCGGGATGCGGGTCGATCCGCCGACCAGCACCACCTCGTGGATGTCCTTGACCGACTTGCCTGCGTCGGAGAGGGCCTTCTTGCACGGCTCCATCGTCCGCTTGACGATGTCCTCGATCATCTGCTCGAACTTGGCGCGGCTGAGCTTGATGACCAGGTGCTTCGGCCCGGTCGCGTCGGCGGTGAGGAACGGCAGGTTGATCTCGGTCTCCTGCACGCTCGACAGCTCGATCTTGGCCTTCTCCGCCGCCTCCTTGAGGCGCTGGAGGACCATCTTGTCCTTGCCGACGTCGATGCCGTTGTCCTTCTTGAACTCGGCGATGAGCCAGTCCATCACCCGCGCGTCGATGTCGTCGCCGCCCAGGTGAGTGTCGCCGTTGGTGGACACGACCTCGACCACCTTGTCGCCCACCTCGAGGATCGAGATGTCGAAGGTGCCGCCGCCGAAGTCGTAGACCGCGATCAGCTGGTCCTGGGTCTTGTCGAGACCGTAGGCCAGCGCGGCCGCGGTCGGCTCGTTGACGATGCGCTTGACCTCGAGGCCGGCGATCCGGCCGGCGTCCTTGGTCGCCTGGCGCTGCGAGTCGTTGAAGTAGGCCGGCACGGTGATGACGGCTTCCTTGACCGGCTCACCCAGGTACTCCTCGGCGGCGCGCTTCAGCTTCATCAGCACGCGAGCCGAGATCTCCTGGATCGCGTAGCGCTTGCCGCGGATCTCGATCATGCAGTCGCCGTTCGGGCCGCGGACGACCTTGTACGGGACCCGCTTGATCTCGTCCTGCGTCGCAGGATCCTCGAACTTGCGGCCGATGAGCCGCTTGGCCGAGAACACCGTGTTCTCGGGGTTGGTGATGGCCTGTCGGCGCGCGATCTGACCGACCAGGACCTCGCCCTTCTCGTCGAATGCCACCACCGACGGGGTCAGGCGTCCGCCCTCCTCGTTGGTGATGATCTTGGGCTCCTTGCCCTCCATGATGGCCACCGCGCTGTTCGTGGTGCCCAGGTCGATGCCGATGATCTTGCCCATTCTCAGGCTCCTCCTCCTCGAGGTCTGCTTGGTATGGGCGGCAACCTAAGCACCTCGTATCAGGGCGTCAAGGCTGGGATCAGCCAAACAAAAAAACGCCCAGGGGCCGGCTGGAACCGGCCACCTGGGCGCCATGAACCGCGTATTGCTCAGGCCGACGGCTGAGGGCCTCTGGGCGGCGCCCCCGGCTCCGGCGGGACCATCGCCCCGGCCTTCTCCGCCTGCTTCTGGCGCTCGACCAGGTCCACGATGCCCGGCGGGGGCTGGGTCAACGCGATGACCAGGACCTCGTCCATCCGCTTGACCGGGATGATCTCGATCTCCTGCTTGACCTCGTCCGGCACGTCGACCAGGTCCTTCACGTTGCGCTCGGGGATGATGACCCGCTTGATCCCCGCGCGGTGGGCGGCGAGGAGCTTCTCCTTCACCCCGCCGATCTGCAGGACGTTGCCGCGCAGCGTGATCTCACCGGTCATCGCCACATCGGGACTGACCGGCACCCCCAGGAGGAGCGAGACCAGCGCGGTGTACATGGTGACGCCGGCCGACGGGCCGTCCTTGGGGATCCCTCCGGCCGGCACGTGGACGTGGATGTCCACGTTCTCGACCAGGTTGCCGGCCTCGAGGCCGAGCGCCGGCGCGCGGCTGCGGATGAACGACAGCGCCGCGGTCACCGACTCCTTCATCACGTCGCCCAGCTGGCCGGTCAGGGTGAGCTTGCCCTTGCCCGGCATGCGGGTCGCCTCGATGAAGAGGATGTCGCCGCCGACCGAGGTCCAGGCCAGCCCGGTCGCCACCCCCGGCTCGCTGGTCCGGTCGGCCACCTCGCTGACGAACTTGGTCGGGCCGAGGTACTCCGGCACGTCGCCGGCGCCGATGAGCTCCTTGCTCTTGGCCGAGCCCTCGGCGACCTTCACCGCCACGCCGCGGCACAGGCTGCCGATCTCGCGCTCGAGGTTTCGCACGCCGGCCTCGCGCGTGTACGAGTCGATGATCTCGTACACCGCGTCGTCGGTGATCTCGCACTGCTCGTTGCTGAGGCCGTGATCCTCGAGCTGCTTGGGGACCAGGAACTGGCGCGAGATGTGGCGCTTCTCCTGCCGGGTGTAGCCGGGCAGCTCGATGATCTCGAGGCGATCGCGCAGCGCCCACGGGATCGGGTCGAGCTGGTTGGCCGTGGCGATGAACATGACCTTGCTGAGGTCGAACGACACCTCGAGGTAGTGATCGCTGAAGGCGTGGTTCTGTTCCGGGTCGAGCACCTCGAGCAGCGCCGAGGCCGGGTCGCCCCGAAAGTCGTGGCCGAGCTTGTCGATCTCGTCGAGCACGAACACCGGGTTGTTGGTGCCGGCCTTCTTGATGCCCTGGATGACGCGGCCGGGCAGCGAGCCGACGTAGGTGCGCCGGTGGCCGCGGATCTCCGCCTCGTCGCGCACGCCGCCCAGCGATACGCGCACGAACTTTCGCCCGATGGCGCGCGCGATCGACCGGCCGAGCGACGTCTTGCCGACGCCGGGGGGGCCCGACAGGCACAGGATCGGGCCCTTCTTGTCGTTCTTCAGCTTCCGCACCGCCATGTACTCGACGATGCGCTTCTTCACCTTCTCGAGGTCGTAGTGGTCCTCGTTGAGGACCTTGCGGACCTCCTCGAGCTCGATGTGGTCCTCGGTGCCGGACGACCACGGCAGCTCGACCAGCCACTCGAGGTAGGTGCGCGTGACCGTGTACTCGGCCGACGACGGCTGCATGCTCTTCAGCCGGTCGTACTGCTTGAGCGCGGCCTTCTCCGCCTCCTCGGGCATGCGGGCCTGCGCGATCTTGTCCTTGAACTCCTCGAGGTCGCTGCCGGAGTCGTCGAGCTCGCCCAGCTCGTCCTTGATCGCCTTCAGCTGCTGGCGGAGGACGTACTCGCGCTGGTTGCGGCCCATCTCCTCCTGGACCTGGGTGTTGATGCGCTCGCGGACCTTCAGCACCTCGAGCTGGCGCGACAGGAACTGCAGGACCTTGCGCATGCGCGCCTTCAGGTCGTAGGTCTCGAGGATCTCCTGCTTCTCGGCCACCTCGAGCTCGAGGTTCGAGGTGATGAGGTCGGCCAGGTGGCCCGGCTCGGTCACGCTGTCGACCAGCGCGCCCGCCTCCTTGGGCAACTCGGGCATGAGCTTGACGACGCGCTTGGCGATGTCCTTCAGGTTCATCACCAGGGCGTCGAGCTCGACGTCGGTCGTGGTCGGATCCGGCCGCGCCTCGACCCGGGCAGCGATGAACGGCTCGGTCCCGTCGAACGAGGAGACGGTGACGCGCGTGACTCCCTGCAGGATCACGCTGAAGTTGTCCTTGGCCAGCTTGATGACCTTGAGGATCCGGGCGGCGCAGCCGACCCGGTACATGTCTTCCTCACCCGGGTCCTCGGTGCGGGCGTCCTTCTGGGTCAGGATCCCGATGACCGGGCGCTCCTTCGAGATGGCGTCCTCGACCAAGCGCACCGACTTCCGGCGGCCCACATCGATAGGAATGATGCTCCCCGGGAAAAGAACCGAGTTTCTGAGCGGCAGGATGGGAATGACTTCCGGGATCTCGACCGGAAGCTCGCTTCCCGACTTCGGCTTGGTCATGAAATGGAACGTACGAACCTGACGCCTTCCCGTCAATTGGCCGCGGCGAATCTGCGTGGTTGGCGCACGCGGGGGAGCCACGCGCAGAGCGTGCGCGCGAGGGTGCAACTCGCACGGCCTCCCCCCGCGCCGGGTGCGCGCCTCGTGACGCGCTGCGCTCGGCAGCCGTGCGGCCGTGACACCGGAAGGCGAGTTCAGGTCTCGGCGCGTGCGCGCTGCGCTCGGCAGCCGTGCGGCCGTGACACCGGAAGGCGAGTTCAGGTCTCGGCGCGTGCGCGGCGGTGGAGCGGATGGCGCGGCGGTGAGGCTCTTGATCGACGCGCGGCCCCGTGACAAGCTGGTCTGACCACTCTTCCCCGCTGGTTGCGCCGTATTCTCCCGGATTCGCATGGCGCTCAAATCCGATACATCCCCCGCCGAGCTCGTCCATGACCCCGCCGTGTCGACCCAGATCGACGCGGTGTTCGACGCGCTCGTGGCCGACATCGTGCGCGGGACGTATCCACCCGGCACGCGTCTGCCGGCCGAGCGGGAGCTGTCGCGCATGCTGGGCGCGTCGCGTCCGACCCTGCGCGAAGCGCTGCGCCGGCTCGACGAGTGGAACCTGGTGTCGGCGCGGCGCGGCTCTGGAATCGTCGTTCGCGAGGTGCGCGAATGGATGATCGAGGTGCTGCCGGTGTACCTGGCGCACGGTCAGCCCGGACCCGATCGCCCGACGATCGGCAGCCTGGTCTCCGACCTGTTGCTGCTGCGCCGCTTCATCCTGGTCGACATGCTGCGCGCGCTGGCCGGTCGGGTGCCGCCGGGCGGCACCGCCACGGCGCGAGCTCACGTCGAGCGGGCCTGGCAGATGCGCGCCGACGGGCCGGCGTTCGCCGCCGAGGACTTCCAGATCATCCGCGCGCTGGCCGAGGCGGCCGGATCGCTGCCGGCGATGTGGATGGTGAACCGGCTGTCCGCGGTCTACCTCGACATCGCGCGTCGGCTGTCCGGCGCGATCGCGCCGCCGCCGGAGTACCTCGAGGTGCACGACCGGATGCTGACGCTCCTCGAGGCCGGCGATCACGAGGGAGCGACCCGCGAGATCGGCACCTACCTCGAGCGGCACGATCAGCGGATCCTGGCCGCGTTCGGGGGCGCGACGTGAGCGACGACGCGGCGAGTGGAGGCCCCGCAGGGGTTCCGCTCGATCCGCTTCGCTCAACTCCTGTTGGATACCGCCACTCGCCGCGGGTGAGCCGGCTGTTCGGCAGCCTGGTCCCGGTCGTCTGTCCCGAGGGGGCCGTGCGGCTCGGCCTGGTCGACTGGCTGGTGCACCACACCGAGCTCAGCATCGGGTCGTTCCCGCGCGTGGTGCGGCGCGCCCTGGTCGCCGGGCTGACCACCTACGACCTGTCGGCGGCGGCGTGGCCGCGCGCGCGCGGGCGGAGCGCGGGTCGCCTCGACCCGGAGCGAGCCGAGGCGTGGTACCGGCTGTGGTGGGAGAGCCGGCTCCTGCCCCGCCGCGAGCTGGCCCGCGCCGCCAAGCAGCTCCTCTGCCTGGCCTACTACGAGGCGCCGTCGGTGCAGGCCGAGATCGGCTACGCGCCGCAGGCGTGGATCGACAAGGTCGCGCGGCGTCGGCTCGAGGTGCACCGCCCGGCGATCGAGCGGCACCAGGAGTCGCTGATCGCGCCGGACCCGCTGCCGAGCTCGCTGACCGCGCCGCGGGCGGCGCGGGAGGCCAGCTGACCGTGAGCGCCGGCGCCGCGGCGCTCCGCGCCGATCACGTGCCGCGCGGCGTGTACACGCGCGACGACCTGCGCGAGGACGTCATCCTCGGCTGCGACGTGGTGGTGGTCGGCTCCGGCGCCGGCGGCGCGGTCGTGGCGGCGGAGCTGTCCGAGGCCGGCTTCGACGTGATCCTCATGGAGGAGGGCCGCTACTACTCGACGCGCGACTTCACCGCCGAGGCGTCCGCGATGATCCGCCAGCTCTACCGCGGTGGCGGCGCGACGCTGGCGATGGGCGAGCCGCCGGTCATGTACCAGGAGGGCAGCACCGTCGGTGGATCGACCGTCGTGAACGGCGGGATGGCCTGGCGCACGCCGGAGAACATCCTCGACCGCTGGGACCGCGAGCACCGGGTCGAGGGCATCCGCGCCGCCGACATGGAGCTCTACTTCGAGCGGGTCGAGCGGCGGCTGCACGTGCGCACCCAGGACCCCGAGTCGATCGGGCGCGACAACCAGCTCCTCAAGATCGGCGCCGACCGCAAGGGCTGGCGGGTGGTGGACAACCTGCGCAACCAGGTCCACTGCGCCGGGTCCAACAACTGCGCGTTCGGCTGCCCGACCGGGGCCAAGCAGTCGGCGCTGGTCAGCTACGTCCCGCGCGCGCTGCACTTCGGGACCCGGCTCCACTCCGACCTGCGCGCCATGCGGATCCTCCGCCGCGGCAAGCGCGCCACCGGGGTCGAGGCGCGCGTGGTCGAGCCGGGCGGGCGGCTGGGCGCGCGCGTGACCGTGCGGGCCCGCCTGGTGGTGTCGGCGTGCGGCGCGATCCACACCCCTGCCCTGCTCGCCCGCTCCGGGTTCCGCTCGCCGTCGGGGCAGCTCGGCCAGAATCTCAGCCTGCACCCCAACTGCAAGGTCGTCGCGATCTTCGACGAGGACGTGCGCGGGTGGGAGGGCGTGCACCAGGCCTACCAGGTGCGCGAGTTCCAGGATCAGGGGTTCCTGTTCGCGGCGGTGAACATCCCGCCCGGGATCCTCGCCATGGGGATGCCGTGCTACGGCGACGCGCTCGGGCGGCTCATGAGCGACTACCGGCGCATGGTGGTGGCCGGCATGCTGGTCGAGGACAGCGTGGTCGGTCGGGTGCGGATCCTGCCCGGCGGCCAGCCGCTCGCGTTCTATCAGCTGGCCGACGCCGACGCGGACAAGCTGGTGCACGGGACCACGCTCCTGTGCGAGCTCCTGTTCGAGGCCGGCGCGCGCCGCATCCTCCTGCCGTTCGCCGGGGTCGGCGAGCTGCGATCGCCGGACGACCTGGCCGGGCTGCGCGCGCGGCGGATCCCGAAGAGCCACATGGAGATCGTCACCGTCCACGTCATGGGCACCGCGCGGATGGGCGGCGATCGGGCCCACGCGGTGACCGACTCCCACGGTCTGGTCCACGACGCCGACGGCCTGATGGTGGCAGACGCCAGCCTGTTTCCGACCCCGATCGGGGTCAACCCGGCCGAAACGATCAGCGCGCTGGCCACGCGCAACGCGCACCATGTGATCGAGAACCGGCGGAGGTTCCTGTCGTGAAGCACGGGCGCGAGGCGGAGCGAGCGGGCGGCGGCGAGCCGTCCGCGGCCTACCTGGCGCTGGTCGGACGCTCGCGCGGCGAGCTCGAGGAGGTTCTCCTGCGCGGGGCGCGGCCCGACCTCGATCGGCTGGCCGGGTGGGAGTTCCGCGGCATGAACACGCCGGCGTGGGCGCGGGCGGCGCGGATCCGCAAGTTCGCCAAGGGCTTCGAGCGGCGCGGGACCGGCGAGCTGTTCGGCTACAACCGTCCGGTGCGGCAGGACGCCGATCAGGCGCCGTGGCAGGTGACCGGCGATCGGTTCGGCTGGTACCGGGTCGGCGCGGTCGACCCGACCGCTCGCGACAACGCCTACCTCCACGCCGCGCTGCTCGACTATGGCCGCGGCGGCAACCGCCCGTGGAGCCCCACCGGGGTTCCCCCGGACGCTTCCGGATCAGTCTTTCGGCGGGCTGTTCGCTGGGGGAGCCCCAGCCGCGGGCTTCGCGACTACCTGGTCGAGGTCGATGGCGCCGGCGGTGAGCTCTACCTGGGCAAGGCGTACTACGCGCTCGGGCCGACCCGGGTCGCGGTCGGCTTCTTCGTGCTCGAGCGCCTGCGGCCGGCCCCGGAGTAGGCGCGCGTCAGAACGGCGGGCCCGTCGGTGGTGTGACGATCCGCCGATGTCACACTGCCCCGGTGGGGCGCCGTCGAGATACCTGGTCACGCGAGCTGTGAGGCCACCCACAGGTGGGCAGAGAGAGACGCCGGTCTTCAGCGTCTGTCTTGACTAGCTGTTATCGAATGGGCAACTCTTTCGATCGCTCTCCAGGCGAGCGACAGAGGAGCGGGAAGTTGGAGGGTTCGGGGGGATTCTCTACGGGTGCCGTCCGTCCTGCGCGGACCGCGCCCCTTGTCGGCAACTCGGAGATCTTCGATCGCCTCCGTGGGCGCATCACCTCGGTCGCCAGCGCGCAGCGAACGACGCTGATCTGCGGGCCGACCGGCAGCGGCAAGGAGCTGGTCGCGCGCGCGCTGCATGACCAGTCGGACCGGCGCCGGCGCCCGTACGTCACGGTGCACTGCGCGACGCTGCCGGATACGCTGGTCGAGGCGGAGATGTTCGGGCACAGCCGCGGCGCCTTCACCGGCGCGACCCAGGCGCGCCTCGGGCTCATCGGATCGGCGGCGACCGGGACGCTGTTCCTCGACGAGGTCGACTCGCTGCCGGCCGCGGCCCAGGCCAAGCTGCTCCGGTTCCTCGAGACCGGCGAGTACCGCGCGGTCGGATCGGATCGAGTCGAGCAGTCGGCGGCGTGGGTGATCGCGTCGACCAACCAGGAGCTGGGCACCTGCGTGCAGCGCGGCGCCTTCCGCGCCGATCTCATGTACCGGCTGTCGGTGGTGCGGCTCGACGTGCCCGCGCTGGCCCAGCGGCGCGAGGACATCCTGGTCCTGGCCGATCACTTCCTCGCGCTGGCGACCGGCGGCTCCAAGCGGCTGGCCGACCAGGCGCGCGGCGCGCTGACCTCGTACGACTGGCCGGGCAACGTCCGCGAGCTCAAGCACCGGGTCGAGTCGGCCGCGCTGTTCCACGGCGGCGACGAGATCGACGCCTCCGCGCTCGGGCTGGCCGACGATGACGCGCTCGATGCGCCGGGGTCGGCGACGCCGGTGCCGAGCACCATGCCGCTCGAGCGCGAGCTGTGGTCGCTCATCGAGGACCAGGGGTTGACCCTGTCGGCCGCGCTGGCCCGCTGCGAGGAGATCCTCGTGCAGCAGGCGCTGCGCGCCGAGGGAATGAATCGCACGCGCGCGGCGGGCCGGCTCGGCATCCACGTGCGGACGATCTTCAAGAAGCTGACTGGTTTGCGCGCCGAGGGAATGAATCGCACGCGCGCGGCGGGCCGGCTCGGCATCCACGTGCGGACGATCTTCAAGAAGCTGACTGGTTAGCTGAGGGAGGCCCGAAGGGCCAACCGAAGCTATTTCTTGAGCCGACGACTGGCTCGCCGAGGTCTACGACCTTCGAGCTAGCTGAGGGAGGCCCGAAGGGCCAACCGAAGCTATTTCTTGAGCCGACGACTGGCTCGCCGAGGTCTACGACCTTCGAGCTGGCAGGGAGGCCCGAAGGGCCAACCGAGTCTCCGTTCTGGAGCCAACCGGCCGCGGCCCACACCCTTTCATAGAATTTGACTTTCAATTTCAGAAATGCTCCGCTACAACCTCCGGATGCGACGCGCCGTCCCGACCGTCCTCCTCCTCGCCGCCCTCGTCGCCCTCCTCGCCCTCCTCGCCGCGTGCGGAGGCGGGATGGAACCGACCGCGACCGGCCCCCGCCGCCAGCGCGGGATCCTGCTCATGGCCCACGGCGGCAGCCCCGAGTGGAACGCCGAGGTGGAGGCGGCGGTCGAGCCGCTCCGGGTCCGCTGGCCGGTCGAGATCAGCTACGGCATGGCGGTCCCGTCGTCCATCGAGGCCGCGGTCGCCCGGCTCGAGGCGCGCGGCGTCACCGACATCGCGGTGGTGCGCCTGTTCGTGTCGGGCGAATCGTGGCGCGAGGAGACTCGCTACATCCTCGGCCTGCGCGCCGATCTCCCGGCCGAGCCGATCCGCGCCCACGCCGCGCCGCCCCACCATGCACCGGCCGCCGGACCCGGCCACGCCGGCCACGTGATGGAGCCGCCCCGCCGGATCGCCCACCGCGCCCGCATCTCGATGAGCCAGGACGGGGTCGGCGACTCCGCGCTCATCGACGCCATCCTGGTCGACCGCGTGCGCGCGCTCAGCGCCGACCCGGCCCGCGAGACCGTGCTCGTCATCGCTCACGGCCCCGGCGACGACGCCGAGGACCAGCGCTGGATCGCCGGAATGAAGCAGCGCCTGGCCGGGCTCGCCGCCGTCGGCGCCTTCCGCCGGGTCGAGGTCGCCACCCTGCGAGAGGACTGGCCCGAGAAGCGCCCTGCCGCCGAGCAGCGGATCCGGACCATCGTCGACCAGGGCAACACCGGCGGCGGTCGGGTCATCGTGGTCCCCTTCCGCGTCGCCGGCTTCGGCCCCTACCGCGACGTCCTGGCCGGCCAGACCTACGTGTCCGACGGCAAGGGCTTCCTCCCGCACGCCAACGTGACGCGCTGGATCGAGCGCACCGCCGAGTCGGTCCTCACGTCGACCGCCCGGCGGTAGATCGAGCCTCGCGTCAGAGCGTCGATTCGAGCGAGCTGGTCGCGGTCGACTGGTCGATCACCGCGGCGCACTCGGACTCGCACTGCCAGACGTTCTCCTCGCACGCGTTGCTGTCGACGCAATCCTCACAGCCCTCGAACTCGGGGCTCGTGTTGCTCTGCTGGTTCTCGCAGGCGTCCACGCAGTCGTCGAC
>Ga0193753_10002907_pt1 | contig 13088 bp, 12 predicted proteins | sample H1c2metaG_FD_144925 | JGI IMG/M metagenome (GOLD analysis project Ga0193753, IMG submission 144925) | Soil microbial communities from a riparian zone of the East river system, Colorado, United States - H1c2 | ecosystem: Environmental > Terrestrial > Soil > Riparian zone | place: USA: East... | reverse complement strand
GGAGATGCAGGACTGGCAGCGCAACAAGGTCGCCAAGGTCAACCGCATGCTGCGCGATACGCTGGTGGAGATCGGCGATATGGGCGAACGGCTCTCCCATATCCGCGACACGCTGCTGGTGTTGCAGCGCGCCGTTCCCTTCGTCACCGAACATGGCGACGGCTGGATGGAAGTTCTGGTCAAGGCGCGGCTCAAGATGGCGGGAGCAGACGTCCAGTCGCTGAACGACTATGAAGTCCATCTTACGGACAAGCTCCAGTTCCTGCTGGATGCTGACCTGGGCTTCATCGCCACCGAACAGAATGATCTGTTCAAGGTGATGACCATCTGGTCGGTGGTGGGCATTCCCCCCGTGCTGGTGGCCGGAATCTACGGCATGAACTTCCATTACATGCCGGAACTGAATTGGCCGGATGGATACCCTTTTGGACTGGCCCTGATTGCCGTCAGCGGTGAAAAATCTAAAATCCTTGCCGGCCCTTCACTTACGTTCAGGGCGTTCGCCACTCAAATCGATCCGCTGGATCGATTTTCCCGGCTTCGCCGGTCGTATCTCACCGGCAAACTATTGCAGATTTTTCACCTTGGGATAAACTGGTTGGTGCGCGGGCGGTGTCCGCAGCAGGGGCTGAAATTCATCCAATCCGAAATTCTTTTCCCGCTTCGGTTGGATCATACTTCGGTTGGGTTACACAAAGGGGGTCTATCATGCGCTTGGGCAAATCCGCTGCCGTCACAGCAGCTCTCTCCTTGGCATGTGTGCCGTTCGCCACCGTGCCGGGTTTCGCGGCCTCGATCGGCGAGAAGACCGCGCAGAAACAGGCCGAGATTCCCACCTGCAGTCACAAGATCGGCAGCCTGGCGATACGTGAGCCGCAAAACAGATGGTGGGAAGGCCTGGGCCTGGAATCGCCGGAAGCGCTGCTCAAGGTATTCGTGATGAAATCCGGCTGCTTCACCCTGGTGGACCGCGGCAAGGGCTTTGAGATGGCGCAACAGGAACGCGCCCTGGCGGCCGGCGGCGCATTGCAAGGCGGCTCGAATATCGGCGGCGGCCAGGTCAAGGCGGCAGATTACATTCTGGTGCCCGATGTCGCATCCAAGAATGGCAATGCCAGCGGAACCAATGTCGGCGGCCTGCTGGGCGGCTTCATGGGCGGTTTCGCCGGTGCAATCGTCTCCAACATCAACATCTCATCCAAGACAGCCGATGTGGTGCTGACCATCACCAATGTGCGCACCAGCGAACAGCAGGCGATCGCGCAAGGCCATGGCTCCAAGACGGACGTCGGCTTTGGCGTGGGCGGCGGCGGCTTTGGCCTGGGTGGCTTCGGTGCGGCCGGCATCTCCAACTACCAGAACACCGCCATCGGCCAGGTCGTGACCCTGGCTTACATTGAGGCCTACACCAAGCTGGTGGGCGACATGGGCGGTCTCTCCGACAATGCCAAGGCCGATGCGCCGCAGCGCACCGTGACCATGACGCGCCCCGGCGTGATGCGCACCTCGCCCAGCGAAAAGAGCAAGGTGGTGCGTACGCTTGATCCCGGCATGATCCTCTACCCCACCGGCAATACCGACGGCGCGTGGCGGGAAGTCACCGATGAAGTGGACAATAAGGGCTGGGTGCCAAACGGCAGCCTCGCCATGGCGCGCTAGTCCACATCCGTTCAAGCAAAAGGCCCGGCCTCAGCGCCGGGCCTTTTTGTTTTAACGTAGTTTCTTGCGCAATCTTTGCACCACAAAGCGTGGCTTACAGATTGCGCCCCATGGCGAGGAATTTGGCGCGACGCTGGCGCAGCAGTTCTTCGCCGGAAATGCCTTCCATTTCCTTGAGCCCCGCCGCGATCTGATCGGCCACGGCGTCGATCGTTTCCAGTGGCGCGCGATGGGCGCCGCCCACTGGTTCGGAGACGATCGCGTCGATCACCCTGAGCTGATGCAGGTCCTGGGCGGTGATCTTCAGCGCCGCGGCGGCTTCCTGCGCCTTGTCGGCGCTGCGCCACAGGATCGAGGCGCAGCCTTCTGGCGAGATCACGGAATAGATCGAATGTTCCAGCATATAGACGCGGCTGGCCGCCGCGATGGCGATGGCGCCGCCCGACATGCCTTCGCCGATGATGGTCGCGATGAAGGGCGCCCTGACCGACAATCCCGCCTGGATTGAGCGGGCAATCGCTTCTGCCTGGCCGCGCTCCTCGGCCGAGACGCCGGGATAGGCGCCGGAAGTGTCGCAAAAGCTCAGCACGGGCAGGCCGAAACGGTCTGCCATTTCAAAAATGCGCACCGCCTTGCGATACCCTTCCGGCATGGCGGAGCCGAAATTGTGCCGGATGCGGCTTTGGGTGTCGTTGCCCTTTTCCTGGCCGATGAAGGCGACGGGACGGCCGCGAAACCGCGCCAGTCCGGCAAGCACAGCCTGGTCTTCGCCATAGGCGCGATCTCCGGACAGTGGCGTGAAGTCTTCCAGAATGCGGCTGGCATAATCGAGAAAATGCGGACGCCCAGGATGGCGGGCGACCTGCACCTTTTGCCAGGAGGTCAGCCGGGCATAGGTATCGGCCACCAGGGTTCCGGCGCGGGTCTGCAACCGCTCCACTTCGGCGCCGATATCGATGTTGGGGTCCTCTTCGGCGAGCTTCTGCAGCTCGACGATTTTTCCTTCCAACTCGGCAATGGGACGCTCGAATTCCAGATAATGCATGATTCAAACCATCGGGGACCGGGAAAATGGCATAGAAGGTGGGGAAAGGAAACGCTTAAAGAGCCATTCCATTACAATGGCTTACACAGACTTTTTCGCGGCCTTGACCCGCGCCAGCGGATGGGCCGCCTGCACCACCCGGCGCAGATGATCGCGCGCCACATGGGTATAGATCTGGGTGGTGGCGATATCGGCATGCCCCAACAGGGTCTGGACGCTGCGCAGGTCGGCGCCGCCTTCCACCAGGTGGGTGGCAAAGGCGTGGCGCAGCACATGGGGAGAAACCTTGGCAGGATCCAGTCCCGCCTTGAGCGCCAGGCCCTTCAGGAGTTGATGAAACCGCCGCCGGGTGAGAAAGCCTTCCGCGCCCCGCGAGGCAAAAAGATAGCGATTGTTCTTGTCGTGTCTGGGCACGAACTTGTCGCGCACCGCCAGGTAGGCGTCCAATGCCATGCGCGCGGCCGGGCTGAGCGGGGAAAGCCGCTCCTTGTTGCCCTTGCCGGTGACGCGGATGAAATTCTCTTTGCTGCGCACCGCGGCCAGGCTCATCCCCGCCAGTTCGGAAACGCGCAAGCCCCCGCCATATAGCATCTCAACGATCAGGCTCAGCCGCAGGCCTTCGGGCGACGAATCTTCTGCGGCCGCGCCCAACATCGCATCGAGGTCGCCAGCCGAAAGGATTTTGGGCAAGGCGCGCCGGGCCTGCGGCGCGGCAATGGTCTGGGTCGGGTCATCGCTGCGGATGCCTTCCGCATAAAGAAAGCCATAGAACTGCCGCAGCGCGGAAAGCTTGCGCGCCTGGGTGGACGCCGCCATGCCCGATGAAGACAGGCCTGTGAGAAAGGCCCGCACCTGCTCCCGGCCGGCCTTGGCGGGATTGGCCCCTTCTGAACCCAGATGGCCGGCGAAATCCAGCAGATCGCGGCGGTAGGCGGCCAGCGTATTGGCGCCCGCGCCGCGCTCGGCGCTCATCATGTCCAGGAATGCCTCGATCAGGTGGGCCGAACCGCTATTTTTCCTGGAACGCGCTACCGGGTGAGTCATGGACAAAAGATGTACCATGCCCCGCGTGCTTTTTGTGAGCGGCCAAGCGAGCCGGCAAAACCGGCCTACTAAAAAAAACACCTTTGGTGTATCGGGAAGATATGACACTGACCCGGACCGTGGCTCTGGTGGGCATGATGGGGGCGGGCAAGACCTCCATCGGCAAACGCCTGGCCACGCGCCTGGAGGCGTCATTCGCCGATGTCGATCACGAAATCGAGGCAGCCGCCGGGATGACGGTGGCGGAGATTTTCGCCAAATATGGCGAGCCGGAATTCCGCCGCCTGGAACGCTGCGTCATTGCCCGGCTGCTGGGCGCCAAACCGCATGTGCTGGCCACTGGCGGCGGCGCCTATATGGATGAGACCACCCGCGCCGCGATGCGGGCATCGGCCTTTTCGATCTGGTTGAAGGCGCCGATCGACGTCCTGGTGGCGCGCGTGAGAAAACGCCAGGAACACGATCAGGCGCGCCCCCTGCTGAACAATGACGATATGCGCGGCACCCTGGAGCGGCTCTCCGTCGTGCGCGAGCCGGTCTATGCCACGGCCGACATGGTGCTGGAATCCGGCGACGAACCGCATGCCGTGCTGCTGGACAAGATCGTTGCCGCACTGGCCGCCCATGGGCTATGCGGGAAACCATGAGCGAGCCTGTTTCACAAAACAAAGTCACAGTCGGGCTGGGCGACCGGGCCTATGACATCCATGTCGGTGAGGGAATGCTCAGGCGCGCGGGCGAATTGCTCAAGCCGTACGCCAAGGGGCTGGTACCGGTGGTGACCGACAGCCATGTGGCGGACATCCACCTTTCCCCTTTGCTGGACGTGCTGCGCCGCGCCGATATCGAAGCGCGCGCCATTGTGATGCCTCCCGGCGAAGTCAGCAAAAGCTTTGCCGGGCTGGAAAGATTGTCGGGCGCTCTGCTGGACATGGAGATCGACCGCAAGGGTCTGGTGATTGCGCTGGGAGGCGGAATGATCGGCGATCTCACCGGCTTTGCCGCCGGAGTGCTGAAACGCGGAGTCGGTTTTGCGCAAATCCCCACCACGCTTCTGGCGCAGGTGGATTCCTCCGTGGGCGGCAAGACCGCGATCAACGCGGCCCAGGGCAAGAACCTGATCGGTCTGTTTCACCAGCCGCGCATAGTCATTGCCGACACCGCCCTGCTCAAGACGCTACCGCAACGCGAGCTTATGGCCGGCTATGCCGAGGTGGTGAAATACGGCGCGCTGGGAGACGCCAAATTCTTTGAATGGCTGGAAGTCCATGGCGCCCAGGCGCTGGCCGGCAGCGAGGCAGCCATGGTCCAGGCCGTGGCCCATTGCTGCGCGATGAAAGCCGATATCGTGGCGCGCGACGAACGCGAAACCGGCGACCGTGCCCTGCTCAATCTCGGACATACGTTTGGCCATGCGCTGGAAGCGGCCACCGGATTCTCCAGCCGGCTGATTCACGGGGAAGGCGTCGCCATCGGCATGGCGCTGGCATTCCAGCTGTCGGTGAAGCTGGGCCTTTGTCCGGGCCAGGATGCGCAACGCTTCATCGCGCACCTGACAGCGGTGGGCCTGCCTGCGGCGATCTCCGACATTGCAGGTGCGCGCCCCAGCGCGGGCGAACTGATCCGCCACATGGCGCACGACAAGAAGGTGAGTGACGGCAGGCTTACCTTTATCCTGTTGCGCGGGCTGGGTCAGGCTTTTGTCACCCGCGACGTGCCGCTGGAGGCGGTAAAATCGGTCCTGACGGACTGAAAAACGCGCTATGATGCCGGCCCTCCCCTGAAGGCGCCGTTCCCAAATGCTTGCTTACACCGTAGCCGCAAAATGAATTCCTCCATCGTCGATCTGTTGCTGGCGGTCTTCCTCCTTGCCGCGAATGCGTTCTTTGTCGCCGCCGAGTTCGCGCTGGTAAAAGCGCGCGGGTTCCGCATCGACGCTCTTGCTGAGGAAGAGCAGTTCGGCGCGCGGCTGGTGCAGAAGATTTTGCGCAGTATCGAGGCGCATCTCGCCTGCTGTCAGCTCGGCATTACCATGGCCTCGCTGGGTTTGGGCTGGGTCGGCGAACCTACTGTCGCGGCGTTGTTAAAGCCGGCGTTTGATTCTCTGCACATGTCCGGGTCAGTGTCGCATTTTACCTCCTTCATCGTCGGCTTCCTGGTTTTCTCCTCGCTGCACATCGTGCTGGGTGAACAGGTTCCCAAGACGCTCGCGATCCGCGAACCCGAACCCGTGGCGCTGTGGATCGCCTATCCGCTGCGCGGCACTTTTCTGCTCTTCTATCCGCTGAACTGGGTGCTCAACACGGCCTCGCGCTCGATACTCGCCATGCTGGGCGTCAAGGAAGCGCCACACCATGACATCCTGAGCGACACCGAAATCGAGGGACTGGTCGAGGTTTCGGCCGAACACGGCAAGATGGGGATCGGACAGGCCGAGTACATCCAGAATGTCTTCCGGTTCGGCGAGATGAAAGTGGCCGACGTCATGGTCCACCGTACCGAAATGTTTATCATCAATGCCGATGACCCATCGGTAGAAATTCTGACCGCGGTACTCAAGGCCGGCTATACTCGCATCCCGCTTTGGCGCGACATGCCAGACAATGTTATCGGCGTCCTGCATGCCACACACCTGGCTCAGGCGTTGCTGGAAAAGGGGGATATTGGCAAGGTGGACATCGCGGCCTTGGCCAGCGAACCATGGTTCGTGCCTGACACCACTGCGCTGGAGGAGCAACTCAACGCCTTCCGCGAGCGGCGTACCCATTTGGCGCTGGTCGTGGATGAGTATGGCGCGCTGATGGGGTTGGTGACGCCGGGCGACATATTGTCGGAAATTCTCGGTGAGATGCCCGATGAGCTTCGGACCAAGGCGCGGCCGAATGTGCGGTCCAGGCCCGACGGCTCCTATCTGGTGGACGGGACAGTGCCGGTGCGCGATCTCAATCGCGAACTGGACTGGAACCTGCCGGAAGACGATGCCACCACGGTGGCCGGGCTGGTGATTGCCCAATCCGGCACCATTCCGGAACCGGGCCAGCGCTTTGCTTTTTTCGGCTACACATTCGAGATCATGCGCCGCCAGCGCAACCAGATCACCGCGCTGCGTGTGGTCCCGCCACTTCGCGGGGCGTGAGGGCGGAAAGCGACAGCGCGTGGACGGGACCGGCGAGTTCTTCCTTCAACGCGTCATAGACCCGGCGCTGGCGTTCCACCCGCGACAGGCCCTCGAAAGAGGCCGAGACAAGCTTGACGTGAAAATGGGTTTCGCCGTGGCTGCCGTCGTCGCGTGTGGCGCCGGCATGGCCGGCATGGCGGGCGCTTTCATCGCGTACCTCCAGCGCAACCGGCGCGAAAGCGGATGTCAATTTGTCCCGGATGGCGGCGGAAACGCTCATATGGCCGAACTTCTCCTGCTCGATGTGAAAGTCAAGCAATACGTTTTCTTGTCTTTTACCCTTTCGATCCCATAATTCCATCATGGTTCAACCCCGCGCGTCGCGTTTCAAAACTGACATCCGGATCAAGCCGGGAAAGACACGCGTGCCGGAGCCCGAAACCCGCATGTGCGAGGCGCCGGGTTGCATCGGGCCGGGCAATTGCCGGGTTTCCAAATCGCCCAAAAACCTATCGGAATACTTTTGGTACTGTCCCGCCCATGCCCGCGCCCACAACGAGGCCTGGGATTTCTTCAAGGACATGGACGACAACGACAGTCAGCGGTTCCGCGAGGAGGCACTGACCGGTCATCGTCCGACCTGGCCGCTGGGCAAGCGCGGCGCCAGGGCCCGCATGGGCCAGACCCCGCTGGGCGGCCTGAATGACAGCCATGCGATGTTTGCAGAGGACGGCGACGCCGCCACCGTGCGCCGTCCGGAGCGGCATTTGACGCGGTTGCAGATCATGGCCATGGACACGCTGCAACTGGCGCATAACGCCACCTTGATCGAGATCAAGGCGCGGTATAAGGAGCTTGTGAAGCGTTTTCATCCCGACGCAAATGGCGGCGACCGGGGCGCGGAAGAACGGCTGAAACAGGTCATCAAAGCCTATGGCGTGTTGCGCGCCTCCGGGCTCCTCACCTGAAGCGGGCGTGCCCTTCGCGCCCGCGTTGACGTCGCGGCGGCTCCCGGATCAGGCTCATGAGCACCCATACCGAAACATTGGACACCAGCGCCGCGCCGGACACGCAAGTGGATGCGGCATCGCTGTTCGGCATCAAGACCGGGATGAAAGTGCCGGCCTTCAAGAAAACCAATGAGCATGTGCCGGAGATTGACCCGGCCTACCGCTTCGACCGTGACACCACCCTGGCCATCCTGGCGGGGTTTGCCTTCAACCGCCGCGTCATGGTCCAGGGCTATCACGGCACAGGCAAGTCCACCCATATCGAACAGGTGGCGGCGCGGCTTAAATGGCCCTGTATCCGCATCAACCTGGATTCCCATATCAGCCGCATCGACCTGATCGGCAAGGATGCGATCGTGCTGAAGGATGGCCAGCAGGTCACCGAATTCCGTGAAGGATTGCTGCCCTGGGCACTTCAACGGCCGGTGGCTTTGGTATTCGACGAATACGACGCCGGGCGTCCCGATGTGATGTTCGTGATCCAGCGCGTGCTGGAAGTCTCGGGCCGCCTCACCCTGCTCGATCAGAACAAGGTGATCCACCCGCATCCGGCGTTCCGCCTGTTCTCCACCACCAACACCATCGGACTTGGCGACACCACGGGACTGTATCACGGCACCCAGCAGATCAATCAGGGTCAGATGGACCGCTGGAGCATCGTGACCACCTTGAATTACCTCACCCACGAAGCCGAAGAAGAGATCGTGCTGGCCAAGGCCCCCAACTACGACACGCCGGAAGGCAAGAAGACGCTGTCGGCGATGGTGCGGCTGGCCGACATGACCCGCAACGCCTTTGTCGCGGGCGACCTTTCCACCGTGATGAGCCCGCGCACCGTGATCACCTGGGCGCAGAATGCCGAGATCTTCGGCGATATCGGCTTCGCGTTCCGCCTGACCTTCCTCAACAAGTGCGATGAACTGGAACGCGCCTCGGTGGCGGAGTTCTACCAGCGCTGCTTCGGCGAGGAACTGCCCGAAAGCGCCGCAAAAGTTTTGGTGGCGTGAAACCGGAAAGTCCCTCGGAACCATTTAAACGCGCCGTCACCGTCGCGGTGCGATCACTGGCGGCCGAGCCCGAACTGGAAGTCAATTTCTCCAGCGAGCCGCCGGCGCTCAAGGGCCTGAAAGCCCGCCTGCCCTCGCCCCATCGCAACCTGTCGGCCAGTGACATCGCACTGGTGCGCGGTACCGGCGACGCCTATGCCTTGCGCAGGGCCTATCACGACGAGAAAGTGAACAACCAGTTCCGTCCCGCCTCACCCGAAGGCGCGGCGGTGTTCGAAGCCGCGGAACAGGCGCGAGTGGAAGCGATCGGCGCCCTGGCGATGAAGGGTGTTGCGGCCAATCTCGCCTCCGGCCTGGAACAGCGGCTGATCAATCGCGGCCTGGGCAAGGCAAGGGTCCGGGACGAAGCGCCCCTGGCCGACGTCCTGGGCCTGATGGTGCGCGAAAGCCTGACCGGCCAAAAGCCGCCATCGTCGGTCGCCGCCGCGGTCGAGCTGTGGCGCCCCTATATCCAGGACAAGGCGGGCCGCGATCTCGACAGGCTGGCGGACGCGTTGCGCGACCAGAAGGCTTTCGCCCGCCTCACCCGCACCATGCTGAACCACCTGGCGCTGGGAGACGCGACCGACGCCGACCAATCCTCGGACGAGAATGCCGAAGGGGAAAACCCCGAAGGCGACAATGACGAGGGCCAGGATCAGGATGCCCAGCAGGACGGCGAAAGTGCGGCCACCGAAGCCGCCGCCGACAGCGAGGATGGCGAGCCGGTCGAAAGCGACACGGCATCGGATCAATCCGAAGACCTGTCCGGCGAACCGGAAGATGGCGCCAAGCCTCAGCGCCACGAAGCCGCCTTCGCCCATCAGGATACGTGGGGCTACAAGGTTTTCACCGCCGAATTCGACGAGGAGATCGCGGCTTCCGACCTTTGCGAGCCGGAAGAACTGGCGCGACTGCGCTCTTTCCTGGACCAGCAGCTGTCTTCCATGCAGGGCGTGGTGTCGCGCCTGGCCAACAAGCTGCAGCGGCTGTTGATGGCGCAGCAGAACCGGCATTGGGAGTATGACCTGGAAGAAGGCATGCTCGATGCCTCTCGTCTCACCCGCATCATCATCGATCCGATGTATCCCCTGTCCTTCAAGCGCGAGAAGGACACCACGTTCCGGGATACCTGCGTGACCTTGCTGCTCGACAATTCCGGCTCGATGCGCGGCCGTCCCATCATGGTGGCGGCGATGTGCGCCGACATACTGGGCCGCACTCTGGAAAGGGTGGGCGTGAAAACGGAAATATTGGGCTTCACAACGCGCGCCTGGAAGGGCGGGCAGGCACGCGAAAAATGGCTGGCTGCCGGCAAGCCGCCGCAACCCGGCCGGCTCAACGACTTGCGCCATATCGTTTACAAGTCGGGCGATGAACCGTGGCGGCGGGCCAAGCGCAATCTCGGCCTGATGATGCGCGAAGGCCTGCTGAAGGAAAATATCGATGGCGAGGCACTGACCTGGGCGCACAATCGCATCGTCGCCCGGCCCGAGCAGCGCAAGATATTGATGGTGATTTCCGACGGCGCACCGGTGGACGATTCAACCTTGTCGGTGAATGCGGGCAACTACCTGGAACAACATCTGCGCCGTGTGATCGAGGAGATCGAAACCCGCTCCAGCGTCGAACTCACCGCCATCGGCATCGGCCATGACGTGACGCGCTATTATCGCAAGGCGGTGACCATCGTGGATGCGGAGCAGCTGGGCGGTGCCATGACCGAGCAGTTGATCGATCTGTTTGCGGAAGACTCGATGAACGGCCGCAGGCAGCGGCGCTAACCCTGCGCGGTGATCTAGGTGATCTAAAGGTCAGGCCGCCTTTGCGGCGGCCTTTTTGGCAATCGCGCGCTTGAGGCGCAGGGCCTTGGGCGACAGCACGCTGTCCTTGCTTTTCAGGATGAAGGGATCCAGGCCGCCATTGCGGTCCACCGAACGCAACGCGTTCATGGAGATCTTGAGCTTGTAGCTGTTGCCCAACAACTCGCTGGCCAAAGCGATGTGCTGCAGGTTCGGACGATAGATCCGCTTGGTTTTGTTATTGGCATGGCTGACATTGTTGCCAACCTGGGGGCCTTTTCCGGTCAATTCGCAGCGGCGGGACATGGGCAATTCTCACGATTCGCTAGGGATTCGGCGGGTTTTCCCCGCAAAAGAGCGGGGTTCATAGGCAAATCAGGCCTTTAGGTCAAGCCGGGAGCGGCATCATCGGCCTTCTTTCCAGGCCGGCACCGGTTAAAAGAGAGGTTGGGCCTGTGCCCCAAAAGCACCAATATAAACAACCACATTCAAGCCGTCTTTGCGCTGGAATCTCATGAAAACCGCCTTTTTCCCGCCCGTCCTGTTTGTCGTCTCCACCCTGATGGGCGCCCTGCCCGCCTTCGCGGCAGGAGGTGCGGGCAGTGAGACGCCGGTCCTTCCCGGCTCCCGGCTGGAGGTGGCCATGACCCTGTATGCCGGGGGCATCACCATGGGGCATATGGACCTGGACGCCAGCCAGCGCGGCGGCGAGTACCACACCGTCTCCACCCTGCAGACCTCGGGCGTGATCAACACTTTCTGGCAATCCGAAATCCAGGCGACGTCATCCGGCAAGCTGGGCGCAAAGAATTTCCTGCCTGGCCTTTACGACAGTTTTTATACCGGCCGGGCCGGCCGCAAGCAGGAAGTATCGCTGAGCTATGAAGGCGCGTCGGCGCCGCGGCTCTATGCCGAACCCGCCTATTCCACCACGGGCTTCGAGGTGAAGCCGGAGGATACCAAAAACACCCTGGACCCATTGAGCGCTATAACCCTGATTTTCAGCGGGCTAAGCGCGCAGGTGGGCAACCCCTGCGCGATGACCGTGCCGGTGTTCGACGGCCGGCGCCGCTATGACATCGAAGTCGCCAAGGTCAGGGAGGTCGACATCCGGCTGGACAGCGGGCTTTACCAGGGCAAGGGCGTACAGTGCGATCTGCGCTATCGCCAGATCGCGGGCTTCAGGCCGCGCGTGTTGAAGGACAATGAAAGTTTCCCCGTGATCCATGCCTGGATCGTCAGCCTGCCCAGCGCCGTGGCGGGGCGCGACTACACCGTGCCGGTACGGATTTGGGCGGAGACCAAGTATGGCCTGCTCGCGATTCTGGCGAACTCCGTAAAGGTCGATGGGCAGCCCCCCAAGGGGTTCAAGCCCTGAAGTTCGCCGCTGCAATTTGCCCCCAAAGTTGATCAGGGTACGGAATAGAGTCGCTGCGGCCAGACAAACCCCGATTTCTCGAGTCCGCTACTAGATATGGTGGTCGGCACGGTCAAACGACCGGCTAAATGTATGAGAACAAAGGCAGATATTGAATTGGTTGGTGATTCGGCCCTTGTTCGTTCCATTTTCGTGCTGGTTTCTACTGTGGCATCCACAGCTGCTCACCGCCGGCTTTGGCCGGCGTGCAGGCTAACTCCCGGAAAGAAAAGGCTTCCCGCCGTACCAATGGCTCTGCGAATGAGCCCTTTTCCCTTGCTTCCACCGTGCTCAAACACAATCTAGCAATCATGTGCACCACACCTGCCCGCGCCCCCAAAGTGACCGCGGTCCTGGGGCCCACCAACACCGGCAAGACCTTCTTCGCCATCGAACGCATGCTGGCCCACAAATCCGGCATGATTGGACTGCCGCTGCGACTGCTGGCGCGGGAAGTCTATGACCGGATCGTCAAACAGCGTGGGCCGCAGGAAGTGGCGCTGATCACGGGCGAGGAAAAAATCGTCCCCAAGGCGCCACGCTTCTATGTCTGCACCGTCGAGGCCATGCCATTGGACATTGCGGTGGCCTGTCTGGCGGTCGATGAGATTCAGCTCTGCGCCGATCCCGAGCGCGGCCATGTTTTCACCGACCGGCTGCTCAATGCGCGTGGGACGGAAGAGACAATGCTGCTGGGCAGCGATACGATGCGCGGCATCATCCAACGTTTCATTCCCACGGCCTGGTTCATCAGCCGCGCCCGCTTCTCCGATCTGGCCTACACGGGCGCGAAAAAACTGACCCGCCTGCCTCGCCGTTCGGCGGTGGTGGGGTTTTCCGCCGAGGATGTCTATGGCATCGCCGAAGTGGTGCGCCGTCAGCGCGGCGGCGCCGCGGTGGTGCTGGGCGCGCTGTCCCCTCGACCTGGGCATTGCGGGTGCGAGGGG
>Ga0193753_10002905_pt1 | contig 13100 bp, 14 predicted proteins | sample H1c2metaG_FD_144925 | JGI IMG/M metagenome (GOLD analysis project Ga0193753, IMG submission 144925) | Soil microbial communities from a riparian zone of the East river system, Colorado, United States - H1c2 | ecosystem: Environmental > Terrestrial > Soil > Riparian zone | place: USA: East... | reverse complement strand
AGTTGCTGATGGTCTGCGCCTGTATGCCCTGGCTGGCATCCACCAACAGCAATGCTCCCTCGCATGCCGCCAATGCCCTACTTACTTCATAGCTAAAGTCCACATGCCCCGGGGTATCGATAAGGTTCAGCACATATTCCGTTCCCTTCCACTTATAATTGATCTGAATGGCGTGACTCTTAATGGTGATGCCTTTTTCCCTCTCCAGGTCCATATCATCCAGCACCTGCGCCTGCATATCCCGCTCGCCGATGGTATGGGTGAATTCCAATAGCCTGTCTGCCAATGTGCTTTTCCCGTGGTCAATATGAGCGATGATGCAAAAATTCCTGATGTTCTTCATGTACGATTATGCGGCTTTTTGAGGGTGCAAAAGTAGGCTAAAATAGTGGGATTTGAACGAGAAGAATGGGGCCATAGATTACGCGGATTGAGGTAGAGATCAAAGGAGATTCTCTCGTTCTTTCTGGCATAGATTACCATTCTGAGCACGGAGAGTTTTACTTACCTTTCGAGATTTCCCAATTAACCATCTCAGCCAAAACCACGCCATGTTTGTTATCGGTAAATATTGCTTGGTTTAATCCCCAATAAAAGAAGTGCACTGTTGTACCGTCTGCCTTTACTTCAGATTTATCAACTCCAGTTCTTGTATAGACAACAACCTTATCTCCTGCTTTAATATTTTTAGGAGCAAACCAAAATGCGGCCGTAGATCTATTGTAAAATCCTCCGCTTTCAAGAAATTCTGTCCTGAATAGTTGATAAAATTTTATCTCGCAATCCTTAATTGCCTGAAGACCTATTCTTTCATTTTGAAGATCTCCTTTATCTCCGACACTTATTATTTTCAATTCCATTTTACATATTTTGAGAGAAGACCAGCAATAATTAATATGAACCCTCCTGATAAAAATATCCAACCGTATTGATCTATTTTGAACAACGAGGCTATACCCATTAAACCTGATCCAATGGACAAGCAAAAGCTATATAATATTTCGAGCGCATTATGTGTTTTTATTTTTTCTTCTAATACAGCTTTTGCCTTGTCTACTTCGTGAAATTTTTTCTCCACAAGTTCCAGTTCAGAAACACGAATTTCTAATTTATCGATTTCGCTGATTAAAAGTTTTTGAACAGCAGGATTGGTAAGGTCATCATCCGCCAACTCCCTTCTAAGTTTGGAATAAGGCTTACCTGGAATGTAATTTGATTGATCCGCCTCCTTTTTGGAACCTGTGTCTTTATCTATTTCTGGCGTCTCCATGTTTAAAAATCTGGCGTTTTGTCTAAATTACAATAAATTTATAGATAGTTATATAAATAGCCGAACTACCCTCTGGCGCAGGTAATCACCCCCGGGTTAGAAACCAAATGCTAGTTTCCAGAATAGTATGTAAATAATGTTTCATCGTTGGTCGTTGAATAAACGACGACGACTCACGGTAGGACGGTGGACTTTGGATACTTTGATAAACAGCACGGCGCCGAAAAGTCTCTTTTTAATTTTAGACATAAATGAATTAATTTGCTTGTATGAATAACAAAGAAGTATTTATAACTGGATATCTTGGTCGCATTGCTCAAAAGTTCAATATTACAGAAGACTTGGCATTTGAGGTTTTTTCGATATCTGCTGTTTTAGATAAATCATTTCAAGAGGTTTACGACAATGTAATTATCAAAGGCCCTAGGGATGGTGGCATAGATGGTGTGCATTTTTCAGAACAGGGGGATTATTATGTTATGTATGTTTTCCAGTCGAAAAATTCTAAGTCTATTAAGCCAAACCAAGTGGACAAATTTAGAAATGACTTTAAAGATGTGTTTGTTGATGGCAACAAGGCCAATAGACCTAATATTGAAGATCTCCAGCCAAAAATTGATGAATACAATCAATTATCTAAGGCCGGGTTTATTATTGAGCCAAAACTCTACTTCTTATTTAATGGGGAGAAAATTGACCCTACAAGAGGAGGAAACCAGCAAGCTTTTCAAGCATACCATGATGTAGATAACGGTTTTGAAATACTTGACTCAGACGATTTATATGACAAGATTAGCAATTTGGTCAAAGCGCAAAGTCGAAGGAAGACAATTAAACATAGTTTCCAACCCGAAAATTCAAATATTAGCCTCAATGATAATCAAGCACTCTATAGTTATTCAATTCAGAATATTAGGTCTGCCAATTTTAGAATAAAAGCAATTGAGTTATGTACACTGATTGATCTGGAAATGGATGAAAATGCTACATATGATTATTTGTTTTCGGATAACATTAGAGGTTTTTTGGGAATGAGAGCAAGGGCTAATCAAAAAATGTTTAACACATTGGATGATCCTAATGAATCAATATATTTCCCTTTTCTTAATAATGGCTTGACAATTATTTGTGAAAAATTGATCCTCCCAAATTCTCCTCAAAATGGAGACTACGTTATACCTACCACGAATCCTGTAATTGTTAACGGTTTACAAACAACCAGGGTATTGTATTCAATTTATAAATCTTCTCCTACTAAACTTGCAAATGTATTTGTGAATATTCGATTATACGAATCAGACGACACAACTCTCGTTAACAAAATAACTGATGCGACAAATACTCAAACTCCCATCAATTATAGAGACAAGGTTAGCAACAAAGATTTTAACTCTTGGGCAAAGGAAATATTTGCAATTAATAATGTTGGATATATTACAAAAAGAGGAGAGCTATTTTCAAATAAATTCTCGAATGACTTTACGGAATCAATCGGCAGTGACACCATTTTAAAATTCTGGTTCGCTACTTTCTATGAGAAACCAGATATTGCGAAGAATAGCGTTGCTACTGTGTTAGAAACTATTTATGATGCCACTGATACGGAGAACCCTCTAAACAAGTTGTTTAATGGAGATAAAGACTCGCCAGTCTACAGACAATTATATCTTTCTTTTTTAATTTATAAAAAAGTTCAAGCCGAAAAGGAAATAAGAAAAGAAGAAGTCGAATTTATAGTCCATGCAGATGAACTACTATCTTACGGAGTATATAAAAAGCTTGAATCTAATCTTTCCAATATTCAAGATCCCGATCAGATGATCGAAGCTTACAATTACTCACTAGGCATTATTTCAGAAATTGTTACGAATGATTTAGCGATTCACACCGAGGCGGGGAGAATATTTTCATATCCAAGCTATTTCAAACGGCCCAAATGTAAAGTGGACTATAATTCAGAAGCAGATATTATTGAAACCGAATCCCTAATCGAAGATTTGCTAGCCAAACAAGGCATTTAGTTTCTCTCATCCTGGCACCCCCTCTGGTGCAAGTGTTCCCCGAAGTGTCTAACTAAATAACAGTAAATTTCCGGGATCTTGTACCTCTTAGTCCAGCCCGGATTGAATCCGGGCGAAATCCCTGCACACGTGATTCCTTAAGCATTTCGTTCGTTAATCGATACACGGAAACAATTGCGCCAGTCGTGACGGCGGCTCAAGTGTTTACGGACAAATACGGTTGTGTATGGGAATAAAGCTGCGTATATTTAAGAGTTGTACGCCAGCTAGCCGCCGGTTCTAAAGAGAAGCACATTATTAATAAAATATTTATGGCGAATACTCCCCTTATTGCGTCTCATATTGAAAGAATTGACAAGTTTAATGATCAGCTGTGGTATTATCTTTTTGCAACTGAAGAACTAAATAATCAACTGCAAAGGTTTACTGACGCTGCAAAACAAAATTATGTTGAGGATCTATTTAACAATAATCAATTTAAGCGGCGAATTCATGTGAGGGTTTCCTCCTTATCATCACATCAAAGAGAAAATAAGAATCTCACTTTTGGAGCATATATATCTGCCTGTTATGAAATAGGATCTAAATATCTAACGTTGGCTTACAATACATTGAAATCATTTAATAATATATTAACTCATAATTGGGACAGTTCTTTAGGTCCCGAAGGAAATATACAAGCTCTTCTGCAGTCTGCGGGATTACCAAGCATAAATAGGAATTACATTGACACAATTACTTATTTAAGATTGAGAAGAAATCATCATACACATATCAATGATTCAATAAATGCCCCTTTACAAAGCTTAATTACTTCGTCTGCGGCACGGTTGAATACATTTTGGCGTCAGCCAAGAAATGCGGTAAATCTTGATTTCACAAGAATTTTAATACGAAGTTTCGGGCAAGATGAAACTTTTCAGCTAATAAAAGTTCTAAGGATTTGTTTGCAAGAGATGGATGAAAATATTGCAGCTTTACTAAATAAAAACAAAGTTATCGAATATATAGTTATGAGAGAGTACGACGGCAAAACATCGAGAATGAATAGTTATGTATTACAACAACGAGTTTCAAAAGTTAAAAACATTTGTCGGACGGAATTAGGCTTGAATTGTACAGATGTCGAAATAGATCCATTTGCGAGAGCAATTGGAATATTTATAGTTTGACAAATGTCAAATGAATCAAAATCGCCTACGTACAACAGGGATTTTCGCCGTTTTGGGTGCTCAATTAAAGCTTCCGAAAGCCAGTCCCTACCCTCGCGAACGCCCCCGCTTGGACCAGCGGGCCTCAGAATCCACATGCTGGTTTCTGAATAATCTATAAATATTATGTCGGCGTTGGTCGAGATTAAACAATAGGCACCCAAAAGCTCTTCAACTCACGGAGAGACAAGATTTACTGATATATACGGTTGTATGTGGGAGGAAAGCAGCGTATATTTAACAGTTGGCAACAACCCATTCAATGTCTTCCACAATCTAAATTATATAAAATGCCCCAAAAAAAGAAAATTGAAAAGCCAATATTAGAAATAGCTAAAGAAGAGGTTGTTGTTCCAAAAAACATCAATCCCCTTATTTTTATTAGCCACGATACGAGAGACGCTGAGCTGGCAGAAGAGTTTAGTAACTTATTAAAGACTTCAAGTGCGGGCGCATTAAAATCATTTGTCTCTTCGGACAAAAAAGGAACGAGAGGAATTGAATATGGTGTTGAATGGTATCCTGCTATCATGGACAAAATTGACGAAGCATCAGAAGTTGTTTGCTTGTTGACTCAACATAGTGTCGAAAGGCCTTGGATTCTTTACGAAGCCGGTGTGGCAAAAGGAAAACTGAATAAAAAAGTTATTGGAATTGCAATGGGGATACAACACAGTGTAGCTTTTACTGGCCCATTTGCTCAATTTCAAAACAATGACGGTTCAGTTAATGCTATAACTAAACTTGTTATAGACTTAGTAAAAAAAGTCCCCGGACTTGACCCAGATCACCAACTTGTTGAACAACTTGTTCAAACATTTCATAATAAAACAAATGAAATTCTCGCAAAAAATCACGAAACAACCCAAGAAACGCAAGAAGTATCTAACGAAAATACTGTTGCAAAATTATTTGAGGAAGTAAAAATTATGTTTGAAAGCCTTCCTTCGCGAATCGAAAATAGGATTGATCCAGAATTCAAAAAAAGGAGAAGGAAATTTCATCCTATAATGATCGAAGAAATGATGCACATGGGAATTAGGACTGAAGAACCTTATGTGGAGTTTCTAATAATGATAAGTTTTTTAAAGGATGACCTTCCTTGGATGTATGAATTGGGTTTAGAAACTTATCGTGGACTTAAAGCAAGCAAATCAATAGCAGAGAAAAGAAAACTTGCTTCTTCATTTGAAAGAGCATTTGAAATGATTGGACATCCGATGATGAGAGAGTTTTATGGAAAATCAGAAGACATGCACATGTTTACGAAAGAATTAAGGCATTTCATGCATCGATTTTTAGACAGGTTTTTGAATGATGAAAAATTGAAAGAGTAAAAGCGGTATACTCTCTTTGGCGCAACTGTTCCCCGAGTTCTCTACCAGAGTAAATCCTTCGCCGTTAGTCGAAGACCAAGCAACAACTGCTCAAAGAGATAGGATTTGCGATATGTACGGTTGTGTGTATGTATGTAGGAAGAAAGCTACGTATATTTACTTTATGTCAGACACTATCTATATTAACCATGTTATCGGTGATACTTTAAGTTTGGACACCCTTAGCCAGAAACTTTCTATACTTCAGCATTCAATAGAAAAAACCGGATCTCCTACATCTATTAGTATTTGGGTACCATTTGCAGCTGCAGTCGTAGGTGGGGTGCTTGTATGGATTGGACAAGCAATAGAACGAAGTACAAGAAAAAAAACAGAAAGAAAAAATAATCTACTTGAAATCTATGCTTATTGTAGAAAATTGGAAGCAGAAATGAAAAATAATTATAGAGAACTTGCGATGGCAAAAGTACACGTTGCTTATTGGTGGCATGCACATCAGGGAGGGGGTTCCTACATGCAAAGGTATTATGAAGAACATTTAAGAAGCCAAGCTTTTGCTCGAGAAGTTGAAAAAAATATCGGAAATACTAAAGCAGCATTTATTGGGCACGTGCGAAAATTTCAAGCGTTAATGCCACTTCATGATTCTATTGATGGCCAACTTGAAACGATCTCTGAATTGACGAATCAAAAAGCCAAAGATTACGACCCCTCCGTACCACATGATAAAGTAAGATATCAACTTGTAGAGCAAGACGAAAAGGATTTAAGAGAAATCTATTATGAAAATCTGATTACATTTAAAATAATTAATGACAATCTTCAAAAATTATTGAAGCCTTTATAAAGGCGAACGCACAACATGGGTTTTCGCCGATGTAGGTGTACCGTTAAAATTTCCGCAAGCCAGCCGCTACCCCAGTGTACGCCCCCCTTGGTCTCCGACCAGCGGGCCTCAGAAACCAAATGCCAGTTTCTGGAATAATGTGTCAATATTGTTTCGTCGCTGGGCGGAAACCAAACGACGGCAGCTCACGTTCGGTTGCAGTGAACGTCGAATATTTTGATGGATATCCACGGTGGGGGAAAGAAATACGATTTGCGGACAATACGGTTGCGTGTGGGAATAAAGCTGAGTATATTTAAGAGCTAGTAGTAACATGAAATTTAGAATTCCTCTCCAAAAAATTTCATCAATCAAATTATACGTATGAATATATTCACTAAAATTGAGAAATGGGCTGAGAAACATAAGTTTTGGTCTGACATCGTAAAAGGTATACTCGCAGCTTTTTTAATTGCAACAATTATTGAAGTGGTAAAAAATGATGTTGAATACTCGGCCGAACGAAAAAAGGCCAAATTGGCGCTAAAAGTCGACATCATAAAAGAGTTTGCTGAGAAGAGCTATAATTTTACATCAATAGCTGTACGTTTAAATGAAGCATATGAAGCACTTATTAAGGCTGGGAATGGTGGTGATAGCACTGAATTCAAGGCAAGCAAAAAAATAACTCGAGATGCATTAGACCAATTCCGTTCTATTGAACATCAATTTGATATAGCAATTGACGATTCAAAACTTTCTCTAAAAGCAGATACTATTGCAAATATGATGAAAAGGATTGCAGGTGCCGATACTGCAGTTTTAGGGGGCAACTTCGCAAATTATAGAATTTGGATAAAACGTGTAAGTGACACGATTGAAATAAGAGCATTAAAATGTGACCTTTAAAATTTTTACGTAAGCTTAGTCACAACGTCATATGGAAGCGGATATCAAAACCTATACAGAAACTTGTAACACAATCAGACACTACTCTAATTTAAGTTTTAGCGTAAGAGTTCTTTCATTGGTTCAGGGGTTGACAATTTTTGCCACTTGGCTTGTTAATTATTCGAAGCAAGATTATTTGATACTAATTTCTTTGCCACTTTTTGGACTTCTTTTCACCTGGTTAATCTATAAATTTCATAAAGGCTACTATGACAGTACAGGTTTCTTTATTGAAAGAGCCATAAAAATTGAGGAAAGTATTGCAAACGAAAATCTTAAAACATTCACACATTTTAAGCCATATCATGACAAAATGTATGGAAGTAAAGGCGCAAAAATTATTACTATAAATGCGCCTTTTACATTCATTTCAATTATATTCTTTATTATTTTTCTAGTCTCTGGAATTAAATGGCTCTCATCTATGAATTGTAGTTGCGTTTAGCCGTCACGGCATTTCGCCGATGTGAGTGTTCCATTAAAACTTCCCAAGACAGTTCCTACCCTCGCGAACGCCTCGTGGTCCCCAGCGGGCCTCAGAAACCAAATGCCAGTCCCGGAACAATGAGCCAACAAATGTTAATTTCGTCGTGGCCGGGAACCAAATTATGGCGACTTAGAGAGAGAATTTATAGACGATATGGTTGTATGTGGAAAGAAAGCTGCGTATATTTAAGAGTTGTGCGTCTGCATAAATAAAGCCAAGGTTAAAAACTGGACAATCAAATTTTATCATTAAACTGAAAAAACATTTCTATATGAAAACGATTTTATTGACACTATTTTTCGCATTAACGGTTGGGATCTCTTTTGCTCAAATAAAATCAGATTCATCCGGACACCTAACGTTTAAAGGAGTGTCTATAGACGGAACCCTCAAGGAGTTTGTTTCCAAGATGAAGCAGAATGGATTTACACAAATAGAAACAAAAGACGGGACTTCTTTTCTAAAAGGCGACTTTGCATCGTATAAGAATTGTATCGTAGGAGTATCAACATTAAAAAAAAAGGATTTGGTTAATAAAATAGCTGTGATATTTCCTGACCGTGATACTTGGTCATCTCTTTCATCCAATTATTTTAATCTAAAAGAAATGCTGACGGAAAAATATGGGCAACTATCCGAAAGTATAGAGGAATTTCCGTCTTATACACCAGCCGATGATGGCTCCAAAATGATTGAAGTTAAACTTGGTGCGTGTAAATATTATGCAACCTATGAAACGCCAAAAGGTACTATTCAATTATCAATTGAACACGATGGTTTAACACGCTGTTTTGTTAAACTGGCTTACTTTGATAAAATTAACAGCGAAAGCGTAAAAAAGGATGCTTTAGACGACTTGTAATAAGCTAGAGGAATGCCACGTAGGAAATAGGACCTTTCATATAATTATTTAAATTATTAATAAAGTCACGTGAAAAAAGAAGAAATCGCTAGGTACCGAGAAGATTGCGGTTCAGATGCAAGAAATATTCACAAAGAACTTGATGATAAAGTTTCATTCATAATTATTGCTGCCATAGGATTCTTTGTTGCTAAATCCGAATCATTTTATCATAGTGGAAACTTAATTATGATTGCATTGTATTGCAGCACTTTGTTATGTCTCTTTTTCTCTTTTGTAGTTTTCTTATTAAATAAACATATAGCTATTAAGGAAATCAATAACCACCTAGAGTTCATTGATACCAAAATGAAGCCCGATTCTCCCGAATTGGCTCAAAAATTAATAACTGACTGGGACCAAGCAAGAAAGCGCAGAGAGCGATATCAAAAAAGAGTTTATATTTTAGTCGTTATTGGTTTTATCACAGGGATAGCCTTTTTCATGACAACCACTTTATCAAAACAGGAATCGGAAAAACTACCTCAGCCTTTCAAGATAGAAGTACGTTAAAATTTGTTATCTTAGTAAAGAAAAAAATTGCATTATGGCACAAGATGATGATAAAAAAGGCCAAGACAATAAAGGCCAAGACAAGAGTTACGATAGTGGCAGGGCGCAGGAAAAGCATGAGAGTCCAGACGACTTGCATGATTATAGAAACCGTCATGAGGAATTTGACAAAAGTGAGGGTTGGATAACAAGGCCCACTACGTCGGAAACACCGACCCAAACACCTACCACTCAAGAAGGGGGTAAAGAAGAGTAAACACCTCCGCCAATACTCCCCGAATCAGTCCCCACCCTCGAAAACGCCCCCGCTTGTTCTCCAACCAGCTGACATCAAACAGATTTTGGTATAATTTCACAGACTGACCGCCATTTGCTGGGGCACAAAGCATCTCTGTTCACAAACGGGTAGGAATTGCGGACATATACGGTTGTATGTGGGAAGAAAGCAGTGTATATTTAAAAGTTGTACAAAACGTTACCTTCCTCTTGATATCTAAATATGACAGGTCAATTTTTATATTCAACTAATGCCTATTTAGCCTATTGGATTGCTGAAAATTATTTTAATGGTACTCACTACGTCTGGTGCGCCCCGGTGTTTAACCCCAAAGATTGTAACGATTTAGACATACACAAAAGAATTCCGTATAGTTCTTCACCGCATGGAATCTTGTCGCTATTAAATGAAGAAATTACTTCTGGGGATTTGCACAGTGGTAAAATACAAGGAATCAAAGCCGGATTAAACAAAGCAGCCGGAATTAAACTATCGTCTGGAATAATTGTTGATACACAATATAGAGATATAATAGAACTCATAGAGAAATCTTCACTCTCAGATTTTAGGCCGCTAATTTATGTAATAAATAAGGCCCTAATTACTGACGTTAGGATCCACAAAGTTCCCGTAAAGGATGCTGCAAACCCATTAAGCACAGAATACCAAATCCACGATTTGAAAACTAAAGAATTTGAAATAATTAAATTATAAATCAATGGAACAACTCCAAAATAAAATTGATCAGATAAAAGCCATTGTTAGACTATATGAATTTTGCTCATTAAAAAAATTCCATTTGGTTGATGAAATATCTCTGAGTGATCATATTGGCAAACTTGCAATAATCATAAATAACGAAATAAGTGCTAACGAAGGTTTAAACATCTTTACAGCCAAAGATGAAAAAGACCTAGCGAAATATGAAGCCTACCTAAATACTTATAATCTAAATTTTACTAGAAAATATTTTCCTCAATCTACATTAGGAGATGACTTTGAATTTTTAAAAAGAGTGTATCAGGTTTCAACTGATAAACTAAAAGATTATCGATTTGTAATAGATTCAATGATAAAACCCATACTTAAAGATTTGAAAATTACAATGCCCCACTTCGATGAATACTTATATTCACCAGACTACTTAGACATGTTTGAATTTTCTCACAAAAAGAGATTTTGGTTTATAACAAGTAAAAAAATACTTCACACTTATAAAGAAAGGATACTAATAATAGTTTTAAATTCAATGCTAGATAAAACACCTTTACGTGGTAAAAGTAGAATATTTACAACTGGCAACCCAATACCAAATACTTTAGCTATAGCGGGTGTTTACCTTGTGAAAAAAGAGTTTTATTCAGAAATAACCAACAAACCTGCAAGGCTTCTAGTTAAGATAATTGAAAAATATGGCATTGAATTAAATTTTAGCGGAAAGACAAAAAAATTATTCATTGATGAATTTGTTGATATAAGAATTCATCAAACATATGAAGCAATTTACGAGCATATCGATTCTCAACTAAGAATGAAAGTAAGAGATCATGCTACTTCCGGTATTGTGTCTGGTAGCGGGGGAATAATAGCGGATAGTGTAACCGGATATTTAGTAGATGATACAAAATATATTAACGACTTTAAGGCAGGAAAAATATAGTTTCGTCGCCGTATGCGTTCGGTTAACTTTCTGCCCCAAGTTACCTACTTACGGCGGCGAAAAAACACTCGGGTATCTCCTATACTTGCCACCTACTCCTCTCTGGCGCAATTGTTCCCCGCAGTGTCTAACTAAATAAAACTAAGCTTCCGGGATCACTTGTGCCTCTTAGTCCGGCTCCCTCTCTGGCGCAAGTGTTCCCCGAAGTGTCTAACTAACTATAAGTATGATTCCGGGATCACTTGTGCCTCTTAGTCCAGCCCGGATTGAATCCGGGCAAAATCCCACGGCCCAAGTGATCCCGGAAACATTTCATTCGCCAGTTGTTCATTGTGTAAGTGAACACTTGCGCCAGTTGCGGTTTGCCTCGTAGATACCCTCTTAAGGGTATCCCCAGGAAGACACTGTTTCATATATTGCATACCTAACTCTACAATATGAAACTTACTTACCTCGTTAGCCTACTTTTATTCTCATGTTCCGCCGTTGAAGCACAGGTATATTCATTTACACCAACCATCAGGTTTACCAGTTCGTATTTTTCATTCAACAAGAGCATTAACCTTACATCTGAGATAGACACTTTATGCAACGTTGGAAAAGTGATCGTAGATATTGATAATAAAACGATCTCAAACCCGGAATCAATTCAGCGTCCAACTGTTCTATTTCCAATAAAGTCTGTTTCTTATGACGCAGCCAACCGTATGTATAAGCTGGATGCTGACGACCCTTACATGAAACATAAATTTCTGTACTTCGAGGTGAAGTTGAACAGTAAAGACGAGATCCTTTACGTGAAAAAAGTAAAGCGGTACAAAGGAGGTGATTCCAGAGGAGACACTTCTTTCAGTACGTTTACAAACTCTCTAATGGATATTGAATTTTCAGTCAACTCCAAACGCATGAAGGAAAATCTCATGTTGCCTGCTGATACCACTGAAAATTCAAAGCAGTATAATGCGGTGTATGATGCACCGTATATAGAGCAGGAGACAAAGCTGGAGATGCGTAACGGATATGTTAGTTGGACAGAAGGAAAGGGCAGTAATATGAAATACCATTCCTACCATGTTGATTTAGTTCGCTTCAAGAATGAGGAAGGCGCGACAAAAGGTTTTGAGTTAATATGTTATATAACGCCTTTCCGTTATTATGCTATCAGGAAAGTTAAAACACGCAGATTAGTGGTGGCAGGGCAGTATGGATGGGTAGACGTGATCATGATACTAAAAATTGAGAATAACAAAAGAACTGCTTTCAGCATTATACAAGATTAATGCTGGCTCGCCTTTCCTGCTGTGGCCTTTATCGTTACTACACCCGCCACTGCGATCACCACAACCGCCATATCCGGGGGGAGTGACGGCGGACTAACGATCACCCCTGGCGCAAGTGTTCCCAGCTGAATTCCCCAATCAAACTTAATCGTACCAGGATCACTTGTGCCTCTTAGTCCAGCTCCGATTCAATCGGGGCGAAATCCTTCGGCCCAAGTGATCCCATAAACTTTTCGTTCGCTAATTGATCATTGTGTAAGGGAACACTTGCGCCAGCAAAGGCTAATGCCTCCCTCTGTCGCAAGTGCCCCCCCCGTGTCTAACTAAATAAAAGCAAGCTTCCGGGATCACTTGCGCCTCTTAGTC
>Ga0193753_10002904_pt1 | contig 13100 bp, 12 predicted proteins | sample H1c2metaG_FD_144925 | JGI IMG/M metagenome (GOLD analysis project Ga0193753, IMG submission 144925) | Soil microbial communities from a riparian zone of the East river system, Colorado, United States - H1c2 | ecosystem: Environmental > Terrestrial > Soil > Riparian zone | place: USA: East... | reverse complement strand
CCTGCCAGGCACCAACCCCGCCGCCGCCCGCCGCCGCACCACCACCACCAGCTTCGCCGCCGGCGCCTGCCGCCTGCCCGGCGCTCTCGCTCGATCCGCCGGCCGGCCAGCCGCTCTGCGCCGAGCCGCCCGGCCCCATCGCTGCCTCTGCCGCCGCCGCCAGCGACCCCGCAAGCGCCGTCACATCCGGCTTCGATCCAGAGCCGCCAGCCGCGCCACCCACACCGCCGCCCGAGGAGCCCATCGATCCCGCCGGCGATCCCGCCGGCGATCCGGCCGCGCCGCGCTCGCTCGCTGCCCGCGCGACCGCGGCGGCCCGCTCGACGGCGGCCCGCTCGACGGCGGCCCGCTCGACGGCGGCCCGCTCGACCGCGGCCCGCTCGACCGCCGCGCGCCCGACCGCCGCCCGCTCGACCTCGCGCGCCTGCCGCGACGCCTCCGCCTCGAACGCGCGCCTGGCCGAGTCGGCCAGCGCCGCCGCCGCGCCTGGATCGCCCGCTTCACCGCCAGCCAGCTCGACCGGGGTCACGTACGAGAGCAGCGGCGCCGAGCGCCGGCCCGCCTCCTCGTCCTCGAAGACTCCCCCGGTTCCCGTCGCCGCCGACGCCCCGGCCATGGTCGGCCGCCGAAAAGCCAGCTGGGCCAGAAATTCAGCCGTCCGCGCCGCCGCGCCATCGACCAGGGAGCTGTAAGCGCGCCACGGCGCCGCCGCCGATCCGGCCGCTGCCCCCGGTCGCGCGGCGCCCCGCGCCGCCTCGCCGCCCACCGCCGACGCTCCGCGCGACGCGGCCAGCGAAGGCGCGACCAGCTCGAGCGGGAGATCCAGCCCCCGCTGCCACTCGGGGCTGGACGATCCACTCGGGCCACTCGGGCCACTCGGGCCACTCGCGCCACTCGGGCCGCTCGCGCCGCTCGAACCACCCGGCGACACCGGACGCGCCGAGCCCGGCATCCACTCCGGCGCGGCCCCACCCGTCTGGCCACCTGCCTGGCCAGCCGCCTGGCCGCCCGCGCGCGCGAGCACCATCTCCGCGTCGCGCCGGGTCCGCGCGCCCATCGGCGCCGACCGCTGCTCCTCGAGCACGCTGGCCCGCCAGCTCTCCGCGGTCGCCGCCTGCGCCGCCGCCATCCACTCCAGCTCGTCGCCGAACCAGGGGATCGGGAACAACCAGTTCACCGACGGCGCCGACCGCTCGGTCCGCCGACCGCGCGACGCCTCGGTCCCGCCCAGGTACTGGGTCAGCCGCTCGTCGGCGAACCGGAGCGAGCGCATCGACGGCGCGTGCACCGTCGACTCGCCCTCGGGCGCCCAGCGTCCGGCCACCGCGCCGCTGTGCGACTCGGCCCGGGCCATCGCCGTCGTGCGAAACGCCGGCCCGCCCAGGACGCTCTGCGCCGCCCGCGCCTCGCCGGCCGTCCCGCCCACGCCTGATGATCCGCTGCCCTCGCGCGAAGCCACGTGCGCTCACCCCGATGCATTGAAGAAGAGACCGCTGTGCGCGATCTCGATCGACTCGATGGCCAGCTCCGTCTTGGAGCCGTCGAAGTCCGGGCCCTCCCACTTGCACGGCCATCCGTCCAGGAACGTCCAGCTGCACACCGGCTTCATCTCCGAGTCGAACTGGAAGATCTTGCCGGTCTTGCGCTTGCCCGCCTCGGCCAGCCACGACTGGCGCCAGAGCAGGAGCTCGTAGCCGCCGCGCACGAAGCCGCGCTTCAGGACCAGGTTGGGCCACTTGGAAGGGCCGACCAGCTGATGGGTGAACGTGTTGAGGCCGCCCTCGCGGTACGGGACCACCTCGGACTCGTTCTTCAGCCCGCTGACGCTCTTGAAGAAGGCCTGCTTGGGGTCGTTGATGCAGTCCGCGATCTGCAGCGAGAAGCAGAACGCGGTCAGCGGATCTTTGCGGTTGCCAGGGTTGCGGTCGTTCATCTCGAGTCTCCTGGTCGCATCCCCTACTCCCTGCCCCCGGTGTTCTGAGTCACGCTGATCACGATGAACTCGGCCGGGATGGCAGGGGCGACTCCGATCTCACAGGCGAGGAAACCCTGCGACACAGCTTCCGGCGGATTGGTCTCCTCATCGCATCTTACGAAGTAGCAGTCCTCCGGCTTCCCCCCCGAGAACATGCCTCGCTGATAGAGATCGCCCAGGAACGCGGAGACCATGTCCTTGACCGATTCCCAAGTCTTTTCATTGTTGTGCTCGAACGTCACCCAGGACATGCCCGACTCTATGGAGCGGCGCAGCATGATGAACAGCCGACGGACGTTGATGTAGCGCCAGCGCGGATCCGACGACGCGGTGCGCGCGCCCCACGGCCGGATGCCCCGGCCGAGCTTGAGGACGTTCACCCCCTCGGCGCTGAGGACGCCGAGGTCGTCCTCGGTCACCGGCACGGTCAGCTCGATGGCGTCGAGCACCGGCAGGTTGGCCGGCGCCTGGTGCACCCCGTCCTGCCCGTCGCGGCGGGCGTAGATGCCAGCCATGATCCCGGACGGCGGGATGCGGTGCAGCTTGCTCTCGGGCGCCATGACCCCGACCCACGGCCAGTAGAAGGCGGCGTAAGACGAGTCGATCCGCTGCCGCCAGCGCTTCACCGCGTCGACGTCGCGGGTGCGCGGACAGTCGAGGATGGCGAACCGATCCTTCAGGTTCTCACACAGGTCGACCATGCTGTCCTGCACCCGCTGCACCCGCAGCTCCCCCTCGGGACCGGGGTTGCGGTCGAGGAACAGCATCGCGTCGGGGCAGACCAGGCTGGCCACCTCGTCCACCGCGACCAGTCCGTACAGGCCGTGTCGATCACCCGGCCCGCGATCGTGGCCGACGAAGTCCTCGGGCGTGATGTCGTCGACGCCGTCGCGCCCGGCCGACAGCTTGGTGGGCGCGCACGGCTCGGGCAGGTTGTGCGGCGGCGGCGAGCTCGAGCCCAGGTCCTCGAGCCGGATGAGCCGCGAATCCGCCTCCACCACGCGCGGCGCGTACCGCCGCGACGACGGGTGCATCTGCAGCCCCTTGAACACCTCGCGCCGGTCGCGCAGCGACACGTGGAGGTCGAACTCCTTCACCTCGAGATAGGTCGGGCCGGCCGAGCGATGCGCGCGGTTGATCGGCGTGGCCGCGGTCCAGCCCAGCTGCCGCTCGTTGACCTCGGTCAGGATGACGTAGTCGGAGTGCTCGCGGTCGTAGATCCGCACCAGCGCGCCGACCCGGAAGCCGCGCGTGGTCGACACCCTCGCGAAGCCGGCCCCGACGTCGAGGTCCTGGGTCAGGAGCGCCTGCGCGCCGGTCGAGTGGTTGAAGCTCACCCAGATGTGGTTGCCCCAGCGTCCCTCGCTGTGGGCCAGGACGCGCAGCCCCGGCTTGCCCCAGTCGTCGAGGATGACGTGCTCGGCCGAGCTGGCGTGCTGGACGGAGCGCTCCACGCCCGGCGGCGGCAAGTGGGCCACCCGCACCACGTGGCAGGCCTTCCCGCCGTTGCGGAAGTACGACTCGATCGAGTCCGACAGGTAGTGGGTGCCGTCGTAGCCGTACACCTCGAGGTACTCGTCCCAGCTCGAGATGCGGCGCGGCACGCCGAGCGGCCCCCGCTGGGCGATGCCGACGAAGCCAGCCACGCGCGTGTCAGCGCGGACCAGCGGCGAGGCGACCGGCTCGGCGTAGGCGGGATAGACGCCAGGCGGTCTGAGGTCAGGTCCCACGTCGATACTCCTCCATCGTCTCCATGTGGTCCGGCTGCTCCGGCTCCGGTGGACGGCCGCGCGGGCCCACGGCCCTCACGTCCTCGCTACCCGCGCTTGCGCGCCTCGTTGATCTCCTGGTTGATGCGAGCGATCTCGCGCAACCACAGGTGCCGCTCCTGGTGCTCCATGTCGAGGATCTGCTCGAGCGACCAGTGGAAGTGATAGGCGATGTACGCCATCTCCTGCTGGAGCTGTTCACGCGGGTACGTGGCGACCGTCCACCCAGTCATCCCTGGCCAGCCCGGCCCTCACCTCCCCCCTCTTCGTCGGGCGAGACGATGGAGCCGGTCGCCATGTCGATCTCGATCTCGCGGTTGCAGCCGGGGCAGTTCACCTTGTGCCGCGGCGCGCCCTCCTCGTTGATCTTGCGATAGAACTCCTGGAGGTAGGCAAGATCGGTCGAGAACAGGTTCTCGACGGTCGAGACCGTGATGTCGGTGAAGTCGCCGATCTTGGTGATGACGCGCGACAGGAGCACGATCACCAGGTAGGCCCGGTTGGCCTGCACCCGGTAGTCTTGCAGCGGAACGATCTCGTCGCGCGCGGTGGCCAGCCGCATGACGCCGTCGCGCTGGAGCTGGCCCGTGTCGGGATTCGGAAGCCCCTTGGGCAGGCGAAACCGGAATTCGGTCTGGAACGCCATCCGCAGCTATCCTCGCTGGAGTCGCAAACAGAAAATGAAACGGCCCGCTCGGAACCCCTCCGAGCGGGCCGCCATCATACCCAAAATGTGCGTCGCCGGTCGCTCGCGGCGCACCTCGGCGCCGACGATCGAGCGACCCTGGTTCCTACAGGTCGGACACCTTGTAGTCGAACTTCATCGCCTCGACGTAGAGCTCGACCTCGAAGCGAGCGACCGACTCGTTGTTGGCCTCACGCTTGGCGTCCTGCAGCGAGATGATGCCGACGTGGTCGAACTGGATCTCGGCCAGCTCCTCGACGAGATCCGGCCCGAGGAAGGTGAGCGCGCCGGTCAGCTCGTCGGAGTCGGCGCACTTGCCGTCAATGACGAAGTCCTGATGCCACTGGCGCCACTCCTCGATGTCCGCGGCGGAGATGGTGAGCTTGAGGTTGGGCACCTCGACCTTGGCGGGGTGCTTGGTCGGCTCGCGGAACGCGCCGACCTCGTCCTTGATGATCGACTGCTTCCAGGTGAAGGAGTCGATCTTGGCCACCCGCGAGCACGGCAGGGCGCCCAGCTCGAAGCGCCAGTTGGAGCACAGCCACTTCTTGGTCGCGGTCCCGATGTTGCCCTTCAGCTTCTCGCCCGACCGCTTCTCGTACCGGATCCGCTCCGGGTCGAGCTTGATGGTCATGTAGGCGGCGTCCTTGCTGCTGCCGTCCATGGCCGGGATCGTGACCTCGGCGATGTGCGCGTCGGTGAAGACCCGCGCGCTCTGCGCCTCGTAGTCGAAGTTGGCGGCGACGATCTCGCCGCTGCGAGTGACGTGGGCCTTGTCGAACGACGCGCGGATCCAGTCGTAGAACGTGCGCGTCATGCCCATGCCGACCTCGACCGTGAACGGCTCGTGGCTGATGGTGGCGAGGTGCTTCTTCTGGACGTTGTCCGGGCCGAGCTGGTGGGTCGCCACTTCGGCCTTCACGAAACCACCCGCAACCGACTTGATGTACCCGGCGATCTGCCCGTCGACGTCGAGGGCAAATCGTCCCGCTGTGTATGACCGAGCATTGGCAGCCATGGTGCGCTCCTCCGTGTCCTGGTTGGTTCCCGCTCTCCACGGGTGCGCACGCCCACTCCTCGGTCACGACCGCGGAGCCGACGCCCACACCCGTAGGCACTCTGTGTCCCTGTTACGGCCGGGACCCGAGCGGGCTTCCTACTCCTCGCCCACCTACTCCTCCACGCCGCCGCCGGACGCCATCTGGCCGATGCGGAAGATCACGAACTCGGCCGGCTTCACCGGAGCGAGCCCGATCTCGACCACCAGCTGCCCGGCATCGACCACCTCGGCCGGGTTGGTCTCCTCGTCACACTTGACGTAGAAGGCCTGCTCCGGCGACGTGCCCATGAGCGCCCCGTTCCGCCACAGGAGGGTCAGGAACGAGGAGATGGTGCGCGTCACGCGCTTCCAGAGGCGATGGTCGTTTGGCTCGAAGACGACCCACTGGGTGGCACGCTCGATCGACGACTCGACCATGATGAAGAGGCGCCGCACGTTGATGTAGCGCCACGACGGGTCGGTCGACAGGGTGCGAGCGCCCCAGATGCGGACCGCGCCGTTGAGGTTGCGGATCGCGTTGATGCCCTTGGGGTTGAGCAGGTCCTGCTCGCCCTTGGACACCGCGTACTTCAGGCCGAGCGCGCCGCGGATCATCTCGTTGGCGGGCGCCTTGTGGACGCCGCGCTCCGAGTCGGTGCGCGAGTAGACGCCGGCGATGTGGCCGGACGGCGGCACGAACACGTTGCCCTTGTCCGGGTCGTAGACCTGGATCCACGGGAAGTAGTAGGCGCCGTACTTGGAGTCGCGCGGCTTGGGCAGCCGGTCGATCCCGCCCTGGATGTTCTCGGGCGAGTCGAGGATGGCGAAGCGGTCCTTGCGGGTCTCGCAGTGGGTCAGGAGCGCGTCCTGGACCGCGGGCGAGATCTGGCCGGGCGCGGCCACGATCGCGATCTCGTCCACCTCCTCGAAGCACTTGATGCCGGAGCGCTGGCCCGGACCGCGGTCGCGGCCGATGTAGAGCCCGTCCTTGTCGACCGGCCCGGCCTTGGGACCCGGCACCGGCGCCTTGTCCTTGTCCTTGCCGTCCTTCTTGTCGCCACCGCCGATGGTGACGTCCTGCGACTGCTCATCGATCACGCCGCCCCCGACGTTGACGATGAAGCAGCGCGAGCCGCCGTTGTTGAAGAAGCCGTAGACCGCGTGAGCGAGGTGCTGCGAGCACTGGGCGAAGTCGCCGAAGGTCTTGACGAACGTCGACCAGTTGGTCACCAGCACCGGCTCATTCACCGGGCCCTTGGACGATTCGCCGAGAAACCCGACGGTGTTCGTCCCCACTGCCTCGATCGGCTTGGAGCCGCGGTCGACTTCCTCGACGTAAACACCGGGGGAGAGATAACTGGTCGCCATCCAAGAGCCTCCTTCTTCCTTCACCGTTGTGCCGCCCGAGCCGGAAGCTCAGGCGGAATCCATCGAGCCATTTACGCGCGGCTGGCGCTTTCCCTTCGCTCTCCCGCCGCCATCCCCTGATTTCACCTGTCGTCGAGCTGGCGCCGCACCAGGTCCTCGCTGGTCGGTCCGGGTTCCGCCGGGCTCTGCGGAGAGTTGAGGTCGCGAAAGCCGAGCTGTCTCTCTTGTACGCGCCGGAAGGGCTCCATCTCCTCTGGCACGATCGGAACCGCCGTCCACGCCTGGATCGCGGGCCGGATCGGCTGGTTGAGACTGCCCCAGAAGCGCGCCAAGGTGCCCTCGTCGAGCCGGGTCGACAGGAGCACGTTGAGCTTGAAGTCCTCGTCGAACGACTCGCCGCGCAGCTTCTCGCGCCCGATCGACGGGTTCTCCATGATGCAGCGGATCGCGAGCCCGAGCAGGAGCTGCTCGTCCTCCGGCGTCTGCGCCCAGGTGGAGACGAGATAGTCGAGCCGGATCCACAGCCGCCGCCGGCGCCTGAACTCCTCGATCGTGCCGTCCGACTTCTCGACCGTGACGAGCTCGCTGTGCACGTGGCCGTCGACGCCCTCGGTGTCGAGCGACACCTGGTAGAGGTAGACCGAGACCGCCGGCAGCTTGCCCTCGATCGCGTCGGGCTTGGGCGCCTGGTCGACGATGTGGACGCGCTTGTAGCCCGAGCGCTTGAACTCGTCCTGGAGCAACCTCGACAAGGAGTCGGACGTCTCCTTGATGATGTGATGCTGCGGCGTCCCCGTCATACCCCTACCCCGGGATGGTGATTTGAGACCGGCCGGCGGTTTCTCCGCAAGAGGGTCTCGAAAGTTTCCATGCTACAAGGCGCGCATGCAGGCCCGCCGGCACGTGTTCGTCTGCACACAGCAGCGGCCGCGCGGCGGGCGTCCGGCGTGCGGGCTGCGCGGAGGGATCGAGCTCCTCGCCGCGCTGCGCGAGGCGGTGGCGAGCCGGCCCGACCTCTGGGACATCGCGGTCACCGGCTGCGAATGTCTCGGACCCTGCTTCGAGGGGCCCAACGCGGTCGTCTACCCCGAGGGCGTCTGGTACGCGGGAGCCGCCGCCGGCGACGCCGATGCCATTGCCGACGAGCACCTGGCGGATGGCAGGCCGGTCGCGCGGCTGGTCCGCCCACCCGACGACGAAGACGACGGCGGCGGCGGCGGCCAAGGCGCACGCGCGGACGATTGAAGCGCGCGGCGCGGCGCCTGTGTCCCATGAGACGGGCGCGGTCGGCCGGGACCCGGCCGGTGCCCTCTCAGTAGGTCAGGATCTCGTCGAGGTGGGTGCGCTCCCACGCCCGGGCGCGCTCGTAGTGCTCGTAGAGCGCCTCGTCGGCGAGGAACGCCGGCGTGTGGAACTGGCGGCGGCCGTTGACCAGGGTCGCCTCGTGCACCTGGTGGAGCATCTCGTGATAGACGATCCACTCGACGAAGTAGCGGGGGACGAAGCCGCGGTCGAGCGAGCGGTGCACCCGGATGAGCTTCTCCTCCACCGAGTACGAGCCCATCTTGATGCTGTTGCGGCGGCGCGGCTTGCCGCACCGCTGACCCCAGGTGATGCGCGCCTGGATCGCCCCCTCGAAGTAGCGCTGGTTGAGGTCGTCGAACAGCTCCTGCAGGTCGAAGTGGCGGCCGCGCGTGTCGATGGTGACCAGCTGGCGGGTCCGGCCGAGCGGGCGCACCCGGTGCTGGTGCGTATCGATGAAGGTGCCGAGGACGCGCGACGCGCTCGGGTCGTTCTGTCCGATGTAGCGGGCCAGCGCGCGCGTGACGATCGGATCGGCGTCGGCGAACATGTGGTGCAGCCGGACCCGGTAGCGCGGCCCGCGGCTGTGGTCGCGCCGCACCGAGATCATGGTGTGGCGATTGTCGGTGAGCGTGACCGACAGCGAGCCGCGCGGCAGGTGGGCGCGGATCCGACGGGTGAGGCTGAGCTCGGCGCGAACCAGCTGCGCATCCGCCTCGGCCACCACGAGGTGACCGAGGTCATCCGACCCGGTGACCGCCTCGGTGCGGGCAAAGCTCGGCCACGCGGGGACCGGACATGAAGCGAACGAGCGGTGGCGCAGCTCCTCTGCCAGCGCTGTCGTGCGCGACACCGCGGCGGCGGCCCCCGCGCGGGTCTCGCGCAGGGCTGCGTTCTGCGAGGTTCGAACGAGCGGTCTCACCATCACTCCTTGGCGATTCTATCTTCCGGCATGACTGTCCACAGGGGTTGTGGATAAGTCGAACAGGGGGCAACCGAAAAATCCCGTTTGATTTCGATCGGGTCCGAGCCAGACGGGGGCGCCCCTGTGGGCTATTGGCTGACCAGAAAAATGGTAGCAGCGGGACCTGACGTGGATCGAGTTTGCTGCCATCGCGCGCGATCGGGTAACTGGGCGAGACCCCGCGCCCTTCCCCCACAAACGGCTCCGCGAAGCCGAAAAACCACCGGATCCGATCCCCGCGAGCGATCCCCGTTCAGCAATCCAGCTCCCGCGGCGGCCCACCCACCAGGGCCAGGACTGCCAATCCAGACGACAAACACCACGCTCTGGGCGGTAGCGCCGACCGCCATAGGGCGGCAAGATCGCCGTCGGCCCGGGGGGGAAGTCGACGCGGTTGGTCGAGGTCAGCTCGACGCGGACCGTTGATGAGTCGTGCCGTCTCGCCGCCAGGCTGAATATCTAAGGGAGGCTTAATTCATGCGTGGATTTCTCTTTCGCTCTTCATCGATCTTTCTCTCGGGCGCCCTCGCCCTGGCGGCCGGCGCCGCCTGCGGCGGAGACGACGACGACGACGACGACACGACCGATGACGCCGACGACGACGGCGGCGACAGCCCCGACGCCGGCGACGGCGGCGACGTGGACGCCGGCGAGCCCGACGCGGCCGGCCCGATCCTTCTCAGAGCCGGCACCATCGCCGTCACCGAGACGAGCATCACCAACCCACTGCCAAAGGGCGTGGGCCCGTTCAGCGGTGGCGTCGTCACCGTGAGCTTCGCCGACACGACGACCATCACCGTGCCGCCGGTCGAGGGCTTCGACAACCCGGTCGGCAACTGCCTCATCACGGTCTACGACATCGCGGCCGGCGATCAGGAGCCCGAGACGGTCGGCGAAGGCGTCGTCACGGTGACCGGCACCGCGAACGGGGAGTTCACGTGCGCCGATGACGCAGGCGAGTACACGTGTCAGTCCACGGACCCCGCCATCGCCGGTGGCGTCGCCGGAAACGCCGAGGGCGGCACGCTGGACGAGGACCTCGACATCCTTGCCCTCGCCGGTGCGAACTTCACCCCGGAGATGCAGGGGATGCAGATCGCATTGACGGGGTTCGGTACCCAGGATGGCATCTATCCGATCAGAGAGGTCATGAGTGACTCGATCCTGCGGCTGGACGGGATCGATGAGGTAGTGAGTGGCGACGCGGACGCGACCTTCTCCACCTTCGTTGGCGGGGGCCCTATCCCGAACGACGTGGGGTTCAACTTCCTCGATGACGGTATCGCCAAGGACGCGGCGGACGTCGTCGTCTCCAAGGACGCGACCACCATCCTGCCGGCCAGCGAGGTCGCATTCAAGGCGCGCGGCGAAGGCCTGACCCTGACCGGAACCCAGCCGCACGAGTTCCCCTTCACCACGCCGGCCGCAGACGTGACCTTCACCTGCGAAGGCGACGGCTGCGGCACGGAGCCGGACCAGGCGACCGGCATCCTGGACGTGATGGTGATCAACGGCGTGACCACCGATGTGCTCCCGACCGAAAACGACGACACCATCACGATGCTGCCCGCCCAGAACAGCTACGCCACCTTCCAGTGCTCGGCACTCGTCGGCGACGACGTCACGATCCCGGCGGCGGGCGTCGATGCCATCCTCGGCACCAACCCGGCGCGCGTCCAGATCACGGTCGGCCGCTTCGCCGCCGTGCCCCAGTCCGCACCGGAGTACACCAACAACGTGGTGGTCGGCCACAGCCTCACGGGCTTCACCACAGCGCCGCCGCCAGCCGCCAACTAGCCCACGCCCTGAATCGACGAGACGGCGCGTCCTCGCGGCGCGCCGTCCGCATTTTCGGGTTACTCGAGCACCCGAACCGGATCGACGTCGGCCGGCTCCTCGTCATCTCCGATCGGGTTGGTATGGCCCAGACCGAGCTCGCCGTTGACGTTCCTGCCCCAGCAGCGAAGTGCGCCGTCATCGAGGAGCGCGCATACGTGCTCATGCGTGCCTCCGTCGCTCAGGCGCGTGGCCACCCCTCCGAGCCGCAGGTCGCCGGCAGAAGCCGGCGTTTCATCGTCTCCGATCGGCTGGTCGTTCCCGTGCCCGAGAACACCCGAGGTCACGCACGGCCCTGAGATGTCCTGCAGACTGGCGCCCCAGCAGCGCACGGCACCGCTGGTCAGGCGAGCGCATCGAGCCGTGGAGGCAGACACGAGCTCGGCGACCTCACCACCAACGTCCACATTGCCCGCGCTCGCCGGTGTCTCGTCGTCGCCGATGTCCTGTTCCTCTTGATAGCCGAGGGCGGCCCTGCAACCACCCGGCCTCGCCCCCCGCCCCCAGCATCGAACGCGTCCTCCCGAGAGCAGCGCGCATACGTGATCTCTTCCGGTGCTGATCGCGAGGGCCGAGCCGCCGATGTCGATGTTGCCCTCCGACGCAGGCGTTTCGTCGTCGCCGACCGGCTCGATTCCTCCGTACCCGAGGGGGGCAGTGCTCCCCCCCATGCCATTCAGAGAGCCCCAGCAGCGAACGAATCCACCATCCATCAGCGCGCACGTGTGGTACCCGCCCGCGCTGATCGCGAGAGCCGTCCCCCCCAGCTCCACCGGACTGCGTGACCCCGGTACTTCGTTGTCTCCGATGTACTCCCGATCGCCGGTGGCGAGCTGATACCAGTCGTTTCCGCCCCAGCAGCGCACATCACCGGACTCCAGCAGGGCGCAGGTGTGAAAGAAGCCCGTCACGATCTGCATCACGGTCCCCCCCACCTCGACGTCCGGCAGCATGTCAGGTGTGTTCTTTGGACCCGTGAGGTCGTCGCTGTGTCCGTAGCCGAGCTCTCCGAAGAAGTTGTCGCCCCAGCACCGGATGTTGCCGGTCTCGTAGAGAGCGCATGTGAAGTCGTTGCCGGCGGAGACCTGGCGGATCTTGCCTGCTGTCGGCACGTCACCGGCCTCGTACGGATGCTCGTCGTCGCCGATGCTCTCGGTCGACGGATATCCCAGCGCCTCGCTCCGGCCCCAGCAGCGAAGGCCACCGTCGTTGAGGACGACGCAGGTGTGCGAGCTACCCGCCGACACCTGGACGATCCGGCGCGGCCCTGACGCGTCGATACCGGCCTCTCCACTGCTCGCGTCGGCCAGCGGAGTCGCCCCGTCGACACCAATGTTTGGATCCGCGATGCAGGTCCGCTTGATTCCCTCGGAGCCGGGATAGACGCCGTCCATGTCGCAAAACGGGCGAGCCGGATCGTCGCAACGCTTCTCGTTGTCGCAGTAAAGGGGGTCGTAGACCTTGCAGCCGAGGAGATGCACCGCGGCGAGGGCTGTGAACAAGACCGGTCGGATCGGCATGCGCGGCATATCGGACCGATCGCGACGTCTGGTGTCAACGGTCGCAACAATGGTGCGGCGGACGACTTCCGCTCTGCGGGTCCCCACCTGTCAGTACAGGTGCCGCGTTGCGCGGCATCAGCGGCGACGGCGGCGCGGTGGTGGGGCCGTCGTGGCGCCGTGGCGGGAGAGCTGGATGTAGCCGGCGGGCGTGAAGGCGACGCCTTCCTTCTCGAGGAGGGCTCGCTGGACCGCGCCTCCGATCGGGTCGAGGATGGCGACCCTTGCCAGGCCTCGGGCGTGGGCTCCGACGACTCGCTGCCAGGGCAGGCCTCGGCCGCTCGAGGCTCTCATGGCGGCGCCGGCGGCCCGGGCGGATCCGGGGTGGCCGGCGAGCTCGGCGACCTGGCCGTAGGTGAGCACGCGGCCTCGCGGGATGCGGCGCACGACCCGGTAGAACTGGTCGTAGAGGGCCGCGACGGGATCGGCGTCCGGGCCGGTGGGGCGGCGCTTCGGCGCGGGCGGGCGCGCGGGCGGGCGGCGCGCTCTGGACCTCGGCATCGGGGCACGCTACGACAACGATCGATGAAGATCCAGGTGCGCTACTTCGCCGTGCTGCGCGAGCGGCTGCGCTCCGACGGCGAGACGCTGGAGCTGGCCGAC
>Ga0193753_10002903_pt1 | contig 13102 bp, 14 predicted proteins | sample H1c2metaG_FD_144925 | JGI IMG/M metagenome (GOLD analysis project Ga0193753, IMG submission 144925) | Soil microbial communities from a riparian zone of the East river system, Colorado, United States - H1c2 | ecosystem: Environmental > Terrestrial > Soil > Riparian zone | place: USA: East... | reverse complement strand
CTTCAGCACCTTGTTGAGAAACGAGATGGTGACGGGATCGCCGCCGATCGAAGCATGGGGCTCAGGCCCCGGTGCGCTGCCGCCGCTTATTCCGCGGCCAGGGAGAGCGCCTCGCGGCTTTTTTCCAACATTCCTTCGATCGTTTCCTGGCATCGTCCGCAATTCTTTCTCACGCCGCAGCGCGCATAAACGTCGTCGGCGCAGTCCGCGCCGCCGCAAATCGCGGCGCCAATGCGCTGTTCGTTTAGCCTATTGCAGACGCAGACAATCATCCAAGGGCTCCCAGCGAGAGTAACTCTCAGCCGCAGCTTTATAATTCCAGTTGCGAATGATTGTCAATGTCGCTCGCAAAACATGGTTACCACCCGGTAAGGGATTGGTATTACAATGTTTTTTTTGCTGCACCATTGTCGGCCGGCCTATTTCGTTTGAGCCGAAGCAAATACCTTGCTGACCGTTGGCGACAGGGCACCAAAGTAATATTCCCCGGGCGCCTGGAACAGAAACAGGTCCAGCGTATCGGTCTGCTTGTGCGCAATGGTCATGCCCTTCATCTGCAATCCGCCAGATGTCGAGAAATCGAAATCGAAGCAGAAACCCTGGCTGGAGCCGAACGGGCAGGGCGTCAGATTGCCGGGCCTTACGGCCTGATAGCCCATCTTGGTCAAGGTGCCCACGACCAGGTCCTGGATATCATTGGGCAGCATCTTGGAGTCGAAGATTCCGATCTGCTCATTCTTCATGCCGGGCATTTCGAACAGGGGCTTGCCGGACTTGATGCCGGTCAGGAAGATAATCTCGTCAACGCCGGTGCCTTCTGCCGTCCAGACGACATGATCCGCCTTGATTTGATTCCATTGCCGCTGCGGCATCACCGTCATGCCATTGCCGACCGTCGCCGGTTTGTCGGCCGGTACCAGGCTGACATTGGCACAGGCCGAAGTCAGCAGGACGGCGCCTAGCGCCACAAGGCGGTTAAGATATTTCATGACGGTCCTCACAACTGAGTCAGATAAAAATCAATCATCGCCTTGTCCGCCGAGTCCGGCAGCTTGGCGCGATATTGGATGAAGGCTTCCCTGGCGTCGGCGTTTCGGCCGGCCTTCATCGTCAGGAGACCCAAACCTCGCCACGCTTCCGGCGGCGCGTCGGCGCAGGCCAGCGCGCCTCGATAGGCATTCTCAGCCGCCACGGCATCGTTTGTCTGGTTGCGCTTCCGGTAGGCCTCGCCCAGGCCGTATTGATAGACCCCTTGCGAAGGCATGCTGGCGGCCAGCCGGCGGAATACCACGATGCTTCGGTCCGGTTGCGCCTGAGCCAATTCCTCTTCGACCCAGCGACCGATGAAGGGTGCGGTGGCGGCATGGAACGAATCCTCGTTGGTGATCCAGTCACTGCGGGTGGGCGCGACCTCAGCCGCCAGTTTCTCGTTGGTCGCCGCGCGCTCTTCTTCTCCCGGATGGCTTGCAAAAAAAGCGCTGCGGGAGAAATTGGGGTCGGCCTTGTTCTCCGCGACCATAGCTTCCCAGATTGCCGAAGCTTCAGTCGGGGAATAGCCAAGGGTCGTCGCCCGCTTGAATCCGCCGTCATCGGCATCGCGTTCCTCATCGCGGCTGAAGGCGGTAATCGAATATATCCCCAGAGCGTTGCCCAACGAGATTGCCCCCCTTGGATCCGCGCCGACGCCCGCTCCGACGCCGGCCATCGCCAGGCCGAAAACCTTCAGGAAGCCCGCGGTATTCACTACTTTGCGCGTCTTCGCCAGAGAGTGGCGATGGACATAGTGGGTGATCTCGTGGCGTAGAACGAAAGCCAATTGCGCCTCATTCTTCACCTGCAGCAGCAGGCCGGTATTGACCTGCACCATGCCGTTTGGCGCGGCGGAGGCATTCCAGTCCGGCGTATCAACGACATAGACGCGGATTGAGGGACAATATTCGCCCGCCAGCTTGCAGATCACGCCACCGAGATAGGCGTTGAGCTTTTCATCCCGCTCGATATTGGGTGACGTCTTGACCGCTGCTTCTTCCTTGTCCATCAGCATCCACAGCCCGGCTTCGTCGCTGGACGTGTCGGGCGAATAGCCAGGCGGTAGCACATCATGCCCGGCCGCCCGAGCCCCTGATGCAGCGAGCAGCCAAGCCGCGCAAGAAAGGACAAGCGCCTTGCGCAGGATCACAGCGGCAGACCATCCAGGAGGTTATTGACGCTCGCAGCCGCCGGCTTTTCCTCCTTCAGATTGCCGGTACTGCTGATAAGGCGGTTGAACCAGACCACGCGCCCGGTGCGCAGATCGACCAGCGAGGCAAAGCCGGTCTGCATCGCGCCGGTGGGCGACATGGTCAGGACGGCAAATGCCATCCGGCTGCCACTGGAATAGGAATCGCGCACATAGACGAAAAGGGCATAGTCGGCCTGATAGTGGTCGCGCAGCGCCGCCACGCCGGAACCGAGCGTCCAGTCAAAATTATTCTTCTTGGTGGGCAATGGAACAAGTGTGTTCTGCAGGATGCTTTGGCCCACCACGCCATGCAGTTTTACAAGCTGCACTTCATGGGGATCACTGATGCCGTCGGCCGATGCGGTCGCAATGCCCTTGGCCTGCAACATGGAAGCGATATCGGCTTTGATGAAACTCTTTCCGGTCTGGGTCCAATCGGCGCGGAGCTCAGCCACGCCGCCAAAAGTCAGCTCATTCAGTTCAACGTCAGGATCGACGGGTAAAACCTTTTTGCCACGCTCTGCGGACCAGTTAACCGGCGCCGATGTTGCGATGTCATTCGATGTATGCGCGCAGCCGCACAACAGCCCGCACAGCGCCAATGGCGCGATAATTTCCCGGTAACGCATCAGCCCCCGCCGATTTATGATGCGGAAACTTCAACTCAAAATGTCTGGAAGTGAAAGAGGGCTAAGAGGAATGCGTGGATGTTTCCGCTGCCAATTTTTGGCACTGACACAACGTCAATCTTGCCGGTGGCCAGCCGAGGAATTTCGTTAACCAGTATAACGCTGCATGGCAGAGCCAATTCTTTCACGCCGTGGTTCTGCGCCCCCGTTATTATGCGGGCGTGACAAATTCCACCGAGACGCCCTGCGGCATGTGACGCACGACACGCCCGTATGATTTTCCTATTCCCAGAAGTTCACCGACCGGGGGCTTGATCCCGGTCACCAGCAAAGCGCCGGTCAGGGACAGATCGAGCAAGGAAAAATCCACCTGCTCGCCGGTGGGACGCGTGAATTGCCGGGCTTGTTGCCACGCCTGATGCGCCCCTTCGCTGTTTCCCTCGAGATAGCGCAATATTTTCTCGGCCATCTTTGCACGCACGCTGGTCGCGCCGTCAAAGGCGACGCCCATCCCTTCGGATGTGGTTCGTGCCACAACGCCCGCGATTTTGTCGAACCCCTCTGCGCAAAGCACAATTGGCGTACCAACCGGTTGCGCCCTGGCGCATTTGAGGAAAGCGCCGCCGAGCGATATATTCGTCAGAATGCAATCCTGATCGGCGGCTTCGGATTGACAGGAAAATCTGCCGTGAATTTCCGTATTTACCCGAACGCACATACGCTTGTCGGTGAGCATGAGCACTCTATCTCCGAGCCATCTGGAATCGGAATTCTGTCAAACAAAAGACAAACCCGATACATCACCGGGCCGCGGGCGTTAATGAGATTGCAAGCCGGTCCTTCAAATTTAAGACAATCCCGAGTCGGGCCCCGAGTTGGCCCCCGAGTTGGGCAGCGGCTGGTCCATCTCGGCCATTTTCTGCACGGACACGTAATCCGTCTTGCCGGTGGCCAGCAGAGGAATTCCTTCAACCAGTACGACGCGGCGGGGCAGCGCCAGTTCCGTCACGCCGTGGTTCTGCGCCCAGCCCACCATGTCCACCCGGCGCGCTTCTTTCGCGTCCGTCACCAGCACGATCTGTTCGCCTTTGCGGCCATCGGGCACCGCCACGGCGGCATGGGCATTGTCGGGCCAGAGCGCGGTGGCGATATTTTCCACCACCGCCAGGGAGACGGCTTCGCCGCCGATCTTGGCGAAACGCTTGAGGCGGCCGCGAATGGCGATGAAGCCGTCTTCGTCGATCGCGACGATGTCGCCGGTATTGTACCAGCCATCCTCGGGCGGCACGATCTTGCCCGGCGCATCGGGCCTGATATAGCCCAGCATGATGTTGGGACCGCGCACCCACAATTCGCCCGCGCCGGCAATGCCTTCCACCGGCCGCAGCCGTGTCTCCATTGCCGCCATCGGCCGGCCTACCGTACCGGGATGATTGTCATCCAGCGTATTGACGGCTACCACCGGCGCGGTTTCGGTGACGCCATAGCCTTCCAGTAACGTGACGGTGGATTTCTTGCGCAGGAAGGTGCGGGTCTCGTCGCGCAGCCGCTCGGCGCCGCACACCGCCATGCGCAACGTGTCCAGCTCGCCCGTCTCGCTGGCGCGGGCATATTGGTTGATGAAGGTGTCGGTGGACAAAAGAATAGTGGCGCCGTGACTGCCAATGCGGCGCACGATCTCCTTGGGCTGCAAGGGTGTGGGATGGCAGACCACTTTCACCCCCGCGACCAGCGGCAGGATGGTGCCGCCGGTCAGACCGAAGCAATGGAAGATGGGCAGGGGGTTGAACAACACATCGCCGGGAGATACCGCGATGCGGTCGCGCACCTGGGCCACATTGATGAGGATGTTTTCGTGACTCAACGCCACGCCCTTGGGCTCGCCTTCCGTGCCGGAGGTAAACAGGATCACGGCGGGTTTTGACGGATCGGGTTTGGCCGCAAGCCAGCCTGGCGCGATCTTGCCCGCCACCGCCGTCAGCTTGTCCACAAGGGAAAGTTGCTTGCGCAGGTCTTCGAGATAAATGATTTCGGCGCCCAGCCCTGCCACCACGGCCTCAAGCCCCGCCACTTCGACCAGACGGTGGGCGGTGACAACGCGTTTCACCTTTGCGGTGCACAGCGCGCTTTTCAGTCCCGCCAGCCCGCTGGTGAAATTCAGCATGGTGGGAATGCGCCCAAAGGCGGAGAGCGCGAAAAAGGCCAGCGTTCCCGCCACGCCGGTGGGCAGCATCACGCCGACGCATTCGCCCGCGCATGTGCCACGCTTCAGGGCAGAGCCCAAGGCAAAGCTGGCGCGGATGAGGGCGTCATAGCTGAAAGCGCGATCGTCGCCGTCGACCAGCGCGACGGTGTCGCCGCCATATTCTGCCCGCGCGTCCACCAGCGCCTGAAATACCGTGCGCCTGGCCGTGGCCGGATCGAATGGTATCCGCTTGGGCGTTCCCAGCTCCGGCATGGCGCTTCCCGCAAGAGAGTCGGAGAGCCTCTTACAGCATGTATGCTAAAACATCATGTCGCGTGAAAATGACCGACCCAGCTTTGAAAGCTGCGCACCAGGCGCTCGCGGCCGCTGGGCGTGGCGGACTTGAACAGCCCGGCGATCTGGTCGCGCAACGGCTTTGCATCCGCCCAGAGCTTTTCGGCCTGGGGTTCGATGGTGCCGCGCAGGGGCCGTATGACTTCGCGTTCCAGGCGTTTGGGTCCGATCAGCGCCACCGCCAGCGCGGCCAGACCCGCCGTGCCCAGCACATAATAAGCCGTGCGGGCCGAGCGGCTGAAAGCGATGCGGCTGACAGTGTCGACCAGCGACGGTTTGGCGGCCGGCACCCGCGCGACCGAGCGCACAGGACGTCGAGACTTGAGATTGGCGCGAGTTGGCATGCCGGCGCTCCGAATGGTTGCTGTACGGGAACGCGGCGGAGGGGCCGAAGTTCAACATTTGTGAAGTTGGCGAAAGAAGACCCGGCAGGCCGATCGGCCGCCGGGTCAAGTTATTCAGTACCCCCCACTAAGGGAAAATAGGGGCGCTGTGGGGTGACCTTGCCATGATCGCGCTAACATTTCGAGACAGTATGCAAGCGTGTGCATAAGATAGTATTCCTAGGTGGGCAGCTACAAAGACGGGACTGGATTGCGGCCGGGATTGGTGATTTTCCCAGGATCAGCGTCTATATCTCGGCCATGACCATTGTGATCGACAAATTGGCCGAGGCGGAGCCTTTGCGGCACCCCGAAAAAGCCCACCGTCCCGACAACGAAATTCAGCGCAAGCCGGACTGGATCCGGGTCAAGGCGCCGGTGTCGAAGGAATATATCGCCACCCGCGAGATCGTGCGCGCCAACAAGCTGCACACCGTATGCGAGGAGGCGGCACGATCTCCCCAATATCGGGGAGTGCTGGACCAAGCGTCACGCCACCATGATGATCATGGGCGACACCTGCACCCGCGCCTGCGCCTTCTGCAATGTGAAGACCGGCTTGCCGGGCGCGCTCGACGCGGAAGAACCCGCCAATGTCGCCCGCGCGGTGAAGGCCCTGGGGCTCGCCCATGTGGTGATCACCTCGGTGGACCGCGATGACCTGGCCGATGGCGGCGCACAGCATTTCGCGCAGGTGATCGATGCCATCCATGCCACCAGCCCCGGCACCTCGGTCGAGGTGCTGACGCCGGATTTCCTGCGCAAGGAAGGCGCCATCGAGACGGTGATGGCGGCCCGCCCGGAAGTGTTCAACCACAATCTGGAAACCGTGCCGCGGCTGTATCTCACCATCCGCCCCGGCGCGCGTTACTTCGCCTCGCTGCGGCTGCTGGAACGGGCCAAGGAATTGATGCCGACGGGCTTCACCAAATCGGGGCTGATGGTCGGCCTGGGGGAAAGCCGGGAGGAGATCATGCAGGTGATGGACGATCTGCGCGCCGCGAAAGTGGATTTCCTCACCATCGGCCAGTATCTCCAGCCCACCAGGAAGCATGCCAGGCTGGAACGATTCTGGTCGCCGGAGGAATTCGCCTCGCTGGAATCGATCGCCCGCGCCAAGGGCTTTTTGATGGTGTCGGCCTCGCCGCTGACCCGCTCCTCCTATCACGCCGACAGCGATTTCGTGCAGCTGCAAAAGGCCCGCGCCGCGAAATGATCTCGCACCGCGAGACCCGCATTGTTCCGTATCCGGCGGAGCTGATGTATGCGGTGGTAGCGGATGTGGAGAAATATCCGCAATTCCTGCCCTGGGTGGTGGCGCTGCGCGTGCTGTCGCGGCGCGAAGACGGGCTGACGGCGGAAATGGCGGTGGGCTATGGCACCTTGCGCGAACGCTATACCAGTGAAGTGACCCTGGACCCGGCCGCCCGGCGTATTGACGTGGTGCAGACCAGGGGGCCTTTCAAGACTCTCGAGAACCATTGGCGCTTCACGCCGCGTGGAGAGGGCTGCGAAATAGAGTTTTCCATCCTGTTCGAATTCAAAAGCCGGTTGCTGCACAGCGTCGCCGGTGCCAAGTTCGAGAAAGTGATGCTGAAAATGGCGGACGCCTTCGAAGCACGCGCCAAAAATATCCAGACGGCCTCAAGCAGCAACGCGACAGGCCAATAAAAAAGGAAAGTGGCATGAGGAAATTTCTGGTCGCGGCATTGCTGATGCTGCCAATGGCAGCGCAAGCCAAAACCATCGTCTTTATCGGCAACAGCTTCACCTTCGGCGCCAACTCGGCGGCGCATTACTACAAGTCTGACACCGTCACCGATCTCAATGGCCCGGGCGCCAACGGCAAGACGGCTGGCGGCGTGCCGGCCTTCTTCAAGGCCTTCACCAAGGAAGCGGGGCTGGACTACACGGTCAGCCTGGAGACGGTGGGCGGCAAGGGGATGGACTTCCACTTTGCCGAAAAGCGCGCGTTGCTGGACAAGCCGTGGGACGTGGTGGTGATGCACGGCTATTCCACCCTGGACCAGGCCCATCCCGGCAATCCCGCGCTGCTGATCTCGTCCGCCAAACAGATGACCGACATGTTCCGCGCCAAAAATCCCAAAGCCGAGATCTGGCTGGACGCCACCTGGAGCCGCGCCGATCAGACCTATCCGCAAGACAAGCCCTGGCATGGCAAGCCGATCACCCAGATGGGCGCGGATATCGCGGTCGCTTATGATGCGGCGGCGAAGAATGCGCGCGTCACCGGTGTGGTGCCCGTGGGGCTGGCCTGGAACCGCGCCATTACCAGCGGTGTGGCCGAAGACAATCCCTATGACGGCATCGCGGTGAACAAGGTCAATCTTTGGACCTGGGATTCCTATCACGCCAGTGCTTACGGCTATTACCTGGAAGCGCTGATGGTGTTCGGCAAGGTGACCGGAAAAGACCCGCTATCGCTGGGCGACAATGAAACGGTGGCGGACGATATGGGTTTCTCCAAACCGCAAACCCATGCGCTGCAGCAGATCGCGCATGATCAGCTGATCGCGGACTGATTTTGTCATGCCCGCGAAAGCGGGCATCCAACATTGTTGGGGCGCAGAGAAAAGTTGGATTCCCGCTTGCGCGGGAATGACAATTCATTTCATGAGTTGTTCCAGCATCTCCAACGCGGCGGCGACACTGGCCAGCCGGATGGCGCTGCGCCCGATATCGCCGAAACGGTATTCGCAGTGCAGGGTGGGCTCGCCCGCCCGCGCCGCCGCGATGTGAACCAGGCCGACCGGCTTTTCATCCGTGCCGCCGCCGGGACCGGCGATGCCCGTGACCGCCACGGACAATTGCGCCGTGGAATTGCGGATGGCGCCTTCCGCCATGATGCGCGCCACCGCTTCCGACACCGCGCCATGCTGGCGCAAGGTCGCGGCCGGCACGCCCAGCATGTCTTCCTTGGCCTTGTTGGAATAGGTGACGAAGCCGCGCCCGAACACGTCGGACGAGCCGGGAATCTCGGTGAGCAGGGCCGCGATCAATCCACCGGTACAGCTTTCCGCCGTGGCGATGCGCACACCGCCGGCGCGGGCTATCGCCAGCAGATTTTCGGCGCGGACGAGGAGATCGGGGGAAAACATCAGATATGAAACAACAAGCGGGCCAACACCACCAGGACGCCCGCCATCAGACCTGCGATGGCATCATCGGTCATCACGCCCAAGCCGCCACTTAGTTTCTGATCGGCCCAACTGACCGGCCAGGGTTTCCAGATATCGAACAGCCGAAACAGGACAAAGGCGAGGAAGAAGGCGGGCAGGGAGATACGCGTCTCCGCCGGGACCATGCCGCCGAACGTCAGAAGGCAGAAGGAACAGGCCAGCCACTGTCCCGCCAGTTCGTCGATCACACATTCCGAAGGGTCGTCGCGGCCGGTTTCGCGCACATGGTCGGCACAGGCCAGGATGCCGATCACCAGCACGATGATGCTGGCGCCCAGAATGCCCATGCCGCCGCCGCCATGAAGGCCGATCATGATGGCCAGTGGCACGGCCACCGCGCTCATGATGGTGCCGGGGGCGAACTGGAAATAGCCGATGCCGAATACCGAAGCGACGACCGTGGAGGCGCGGGGAAGTTTCATTATAGCCTCACGGTTGCGATTGCCTGGGCGGCGATGCCTTCACGGCGGCCGGTAAAGCCCAGGCCTTCGGTGGTGGTGGCTTTCACGCTCACCCGCGACGGTTCGATCTTCAGGATTTCCGCGATTTTCGCCTTCATGGCGTCGCGGTGCGGGCCGACTTTGGGCCGTTCGCAGATAATGGTGACGTCGACATGATTGATGATGCCGCCCCGGGCCGCCACCAGCGAAGCGGCATGATCGAGGAATTGCCACGACGCCGCGCCGCGCCAGCGTTCGTCGGTGGGCGGGAAATGCTGGCCGATATCGCCTTCGCCGATACAGCCCAGCAGCGCGTCGGTGATGGCGTGCAATCCGACATCGGCATCGGAATGGCCTTCCAGTCCGTGACTGTGCGCGATCTTGAGTCCGCACAGCCAGATGTGGTCGCCTTCCATGAATTTGTGCACGTCATAGCCGGACGCGGTGCGGACATCTCCGGCGCCAAACAGCAACTCCGCCAAGGCGAAATCCTCCTTGCGCGTCACCTTGATGTTCTTCTCTTCGCCTTCGACCATTTGCACTTTCAGTCCGGCCAGCTCCGCCAGTGCCACATCGTCCGTCACATCCCGGTCGGCATGATCGCGATGCGCGGCCGCGATCTTGGCATAGACAAAGCCCTGCGGTGTCTGGGCCCTGTAAAGATTTTCCCGCGGCACCAAGGTCCAGCGGCCGTCCGCGTCCTGACGGCGCAAGGTGTCGCTGGCCGCCACCATGGGCAGGGCGCCGTCCGCGCCCGATTCCAGCGCGGCCACCACCGCCGCAATGACTTTGGCGGAGACCAATGGCCGCGCCGCGTCATGAATAAGTACGAAGTCGGGAGCATCCTTCGCCAATGCCGCCAGTCCCAGCCGCACTGATTCCTGGCGGGTCGCGCCGCCGGTCACGGGCGCGGGCAGATTCAGCCCCGCCAGCGCCGTCGCCGCCATTTCCTGCTGCCCGGCGCCGATCACGACTTGCACGTGATGGGCTTGAAACGCCTCCACGGTCCGGCGCAACATCGGGTGGCCCGCCAGCGGTTCATATTGTTTTGGCAGGCCCAGCCCGGCGCGTTCGCCTTTTCCAGCCGCGACTATCAGGACGGCAATGCGGGACATAACTTCTTCCTCGAAAACCGGTGGACTGCCTAACATTTAAGAGGGCGGCCGGCGATATTTTGTTGCTTTGCGGTATTATGCCTATATTATTGGCTTGCGTGTTCTTTGCTCAAACAATAGGCAAAATCATTGACCGGAGTCCTGCAGAACTTGCGTACCGCTGCCTCGGCTGAATCTGGAACCGGCACCATCGCCAACGCCCTTCCCATGCCCGTCATGCTGCTGGGCAGCAAGACCGAAGTTCTCTACGCCAATCCCGCTGCCGAACAGTTTTTCGACACTGGCCTGCCGTTGCTGCGCAAGCAAACCCTGGCCGACCTGATCGCGCCGCATTCGCCTCTGTTTCAGCTGGTCACCCAGGCCGCCGAGCGCAACGCCTCCGCAGCCGAGCGGGACATTGACCTTTCCACCCCGCGCCATGGCGAACGGGTCGCCGATGTCACGGTGACGCCTGTGGCGGATCCGGAAGGCGCCATGCTGCTGACTTTCCAGGAACGCAGCCTGGCCCAGCGCATGGATCGCCAATTGATGGCGCGCGGCGCGGTGCGCTCGATGCACGGCATGGCGGCAGTCCTGGCGCATGAAATCAAGAACCCGCTGGCCGGCATCCGCGGGGCGGCACAATTGCTGGAAGAAGCGCTTGCGCCAGAGGATCGCGAGATGACACAGCTGATCATCGCGGAAACCGACCGCATCCGCGGTCTGATCGACCGGATGGAAAGTTTCGGCGACACGCGCGCCTTTACCCGCCACCCCGTCAACATCCATGAAGTGCTGGACCGCGTGCGCAAGGTGGCAGAGTCCGGCTTCGCGCGCGGCGTCACCATCCTGGAGAATTTCGATCCCTCTCTGCCGCCAGTGTCAGGAGATCGCGATCAGTTGATCCAGGTGTTTCTCAACCTGGTGCGCAACGCCGCCGACGCACTGCCCGAAACTGGCGGCGAAATCACCCTGACCAGCGGCTATCGCCCCGGCGTCAAATTCGGCGCCGGCCTGGCGGGGGAGCGCGTGTCGCTGCCGCTGGAAGTGACGGTGCGCGATAATGGTTCCGGTGTGCCGTCCGATCTGCTTCCCCACATCTTCGATCCCTTCGTCACCACCAAAGTGCGGGGCTCGGGGCTGGGGCTGGCGCTGGTCGCCAAGATTGTCGGCGATCATGGCGGCGTAATCGAATGCGACTCGGGTTCGGGCCGCACCATTTTCCGCGTGTTGCTGCCGCAATCACGCGGCGGGGAGAGTTGACCATGGCCGCGACCATTCTTGTCTGCGACGATGACAGCGCCATCCGCACGGTACTGAACCAGGCGCTGGGGCGCGCCGGTTACGACGTGCGCACCACCGGCACGGCGGCCGGCCTGTGGCGCTGGATTTCGGCAGGCGAGGGCAATCTCGTCATCACCGACGTGGTGCTGCCCGATGAATCGGGTTTCGACCTGATTCCGCGCATCAAGCGGATGCGCCCCGATCTGCCCATTGTGGTGATGAGCGCCCAGAACACGCTGCTGACAGCCATCACCGCCGCCGAACGCGGGGCCTTTGAATACCTGCCCAAGCCCTTCGACCTGAAGGAATTGACCAATGTGGTGAGCCGCGCCCTGGTCAGCCCGCAAAGCAAGCGCGACACAAGCCTCGAGCCGGCGGAAGAGAGGCTGCCGCTGATCGGCCGTTCGCCCGCGATGCAGGAAATCTATCGTATCATCGCGCGCCTGACCCAGACCGATCTCACCGTGATGATCATGGGAGAGAGCGGTACCGGCAAGGAACTGGTGGCGCGCGCGCTGCACGATTACGGCAAGCGCCGCCACGGCAACTTCGTCGCCGTCAACATGGCGGCTATCCCCAAGGAACTGGTCGAAAGCGAGCTGTTCGGCCATGAGCGCGGCGCATTTACCGGCGCCACCAATCGCGGTGTCGGCCGGTTCGAACAGGCGGAAGGCGGCACGCTTTTCCTCGATGAAATCGGAGATATGCCGCTGGAGGCCCAGACGCGGCTGCTGCGCGTGTTGCAGCAGGGCGAATACACCACCGTGGGCGGCCGCACGCCGATCAAGACCGATGTGCGTATCATCGCCGCCACCAACCGCGACCTGCGCCAACTGATCAGCCAGGGCCTGTTCCGCGAGGACCTTTACTATCGCCTCAACGTGGTGCCGCTGCGCCTGCCGCCGCTGCGCGAGCGGGTCGAGGACATTCCCGATCTGGTCCGCCACTTCCTGCGCAAGGCGGAAGACGAGGGTCTGCCGCACAAGACCCTGGACAATGAAGCGCTGGACGTGCTGCGCCGTCATCGCTGGCCCGGCAATGTGCGCGAATTGGAAAACCTGATCCGCCGCCTGGCGGTGCTGCAGTCCGGCGATACGATTTCGGCCGCGGCGGTCGGTGCCGAATTGAGGGAGCCCGCCAAGACTTTCGCGGCGGATTCCGGCGAGGGGCCGCAATCGCTGGGGGCATCCGTCGAACAGTATCTGACGCAATATTTTCTGGCCCAGGGCGATCGGCTGCCGCCGCCGGGTGTCTATGACCGCATCGTGCAGGAGGTGGAGCGGCCACTGATCTCCATCTGCCTAGCGGCCAC
>Ga0193753_10002902_pt1 | contig 13104 bp, 10 predicted proteins | sample H1c2metaG_FD_144925 | JGI IMG/M metagenome (GOLD analysis project Ga0193753, IMG submission 144925) | Soil microbial communities from a riparian zone of the East river system, Colorado, United States - H1c2 | ecosystem: Environmental > Terrestrial > Soil > Riparian zone | place: USA: East... | reverse complement strand
CCTTCGGAGTTGCCCGAATAGGTATCGATGCTCCAGTTATAGCTATAAATTCCAAAGCCGCCACGGAAAACCCACGTACTCTTCGGCGCCCAGGAGAAGCCAACCCGAGGAAGAAAGATCTTGTAGTCGGTTGCTTCGAGGTTAGTGCGGCCGTTATTGCCGCCGAACCACATCGCTCCCAGTGTGTTCGTGGCCGGATTCAACAGCGTGGGATCAAAATCGCCCAGACGATTGTGAATTTCGCTCCAGCCTCCCTGGATCTGATAGCGGAGACCGAGGTTCACGGTCAGATTGGGAGTAACTTTGAAGTCGTCTTGAATAAAAAATTGCGGGCTCTTTTGGCGGAAGCCGACGATCGGCGTGTTGCTCGCGGTCCACTTATCGACCTGACCGAGCAGAAAATCCGCATAGCCGATGCCGCTCGTGCCAGGGTTCCCCGGTCCATTCGTAGAATCATTCGGCGCATGTTGGGTAAACACACCGCTGAAGGTAAAGCTGCCCGCATTGACATTGCCCCATGGAGTGGCGTTGTCCTGATACATGAGGACTTCGCCGCCAAACTTCAGAATGTGTTTGCCGCGTATCAGCGTGACCACGTCGGACACATCGAGACTGTTCTCGTTATAGATCGCATTAGTTCCCGGAGCGATGGTGTTGCAGCAGGTGCCGGTGATGGCGATGGAGGGCGCGATATCGGCCACGTTGTAGTTCCATCCGAGTTTGGCGGGCAGGCCCAATCCGAGAGTGGCAGGCGCAAAATTGTTCGCCTGGCGCGTGAAGCCGAACCGGAACTCGTTTACGGTGTTCGGAGTCATCGTCCAAACGTCGGAAATCTGCGCGTTGTAGCTTTCAATATCGGATTTGGTCTGATCCAAGGGAGCATCCGGCGTAAGGCTGGCGCCGGGATTATCGCGCTGGGTGACGGACGCCGTGAAGCGATTCTTGTCCGAAAGATTGTAGTCGAACCGTCCAAAGTATTTCATGAACGGAGAAGGACTGGGCAAGGTACCGACCCAGTTATTGCCATAGCCGGGCCGATTGGGCGTCGGAAAAAGGTTCTGGAAGGAAAGCGCGAGCGGGTCGAGCCGGCTGGCGGGAAGCGCATTGCCCGCAAACGGCACGCGCTTGCCGTCGGCGGCCTGGCCTAGCGTGTTGGGGTCGTATATTGTGGGTGCATTCGGAAGACCGGAGAAATTGCCGGCGCGCTGATCGGCGGTCGGATACCTGTTGCTAAAGAAGGCAGTCGTGTTGTTGATGATCTTGTCGACGTTGAAGAAGAAAAACGCACGATTCTTGAGGACCGGGCCGCCGATGGCGCCACCGAAATTGTGGTAGCGCAGAACCGGAACCGAGCTCGAAAAAGTATTGCGGGCGTTGAAGAAATTGTTCTGCGCATACTCGTACAGAGAACCGTGAAATGCGTTGGACCCGCTCTTGCTGATCTGATTGAACACCGCGCCGCCGACGCCATACTGCGCCGAGAACGTGGAAGTCGACATCTGCACCTCGGCGATATCTTCGAACACCATCACGTCCACATTCGCGCTGTGGGGAAGCGTGGTGTTGGCTCCGTCGGCGAGGAAGTTCGAATAGTAGGGCATGTTGCCGTTCACGGCAACGCCCGTGCCGGACCCGGCGGCTCCCGGAAGAATGCGTGTGAAATTGCCCCAGGATTGGCCTACGTTGGGCAACTGCTGCATGGTATTCGCGTCGAGGGAGGTGGACTGCTCGGCGGTCTCCGTCTTCAGCAGCGGCGCCTGTTCGGTAACTTGCACCTCGGTCTGCGCCGTACCTACATGCAGTTGGCCATCGATCGTGATAGTACTGGCCCTTAATTCCACACCGCTGCGGATGAGCTTGTCGAAGCCGTCTTTAGCGAAGGTAAGGCGATAATTGCCCGGAATAATCGAGACCGCATCATAGACACCCGACTCATTTGTGGTGAGGTTACGCGCGACCCCGGTGTCAGTGTTCAATATGGTGATAGCTACGCCGGGGACGATGGCGCCCGACTGATCGGTTACGATACCCCGAATCTCGCCGGAGTTCGTGTTCTGGGCAAGCGCGTACGGGCTGATGAAGCCCAGAGCTGCCAGGAGAGTCAGACATGTCGCTACAGTTGTTGTTCTCATCGCGGAGACCTCAAGAAGACTAGATGCATCCGATTTTCGTGGAAATCCTAGCTTTCGAGTAGGTAGCAGGGACGTACTGTACGGGACTATACGTCCAAAAAGCAACAACTTACGCGAACGTTACCAGAAGTAGGTGGCGAGCACTCGGGGCGGGCCGCCGGTCTGCGAAAGGACCCGCGTCGATAAAAGGATCTGGATGTTCTTCTTACGCCAGTCGGGCGGAGCGTCTTTCAGCGCTTCGGAAAAGTAACTGGGATTGGTCACGAACTCGGCGGCGGCTTCGGTGCCATATTGCGCGATTCCGCCAACCATCAAAACCATCTGCTCGGTGGTATGGCTGCGGAACCTGGTCACCAGGGCGTAGTCGGTCTTGATGCTGCTCGAGGGAGGCCAAGGCTCAACCAGCCCACGGGACTGGGTTGGATTGAGGCGGTCCCGAATGACCTGCGAGTGGTTGTGGGAATCGTTCTCAAAATAGAAGCGCAGATCGCCCTGGAGGTTGAACGTCCACTGATTATTAAAAGCTCCCACCACGACAGATGGCCGTTCGCGGAGATCCGACAGCGAAACGGAGCGATCGCCGCGCAGGTCGGCTTGCACACCGCGACGTGCGAAAAGGCTATACATGCGGGCGAAGCTTTGCGCGTCGGCTAGAGAAACCGAATTCTGCCAAAGCGGAAGAATCTGGCCAATCGGGACGCTCGTGAACGGCGCCTCGACCGGGCTGTCGTTCATCTGGTGGGAGAACCAAGTGTCGAGAGCATTGGCCGTCTCGGGACGAAAAGTGTATTCCTTCGGTTGGCCGATGCAGACCAGAACGGGACGCTTGCCGGAGAGGATAGGATTCCAGAACTCGGCGAGCGGGGACACCGGCCGGCGGAATAAAGATATGGCCGCGACGGCAAGGACGGCAACGATCAATAGGAGGATCGGCCCGCCCGGAGACCGGCGGTGGCGTGGCGCCGCACCCGGGATCGGAGAGAAGACCGGCATGGGAGCCGCGACAGGCAGCGGTGAAACATTGATTTCAGGGACATAGGAGCCGGCGGGCAGACTAAAGCGAACCTCATCGTGCTCGACGGATGCGAGGTAATACTGCGCCAAGCGCTTGCGCACTTCGCCCGCCGTGCCACGCACAATCGGATCCTGATTGGTGTCGTAGAGAGCGTCGCGCTCAAAAACATCGACGCCGATCGTGCGTTCCTTCAGTCGATCGAGTTGTTGATCGAGCGTGCATTCGACGATGTGGCGCAAGAAGCGCGTACACTTTCGGCTGGAGTGGAATTGCGGGCTCGCTAGCACGCGCTCCAAGTCGGTCAGTATTTTTTCTCGAGAAACTTCCAGCCACTCAACGATCGATCGGCCCCCTGCAACCACACGAGACATAGTTGACTAACTTGTATCACGAATCGAATCAGGCCTTGACCGCCGAAATACGCAACCGCCGGTAATCGGCGAACCAGCCTTCCGCGTTTCGTAGAGTGGGGCGCAGCTCTTCAATCACGTCCCGCAGTGCGTCTTCTTGGTGGCCGGGCCGCAGGCCCTCGAAGTAGTACCACTTGAACTGCCGCACCCAGTTCGCCATACCGTCCTCGCCCTCGAGCGGCGTTGGCCGATCGAACAATTGGGCGAAGCGGACTTCGAGGTTATGCGCCTCGAGCAAGGCCGCATATTCGCCCACGGCCGGGAAATATGTGCGCTTTTCTGGGACCTGCCCGCCGTGATACTTGGCCACGACCTTTTCAATTGCTCCTACGAGTATTCGAATATTGCCGTTGCCGCCGAATTCGGCGACAAAGCGGCCGCCTGTTTTCAGCGCTCGTGCGACGCCTGCCACAACGCCTGGCGGGTCGAGCATCCAGTGCAGCGCGGCGTTTGAAAATACCGCGTCGAACTCGTTCTCAAATTCGAGCGCGGCGGCATCCGCCAGCATAAAGCGCAGTCGCGGATAGTTTTGGCGAGCCTGGCCGATCATGTCCGGCGATGCGTCGAGTCCCACTACGTCCGCACCCGATTCGGCGATCTTCTGGGTGAGCTGGCCGGTTCCGCAACCCAGGTCGAGAATGCGCTCACCCGCCCGCGGGTTCAGAAATTCGACCACGCCTTCGCCTAAACGCCAGACGAAACCGTGCCGCGCTTCATAGAGCTCGGCGTCCCATGCATTCGTCTTCATGCCGTATAACTGCGTAACACGAAGTAGACAATGACGCCGGTTACCGAAACGTAGAGCCAGATCGGAAAAGTCCAGCGCGCCACCGCGCGATGAAACCGGAACTGGTTTCGGGTCGCGTACCAGAGCGTCGCCAGAATCAGCGGCAACGCCACCATGGAAAGCCCGATATGGGTAATCAATATGAAGAAATAGACCGGTCGGATCCAGCCCTGTCCGGGAAACTTCGTGTCGCCGTGAAAGTAGTGATAAGTAATGTAGCTCAGTAAAAAAAACGCCGAGAACACCGTGGCGCTGATCATGAATCGCATGTGTACGACGCGATTGCGTTTTCGGATATTAATGTAACCGCAGATCAGGCACAGCGCGCTCAACGAATTGAATAGGGCATTTGCGCTTGGTAGATAGGCAACCCATTCGGGTGCTTGTATTCTGCCTTTGAAATAGATCAGCCAAATGAGAAAGCAGGCGATGAACGCGCTTAAAAACAGGATGGCCGGCAACGGCTTCCGGGCGAGTGCGGGCGCGCTATCCACCCTGCAGTACCGAAATATCTTTCAGCATCGTTGCGATGCCTTCTTCGTCGGTGCTCGAATAGTACCCGCGAATGACGCCGTGTTTGTCCACTACGACAAATTTAGTCGAGTGTTCGATCTTGCCCAGCACATCGCCAACGTGAAAAGTCGTGTACGCGACCGTGTGTACAGTCTGGGGCGAGCCAGTGAGAAAAGTCCATTGCGCGGTTCCGCCGCCATAGCGCTTTGCAAACTCGGTGAGTGCGGCCGGCGTGTCGCGCTCGGGGTCGACCGAAATAGAGACGATCCGGACGTCGTTCTGGCCTTGCAATTTTTTGGCAACGGCGTGCATCTTCGAGCTCATCATCGGGCACTCCGCCGGGCAGTTGGTATAGATGAAGTCCGCCACCCATACTTTGCCGGCAAGGGCGCTGCTCGAGAATGGTTGGCCCGTCGAATCCGTCATCGTGAAATCCGGAACTTTGCCGTAGTCGGGCAGGTTGCTTCCCGGACGCGAGCAGGCGGCCGTCAGGCAAAAAAGAAGGACGACGAATCCCCTCACAGCCGTACGGGATCGAGGACCATAAGAACGTACAACACCGGCAGGTAGACCACCGACGTGAGCAGCACTTTTCTGGCTCGCAATTTGGATCGGTCGAACGAGACACGCACGCCGGAATAGAGGAAGCACAATCCCAATGCAAGCGCACCGATCATATAAATGCTGCCGGTCATACCCATCCACTTCGGTAAAAGGCTGACCGGGATCAACAGCAGCGAATAGAGCACGATCTGCCGCGCGGTCGATGTGCCGTCGGGCTCGACTACCGGCAGCATCTGGATACCCGCTCGCGAATAATCTTCGCGATACATCCAGGCGATCGCGTAGAAGTGCGGAAATTGCCAGAGGAACAGGATCGCGCCCAGCACCAGCGCTTCCGGAGTAAGCTTATCGGCCGCCCCGGCAAAACCGATCAAAGGCGGCATGGCGCCGGGAAACGCGCCGACGGTTGTCGACCACCACGTTTTCTGCTTGAGCGGCGTGTACGCGAAGAGGTACATCGCAAGCGTGGCGAGGCACAGGCCGGCGGTCAGCCAATTCGCTCCAAAACCCAGTTCCAGGCCGCCCAAAACCGACAAGGCGCTACCAAACCAGAGAACTTGCTTGGGTTGCAGCCGCCCGGAGGGCAAAGGCCGCATCTGCGTCCGCCGCATGTGACGATCCGCCTCCCGCTCATACCATTGATTGAGCGCCGCCGTGCCCGACGCTACCAGGGCCGTCCCGAACAGCGTGTGTACCACCTGCCAGATCAGCCAAGGGCCGGAATGACCAAAAAAATAGCCGATCGCCGTGCTCATTACAATGAGCCAGGTAATGCGGGGTTTAGTCAGTTCGAGGTAGATTTTGACGGCAGACAAACATTTTCAGTGTACTCCTTCTTGTTTGACAAGAATTTTTACATTTCCGCTCGACGCCGCTTTGATCTAATAGCTCTGTATACATGGCATCGAATCTAGTCCCCATCACCGTCGCGCACGGCGACGGAATCGGCCCCGAAATCATGGCCGCTTCGCTCCACATTATGAAGGCGGCGGGCGCCCGCATCCAGGAAGAAACCATCGAAATCGGCGAAAAGGTTTATCTACGTGGCATCAATGCAGGCATCGAGCCGAGCGCTTGGGAATCTCTGCGGCGCACCAAGGTCTTCTTTAAAGCGCCGATCACGACACCGCAGGGCGGCGGTTTCAAGTCGCTCAACGTGACCACCCGCAAGACGCTCGGCCTTTATGCGAACGTGCGCCCTTGCGTGTCCTATCATCCTTACGTTCAGACCAAGCATCCCGGCATGGACGTGGTGATCGTGCGCGAGAACGAAGAGGATTTGTACGCCGGCATCGAGCATCGGCAGACCGACGAAGTCTATCAGTGCTTGAAACTGATCAGCCGGCCGGGCTGCGAGAAAATCGTTCGCTACGCTTTCGAATACGCGCGCCGCAACAATCGCAAAAAGGTCACCTGCTTCAGCAAAGACAACATCATGAAGTTCACCGATGGCCTGTTCCATAAGGTCTTCGATGAGATCGGCGCGGACTATCCGGAGTTCGAGAAAGAGCACTGGATCGTCGACATCGGTGCGGCTAAGATGGCCGACACGCCGGAAGCGTTCGACGTGATCGTGATGGCGAATCTCTACGGCGATATCCTTTCCGACGTCGCCGCGCAGATTGCGGGCTCGGTGGGCCTCGCCGGCTCAGCCAATATTGGTGAACATGCCGCCATGTTCGAAGCGATTCACGGTTCGGCTCCGCGCCGCGCCAACCAGAATCTGGCGAATCCTTCGGGCCTGCTGCTCGGCGGAGTGTTGATGCTGGTGCATATCGGGCAACCGGATGTAGCGGAACTCGTCCACAATGCCTGGCTGCGCACGCTTGAAGATGGCGTACACACGTATGACATTTTTAAAGAAGGCACGAGCAAGCAGAAAGTCGGCACCAAGGAATTCGCCGAAGCCGTCGCGGCGCGCGTGGGCCAGAAACCGCAGCAGTTGAAAGCCGTGTCCTACTCAAAAGCGCCGCCCCAGGCCAGCGCTTATACGCAGAAAACCGGCGCCGGACAAAAGAAGGCGCTGGTTGGCGTGGATGTGTTTTTCGATTGGAAGAACCGCGATCCGCAGGAGTTCGGCAAGAAGCTCGAGCAGTTCAACGGCGACGGGCTGAAGCTTTTTGCGGTCAGCAATCGCGGAACCAAAGTGTATCCCGACGGTTTTTCTGAGACCTTTTGTACGGATCACTGGCGCGCCCGTTTCATGGGCAACGGCAGTGTTTCGCATTCCCAAATCACGGCGCTGCTCGACCGCGCGGGTAAGGCGAATCTCGACTTCATCAAAATCGAGAACCTCTATACGTTCGACGGTCAAAAAGGATTCGTCGCCGAGGGCGAATAGCGTCTCCCATGGATGACAAGGCGCCGCTCGTCGGCGTGATCATGGGCAGCAAGTCGGATTGGGAAACGATCGAGCGCACGAGTGAAACTCTGCGAGCGCTCGCGATTCCGCATGAATGCCGCATTGTGTCCGCCCATCGAACGCCGGAATGGATGGCCGAATACGCGAAGGCGGCGGCGGGGCGCGGGCTCGAAGTGATCATTGCGGCGGCCGGCGGCGCGGCACATCTGCCGGGAATGGTCGCCGCGCACACGCCTCTGCCGGTATTGGGCGTTCCCATCAAGAGCAGCATTTTGAACGGCGTCGATTCCCTACTCTCTATCGTGCAGATGCCCGCGGGCGTTCCGGTCGGCACTCTGGCAATCGGACCATCGGGCGCTGTGAACGCCGCGCTTCTCGCGGCAAGTATTCTCGGCAACAAGTATCCGGAGGTGCGAACGCGCCTCGAAGCTTGGCGCAAGAAGCAAACCGAAGCGGTGCTCGAGGATCGCGTTCCTTGAAGCCCATTCTGCCCGGCAGCGCGATCGGCGTTCTGGGAAGTGGGCAGCTCGGACGCATGTTCGCGATCGCGGCGCGCCGCATGGGATACCGGGTTCATACTCTTTCGCCCGATCAGGACACGCCCACCGGCCAAGTCGCCGACGTGGAAGTAAACGCAGCGTACCAAGACTTGGACGCCATTGCAAAGTTCGCGAGCGCGGTTTCGGTCGTCACGTTTGAGTTCGAAAACGTACCGGCCGCGACCGCCGCGGCGGCGGAACGAAACGCACCCGTTCGGCCCGCCGGCCAGGTGCTGCACACCACGCAGCACCGGCTGCGCGAGAAAACGTTTCTTTCGCGAGCGGGTCTTCCGCTCACGCCATTCCGGCGGGTCGCGAGCCTGGAAGATTTGACTTCGGCTGCGCGGGAGCTCGGGTTACCGGCCATTTTAAAAACCGCTGATTTTGGTTACGACGGCAAAGGGCAGTTTCGCATCGCGGACGTTTCAGAGCTCGCCCAGGCATGGCGAGCCGTCGGCGAGCGCGAGTCGGTTCTCGAAGCATTCGTCGATTTCGAACGGGAGATTTCGGTGGTTGCCGCGCGCGGCGTCGATGGCGAGTTTGTTCATTACGGCGCGATTGAAAATCAGCATCGCAACGGCATCCTGAATACTTCGCTCGCTCCGGCGCGCGTCACTGAATCTGTCACCCGGCAGGCTGTCGAGATCGCGCGCGCGGTTCTTGAAAAGCTGGACGTGACAGGCGTGTTGTGCGTCGAATTTTTCGTCTGCCGGGATGGCCGCCTGTTGATCAATGAACTCGCGCCGCGGCCGCATAACTCGGGCCACTTCACTTTTGACGCGAACGTAACCAGCCAATTCGAGCAGCAGTTGCGAAGCGTGTGCGAGCTGCCTCTGGGCGCTGTGACACAGTGCTCGCCCGCCGCCATGGCCAACCTATTGGGTGATATCTGGTCGGGTGGCGAGCCGAATTGGGCAGCAGCGGCTGCCGTGCCTAACGTGAAGCTGCACCTTTATGGCAAGATGAGCCCGCGGCCTGGCCGCAAAATGGGCCACCTGACGGCGCTCGCAAACAGTGTTGACCAGGCGCACGCCGACGTCCAGCGCGCGCTCAGTACACTGGTAGGTAAAGCTTGAAAATCTGCTATTTTGACGCATTCTCGGGTATTAGCGGCGATATGACCGTGGGTGCGCTCGTCGATGCGGGCGCGGACTGGCCGGCGCTCCAGGCAGCGCTTGCGAGTCTAAATCTCGGCGCGACGTGCCGCGTCGAAAAGACAAAGCGCAAAGGCATCGCGGCGTCCAAGTTCACGGTCGAGCACGAGGAGCAGAAAAAGCACCGGCATCTGCCGCACATCGAGAAAATAATTTCCGGCGGCGAGCTATCGGCAAAGGCGCGCGATAACGCTCTCGCCGTGTTCCGCCGTTTGGGCGAGGCCGAAGCGCAGACGCACGGCGTGCCGATCGAAAAAGTGCATTTTCACGAAGTCGGGGCCGTCGATTCGATCTGCGATATCGCGGGCGCTTGCGTAGCTCTTGATTCGCTCGGTGTGGAAGAAATTTACTGTTCGCGCATCAACGTCGGCAGCGGGACTGTCGAGACCGAGCACGGGACGCTACCGGTTCCCGCGCCTGCTACTGCGAGGCTGCTGACGGATCGTCCGATTTATTCGGCGGGGCCGCAGACGGAACTGACAACGCCGACGGGCGCGGCGTTGATGACGACGCTCGCCAGCGGCTTTGGAGTCTTACCTTCGGTGCGCATGCTGGCGCAGGGGTTTGGCGCGGGCGACAAAGATTTTCCTATGCAGGCGAACGTGCTGCGCGTGCTCGTGGGCGAAAAGACGCGCGCAGCGGAAGCGACTTCGGTGACGATTCTCGAAGCCAATATCGACGACTCGACGCCGCAAGTGCTGGGCTACGCAATGGAGCGGCTATTTGCGGCGGGCGCGCTTGATGTCACGCTGACACCGGTCTTCATGAAGAAAAACCGCCCTGGAACGCTGATCTCGGCGATTGCCGCGCCGGAAATGGCGGAAGAACTGGCGAGCGTGTTGTTCGCGGAAACGAGCACGCTGGGTTTACGCATGATCTCGGCCGAGCGGCGCGTGCTCGCGCGCGGGATCGCCGAAGTAGAAACTTCGTTCGGCACGATTCGCGTGAAGTATAACGACCGGGGCGGGTTCGCGCCGGAATATGAAGACTGCCGCCGGCTTGCGGCGGAAAAAGGCGTGCCGCTGCGCGTGGTGATCAGCGAAGCGAACGAGGCTTTCAGCAAACAATCTCGATGAGCAAATACTACCTCACGACACCTATCTATTACGTCAACGCTGCGCCACACATTGGGCATGCTTATACGACCATCGCGGCGGAAGCGATCGCGCGCGTGAAGCGACTGCAGGGTGATGAGGTCGTGTTGACGTCCGGCACCGATGAACACGGCACCAAAGTAGAACGCGCCGCCACCGCACAAGGCAAGACGCCGGGAGAATTCGTCGACGTTATTGCCAACGAATTTAGGGCTGTTTGGAAGAAGCTCGATCTGCAAATCGATCGCTTTCAGCGCACCACGGACAAGAAGCACGCTAAGAACGTCAACCGCCTGTTTGAAGAGTGCAAGAAAAACGGCTTTATCTACAAAGGAACGTACACGGGCCTTTACGCCGTCGTCAGCGAATCGTTTGTCAACGACGCGAAGCCGGGCGATATCGATCCGGAAACCGGGAAGCCCTACGAAGAGCTGACGGAAGAAAACTATTTTTTCAAGCTCTCGGCATTTACGGAGCCGTTGCTCAAGTTTTATGACGAGAATCCGGACTTCATTCAGCCGGAGATTCGCCGCAATGAAGTGCTGGCGTTCGTCAAGCAGGGGCTAACGGATCTTTCGATCACGCGGACCGGCGTCAAATGGGGCATACCATTGGAAAGCGATCCGGCGCACGTGTTCTACGTTTGGTTCGATGCATTGACGGCGTATTGGAGCGCCGTTGATGGAGAAAACCGCTGGCCCGCGGATCTGCACCTGATCGGCAAGGAAATTCTGCGCTTCCATGCGGTCTTTTGGCCGGCGTTTTTGATGGCCGCCGGCTGGCCGCTGCCGAAGAAAATATTCGCGCACGGTTGGCTGTTGTTCGAAAACGACAAGATGAGCAAGTCGCGCGGCAACATCGTGCGGCCGACTCCGATTGTGGACACGATGGGCGTGGATGCGCTGCGCTATTTCCTGCTGCGCGAGATCGTATTTGGGCAGGATGGCAGTTTCAGCTTCGACGCTTTGGTCGGCCGCTACAACTCGGACTTGGCGAACGGCCTGGGCAATCTGGCGAGCCGCTCGCTGAGCATGATCCAGCAATATTGCGACGGCGCGATTCCCCAAGCTTCCACGGACTCGGGCGTTGCCGCGGTGGTTGCGAAGGCTTCGAAGGCGACGCTTGACGCCTACGATGCATTCGAATTCTCGCGCGCTTTAGAGCACATCTGGAGCATCATCTCGGCTGTAGACAAATTCATCGTGGAGCGCGCGCCCTGGAAAGCCAAGGCGTCGGGCGGCGACGGCTTAGACGAGACGCTGTACACGGCGGCGGACGCGCTGCGCACGGTTTGTGTTTTGGTACATCCGGTAATGCCGCACGCGGCCGAAGCGATTTGGCGGCAACTGGGCGAAAGCGGAGAGATCGCGTTGGGCGGAGCGCTCGCGGCGGGGCAGAAGATCGGCAAGATTGCGGCGGTGTTTCCGCGCCTCGATGCCAAGCCGACCATTCAAAAAATGCAGGAACTCGAAGAAGCCGAGAAAGCGCGGCAGGCGGCGCTGCTTGGCAAAGCGCCAGAGGCCAATTTCATTGCGATCGATGATTTCGCGAAAGTCGATTTGCGCGTCGGCGAAGTGAAGTCGGCCGAAGCCGTGAAGGGCGCCGATAAGCTGCTGCACCTGAAAGTCGATATCGGCGAAGCGGAGCCGCGTACGATTGTGGCGGGCATCGCGCTCGCGTATAAACCGGAGCAGCTCGTGGGCCGCAAGGTTGTGATTGTCGCGAATTTGCAGCCCCGCAAATTGCGTGGGCTGACATCGCAGGGCATGATTGTGGCGGCCAGCTTAGGAGACGGCCAACCTGTGCTCGCTTCTTTCTTAGAAGATGTGCCGGTCGGCGCGCGGCTTAAGTGACGTGGAGCTAGTCGACTCGCACTGCCATTTAGACGACGCGCAGTTTGACTCGGACCGCGCGGCAGTCATCGAACGCGCGCGCGAAGCCGGCGTCAAATACATGCTCGCTATCGGCGCCGACGCAACGGTGCGTCTGGCGGAGGAGCTTCCGTTTGTTTTCGTAGCGGTGGGCATCCATCCGAATGAGAGCGCTACGTTTCTCGATGTCGAGAGTTTCGTCGGGCACCCGAAAGTGAAGGCGGTCGGCGAAATCGGCCTGGATTATCACTGGGGCGTCCCGAAAGAGACGCAGATGCCGGTATTTCTGCGGCAGCTTGAAATCGCGGCAGCGGCGCGGCTGCCGATCGTGATTCACACGCGCGATGCTTGGACCGATACGCTGGATGTTTTGCGCGCGCATTGGAAAGGCATGCCGTGCGTGGTGCATTGTTTTGGGGGAAGCGCGGAACAAGCGCGCGAATGCCTGGATCTCGGCTTCTATCTTGCACTCGGTGGAGTCGCAACATTCCCGAAATCCTCGGAACTGCGTGACGTAGCGCGGATAATTCCGGCCGATCGCTTGTTACTCGAAACCGATGCACCGTATCTGGCGCCCGCGCCTAAGCGCGGCAAGCGTAATGAACCCGCGTTTGTTGCGTATACGGCGCAAGTGATTGCGGATGCGAGAGGCGTTCCAGTGGA
>Ga0193753_10002901_pt1 | contig 13108 bp, 11 predicted proteins | sample H1c2metaG_FD_144925 | JGI IMG/M metagenome (GOLD analysis project Ga0193753, IMG submission 144925) | Soil microbial communities from a riparian zone of the East river system, Colorado, United States - H1c2 | ecosystem: Environmental > Terrestrial > Soil > Riparian zone | place: USA: East... | reverse complement strand
CGACGAGATCATCCGCCGTCCGATCTACAGCGTGATGTCCGGACCAACCCTGGCGCCGATCGCCGGCATGCATCTCACCACCGACGAGAACGTCATCGTGGTCGATATGGGCGGCACCACCTTCGACGTATCGGCGCTCCGCAGCCGCCGTCTCGTGGTAACCTCCGAGGCCACCTTCGGCATGGAGATGCTCGGCATCCCGAAGATCGATGTGCGCTCGGTCGGTGCCGGCGGCGGCTCGATCGCCTGGGTCGATGCCGGTGGCCTGCTGCATGTCGGCCCCCAGAGCGCCAGCGCCCGGCCCGGCCCGGCCTGCTATGGCCTCGGCGGCACGGAGCCGACCGTGACCGACGCCAATGTCGTGCTCGGCATCATCGACCCCGACTACTATCTCGGCGGCAAGATCAGGCTCGATCGTGCCAAGGCCGAGGCCGCCGTCGGCAAGATCGCCAAACAGCTGAAGCTGTCCCTGAACGAGGCCGCCTACGCGATCTACACCACCAGCAACCACAATATGATCGCGGCCATCGAAGACATCACGATCAACGAAGGCATCGATCCGCGCGATTCCTACGTCGTCAGCGGCGGCGGTGCCACCGCCTGCCATATCGGCGAGATGGCGCGGCTCATGGGCATCAAGCGCTTCATGGTGCCGAAATTCGCGGCCGGTCTCAGTGCCTTCGGCGGCCTCATCTCCGATGTGCGCTGGGAGGAAACCGGCACCCATCACACGACCGGCCGCGATTTCGACCTCGCCAAAGTGAACGCGCTCCTGGCCAAGCTGATCAAGCGCGGCAAGACGTTCCTGAAGCGGGCCGGCTTCGCACCCGACAAGCAGCGCTTCGAGTTCGCCTTCCAGGGCCGCTATCTCTATCAGTCCTGGGACATCGAGGTGCCCTTCGAGATCGCTGGCGGCAAGCTGCAGAAGGGGGACATGGCCACGCTGGTGGCCGCCTTCCATCAAATGCATGAGCGCATCTACACGATCAAGGAAGAGTCCGATACCGTCGAGTTCACGACCTGGAAAGTCCGTGCGATCGGCGACACCGGCGGATCACAGCGCACCGGCGCCAAGCTGCCCGCACATTCCGGAAAACCTCAGGCAAAATCGCAGCGCCCGGTTTTTCTCGGCAAGGCTGGCGAGCGGCGTCTGCCGGTCTATGCTGGCGAGATTCTGATGGCCGGAGCGACCATCGTCGGACCGGCCATTATCGAACAGCCGACCACGACGATCCTGCTCCTCGAAGGCCAGACCGCGACCACCAACTCGGCGGGGGATTTCCTGGTCGCCGCAGCTTAAGCGCTGGCGCTGAACGAGAGGACCGGCGCACCGAGGCGCTGCTCGTCGATCGTGATGCCGAGGCCGGGCCCCGGCGGCAAGGTGCCGAAGCCGCCGCCTTCGAGCGGCGACCAGTCGGTGGCGAGCCGTTCTTCCACCATGCGGCCGATCAGCGAGGCGTTGATCAGGGAATTGTCGGGAATGGTGGCGCCGATCTGCGCCATCGCGGCACTCACGATGTCGCCGCCCGCGGAATCCTCGATCGTCATCGCAAAACCGAGCTGGAGCGCGAGGTCGCGTGCCCGGCGGGTCGGGGTGATGCCGCCGAACCGCGAGAATTTCAGCATGACCGCGTCCGCCGCATCACGCTGTCGCGCACGAAGAAGATCGTCCATGCCTTCGATGCTCTCATCGAGGACGAAGGGCCGGGAGGAGCGGCGGCGTACCGCCGCGCATTGTTCCATCGTGGCGCAAGGCTGTTCGAAGAAGATGTCCCGATCGTCGAGCGCGGCGACGACGCGAACCGCATCGTGCTGGCTCCAGAAGCCATTGGCGTCGACGATGACGCGATCGCAGCCCGCGAGTACCGGAAGACAGGTCTCGACTCTCTTGATGTCGGTCGCAACATCGGTGCCGACCTTCAGCATGATGCGGCGATAGCCGGCTTCCAGCGCGCGTTCGCAGACCGCGCGCATCCGTTCCGGCGCGTCGATGCCGATGCCGAGATAGAGCGGTAGTCGTTCGCGATAACCACCGCCCAGCAGGTCGCACAGAGGCAATCCGGTCGCCTTGCCGAGAAGATCCCAGCAGGCGATGTCGATCGCCGCCTTGGTATAGGCGTGGCCCTTGAGCGCCCCGTCCATCGCATCATAGACAAGCTGCGTCTGCCGCGGGTCGAGGCCGATCACCGCAGGTGCGATCAGCTTGAGCGCCGACCGGACACCCTCTCCGTAGGCGGCGAGATAGCGCGGGCTGAAACCGCATTGCTCGCCCCAGCCGACCGGGCCTTCGTCGGTCTCGACGCGGACGATTGTCGAATCCTGCTGGGTCGCATACTTGCCGCCGGACATGGAAAAGGTGCCGCCGGCGATGGTGTAGCGCTGGGCGAAGACGTCGATCCGCGTGATGCGCATCAGACCTTGGCCCGCCGTGGATCGGCACCGGGGCCGTCGAGCACATTGGCGCGGCGCGAAAGATAGAACGCGTAGTTCTTGACCAGCACCGTGTCCGGTTCGGGATGGCCGAGCTCCAAGGCCGCGCGATAGAGCCAGTGCGGCTCCGCCATGAACTGGCGGCCGATCGCTATGAGATCCGCCTCGCCATTGGCGAGAATGGCCTCCGCCTGTTTCGGCTCGACGATTGCGCCGACCGCCATCGAAGCCATATGCGCTTCTCGGCGCACGGCTGCGGCATAAGGCACCTGAAAGCCGGGCATGAGCTTTGCGGTCGAGAGGCTGATGGATCCGGCCATGCCGCCCGAGGAACAGTCGATCATGTCGACGCCTCGGGACTTCAGCGCCTGGGCCAGTGCGATCGTGTCCTCCACCGTCGTGCCGTCCGGAACGCCGTCGACAAACGAAGCGCGGTAGAAGAGCGGCTTCTCCGCCGGCCAGGCGGCGCGCACCGCCTCGGCCACCAGCAGCGGAAAGCGCATGCGCTTCTCCAGCGTGCCGCCGAACGCATCGTCGCGCCGGTTGGAGACCGGCGAGAAGAAGGAATGGATGAGATAGCCATGGGCGCCGTGGATCTCGACCACGTCGAATCCGGCCGCCAACGCGCGCTGCGTCGCCGCGACGAAGGCCGTGATCAGATCCTCGATCTCGCTTTCGGTGAGTGTGCGGGGTGCTGGGTAGCCTTCACGCTCCGGAATGGCGCTGGGCGCCACGCGGGTCCAAGCGGCTTCCGGCCCGTCTTCGCGTTTGATCGGCGCGGCGCCGTCCCATGGGCGTTCGGCACTGGCGCGGCGACCGGCATGGCCGATCTGGATGCCGCAGGCGGCGCCGTTTTCATGATAGAGCGCGACGATCCGGCGCAGGCCCGGCACCTGCGCGTCATTCCAGATACCGGTGCAGCCATGGGTGATGCGGCCGTCGCGCGTGACCCCGGTCGCCTCGACGAAGCCGAGGGCGATGCCGCCGGAGGAGAAGCGCGCATGGTGCTGGTGATGCCAGTCCTGGACCGCGCCGTCGATTGCCGAATACTGGCACATCGGCGACAGCACCACGCGATTGCGCAGCGTGAGGCCACGCAGGGTGAGTGGCGAGAACAGGGCGGGAAGAACCGGCATGGCCGTGCCGACCCGGATTATTCGGCGGCCTGGCGCGCCTTGCCGTCGCGCTTGCCGTCGATGCTGTCCATCAGCATGTCGATTTCCTTCATCACCGCCTTCAGTTTCTTGACCCGGGCTTCGCCTTCCTTGCCCAGTTCCTTGAAGGTGGTGAGCGGTGCACGCACGTCGCCGACCGGATAGCCGGCGGCGGCGCAGAGCGCCTTGGAGTAGCACTGATGCCCGTAGGTCGGATGGCCGGCCTGGGTGATCGCGTACATCTTGTTGATCAGGCGCTCGATCTTCTTGGCGTCGTCCCAACGACCCTCCGCGCACAGCTCAGGATAGCGGATCGAGGCGCGCGGAATGAAGTTGCAATAGGGATCGACGTAACCGACCGCGCCATAGAGATAGGACTCTACGACCCGCTGGCCGGCGAACACGTTCATGACGCCCTTGGTCAGGTCGCAGATGTCGAACACCCGCGCCATGTCCTGGCTGGCTTCCTTGATGTAGCGGATCTGCTCGAAGTCCTTGGTCAGCCGCGCGACCAGTGCCGGCTGCATATCGACATTCGACGTATAAGGATTGTTGTAGAGCATGATCGGGATCGAGACCTTCTCGCAGATCGCCTTGTAGTAGGCGTGGATCTCGTCCTCGGTCGGCGTGTAGTAGTAGGGCGGGATGATCATCAGCCCGTCGGCGCCGAGCTTCTCCGCTTCGCGGCTGTAGCGCACCGCGTTCGGCGTATAGGCGTTCATGGTGCCGACCAGCACATGGATGCGATTGCGGACATGCTTGACGGTGGCTTCGACGAACTGCGTGCGCTCGTCGTCGGTCAGCGTGAGGAATTCGCCGGTCGTGCCGAGGATGATGATGCCGGGGGAGCCTTCGCTGATCTGCCAGTCGATGAACCGCTTCCAGGCCGGGATGTCGATCTTCTTTCCATCCTCGGTGAAGGGTGTAATCGTGACGCCGTAGCTACCGCGAAACTGCTCAACCATCTTCTACTGTCCCTGGATTGCGCCGACTTTCTGCGCGAGATATTGTGTACTCTGTGTATACAGACATGTCCAGCAAAACCGATATCCTGATCGTCGGCGGTGGCCTCGCAGGCTGCGCCACCGCCTACTATCTCGCGAAGGCCGGCGCCGAGGTGCTGGTGATCGAGCGCGACGAACTCAATCTCCAAGCCTCCGGCGCAAATGCCGGTAGCTTTCACGCGCAGATCCCGCATCTCACGTTTTGCGAACAAGGCGACGGTTGGGGAAAAACCTTCGCACCGGTGGTCGAGATGCTGGTCGCCGGCATCGAACTCTGGCGTGGACTCGAAACCGAGCTCGACACCGATCTCGAAGTGCGGATGGGCGGCGGTGTGCTGATCGCCGACCGGCCAGAGCAGATGCGCGATATCGAACGCCGCATGACACTGGAACGCGCGCATGGACTGGAGATTCACGCCCTCACCCGCGCCGAGCTGCGGGACCTCGCGCCTTACGCTTCCGACGCTGCCGTCGGCGGCTGCTTCTGCCCGATCGAGGGCAAGGCCAATCCGCTGAAGACCGGTGCGGCTTTTTCGCAACGCGCCCAGGAGCGGGGCGCCATCTTCCGCAGATACACGGAACTGCTGTCGCTCGAGCCGAATGCGAACGGCTACTGCGCGACGACCAGCACGGGCGTCATCCAGGCGCGGCGCGTGGTGAACTGCGCCGGTGCGCTGGCCGGTAAAGTGGCCGCAACGCTCGGCATCGACGTGGCCATCCAGGGTTTTCCCATCCAGGTGAACGTCACCGCGGCGGTGGCGCCGACGGTGCCGCATCTGGTCTATGCGGCCGGGCACAGGCTGACGCTGAAGCAGACCGCGAATGGCACCTTTCTGATCGGCGGCGGCTGGCCGGCCCGGCTCGATGCCAAGGGCCGCGCGGTCGTCGATTTCGATTCCATGATGCGGAATCTCGCGACCGCCAAGCTGGTCGTGCCGATCGTCGCGCAGGCCGACCTGGTTCGGTGCTGGGCCGCGATCGTCGACGGCACCGAAGACTGGAAGCCGATCATCGGCGAAATGCCGGGGCACAAGGGGTTCTTCTTCAACTTCTTCCCCTGGACCGGATTCACCGCCGGCCCGATCTCGGCGCTGACCGCGGCGGAGATCATCCTGGGGCGGAAGCCCTCCATCGACATCGCGCGATATTCGTCGCTCCGCAACTGACGGCTCAGTGCCGCAGGATCTTGCCGACGAACTCCCGGGCACGATCGGTCTGCGGGCGTTCGAAGATGTCGGCCGGTGTGCCGACCTCCACCACCCGGCCCTTGTCCATCATCACGACCTTACTGGCGACTTCGCGCACGAATGCCATTTCGTGGCTGACGATCAGCATGGTCATCCCGTCCTTGGCGAGGCCGCGGATCGTGTCGAGGACCTCATTGACCAGTTCGGGGTCGAGCGCCGAGGTCACTTCGTCCAGCAGCAGGATCTCCGGCTTCAATGCCAGGGCTCGGGCAATCGCAACGCGTTGCTGCTGGCCGCCGGAAAGCTGGTCCGGATAGGCGCGGCCCTTCTCGGCGAGCCCCACCCGCGCCAGGATCTTCACCGCCTCCGCTTCGACCTCGGTGCGGGCACGGCGCTTGATCTTGATCGGGGCGATGGTGACGTTCCGCATCACGTCCATGTTCTGGAACAGGTTGTATTGCTGGAACACGATCGCCATGCGGTCGCGTGCGGCGCGCACGCTGGCCGCCGACCGGTAGTCGATCGGCCGCCCGTCCAGTACCGCGCCGCCCCCGGTGCAAGGCGTCAGCCCCATCAGCACGCGCAGGATGGTCGACTTGCCCGAGCCGGACGGTCCGATCAGCGCAACCACCTCGCCTTTTTCGAAGGAGAGATTGACGTCGTGCAAGACCTGCAGGTTACCGTAGCTCGCGCTGAGATTCTTGACCTCGAGATGTGGCAAGCCGTTTCTCCAACCAGTAGCCGAAGCGCATCAAAGGGAATGACAGACAGAAATAGATCAGGGCAATGAATCCATAGACGAAGATTCCGGAAAAGCCCTGGTTGTTGAGTTCTTTGCCGCGGAAGGCGAGCTCGAACACTCCGATATAGCCGACCAGCGAGGTGTCCTTCACGAAGGCGACCATGAAGATGATCAGGGGCGGGAGGATTACCGGCCAGGATTGCGGGATGACCACGTAGAGCATCGTGCGCCAGCGGCCGAAGTTCAGCGTCTGCGCGGCCTCGATCTGCTGGCGCGGGATCGATTCGAACCCGCCGCGAATGATGTCGGAGGTGAAGGCCGTCGCGTATATGGCGATCGAGACCAGGCCCACGATGAACAGCGATGGATTTTTGATCACGATGACGATCGAGAACAAGACGAGGTAGGAGGTGACCAGGAAAGGCACGCGCCGGAACAGCTCGACGAACAGGATCGCCGCGCCGCGCAATGGAATCGCCCAGCGCCCCGGCGTCTGGCGTGCCATGACGATCAGGAACGCACTGGTAAAGCCGACGAGGCAGCCGAAGAAGGTGAGGGCGATGGTGACGCCCACCGCCTCGGCGAGGAGGGTGACATTGCCGGCGCTGAAGAAGGCGGGAATCTGGTTGAGGAAGGATTCCATCAGAAGATCCGCGCCTTGACGCGGAACGCCCAGCGGCCCACCAGCGCCAGCGAAAGGCTCATCGCGAAGGTGATGATGATGTATAGCACCGCGGCGATGGCGACCGATTCCAGGTTCCGATAGTTCTCCGAGGCGATGTTGAGCGCGGCGCCCGTCAGCTCGTTGATGCCGACGATCATCGCCATCGAGGTCGAGAGCGTCATCACGATGAAGTAGTTGGCCAGCGCCGGATAGATCGTGCGCACGATATGCGGCACGACCACGTACCAGACCGTGTGCAGGCGGGAGAATCCGAGCGTCTCCGCCGCCTCGATCTCGGCGCGGTGCACCGAGAGAAATCCGGCGCGCATGATCTCGCAGCTATAGGCGGAGGTGGCTACGACCAGAGCGAGGGTGACGCAGGTGTATTTGTCGAACAGGATGCCGGCATCCGGCAGGCCGAAATAGAGGAACCAGACCTGGATCAACACCGGAATATTGGTGATGAAGATGACATAGATACCGACAATGATCTTCGCCCATTTCGGACCGGAGGTCCGCACCCAGGCGAAGAACAACCCGAAGGGCGCGCCGAGCCAGAAGCCCGCCAGCGCCAGCTGCACGGTGACCCAGGCGCCTTCCAGGAATTCCGGCCAGCGGGCGAGGACGACGCCGAATTGGAATGTGTAGTTCAAGGCTCAGAAACGCCACGGGCGGGCGCCTCGCAGCGCCCGCCCGCAACAACCCGCATCAGAAGTAAGGCTGTGCCGGAACCTTCTCGAGCGGCTCCGTGCCGAAGGACTTCTTCCACTGCTCGACGATGACTCCCGAGCTGTGGAGCTTGTAGAGGGCGATGTTGAACACGTCGCGCAAAGCATAGTTGCCCTTCTGCACGCCGAGGCAATCCCAACCGATGTCGATCTTGTTCGGCAGGACCTGCCAGTTCACGTCGGTATGATCCTTGGTGAAGGCGGTGAAGAAGTCCAGCATTTCGACGATCGCGTCGGCACGGCCCTGGGCGACGGTGCGCACGACGTCGGCGTTGTTGTCGACCACCTCGACCTTCGCCTTCGGCAGATTTTCCTTGATCCAATCGATGGTCCAGGAGCCGCGCACGTCGGCGAGGGTATACTTGGCGTCGTTCAACTCGGAATAGCTGGCGATCTTCACCTTGTCGGTGGTGAGGACGCCCATCACCTCGCTGTGGAGCGGGTGGGTGTATTCGATTAGCTTGGCGCGCTCGGAGTTGCGGGTCAGGCCGCCGAGCGAGACGTCGATCGTGTTCGCGACAAGGAAGGGCACGCGCTGATCGGTGTTGGTCGGGACGAACTCGACCTTCTCGATCTTCAGTTCCTTCGCCAGGATGTTTGCGATGTCGATGTCGAAGCCGACCCAGGCGCCCGCGGAGTCCCGTGACGAGAACGGCGGTGAGTTGGGGTTGATGCCGACGCGCAGCAAATTGTTCTTCAGCGTTTCGTCGAGCGTATCGGCTTGCGCCGAACGGACGATGAAGCCGGTGGCCGCACTGACGCCCGCAGCGATGCCGGCGAGTCCACGGCGCGAAATGGAGAATGTCATTTGTTTGCCTCCCTTCTTGGCTCGTGCTCATGGCAACGAGCGGTGAGGACCGCTTGCAGCGTTCCTGCGATGCATAGTATACGCCGTGTATACAACGTCAAGCAGGATGCAATCGGCGCCCGCGCGATCGCGCGTCGAAGCACCGCTCGGAAGAGCAAGGGGAAGACTACTTGAAACTGACCCGCATTCCCGGCCGGTTCGCCAAGCTCTCCATGAACTCGTCGATCAGATGCTGGGCGTCGGCGCGACCGGCCGCCTCCGCTCCGTCCGGATCTTTGCGTGCAATGGCGGCGATGATCTCGCGATGAGGCTTCAGGAACTCGCCGCTAACCCCCCGCTCCGGCAAATGCATGCCATAGAGGCCGAGCAGCCGCTGGCCCTGATCCAGGATGCCGCTGATCCAGCCGGCGATGAAGGGATTGCCGGCCATTTCGGCGATGGCCATGTGGAACTCGCGGTTCAAGCGGACCATGTTGCGAATGTCGCGCCGCCGGATCGCCTTTTCATGCTCCTCATGGTCCCGCCGGAGTTGCTCCAGCTTCACGAGATTGGGATTCTGCGCCGCGAGCCTTGCGCTCAGGCGATAGAGCAGTTGCATCGCGTCGAAATAGGCGGGCAAGGATGCGATATCGAACTGTGCGACAATGGCCGTGCGGTTGCGGAAGTTCTGCACCAACCCTTCGGCGGAAAGGCGAATCAGCGCCTCGCGGACCGGCGAGCGCGAGACGCCGAACTGCCGGCTGATATCGGTCTCGTCGAGCAGCGTGCCCGGCATCAGCTCGAGATGCAGGATCTGGTTCTTCAATTGCTCATGGACGTAGGACGCACCGGTCCCGCGGGGGCGCCGCGCGCTGTTTGCAGCAACCTTCTTGGCCGCGGGCTTACGCGCCATGCAGGCACTCGCCGGGCGACGCGCAATGGAATGGGTGTGGCGGCAACGTCGGGCAGGAACGAAGCATGATGCGGACTTTGACCCCTTGCAATGAAGCGGACAATCATCCACCACGGAGTGAGTGACTTCAACCGCCGAAAGGCGTGCGGAGACGGAAAGGCGGTATAACCGGTGGCTGACGTGAAGGAGAATGCTGTCGTAAAGCCGACGCGGCCGGTCGCGGTGATCGGCGGCGGCAGCATCGGCATCGCCTTTGCCATCGTGTTTGCGCGCGCCGGACTTGCGGTGCGGCTGTTCGAACCCGACGCCGAGCGGCGCGATGTCATCCCGGCCGATCTGCAGCGCCGACTCGAGGATCTCCGACACTACGACCTGATCGATGAGGCGCCGGAGACGGTTGCCGCGCGGGTCGAGATCGTCGGCGATCTGGAATCCGCGGTGGCGGACGTCGTCTACGTCGCGGAATGCGCGCCTGAACGGCTGGAGCTGAAGCGTGTCCTGTTCGCGGCACTCGACCGGTCTGCGCCGGCGGATGCCGTGCTGGCCAGTGCGTCCTCGGCGATCATGGCCTCGGCGTTTGCCGCCGATCTGCCGGGCCGGCATCGGATCCTGGTCGCGCATCCGGGCAATCCGCCGTTCCTCATTCCCGTGATCGAGCTGGTGCCGGCACTCTTCACCGACAGCAACAGCGTCGAGGCCGCGGCCTCCCTGCTGCGATCGGCCGGGATGGAGCCGGTGCTGGTCCAGAAGGAGATCGAGGGCTTCGTCTTCAATCGGCTGCAGGGCGCCTTGCTGCGCGAGGCCTATTGCCTGGTGCGCGATGGCGTCGTCACGGCGGATGAGGTGGATCGCGTGGTCCGCAGCGGCCTCGGGCTCCGCTGGTCGGTGATCGGCCCATTCGAGACCGCCGATCTCAACACGCGCGGCGGCATCGCCTCGCATGCCGAGAAAATGGGCCCGGCCTATGCCCGCATGGGGGCCGAGCGCGGCCAGCACGATCCCTGGACGCCGGATCTGGTTGCGAAAGTGGCGGCGGAGCGGCGCGCGCTCCTGCCGCTCGATCGCTGGGAGGAACGCGTGGCATGGCGCGACCGGCGCTTGATGGCGCTGATCCGCCACCGGAAGTCCGAACCTTCATGAGCGAGACCATCGAGATCACGTTCGAGGGGCGGACCATCTCCGCGCAGTCCGGCGAAAGCCTGGCTGCCGCACTGACGGCAAACGGCATCCTCTCTTTGCGGACCACGCGCTGCAACGCCGAGCGCGGTATCTTTTGCGGCATGGGCGTCTGCCAGGATTGCCTGGTCGAGGTTGACGGCCGCCCGGCGCAGCGCGCCTGCATGACCATCGTTGATCGTCCGCTGGCGGTGCGCCGCGAAGCCCATGCGCGCCCTTTGCCGCCACCAACCGGCGGCATCATCGCGGACACCGAGGTCGAACATCCCGAAGTCCTGGTGTTGGGCGCGGGGCCAGGCGGTCTTGCGGCGGCGATTGCCGCGCGCCGCGCCGGTGCCGCGGTCACGCTGGTCGATGAACGCGCGAAGCCCGGCGGACAATACTTCAAGCAGCTCAGCGTCTCGGGCGGTGCCGGTCCCGATCGGCAGCATGCGGAAGGCCGCGCCCTGATCGAGGAGGCGCGGCGGATCGGCGTCGATCTCCGCAGCGGCGTGCTGGTCTGGGGCGCATTCCAGGGATCGGGATTTGCCGCGGTTGCCGACGGCCGCAGTCTCCGCTTCGTCCCGAAGGCTACGATCATCGCCGCCGGCGCCTATGAGCGGCCCTGGCCGGTCCCCGGCTGGACTTTGCCCGGCGTGATGACGACGGGTGCCGCGCAAACGCTCTGGCGCATGGCGCGGCGCCTGCCCGGGCGCCGCGTCCTGATTGCCGGCAATGGGCCGCTCAATCTGCAATTGGCCGCCGAGCTTCTGGAGGGCGGGGCGGAGGTCATCGCCGTCGTGGAATCGGCGCCGCGCCCGTCGGTGGGTCGGATCGGCGCGCTTTTGACCATGCTCGGTGCGGCGCCCGGCCTGTTCGCGGACGGCCTGCGCTATCACCGGCAGCGCCGCGGCGGCGGGGCCGAGATGATTCATGGCCAGGTCATCAAATCCATCACGAGAGGCGATTCCGACCTGATGGTCGAACTCGCGCCGTCCCGGATGGGTGACCCGATTGTCCGCAAGCTCACGGTGGATGTCGTTTGCCTCGGCTATGGGTTCGAGCCTTCCAATGAGCTGTTGCGGCTGCTGGGTTGCGGACATGACTATGACACGCAGCGGCGCCATCTCGTGACGCGTCGCGACGCGGACGGCCGCACCGACGTGCCCGGCATCTTCGCCCTGGGGGATTGCACCGGTCTCGGCGGCGCGCGGGTGGCATTGGCGGAAGGCACGATCGCCGGCTGCGCCGCCGCGGCCGATCTCGGCCATGCGCTCGATTCCGGTCTCGTCGCGCAGCGCGACTGCGTGCGCGCCGACCGTGCGCGCCATCTGCGCTTTCAGAAAGCGCTCTGGTCGCTCTATGCGGCGCCGCCGCATTCGGCGCGGCTGGTGACGCCGGAAACCGTGATCTGCCGCTGCGAGGAAGTGACCTTCGCCGAGATCGCCGCGGCGCTCGCCGACGAGATCAAATCCGCGGGCGCCGTGAAGCGCCGCACTCGGCTCGGCATGGGACGCTGCCAGGGCCGTTACTGCACGCCGGTCCTGGAAAATCTCCTCGCGGAGAGGTGCGGTCGAGAGCGCGGGGAGTTCACCGGCTTCGCGCCGCGCGTACCCGTGAAACCCTTGCCGATCGGCGCACTGATCCAGCGCCCGGACTAGCGGTGAGTTGACGTATTAAAGTCCGGGTGCTTCGACCTTCATCATCATGTCTTCCCGCGGCCCGACCGTGATTCGCCAATAGCCGGTGAGGCTGCGGTCGAGGTCGGGGTCGCCGGTATCGACCAGCAGGCGCTTGTCTTCGAGCGCGAGGAGTTTCTGCTGGCTGGCGAGGATGGTGATGCCGTCGCGGCCAGCCAGCCGAATGACCGCCGGCGAGATCTCCTGATTGCCACGGCCGAAGACATAGCCCTGGCCGCCGATGACCCCGACCACAATCCGAAGTCCGTGCCCCTTGGCGCCTTCGAGAATCGTGCGCTCGCCGACATCGTGGCCCACCAGGGCACGGTCGAGAACGAGATCGATGCCGAGCAGCGAACCCGAGAGGCCGAGTGCATCCAGCACGCGCTTGGCGGAACGGCCTGGTCCCACCGCATAAAGGATTTCCGGCGCCATCCCGTCGGCGATATGACGGGCCGCTGCGTCGAGCGCGCCCTCGTCGAGACCGTGATTGCGGACCTTCGCATTCTGCAGCAGACGCGGGATGTGCGGCACGCGGGCATAGCCGAACAATCGCGGTGAGATCGTGCCATTGCGCAGATCGTCCTCGTCGATATCCATCACCTCGGACGCGCGATACTGAGGCGCGCGTTGGTCGCTCGCGGCGGCGATCGCGGTCACGATGT
>Ga0193753_10002900_pt1 | contig 13111 bp, 11 predicted proteins | sample H1c2metaG_FD_144925 | JGI IMG/M metagenome (GOLD analysis project Ga0193753, IMG submission 144925) | Soil microbial communities from a riparian zone of the East river system, Colorado, United States - H1c2 | ecosystem: Environmental > Terrestrial > Soil > Riparian zone | place: USA: East... | reverse complement strand
AGGCGTCAGCTCTCCACTCTCGCCGACAGGCGCGTCGTAGTCGTAGCTGGTGACGTCAGGCTCATAGTTGCTCCCATTGCTGTTGGCTCCGTTCATCCAGCCGAAGCTGGTGCCGCCGTGGAACATATACAGGTTGACCGAGTAACCATTCTTCAGCATCCACTCCAGCTCGCGACCTTGCTCTGCGGCATCCGTAACATGATGCTTCTCGCCCCAGTGATCGAACCACCCAGCCCAATACTCCCCGCACATCTTCGGTCCAGTTGGGCGAGCCTTCTCCAACACAGCGAACTCCGACTTGGCATCGCCTGTGCCGAAGTTGATCGCGGCAGGCAGCTCCGGCAGCGAGCCTCCGCCAAGCAGCTTTGCTCCATCCGCGGTGTAGAGCATCGACCGGTCGAAGCCCGAGCTCACGAGCAGATGATGAATCTGCTCCATGTATGCATGATCCGACCCAAACGAGCCGTACTCGTTCTCCACCTGAACGGCGATAATCGGGCCGCCATTGCCGACCTGCAGAGGTGCGAGCTCCTCGCCGAGACGATGCAGCCACTTCGTCGCCGCGCTCATGAACGCCGGATTGCTGGTTCGCACCACCATGCCGGGCTCGCTCAGCAGCCACGCCGGATATCCGCCGAACTCCCACTCCGCGCACACGTAGGGGCCAGGCCGCAGAATGACGTACAGCCCCTCCTGCTGCGCCTCGCGAACGAACTCGGCGATATCGTTCTGTCCGGAGAAGTCGAACTTGCCTGGCGAACTCTCATGCGCATTCCAGAACACATACGTCTCCACTGTATTCAGCCCCATCGCCCGCGCTTTCTTCAACCGATCGCGCCAATAGGCCCGCGGGACGCGCGTGTAGTGGATGGCCCCGGAGATGACCTGGAAGCGGCTTCCATCCAGCTCGAAGTGATCGCCGTTCGCGCGAAAGGTATGCGATGCCTGTGCAGGCAGAGCCGTCGCTGCTGGCTGCGACGCCAGCAGGGAAGCGCTGCCGGCAAGAATCAGTATTCCGGCGATGAGAGCTGGTAGCTTCATGAATCGACCTCGATATCTTCGTGTTCCTGTGCAGCTTGTGGTGCTGGTGGTGACATTGAGCGCTTCTTTGCGCTTCGGGGCTTCAGATATATTCGCTGAGGCATGTCACTCGGTTCAAGCTATACCATTCACCGGAGACGCCCTGCGCGGGCGGCGCCCACTTCGTGGGGGGTATACCGGCTTCGCCCAGATCCTCCCGACTGTCGGCACGAAGAACCAACGGGAGCACCCACCCGAAGAGAATATGCAAGTCACGAAGTGACCGCCCCACGCGTAGTGGGACCGGCCGTCAGGCCATGCTCTTTCCATAGCAGCGGATAGGTCGATACGCCCTAACCCGCGCAGTGCAGTCCCCAATCCACAAAAGAGGCGAACTCGACCGAGTTCGCCTCTTTATCCATTCAAGTTCATGCCGCGGACTCAATATCAGCGTTGAGAGCTGCGCAGGTCGATTTCCAGCCGGAGCGGAACTGCAGTAGCCTGGTGGCTCACGGTGCCGGGCTTGAAGCGATACTGGCTTACCGCTGCCAGGACGTTCCTGTCCATCGTCGTGCCAAGCGACTTGGCAATCTTCAGGTCAGACGGCTTGCCGCTTGCGTCCACGATCATCTCGACGATCACCGTTCTATCCAGCGATGTATCCCATTTGGCGTTCCCGTCCGACACAATCTCGACGGTATGGATCAACTTGGGGCCAACCACGCCACTCGAGACCCGAAGCGGGGTCGACGTGGGCACAGTCGTGCTGCGATTCGAAGCAACTGCAGCGCCAAACTCGCTCGGTTCAAGCAGGGCGGACTGCAGCGTAGGGGTACTGGCGGACCTGGGTTGGGCAGGCGAATTTGCCTGAGCGTGCAGCACTATGGGGAGAAAAGCAAGTGTAGCCACAATTACCTTACGCATAGTATTAATCTCTAGGGCAGAAGTGCCCATCACCACAATAAACTGTTGATCATATAATTGTCAATAAATATTTGTATATGTACTTATCTCATTTATTTTCAGTAATAAATGGTGGAATTCGTTTGTCGCCATCCTTATTTAAGAAAAATATCCCGACAGGCCCTCGGAATAAAGTTGAAAATATATGGCGGAATCCCGGGTCGTGAAAAGTGACAGTTTGCCGACCGCGTTTACCACGCGAATCACCACAGCTTCACCACGATTAACCATGCTGAATCTTCGAAACCCCCAGCAAAAACACCTGTTTCGCCCGCCAAAAAATCTGCAAAAAAAGCGCCCCCAACCCTGTATCCTTCCCCAATGAAAGTTCTTGTCATCGACATCGGCGGCACCCACGTGAAGGTAGCCTCCACCGACAAACGCGTCCCCATCAAGATCGCCTCCGGCCCCGAGATGACCGCTCAAATCATGGCCCAACAAGTCCTCGCCGCCACCGAAGACTGGGTCTATGACGCTGTTTCCATTGGCTATCCCGGCCCTGTCGAGCGCGACCACCCCCTCGCCGAGCCCCACAACCTCGCTGCCGGATGGATCGACTTCCCCTACGAGAAGACCTTCGGCAAGCCCGTCCGCTTCGTCAACGACGCCGCCATGCAGGCTCTCGGCGGCTACAAGGGCGGCCGCATGCTCTTTCTCGGCACCGGCACCGGCCTGGGCTCCGCCCTGATCTTCGACGGTACCCTCATCCCCTTGGAACTAGCCCACTTACCCTACAAAAAAGGCCGAACCTACGAGGATTACATCGGCCTCGTCGGCCTCCAGCTTCGCGGTAAAAAACGCTGGCGCAAGTCCGTCCTCGACATTATCGCCCGTCTCCAGGCCGCCCTCGTCTGCGATTACGTACTCCTCGGCGGAGGTAACGCCAAGCTGATGAAGGAGTTACCTCCCCACGTCATCCTCGGTGCCAACAGCAACGCCGTAGCCGGAGGCCTCAAGCTCTGGGAAAATCCACCCGCCCCACCCAGTTTGAAAAAGAGTGCACCCGTCAAATCCCCTGGAATCAAGAGATCCGCTAAAACCACCAGGCCAGCCCGTCGCTCGCGCAAAGTCTGAAACAATGGTCATGGAGAAAACATGGCCAACAAATACGGCGAAGCCGCTCTAATCGCAACCCGCATGGAGACCTACGGCAAAGCCATCACCCCTCTGGACCGCTGGACCGAAGCGACAAAAAAACTCTATCCCACCAGTCCCTCTGCCCAGCGCAAAGGTGGCCCGCGCGCGACGTTTCTCAGCCTCTGCGAAGCCGGTCTCGTCAAAGGAATTCCCGTCGGCCAGTACGCGCCTTCGAACAAAAACAAGACCTACGCTACCCGTGCCGTGGCTCTGCTCACTGCAGGAACTCACAAGACTGTTACGACACTATGGGCAGAGGTCACCGACGGTGAAGACATCCCGCACAGCAGCCAGATGGACGTCGTTCTGGCCCTATGGAAGAACGACCTGATCGTTCGCCGCACCTGAAGCCGCACCACGAGCCTCGTTTAACAGCGACCGCAAATCCAGCCCACGCGTATACATCGCCAGCCCGTCCTGTGCATCCTTCGGCCACTCCTCCTGCGGACGGTCCCAGTACAACTCCACCCCATTTCCGTCCGGGTCTCGTAGATAGAGCGCCTGGCTTACACCATGGTCCGCGGCCCGTCGAGCGAAATCCCCGCCTTCATCAACCTTTGCAAGGCGTCACCCAGAGCAGCTCGCGTCGGATATACGATTGCCAGGTGAAACAGCCCGGTCGTCCCAGCGGCTGGAGCTTCACCGCCCTTGCTCTCCCACGTATTCAGCCCGATATGGTGGTGATACCCGCCCGCGGAGAGGAACGCCGCCTGGTCGCCAAATCGTTGTGTCACATCAAATCCAAGCACCCCGTTGTAGAACTTGAGTGCCCGCTCCAAGTCCGCCACCTTCAGGTGAACGTGTCCCATCCTGGTGCCAGCGTCAATCGCGCTCTTGCCCATGCCGATTAGATGACCTCGCGAGCTGGCGCGCACCGTTGTGCGCCCGGTAAATAAGCCTGTAATCCAATAAAAATCTCGCCCTTGCATCCATGCAAAGCTGGAGTATTCTTTCCGTATCATCTGGAAGCTATATCCGGCGACCCCGGTAAAACACGGAGGAACATTTATGTTTCATCTGCTTTGGACGGCTATTATCGGTCTGGTTGTAGGCGCAATTGCCAAGTTCATCATCCCCGGCAAAGAGCCCGGCGGAATCTTTATCACCATGCTCATCGGTATTGCCGGAGCCTTCCTGGGAACATTTCTCGGTCGCGCCATCGGCCACTATCAGCCCGATCAGTCCGCCGGCTTCCTCATGTCGCTGGTCGGTGCACTGATCCTGCTCGGCATCTACCATCTGATCAAACGCAAGCAGACCGCCTAGCTGAGAACGACTGGCTTGGGCTGTAAATATGTCTCAGCCTTTTTCGCAAGAAGGCTGAGGCATCTTCACCGGATGGTAATTCTGTTAGATTTCACCGCATCTGGAATTACGCGCTTTGCAGAACCGTGACGGTTTCACGGTATGTCCGCACAGTCTTGCAAAAATCTGTTGCCGCAACGGGCCTTGCGATGAAGTTTCCTTGCGCCTCGTCGCATCTCCTCCGCAGCAGAAAGCGTAGCTGCTCATCGGTTTCAACACCCTCTGCGACCACCTTGATGTTCAGTCCGTGGGACATCGCAATAATTGTTCGCACCACCGCTGCGGCGTTACCGTCGGTCACTGCCTTCTTCACGAAGCTCTGATCGATCTTCAGCCGGTCAACCTGGTATTGCAGCAGATACGAGAAGCTGCAAAAGCCTGTGCCGAAGTCGTCGATTGAGATGCGCGCCCCAAGTTCCCGTATCTTCTGCAGTTTGTCCAGATTGTCACCGGAGTTGACCATCAGCATATTCTCCGTGATCTCGATCTCCAGATTTTGCGCGCTCAGGCCGCTCTTCTTCAGCGAATTCTCGATGATGTCCAGAAGGTTGCGCTGTTGAAACTGCCGTGGCGAGAGATTCACCGATACCGTCAAGCTCACGCCAAGCTCATCCTGCAGAGCCTTTCCCTCACTGCACGCCGTCATAAAGGCCCACTCGCCAATCGGCACAATCAATCCTGTCTCTTCCGCCAGTGGAATAAACTGCGCGGGGGAGATACTTCCCAGCTTGGGATGGGTCCAGCGCAGCAGCGCCTCCATCCCGGTCACCGCTCCAGTGGTCAATGAAATCTGTGGCTGGTAGTGCAGGGAAAGTTCGTTATTGCCAAGCGCATGCCGCAGGGCATGTTCCATCGCAAGGCGATCCGCAGTCTCCTTCAGCATGTCTTCGGTGAAGATCTGGTGCTGGTTGCGTCCATTTTCCTTTGCCACATACATCGCTGCGTCGGCTCGCTTTAACAGGTGCTTCGCGTCGACTGCAAAGTCAGGATAGATGCACACGCCCACACTCGCCGTCACATGCACCTGGTGCTCCTCGACCGAAATTTCAGACGACAGCTTCAACACCAGATTCGCCGCGCATTGTTCTACATCGGCGACGCTCGTGATGTCCGTCATCACCACGACGAACTCGTCTCCGCCTACCCGTGCCACGACATCCGTGCTCCGCACTGCTCGTCGAAGCCGGGTCGCTGCCTCTATCAGAATTTGATCACCGGAGGTATGGCCCAGGGAATCGTTGATCCGCTTGAAGTGGTCCAGGTCCACCATGAAGATCGCTACCTTGGTCCCATAGCGCCGCGCCCGTTCCACCGCCTCTACTGTCTTGTCCCGCAATAGAGCGCGTCCCACCAGCCCCGTCAGTTGATCGTGCGTCGCCAGATGCGTCACGTAGTCCAGCATCTGCCGACGCTCGGCGATGTCGAACGCAATGCTAACGAACCCGCTGATCTCGCCCGCGTCGGAGGTCACTGCCCGCACCGCAAGGTTGATTGGCGTCCGCGTGCTGTCCCGTCGGATCAGCGTCCACTCCTGCTCCTCCATCTCGCCAGCCTTCGCCGCCGCCGTCAAAATGTGGAAGCCATCCTGCTCCGCCGTGGCAGCGCCATCGATCTGCGCCGCCCTTGCCAGAAGCTCCTTTTCGTCATGCAGCAATGTCAGCGAGGCCTTCCCCACCAACTCCTCACGGGTGTAGCCGGATAGCCTCTCCGCCGCCACATTCATCGCCGTGATCAGACCTCGCATATCGGTCGCCACAATACTGAATGGAGCATTTTGAAACACCGAGTCGGTAAACTCCGCCAGGTGCTCGTATCGCTCATGGGTCGCCTTGGCTTCGCTGATGTCGCTGCAGGTAATGGCGAGGCCATCGCCAAGCTTCACTACCTGGTATCGCAGCCAGGACGCCTTCACGTTCGACTGTGTGACGGGAAACTCTTCTTTCAGCGGCTCGCCGTTCGTCACCACATTGCAGAATCTCGCAAAGAACCCGCCTGTCTTCTTCAGCGGCAACACCTCCGAGAGCATCCGGCCCACCAGCTCGGACCGCGACATGCCGGTCAGCTTCTCAGCGTTGGCATTCACATACTGGAAACGAAAATCGACGATGTCGCCCGACTGGTCCCGGACCGACTCGAAGATCGAAAACGCATCCAGGCTCGTCTCTGCCGCGGCCAGGAATTTCGAATGCGCCTCTTCCGCGCCTTTGCGGGCAATACTGCGATTGTGCTCTTGAACCACGCCCCATAGGACGAGCATCGCGCCCGTCCCGGTTATGATCGACGCAGCCGGAATGCCTAGATGTGCCCCATGATTCAGGCGCCAGAGCTGCTCAAGCGTCAATAAAATCGGCACCATGGAGAGTCCGATCTTCCAAGCCCACGGGTGTGGGGAATCGAATGCCCGAGCCCTCAAAAAAAATACCTCAAAAATACGTGCCCTGCTAGCGCTAATGTTGGTGTGTCATCTACTAGAGTAGCTGGTCGAGGCTTCAATTCACAATTGAAACGTACCATTCGGTGGTTTCGTTTCAAAGCATTTTCCATGCTAAGCGTCTCCGAGACGGACAATGCCTAATAGTCTTGGCCCGCTTTGATTCGCTGTATCTTTGCCGTAATTCGACGTTGCAGCTGGATTCAAACTCCTACGGCATGCATTCTAGTCTCTGGACATCCATCCGTGCACCTCCATCCAGTTCGCCAGCAGCGTTGGATAGATCGCGAGTTCAGGCAGATTTTTCAGCCCCTGCGCCATCCCTGTCCCATGCGGGCCGCGTTCGAAGATGTGCAGCTCCGCCGGCACGGCCGCCCTCTTCAGCGCGTCGTACAAGGCTGTCGAGTTCAGCGAATTTACCGTCTGGTCTGCTGTGGTCGAATAGATAAAGCAAGGCGAGGTCTTCTTCGTGACGTGTCTGACCACGGAGACTGTCTCGACCAGGGCTGCCGTCGGGTGCTCTCCGATCAATCCCTCCAGATTTGTCTTCCGGGGGATCGATTCGTCCATGCTGAATCGCCCGTACGACAGAATCGCAAAGTCCGGCCGGTCGCTCGCCCGGTCAATCGGATCCGCTGCCGCAGCTTGTCCTCCATCGTTCACCGTCGCCAGATACCCCGCCAGATGGCCTCCTGCCGAAAAGCCCCAAAGCCCGATCCTGTCTTTCGCGACGCCCAGATCCTTCGCATGGCTCCGCACATACCGTACCGCCCGCGCGCCGTCCAGCATTGGAGCAGGGAAGTGATATCGAGGCCCCAGCCGGTACTCCAGCACGAAAGCTGCCACCCCATGCGCGTTCAGCCACCGCGCCTCGACCGCACCTTCCTTCTCGATTGCCAGATGCGTGTAGCCGCCGCCCGGCATCACAATCACCGCGGAGTGAACGCCCTCCCCGGTCGCTGGATACAGATACAGCTTCGGCACATCCCCATCGCCCTTACCCAGAGCCCCTGGAGCGCCCCCCGGCCACAGCACCACAACCCTCACAGACCCGCTGGGCGGCTTCGTCGTCGTGGCGGCAGCGACCATTCCGGTGGTCGCCTTCGCAGACGCGCACCCCAGCCCAAAGGACATGCAGATACAACCTGCAGCCGCCAAAAACAGATGTCTCATCGTTCCGCCAGCATACACTCGTTTCTCTTCGAGACAAGCAAATCGCGCGGCCAAGCAACGCAAAATACCCAATGAGCGGCTTGTCGCTGTAGCCCGGCATATCCCAACAAGTGTCGTAGGCGGCGATAGTCGATAAAAAGAAGCACCAGGAACAGGCTGAAGATATAGATATAGATCCGTCGTCCCCAATCGGTTGCGTAATAGAACAGCGCAAGTGACATGGCGAAGGAGATGCCTGACGTGGCCATCCTCTTTCCATAAATCGATTCCCCGATCCGGTGATTCCTGTCCACCGATTTCCGACCAGCGATTGCCGATCCTCCGTGCAGGTTCAGGAAATTTGTAGGGACAACTGAAACACCGCATCTCAGAGATCGTCTAACCATCCATGAAGCCGCTACAACTCCCCCGACATGTTCTTCAGGTCGGCCTGCTCCTCTCGCCTGTGTTCTCTCTCGTCGCCCAGCAGAAACCTGCCGCGATTCCACCCGCAGACTCAACCGTGACCACCCTCTCCGTCGACGCCCGCCTCGTCAACCTTCCCGTCGTCGTCCGCGACAAGAAGAATGCCCTCGTCCAGAACCTCACCAAGGCCGACTTTACGCTTCAGGTAGACGGCCACCCCCAGACCATCCGCTACTTTGACATAGACTCCAATCTTCCCCTCACCCTTGGCCTGCTCGTCGACAACAGCCTCAGCCAGCGGGACGTCATCGACGAAGAGCGGACGGCCAGCAGCACCTTCCTCGACCAGATGCTCACCACGCCCAAAGATCAGGCCTTCGTCATCCAGTTCGCCCATCAGACCGAACTCCTGCAGGACCTGACCAACTCGCGCCCCAAGCTTCAGGCCGCCCTCAAAGAGATCGATACCCCCAGCCCCAACAGCCGGTCCACCTCCGATACAGACGACTCCACCGACGACTCCAGCAATAATCGTTCCGGCCATCGTGGACGCACCGGCGCAGGCACGACCCTCTACGACGCCAACTTCCTCGCCTCCGACGAACTCATGGCCAAACAGAAGGGTCGCAAGGCCCTCATCATCCTCTCCGACGGCGTCGACAGCGGCAGCAAGGAGACACTCGTCAAATCCATCGAAGGCGCCCAGCGAGCCGACACCATCATCTACGCCATCTACTTCAAAGGGCAGGAGCACCAGGACCGCAACGCAAGCCAGCGCGGTGGACGCTCCGGTGGAGGCTATCCCGGCGGCGGAGGCATAGGTTTCCCCGGCGGTCGCGGCGGAGGCTATCCCGGTGGCGGGGGCGGCTCTCCAAGAGGCGGAGGGACGTCAGGAGGCAACTCCGGCAGCCGAAGCCAAGTCGATGGCAAGAAGATCCTGGAGCGCATGGCCCAGGAGACCGGTGGCCGTCTCTTCGAGGTCTCGAACAAGCAGACCGTCGCCCAGATCTATACCCAGATCGCCGAAGAGCTCCGCTCTCAGTACCGCCTCGGCTTCACCCCGGATCAGGCAACGGCTGCCGACGGCTACCACCAGATCGATCTGGCCCTCCATTCGTCCAGCCAGAAGAACCTCGCCATCCAGACCCGCGACGGCTACTACACCGGCAAATAGACCCTGAATAGGCTCTGGACCATAAACCTTGCCGAACCAGCTTTTTGCGTCTATCAACCCTGTTCATGCATCATCTCTAGGGGGATAGCCTTCTAAATAAGGAGCGTCCCGAAGGAAGGCCCACCGACATGCGCTCCATCGTCCGCAACCTGCTTCTCCCGGCCGTCGTATTCGCCCTCCTACCAGCGTTCGCACTCACCTCGCGCGCCTCCGCACAGTTCGCGCAACCCAGGGTCAACAAACATCTCTACTCCGCCACGGCAGATCCCAAGTCGGATATCGCCGCCGCCCTCGCCCAGGCCCGCCGCGAGCACAAGCGTGTCATCCTCGACTTCGGCGGCGACTGGTGCGGCGACTGCCAGCTCCTCGACATCTACTACCGGCAGAGCCCCAACGCCGAGCTGATCGCGAAGCACTTCCTCGTCGTCCACATCGACATCGGCCACATGGACCACAACGTCGACATCGCCGAGAAGTATCATGTCCCCATACGCAAGGGCGTTCCGGCACTCGCTATTCTCGCCTCCAACGGCAGGCTGCTCTACTCCGAACGCGACAAGGAGTTTGAGCACACCAGTCCGGCGGCCATCACCGCCTTCCTGAACCGTTGGAAGTCGTAGTCGCATCTGGCTCCACGCAGACAGTACAAGAGAGGTTCTCATGATCGCGACCACGAGCTCCCGCACCCTGCTCCTCTCCGCCGCACTTCTCGCCAGCATCTCCATCGCCGGCTGCAAGGGCACGCAGCCCGCGCCACCCGCGCCTGTCGCCTCCGCCCCCTCTGCCTCCGTCCCGTCAATCCCGTCCAAGTCTGTACCCGTAACCGCTCCGCCCGCCGTCAAGAAGCACCTCTACTCCCAGGACGCCAATCCCAGGGCAGACATCGCCTCCGCCCTCGCCCAGGCCCGCCGTGAGCACAAGCGCATCATCCTCGACTTCGGTGGCGACTGGTGCGGCGACTGCCAGGTTCTCGACATCTACTTTCACCAGAGCCCCAACACCGAGCTCGTCGATAAGAACTTCCTTGTCGTTCATATCGACATCGGCCACATGGACCGCAACGTAGACGTTGCCGAAAAATACGGTATCCCCCTCAAGAAAGGCGTCCCCGCGCTCGCCGTCATCGATGCCGCCGGCAAGGTTCTCTACTCCCAGAAGACCGGCGAGTTCGAGGACATGCGTTACATGCACGCCGCCTCCGTCACAGACTTCCTCAATCGGTGGAAGGCCTAAGCTTCCTCCGCTCTCGCGTTGTATCCTTGCGGGCAGTGCCCGTGAGGAAGCTCCTTCGTATCCCCGTGCTCTTTCATCGCGCCCTCCTCCGCGCGCTGGACCACGACTGTCTCAATCTGGCCCAGTCCACCGCTTATTCTGCGATGGTGTCGCTCTTCCCGGCGCTTATCGTCGCCGCAGCCTTCATCACCCTCCTCCCGGACACGGCTCCGATCCGGTTCCAGCTCGCCGACATCTTCGATCGCATCCTCCCACCCGACGTCAGCCCGCTCCTCGAAAGCTACTTCGTCAACTCTCCCCGTAATCCCAAATCTACCCATGCCCTCATCCTTGCCCTCCTGGTCAGCATTACAGGTGCCTCCAGCGTCATCGCCACCTTGATGGAGGGCGTCCGCCGCGCCAATGGCCTCCCGCCAGACTGCTGGACCTTCTGGCAACGCCGCCGCCGCGCCTTCCTTCTGGTCCCACTCTCGCTGATCCCCTTTTTCCTCGCGACCGTCCTCGTCGTCTTCGGCCACCTCATCACCGAATGGCTCTCCTTCCATCTCATGCCCTCCGCCCGAGCCCCCGTCTTTGTGTTGGCGCTGCTCATTCGCTGGACGGTAGCTCTGGCCGGCAGCATCTGCATCGTCGGCATGATCTATCACCTGGGTTCGCCCATGGAGCAATCCTGGAAGCGCGTCATTCCCGGAGCCGTCGTCTCCACCGCCATGTGGTTCCTCACGACGCTCGCCTTTGGCTGGTACGTCACTCGTTTTGCCAACTACTCCCAGGTCTACGGCTCGCTCGGCGCCGGCATCGCGCTCCTCTTCTGGCTCAATATCGTCTCGCTCAGCGTCCTCTGCGGAGCCGAGTTCAATACCGAGTTCAACCGCCATTTTTTTGTCTCTTCCCGAACCGTTCAACCGTTTGAAACCCAAAGTACCCCTTCAGACGGGTAGAATTGCCAACGGCAGCAAAAACTCACTGGTCACACCACTGGCGGCGACTCCAGCGGTTAGAAAGTACCCGGCAAAGCGACTCATGAAGACTTCTCTGAACCCCATTTCGAACGATGCCCCCTTTGTTGGAGCCGAACGCTCCCGCCGTGCCAAGATCGTTGCCACCCTCGGGCCCTCCTGCAGCTCCATCGACGTCTTCCGCCAGCTCGTCCGCGCCGGCCTGGACGTAGCCCGCCTCAACTTCTCCCACGGCACCCACGCCCAGAAGGCTGACCTCATCCGCATGGTCCGCACCGTGTCGAAGGAGGAGCGCAAACCCATCTGCATCCTCGCCGACCTGCAGGGCCCCAAGATCCGCACCGGCAAGCTCAAGGGACATAAGCCCGTCCAGCTCGTCGCAGGCAAGCGCCTCACCATCACTCCGCGCGAGATCGAAGGCACCGCCGCCCTCGTCGGCACCACCTTCAAGACCCTCGCCGAGAACCTCGAGCCCGGCTCCCGCATCCTCCTCTCCGACGGCCTCATCGAGCTTCATGTCGAGCAGGTCAAAGGCGGCGACGTCACCTGCGTCATCGTCAACGGCGGCATGCTCGGCGAAAACAAGGGCATCAACCTCCCTGGCATCGCCGTCAACGTCCCCTCGCTCACCGAAAAAGATGAGGAAGACCTTATCTTCGCCATCGGCCAGGGCGTCGACACTGTGGCAGTCTCTTTCGTCCGCACCGCCGACGACATCCGCCACGTCAAGAACCGCCTCGCCGCCCTTAAATCCGACGCCTGGATCATCGCCAAGCTCGAAAAGCCCCAGGCCATCGAGCACCTCGACAGCATCCTCGAGATCACCGACGCCATCATGGTCGCGCGCGGCGACCTCGGCGTCGAGGTCCCCCCCGAAAAAGTCCCGGCCATCCAGAAGCACATCATCCGCCGCGCGGCCGAGTATCGTAAGCCCGTCATCACCGCCACGCAGATGCTCGAGTCCATGATCGAGAATCCGCGCCCAACCCGCGCCGAGGCCTCCGACGTCGCCAACGCCATCTACGACGGCACCGACTCCGTCATGCTCTCCGGCGAGACCGCAGCCGGGAAATATCCCGTCGAAGCCGTCGCCATGATGGCCAAGATCGTCACCGAAACCGAGCACCAGATCCGCCTCGAGCCCCGGTCAGTGCTTGGTCACTCGGTCAGCGTCCGCCTCTCCATCGCCGAAACCATCTGCGAGTGTATGTCCCACGCCGCCGATGACCTCGACGTCGCGGCAATCGCCATCTTCACCGAGACCGGCACCACCGCCCGCCTCCTCTCGAAGTATCACCCCGACCCACCCAT
>Ga0193753_10002898_pt1 | contig 13115 bp, 9 predicted proteins | sample H1c2metaG_FD_144925 | JGI IMG/M metagenome (GOLD analysis project Ga0193753, IMG submission 144925) | Soil microbial communities from a riparian zone of the East river system, Colorado, United States - H1c2 | ecosystem: Environmental > Terrestrial > Soil > Riparian zone | place: USA: East River... | reverse complement strand
TCGCCTGTTCCTACCTATGAATTCAGTAGGACATACCCAGGTTTTACCTGGGTGGGTTTCCCCATTCGGAAATCTCCGGATCAACGCTTGTGTGCAGCTCCCCGAAGCTTATCGCAGCTTGCCGCGTCCTTCATCGCCTGTTTCTGCCAAGGCATCCACCGTGCGCCCTTAGTAGCTTGACCATAGAATTTACTCGCACGCAGCAGAGTGAAAACCTCTGCAACATAGAGCTATCTACGTTTGATATAGTCCACGCCTGTGTCGTACAACCTTCATCTCAACGTACGAGAATCAGGTCGGTAACACGAAAAATTATTCTAAAGACACTCAACACTGATTGACAGTTCGCTACCAGAAACAACCTGGAAGCTAGCTGCTCAGCCTTGTAGTTATATTTACCCAATCTATTCAGTTGTCAAAAATCGTTAGGCGAACCGTATTGCTACGTTGTCGCATCGCACCCTAAGGCGGCTTGAACATTCCTGCTCAAGGTTCAACCTCTCAGCAATAAGCCGTAGAGACTCAACCTCAAGCAGACATCGCTTGCGCTACATATCGAACATGCCAATCGAGAAGTATGGTGGAGCTGAACGGGATCGAACCGTTGACCCCCTGCTTGCAAAGCAGGTGCTCTCCCAACTGAGCTACAGCCCCATCACTATCAATATAAACGATAGCTTGGATAAAGGTGGTGGGCCTGGGTAGATTCGAACTACCGACCTCACCCTTATCAGGGGTGCGCTCTAACCAACTGAGCTACAGGCCCGACTCTACAGCACCAGTCCCAAAGGACTGGTGCGCAGGCTGCTCTGTCGTTGACTCCTAAGAGTCAAAAATCGAGCTCTCTCGAAAGGTTTCGAGGACACAGTTGAACGTACATAGCAGCTACGCCGCTATTGACCATCGGTGTTGACAGAGTACGAAAAAGAGAAGGTTTAGTTCAGGCTCATCTGCAGTCGCCGAAGCGCATGCAGATGGTACTTGGCAACATCACTATCAAACTCAGCCTGATCGCAAAACCAGACTGCCTGCAATCGCAGGGCGCTGAAGTGTGCCAAGACGTTCTCTCTTAGAAAGGAGGTGATCCAGCCGCAGGTTCTCCTACGGCTACCTTGTTACGACTTCACCCCAATCATGAATTACACCTTGGGCGGCTGCTCCCTTGCGGTTAGCGCACCGACTTCTAGTGCAACCCACTTTCGTGATGTGACGGGCGGTGTGTACAAGGCCCGGGAACGTATTCACCGTGGCATGCTGATCCACGATTACTAGCGATTCCAGCTTCATGGAGTCGAGTTGCAGACTCCAATCCGAACTGAGGCCGGCTTTTTCCGATTAGCTCACCCTCGCGGGGTTGCAGCGGTTTGTACCGGCCATTGTAGCACGTGTGTAGCCCTGGACATAAAGGCCATGAGGACTTGACGTCATCCCCACCTTCCTCCCCGTTATCCGAGGCGGTTTCGTCAGAGTGCTCAACTAAATGGTAGCAACTGAAGATAAGGGTTGCGCTCGTTGCGGGACTTAACCCAACATCTCACGACACGAGCTGACGACAGCCATGCAGCACCTATATAGCGGTCTATTGCTAGACGCCGACGTTTCTGCCGGATTCCACTACATTTCGAGCCCAGGTAAGGTTCTTCGCGTTGCGTCGAATTAAACCACATGCTCCACCGCTTGTGCGGGCCCCCGTCAATTCCTTTGAGTTTCAGCCTTGCGACCGTACTCCCCAGGCGGATTGCTTATCGCGTTAGCTTCGACACGGCAGGATTGGGTACCTGCCACATCAAGCAATCATCGTTTAGGGCTAGGACTACCAGGGTATCTAATCCTGTTTGCTCCCCTAGCTTTCGTGCCTCAGCGTCAGTTATGGTCCAGTGAGCCGCTTTCGCCACAGGTGTTCCTTCCGATATCTACGCATTTCACCGCTACACCGGAAATTCCACTCACCTCTCCCATACTCAAGCCCGGCAGTTTCTTATGCAGGCTTCGGGTTGAGCCCGAAGATTTCACATAAGACTTGCCAAACCGCCTACGCACCCTTTACGCCCAATAAATCCGAACAACGCTTGCCCCCCTCGTATTACCGCGGCTGCTGGCACGAAGTTAGCCGGGGCTTCTTCTATTGGTACCGTCATTATCTTCCCAATCGAAAGGAGTTTACGTACCAAGATACTTCATCCTCCACGCGGCGTTGCTGCGTCAGGGTTTCCCCCATTGCGCAAAATTCCCCACTGCTGCCTCCCGTAGGAGTCTGGACCGTGTTTCAGTTCCAGTGTGTCCGTGCGCCCTCTCAGGCCGGATACAGATCATCGTCTTGGTGGGCCATTACCCCGCCAACTAACTAATCTGCCGCGAACTCCTCTTCAAGCGCATTGCTGCTTTGACCCGTAGGTATTATGCGGTATTAGCTGAGATTTCTCCCAGTTATTCCCCACTCGAAGGTAGATGATTCACGTGTTACTCACCCGTGCGCCACTTTACTCAGGGCCGAAGCCCCTTTCTCGTGCGACTTGCATGTGTTAGGCACGCCGCCAGCGTTGATTCTGAGCCAGGATCAAACTCTCGTTTAATCTTGGTTTGCTTGCCACCCATCGACAGGGGTCGGGGTGGATCAAGCGCCTCCGCTCGCTCGAAAGGAGCGAAGGATATAACTAGTGAGAATGACTAAACCAAATTTCGTATCATCTCACGACTGGCACGTTCAACTATGTTGTCAAAGATCCTAACCGCATCCGCCTTAGCGGGCAGCTTTGGATCAAGGACGAACTCGGCATTGCCAGAGTTGTGTCCTCGAACTTGATGCGCTGATTTCCGTCTGTATTTACTGCTTTCTATGGCTCTCGTTTTACTTATTTCGACCTCAACTTCAGGCCTTCGAGTACCGCTTAGCAGCGCGTGACGTTTTAGCGAACTTTCTGAGATTATCAATCTTTTGATCTCGTGTCAACTTGTTTTTTGCTTTTTGAGATTTTTATTTCTTTCTCAATCAGTTTCAAGCTAACTTGCTCGCACAGCACAAAATCTCAAAACATCGTAACGACCGAAAACTGGCCGCAGAGCACTTAGCTCTTAGTATTGCTATAAACTGCAGTAGCTTGGGTTTGGATTGTCGGTAGGCCTTAGGCTCTTAACCGCTATCAAACGCTTGGACTGCACTCCGTCGACCTTATAATCATTCACTCTCTAACTTTAGAGCCAAGGTGAGAAGCTTATTTCTCTTACTTATCTAGAGTACCGTGCTTTTCACTTTCGCGCAAGCCGTACATCTGTCTTTTCTTGCCTTACTTCTTGTCGTAGCCAGTGCAGCTCACTGCGACTTCCTGAGAGTATCAACCTTCATCAAGCAGTGCAACTTTTTGATCTGTGGATAACCGACATTTTCTGTAGAAAAAGCGGTTTTGCCCAATAAATACGTGCCTGTAAAATTCTTTCCCCTGTTCGGAGGCCGAAAATGCCATCACCCCGAAATGATGCGCTGGGACATGAAGTTCCTTCCATAAAATTTCCCGACGAACCTCCAAAGAGTCAGCTCCTCATGAAAGGCATTAGCCGCACCATCATGAGAAACCCACGCTTTAGCCCATCTCAAAGGAGCTCCTAAGGTCTTCATGTAGACATATCGAGGAAGACCGAAAAAATGAGGGCCGACCGGTTTAGAGACTCGCGATCCATATCCATCCGAAGCAGAAGCCCAGAACGCCCATCTTCGCATATAGCTTTTCTTCATTCGGTCAGCGGAGATGTGATGGTAAATAATCAGCTCCGGATGATAAAAGCCTTTCAGCCCTGCAGCGATGAGCCGTGCATGCATATCGGTATCTTCACCCGCGAGAAGCCGTTTCGCCGTTCGGCCGAGTGATGTCGAGTAGACTCCAACCTTGTCAAAGCAGGTTCGCCGCAAGACACTATTGCCGCCCATTAATAGCGCATCGAACTCGTCCTCAAACTGTCGCCGAACATCTCCGAAATCTGCCCATCCAATAGCGCATCGCGTATGCGGATGATTCAGCCAGGCTGGTGGAGTCATAGGCCATTGCGGATAATACGGCCCACCGATGTAATCAACTGAAGGATCAGTAAAGGCTGCAAAAATCGTTCGAAACCAACTCTCGTTGATCTCTTCATCGTCGTCTATAAAGCCGACCAGTTCTGCCGTCGAATGGGCGATCCCGGCATTCAACGCAAAAGACCGTCCCTGATCTCGACTCTCCGCAACATACTGAACTCGCCCATCTGATTTATTCGAGAGTCGCTCTACCATCGATCGCGTTGCGTCGGTCGAGCGATTATCTACCACCAACACCCGGATTTGATTTCCCTCCGGCACAGGAGCGGCCAGAAGGCTCTTCACCGCACGTTCCAGCGACAGACACCGGTTGTAGGTTGGGATAATGACATCGAGCTGCATGGATAAGATAATCCCCGGCTTCAACGTAGTTTTCTGTTTTTAGAACGTCCGCCAATGTAGAACGGTTTTCGTTAGCTCACCACCGCTTGATCGATTGGCATTTGCGATCATTGCAACGAATAATAGCGGTGTCAACAAAACAGAACTGAGCCGTACCCTTATTTTCACAGCGCCCCCATCGGCCGCTGCCCCATGCATCGACCGCTTCCGCAGGCTAAAATCATTCCATCATGGAGCCTCAGGAAGTACAGGAGTTCGCCAATCAGATGAAGGAATCCGGCGAGTCCGGCGGCGAATCGCTCAAAAGCATCTCACTCGCCATTTCCATCCTTGCCGTGCTGGTCGCAATGGTCACCGTTATCGGCCATCGTACCCACACTGAAGCTGTACTCATGGAAGCCCGCGCCAGCGATCAATGGAACGAATATCAGGCCAAGAAGATTCGCATGGACAATCTCGCCGTTACCGTTGACGTCCTGGCCATGCAGCCCACCGCCGATCAAGTCGCTGTCAAAACTAAAATCAGCGAATATAAAGCCCACATTGAAAAATGGAAGTCCGATCTCGCCGAAGAGCAGGACAAGGCCCATGAGTTCGAGAGGGAGGTCGCCCGCGCAGAGGCTAAAGCTTCCCGCTATGACCTCGGCGAGGCCCTCCTCCAGATCGCTGTCGTCCTCTCTTCCATCACCCTCTTCACCCGCAACCGCACCTACTTTTTCCTTGGCATCATCCTCGGAACAGGCGGCGTACTGGTCGCCGCCTCAGCTCTTCTCGTCCACTGATCGGCACCATCAGCTCAGATCGATGTGAGTCTTTTCTACATTAGCTCTCCCGCCGACAAAGAGCCCTATCGCTTTGAAATCACACCTAAATCCACCATGCCATTCACGAAATACTGCACTGCAAGAGCCACCAGAAGCAGTCCCATAATTCTTACCAGTATTCGTACACCCGCCTCACCCATTGCCCTCGCTACCCGGTCCGAGTTGCCCAGTACCAGGTAGCAAATCGCCGCGGTAATCGCGATCGATGCCAGAATCGCAACCATCTGCCATCTGGTCTGCGCCTGTCCCACTAACACCATCACACTCGTAATCGACCCCGGCCCCGCTAGCATCGGTATGCCGAGCGGAACGATTCCGGCATCTTCCTTCATCTGTGCCTCGGTCGCCTCTTCGCTCGACTCCTGCGTCGCCGATCGCTTCGCTTCGAGCATATCCAATCCGATCAGCAGCAAGATGATTCCGCCCGCGATCTCGAACGCTGGAAGCGTAATTCCGAACATACGAAAGATAAATTGGCCCGCAATCGCAAATGAGGTCAGCACAACCAGTGCTGTCAGCGAAGCCTTCCACGCCATCTGTTTCCGCCGATGTGCGTCCGCACCTGCCGTTACCGCCAGGAAGGTTGGCAATGCTGCAAACGGATCCACCAGAAAGAAGATCGAGCTCAGCGCCAGCACGGAGAAACGTACATAAGCCGAGTTCTGCAGCTCCGCAAGACTTACTGTATGGGGATCAAACATCGTTTCTCATTGTCCCACGCTTGCCCGCACAGCAAAATCTACGAACCATCCTTATCCAAATATTGCTTAAGCTTGGAAACGATTGTTGGATGTGTCGCAATGTGTGATCCGAGCGCACGATAGCTTTCAAACTTCGACTCGGTAAAAAATTGGTTGAGGGTTGTGTCCTGAGGGAAGGATGGGTCTTCTCTCTTGTAGTTAACGATGTCGACAGGCTCATCGCCATCGAGAGAGGTTTTGATGTAGATGACTGTACCGGGATGGGCGGGATCTTCAGGATAAGTAATAGAGCCAATGACGACATGACCCGGGCTGGTATTGACGTTCTTCATGTGGCGAACGTCTTTGAGATCGATCTCGACGCCAAAGTCGAGGCGTATTTTGCGGGTGGACTGACCGAGACCATCGAATTGAAGATACGTATCCTGTTCACCGTCGCAGATGACGATGGTGCGGCATCGACGACGTACAAGCTCGTAAAGACCCATATTGTCGAAGTGGCCGCCGTCGGTGAGGTAGACATAACGCGCCGTATCATTGACAGCTCCACAAAGCTCCATCACGAGACGAATAATTCCAAATACCGGCGAGGAGGGCGCGGTTATCGGATTGGAAAACTGTCGGCGCGGATTCCGAATCCACCAGCCAAGGCGCACATTGAACATGGTGAGAAGGAAGGCAACGGCAGGATTAGTGTGATAGCCGGAGTTGGGGCTGACAGCCGCGCCTGAGGTGGCCACGGCCGTTGCCATAGCAATTCCGCCGCCTGGAGCGTAGGCCCACTGCGTCGTTGGAACAAAGCCGTTGAATTGCTGCGTCGCGTCCGTGGACTCGGTCCAGCCAACGCTGTAGCCCGAGTAGAGCGGGGTAAAGGCGAAACTGGCCGCCTTGCGCTCCTGATAGGCGAGATCCTCGCCCATAGTCAGGTTGATGGCGGTGCAAAAGATCGGAAAGGGCCCCTCGTAGCTTGGCTCCTTGGGGTTTCCGTCGCTATGCCTCTTCCACAAAGTCTTGTCCGAATCCTGGAAGTTGCATGGTAGAAGATCGGCGACACGAAGGCTGCGATCGGCACCACTAAACCCGCTGAATTTGTCCGGAGCACGAGCTGGGTCCGAAGCCCCGGCATAACAACGCGCCAGTCGGTCACGGTAGAACGGTTGCATCGAAAAGTCATTGATATCGACACGCCAGCCGAAGAGCATCGCAACGGCGAGCGCGACGACTGTGGTGGTTAGTAGAGGCAGAGAGATGCTGGTCTTGCTTACGCTAGCAAGAAGTGAATTAGCGACTGCGGAGAGTAAAAGAAGGAGCCCACACGCGAAGACTGGCGGAGCGATGATTGCAAGCCGTTCCACCAATGCATCTTTGGTTGAATCTCTCTCTGGGTGTTTGCCATCGGTCTTTGAGCTTTTGCCCGCAAGGACTCCACCAATTGTTGTAGTAGCCCATGTTCCAAGGAGCGCGTACTTCGCGATAGCCATCGTTGCGATCCAGGAAACGATCCAGGGCCCGAGGAGCGAGAAGCCACCGAAGCCCAGCCATAGCATTCCGGAAAGAAAGGTAAAGGCACGCAGGCGGGCCAGCCACTCACGCTGAGCATCCTCCATTTCGCTGCCGACCAAGCCAATAACTATCTCGAAGACAACACAAGGGATACCGAGAAGAAGCAGGGGGATCAACACAGCAGAGACATCAATTATCAGCTCGGGGTCGACAAAAAAGAGGAGGCTGAACATGAACAGTCGCAGGCAATAGAGAAGGATGGTCGCACAGACCGGGACGGCAAAAAGAAGGATTGGCAGAATCATCCATGATCGGAGCATCCTCTGCCGTACCGGCGGCAGAGAAAGACAGATCGCCAGACTAAAACCAAAAGATGCCAGAAGCACAAATACAACATCCAGAGCATGAATGAAATGCGGCAAACGCCGCTCGACCAGAAACCGCCAGAAGCGGAGATTGACCGGAAATGGTGGCTTTTTTGTATCCCAAGATGTGGCGAGCCGTTCGAATGTAGTGTTGGGTGGGTGCTCCACGGTATGGACGATATAGCTTTTATCTACGCTATGAATTTCACGATCTACCGTAAGAAGCGCGTCCCGTTCGTGAGAGAAAATCTCCGGAGCATTATGTGCGGTGTAAGGCTGATAGCTAACAACCGAGCGATAAGCAGCAGGAGTAACCATCGCGACAGCCAGGATAAGCGGCACAAGAACAAAACTCAGAATGGGCGTCGAACCATAAGTCCGCTGCTTTCCTTCAAGACTTCTCGCGAAGTTCGCGGTAGGCCAGAAGAAACGTGCTGCCGACACGCTGGCAACAAGAAGGGCCGCAACAAGTAGAGCTATTTCAAAGGATCGCCAAGGGGAGAAATAAGTCTGCGCGAGTAGGTGGCGATTACGGACAAAATCGATAACCTTCTGTGAAATAACCACATGAGGAAGAATCAGTATGGCGAGAAGCATGGAGATGAGGGTAAAGAGATTAAGACCCGCATTACGAACAATAATGGCCACCAACGTCCAGGTATCGGCGGAGAAAAGTCCTTTCTGTGGCGCTAGATAGTTGCTGTAACGGCGTAGCCATCGAATAGGTTCCGGCTGAACAGTAGCGTAGTTGGAATCCAGTGCGCCATCTCCATGGACACAGTTCGGCAGAGGATCCATCATCTCTTGCACTGCATTGAGACTGCCTTTGCGATAGATCCAGGCTGCAAGAAACTGATGGATATATCCCCCGCCCGACACACTGGAGAGATAGTCAAATTTTGAAAGAAGCTTTACCCGGGCGAGTCCCTGAAGTACTCCGAGGGCAAAGGTAGCGCTGCGAATACCACCTCCGGACAGGCAAAGACCAACTGTCGAATACTCTGGGTTTGCGGCGATGAGATAAGCGTCATCATCACTGCCATAGCGGTAGGTGCCATCGTCTTTTTTTGGCCACTTGCCGCGCGCCTTTAACTCCTGTTCGAGCAGCCATTTACTAGTGGTGTATTGCGTGATAACTGCAAGACGAGCCTGCAATGGCGGAGACTTGTAAAGCGCAAGAGCGATGTCATCACCGCTCAAATTGTCCTTGTCCTGGCTTTCCTGAATGGCCTTGATGAACGACTCAGGAAGAAGTTTCCTGTCCGCATCCGAAAGGCCGCACAAAAACGGCCGCGAGATAACTGCAAGCCGCTTGCAATACTGCGCGGCTGAGCTCAATGGCCAGCCTATCGGATCCAATGAAGGCATAAAGAGAGCTATCTCCCCGGATGAAATACGCCTGCTGCTATGGCTTCAATCTGGCGTTGCTCGCAAGTCTGTGGGCTTAGCCCCACAGATCAAAGGGTGCTTCAGGTCTTTGTTTTAGTAGAGCCCGGAATGAAAGAAACCATACGCACAGATGACGGCGAAGGCAAGCGACAATAGTTGACCAAAATCGCAATGCGACTCAGGCCGTTTCGCGTTTGAGCCGGAGGCGACCGCGCAGGACACGTGTGGCTTCACGATGACAGAGCAGACAGAGGGTACGGATATTGTCCAAATCGCACTGACCACCACCTTCGCTCACGGGGAGGATATGGTCAGCGTCCCAGAGACTCCTGCGGCTAGCGATGGTCTTCATGCCATAGAGGCGAAGTCCCGCAACCTTTGCTCTTCCGCGGACGCGTTTGAGTGCAGCATACACAGCCACGGTATCGATCTGGCAGGCCGCACAACATCCCCGGTCGCGAGCAAAGACCTGGTCGCGCAGATAGCCCGGATTAGTCCGAAGACGCCACTGGTGGACGCAGTAGTCGCTGCAAAAGGTGCGCCGGCGCTTTGCGAGAATTTCGAGCTCGCACCAACGGCAAAGCGGCAGGCCGTTTGGGCCTTTGGGGAGGGCTTGTCGCGTAGTGCGCCCACCTGGCAAAGTACGGGGAACGAGCATTGGTTTCTCAGGACACAGTCCGGCTCTATTAGAGTAGGTCAAACCGCGTAATCAGTATCAATAGGATCAGGAAGAGGCATCAATCCGGTAATCTACTCGCAAATACAGCTCCGCATAGAATGAGACGAACGAACTATCCAGGAGAAGAGAGTTATGTCCAGGACGCAATCAACAATGGTGACGCTCGGGACTGTGGCGCCAGCGTTCGAGTTGGAAGATGTTGTAACCGGCAAGGCGATTGGTCGCGACGACATCGCCGAAGACCGGCAAGGGATGCTGGTGATGTTTATCTGCGTTCATTGCCCTTACGTGAAGCATGTCGAGGAAGAGCTAGCGCGAATCGGGCACGACTACGAAGGCAAGATCGGGATCGTGGCAGTTTCCTCGAACGATATTGTTGAGTTTTCCCAGGATGCGCCTGAGGAGATGAAGAAGCAGGCCGAGCGGCTAGGATTTAGGTTTCCTTACCTGTTCGACGAGACTCAGGAAGTGGCACGGTCCTACGATGCGGCCTGCACTCCGGACATCTTCCTCTTCGATAGCGAGATGAGGCTCGTCTATCGCGGACAACTGGACGACAGTCGACCGCGACGTGGCGACTCAGGCAATGAAATTCCTGTGACTGGCAAGGACCTCCGTGCGGCTATGGATGCTGTAATCGCGGGCAAGCGACCCGATCCGAACCAGCGGTTCGCCATTGGCTGCAACATCAAATGGAAGCAATAGAAGCTGGCTAAGTGGAAATCTGGAGTAGACAATGGAAGACGAACTAGACCTGTTGAAGGCGGGAATTCGGCAGTTCCGGACAAAGGTTTATCCGGCTCAAGCTGAGACGTATGAGAGGGCAGCCAGCGAGCCGCAACGACCGGCAGCGTTGATCGTGGCCTGTGCCGACTCGCGGATCGATCCTGAACTGATCACCCAGTCAGGTCCGGGCGAGCTATTCGTGACGCGCAACATCGGCAATCTTGTTCCAGCGTACGGCGAGATGCTTGGCGGCGTCAGCGCGGTCGTGGAATACGCCGTCAGCGCACTCAAGGTAAAGCATGTCGTCGTCTGCGGACATACAGATTGCGGGGCGATGAAGGCGCTGCTCAAGCCTGAGTCGATGGACTCAATGCCGACCGTGAAGAGTTGGCTGAGGAACGCGCAGGCAGCGCTCAGCGTCGCAACGTCTCTCTCCACGCCGGATGAGAAGCCAAGCGAGCGGCTGAAGCGGCTGACCGAAGAGAATGTCCTTCTGCAGCTTCAGCATCTCCGCACGCATCCTTCTGTTGCAGGAGCGATGGCGCGGGAGGAGCTGTCAATCTCCGGCTGGGTCTACGATATCGCCACGGGCGAGGTGAGGATCTCGGAGAACGGCGATCGAGGATTTCACCCGGTTCTTATCGAAGGCGATGTCTCATGATCGTCTACCGCTCGCGGCAGATATGGCTGATGCTGAAGTACGTCGGCAAGCCGCTGATGGTGCTGGCGATTTACGACCAGGCCGTCGTGCTTCTGTACAAGCTGGGACACTGGAATTGGGTGTCTCTGCCTCATATTCCGTTGGCTCTGTATGGCTCCGCCATCGGCGTAGTCCTGAGTTTCAGAAACCAGTCGTGCTATGGACGATGGTGGGAGGCGCGGACGCTTTGGGGATCCATCGTCAACAACTCGCGGAGCTGGGCGCGGCAGGTGGTCGCCATGCGAGCCCCGGATCGCGAGGACTCAGCTGAACTCGCTACGATGCAGCGGCGAATGGTTTATCACCAGATCGCCTATGCTCATGCGCTGCGGCAGCATCTTCGGCAACTCGAACCCTGGGAAGAGCTGACTTCGATGCTTACGGAGTCGGAGTTGAGTGCGCTTCGCAACGAGAAAAACATTCCGCTTACATTGCAACGTCAAATGGCGGATATGCTGCAGGACTGCAGGGATCGCGGCTGGATCGAAGGATGGCAGTGGATGGCCATGGACGGAAGCCTGAACGATCTTGCGGATGCACAAGGCGGAGCGGAGCGCATCAAAAACACGCCGATGCCAAGGCAGTACTACTACTTTCCGGAACTCTTCGTGCATATCTATTGCCTCTTGCTGCCGCTTGCGCTAATAGCGTCGATGGGGTGGTATACACCGCTGGGATCGACGCTGGTGGGCTTCATCTTTCTGGCACTGGACAAGATTGGCCGCGACCTCGAAGATCCATTCGAGAACAATCCTAACGATGTGCCGTTGACCTCGATCACGCATACGATCGAGGTCAACCTGCGTCAGCTATTGGGAGAGACAGTTTTGCCTGTGGCCGAACCGCCATTGAAGGGTCTGTTTTGGTAGAGCCGTCACGGCGTCTCCCGATTCAAGCGTGAGTCGTCCCGTCTGAACCGTGAAGCTTTACGAGCTTGTTGTAGATGTCGAGGATAAGAAACGGCGCGGCCCATTGGCCGATGAAAAGAGCTTCATGCTCTCTCTTTGCCGCTTTGAAGCTGAGCGAGGCAACCATGGAAGCGAGTGCAGCAGCTAGGTAGACGCTGGAAGGAATCTGCGAGGTCACTTTCTCGATAGCGGCGGTTATCTGGTCTTCTTGAACTTCGCCCTGCGTTACGCGATAGTCGGTCATGAGTGATTTACTCCTTGTGGGTAAGATGCGCTGCGGACGAGCGTTGTGGCGCTCGCCTGAGAGCGGGTTTTTACCTTGCGAAAGATTGTGGGCGAATTGTTCGTGGAAGACAGCGGCGACTAAAACCACTTCATTTTGCGGAGGATATAAAGCAGCAAAAAGGTGGAGAAGACGGTAAGGAAACCAACGTAAATTGCGCCGTGCGGCGAGTTTTCAAAGGGGAGGCCTTTGAGATTCATGCCGTAGATGCCCGAGATGGCAAGCGCCGGAAGGGCGATGGTGCCAAGCACGGTGAGGACCTTCATGACTTCGTTGGTGCGGTTGGCTACGCTTGAGAGATAGATGTCGAGCGTGTTGTTAAGCAGGTCGCGCTGGGTTTCGACTGAGTCGAGCAGGCGGGCGACGTGGTCGTAGGTGTCGCGAACGTAGAGCTGATGCTCGGTGTCGATGATGGTGTTGGGATCGCGCTGGAGATGAAGCGCGGCGTCGCGGGTGTTGACGAGGACGCGGCGCAGGTCGATGAGCTCGCGCTTGATGGCGAAGACCTGTTGGAGGATCTTGGGCGTGGGTGAATCGAAGACTGCGTCCTCAAGGGCATCGATGCGATCGTCAAAGTGGTCGATGGCGGGAAAGTAAAGATCCACGATGGTATCGAGGATGAGATA
>Ga0193753_10002896_pt1 | contig 13120 bp, 11 predicted proteins | sample H1c2metaG_FD_144925 | JGI IMG/M metagenome (GOLD analysis project Ga0193753, IMG submission 144925) | Soil microbial communities from a riparian zone of the East river system, Colorado, United States - H1c2 | ecosystem: Environmental > Terrestrial > Soil > Riparian zone | place: USA: East... | reverse complement strand
GACGACGCGAGCTTCGACGCCGTGATCTTCAGCTTCGTGTTGCATCACTCGCAGAATATCGCGGGCTTGCTCAGCGAAGCGCGGCGGGTGTTACGGACGAATGGTCGGATCGTCGTCTACGAAGACATTCCCGAGCTGTGGCATGATCGCGTGTTGTGTGTGTGGCACGATCATCGCTGGAAGGACCGCACAGGGCCGTGCACGTTTTTGCGGATCGACAGTTGGATCGATCTGTTTCAAGCGCTCGGTTTGCGTGTCGTGCAACGCTGGAGGCTGTCGCGCCTTCGCAATCCGGTCCATCCGGTGCTTGGTGCGCGGTTCGTTCTCGAGCATGCCTAGACCCACGGGCGAACCACTCTCGAACCCGATGTCGCAGGTTTCGTCGGCCGAAAAGATGATCGGGCCTGGTCCTGGTCAGCCACCCTGTCGTTGCATGAGGGACGGTCGCTGACACGCGCATCCCATTCGCCGCTGCGCCCGCTGCGATTTGTTCCGCCCCCAATCCACTCAGGCTACCGTTCAACGGTCGTCACCTGTAGTCACCCGAGGGGACCCTCTGACGTACACACCCCGTATTCGTCTGTTCATCGTCAGCGCACTCGCGCTGTTCATCGAGCTGGCACTGATCCGGTACCTCGGCAGCGAGATCCGGATCTTCGCCTACTACAAGAACCTAGTGCTGATCGCCTGCTTCTTGGGCTTCGGCGTCGGGTTCTACCGCGCCGCCGCACGAGCTCGCCTCGGCGTATCGCTGGCCACACTCGTCGCAACAGTCGCCGTGGTGAGCGTCGGCGTTCGCGAACACTGGAGCTACGGGCCCGTCTCGGCGACACACGCACTCAGTAACTTTGCCGGCAGCCTGACGATGGGCGAGGAGAACGTCGTAAGCAATTTAGACGGCGTTCTGCTGAGCGGCTTTGCCTGGGCATTTGCGCTCTTCCTCGCTTGTCTCGTGATCATGTTCGGCTTCGCGCAACAGATCGGCGCGGACATCGAGCGGTTCCCCGCAACGCGGCGGCTCGAAGCCTATTCGTGGAACGTAGCCGGGAGCCTGCTCGGGATCGCGGTCTTTTCGCTGATCTCGTGGCTCGCAATCGGGCCGGTTTGCTGGTTCGTCCCGGCAGTGCTGCTCACGATTCCGTGGCTCGGGCTCGGCCTCGAAGGCAGACCGTTGCTGATCCGGCGTGGCCTGGCGCTCGCGAGCGCACCGCTGCTCGCATTCGCGCTGCAACCTTCTGCGACGACGATCTGGTCACCGTATCAGAAGCTCGACCTAGTGCAGCTCGGTTCCGGCAAGACGTTGGTGCTGGTCAACGGTACCGGCTACATGGGTCTCGACACCTTCAAACGACACGATCCGCGCTCACTCGATCGCTGGCGCTTGCCCCATACGATCATGCCGAGCGCGCGCAACGTGCTCGTGATCGGCGCGGGCGGAGGCAATGACGTCTCGGCCGCGCTCGAAGCTGGAGCGAGCAAGGTGGTCGCAGTCGAGATCGACCCCGAGATTTTGAAACTCGGCCGCGCGCACCACCCGGACTCTCCTTACTCCGACCCCCGCGTGCACGTCGTGATCGACGACGCCCGGCACTACGGCGAGACCTCGTCCGAGCGCTTCGACTTGATCGTGTTCAGCCACCTCGACTCGCACACGGCGCTGTCCGGCTTCACCAACGTGCGATTGGACAACTATATCTACACCGTCGAGAGCTTTCGCACGTTCCAACGCTTGCTCGCGCCCGACGGCGCGCTCTACGTCTCATTCTTCTCGACGCGACGCTGGGTCGCCGAGCGCCTGAAGGAGAACTTACACCTGGCGTTCGACCGCGAGCCCGTCGCGCTCTACGCCCGCGTGTCGATGGTCGATCCGGCGCAGAAGCTACCTCGGGCCGACGTGCTCAACGCACACTTCTGGGCCACATCGAGCGTCGCGCTGCGCGAGCGCGCGGAGCTTCTTCAGCGCGCGTCGTTCTTGAGCATGCCTCCGGCGCCGGTGCCGCCGCCGTCCACCGACGACTGGCCGTACTTGTTCGTCGAGGACCGACACGTGCCAGTCCCGATGTTTCTTTTGGCGCTGATGCTGGGGATGGTGAGCACCGGTTTCATTGCGATGCACGTCCGGCGCGAGCTTCGCGCCGGCGGTGGCTGGCCGATCGATCGACACTTCTTTTGCCTCGGCGCCGGGTTCCTGCTGGTCGAGGTGCACAACGTCGGCAAACTTGCGCGCGTGTTCGGGACGACGTGGTCGGTGAATGCCTGGGTGATCGCAGCAGTGTTGAGCGTGATCTTAGCCGCGAACGCACTAGTGAGCCGCCGCCCAACCACGTTCGACCCGCGAACCGCATACGCCGGACTGATCACTTGTCTGCTCGCCTGCGCACTGGTGCCAGTAGAAACCTTACTCGCGCTGCCGTTAGCCTGGTTGGTGATCACACTGTTCTACACGCTGCCGCTATTTTTCGCCGGCATCATCTTCGCGCACTCCTTTCGCAACACCGAGCTCCCGCTCCGCGCTCTCGGCTCCAACTTACTCGGCTCGCTGCTCGGTGGGTTCCTGGAGCTAGCGTCGTTTTCGATCGGCTTGTCCGCGCTGATGTTCGTCGCGGCACTGGTGTACGCGCTCTCCTATCCGCTACCTGCCCGCAGCTCCAAGACGACGCACGTACCCACTACGGCTTGATCGCATCTCGGCATTTGGCCGCGCGGGCTTACGACGCTTCACCCGGTGCATCGGGCAGCGGCATGACCGAGCGTAACGCAAGATCGGCGCCATGCATCAGCATCGCAGTCGTCGCCGTCATTCGTCGGAACGCCGCGCCCGCGAGCCACCCACTGACTCGGACACACGTCTCGACTTCAGTCACCGCACACTTCAAACAAGCCCCCTTGCTCCTCTCACACACGTGTCTAGGTTCGCTAACAGCCGAGGAGCCCAACCATGAAGCGCTCGCCGCGACCCGCTTCGCAAACTTTTCCTTCCCGCATCGCACGCAACCGCAAACGCTCGCTGGGACGCACCGCGCCCGCGGCTACACCACTTCACGTACGCGCTACCGGAACCGAACTCGACGAATCCACCCGACGCTGGATCCAAGAGCGCGCGGCACGGCGACTCGCGAAATACGCTCTCCACATCGAGCGGCTCAGCTTTCGCTTCGAAGACGTCAACGGACCTCGCGGCGGCAAAGACATCGTCTGCCGCGGCAAAGCCGTTCTCAGCGGGCTTCCGAGCACAATCGTCCAGAAACGCGCTCACACACCGCGACAAGCATTCGACCTCACGAGTCGCCAACTCGCACGCGGTGTCGACAAAGCGGTGCGTCGGGTCGGGCGTGTCAAAGCCACGCAGCCATCCGCGGCAGAGGTGGCGCCGCGACGTACGAGCAAAACCAGCGCTGCAACCACCCAAGGCAGCCTGATCGGCCGCCGGGTCGGCCGCTCCTGGAATAACCTGCTCGAAGCCGCGAGTCGGCCCGAGAAGCTGCGGGGCGATGCCATCGTCGACACCTCGCTCGAAGGTGTGAGCGCAACCGATCGAAAAGTCGGCGCACGCGCCACCGCGAAACGTAACACGTTGTTGAACACTCGCCGCGCCACCGCGACGCTCGAAGACTCCGCGACCGGAACACCATCCCGAAAATCCACTCGGCGCAGCGCCAACCGCGCTAAATCGGGCTCGAAGCTGGCGCGCAAGACAAAACGCGCACTGCACAGTCCGAAAGCACGTGCACGGCGTGCGATCCGGAAAGCGAAGCGCTGAGACCGCCCCGCCCCGAGAACAACACATCATGGAATCTGTGCCATCACCTCACGCATGCGGGCCCGCGAGTCGCACACACGTCATCCTGATCCCCGGCTTCGCAGGCTTCGATGCGCTCGGTCAAGTCCACTACTACGCAGGTACGAGCGGCGTATTCCGAAAGTGGCTCAGCACTCAACAAGGAACGACGCGGCGCACCGTCCTACATTATTTCGACAGTCTCCCCAGCGGCGCAGTGGCGACGCGCGCGGAGCGCCTGCACAGATACCTATCGAAGCGCATCGCACGCAACGAATTCCAGCCTGACGATCGAATCGTGTTGGTCGGCCACTCGACTGGCGGCCTCGATATTCGCCACCTACTCATGGATCTCGCAAAGCCCGGCGCGAGCTCGGTCGATGGCTCCGCACAGGACTCGATCCGGATCACGAACGAGCAGATACTCGGCATGATTCGGCGCGTAGTGTTCGTGTCGACGCCACACTACGGCTCGAACATCGTCGACGACTGGCTCGAACACACGACATACGTGAAGCGGTGCATCTCACTGGCGCTCTTCGGACTTCACATGTCCGTGTTCATTCCAGCGCGTACGTTGCAACGCTTCCTCGGATCCAAGCCCGAGCTCGACGCGTGGTACGCCGTTCAAGATACGCTGCTCGAGCTACGCAGCGCGGGAAAGACGGACGCCGCGACATCTGCAGACGTTCGCGAAGCGTTTGCTCAGGTCACACTCTGGCTGAGGCAGATGGCGTCGGACTTCAGTGTCCTAACCGACCTCCGCACAGACCAAAACGCGGTGAAAGCCGAGGATGATTGGCCCGCAGGCGTCATTACGCGGTCGTACGCTACCGTCAGCCCGCCACCACGCGGCGATCGAGTCGGAATCATCACGTGGCTACGCACGTTCGTGATGAACGCGTCGACGGCCAGCCGCGTCGCGCAGGACGCCTTGTATCGAACCGCCTACGAGATGACTGCCAAAGGTGGACTCGAGCGCCAGATCGAGACGCCGCCCGAGTGGTTCGAGTCGCCGCACGCCGACAGGCGCGTCTGCCAGGTCGACGACAGTTCGAACGACGGAATCGTCAACACGGCTTCGATGCTCTGGAAGCACGGCGGCTGGACGCGCCTGGTGCTCGCCGACCATGGCGACATCATCGGCCACTATCGACGCGATCCGCAGGTTCATCCCGGGCGAGGCGTCTCGGGCAGGCGCTTTGAATCGTACGATTTCTTCAAGTCCGGTTCCGAGTTCGATCGCGCTACGTTCGAGGCGGTCTGGAAGGACATTTTCACGTTTAGCAGTCAGTGCTTGGAGGACACGCGCGATGTCGTTCCGCCACCACACACGCTACGGCGCGACGGCCTGGTGCGCGAAGTAATAGCCACACCAAAACACTAACGCCCAACTCGCGCCCAGTAGAAACACATACACGAACCAACGCCGGAGCACGCCGTCTTGTAGCGTACGAAGACTATCTGTGAGTGTCTCCGGTACGCAGAGCCGCACGTGTAGTCTCAACAGAAACGGCAGCCGGTGCGACAAGAACAGCGCTCGTTCCGCGAGCAGCATCGCTTGATCCGCTTTCTGCGTGGCGGACTTCACGCTGCCCAACAATCCTCGAGCGCGTTTCGCACGCGCTGATTCGATGTCACTCGCGATCCTCACGAAGTCTTGAAAGCGGACCCACTCGACACTGACTCGTCCGGGATTTTCCGCTAGCCAGTCTCGGATCAGCTCATTCAGCTCTTGCTGCTGAGACGCACTCATGAACGTGTCCGAGATCTCGCGGAGCTCATGTTCCGCGCTCACGAACGCATTGAGAAGCGCCCTGCCGTCGCCTCCAAACACGTTCGGCATCCAATGCGTTTCGATCGCGGTTCTGCTCAGCGTGAGGAACACGGCCATGTCGACGGTGTTGACTTCGGGGATCGGGCCCGTCGCGATGTCGAGCGCCGACGAGCAGTACAGCAACAGTCGGTTCACGCTCGCCCGAAACACCTTCGTCTTGTCGGACTGAAGCTCGTCGTGGAGCGCGTCCGTGACGCTGTCGATGAAGTGTCCCGTGAAGCGCTCGATCGACTGTTGAAGCTCGAAGGATGTCATGTCTGCTGCCACGGATGCGATATTTAGGCCCGGGTCGCGTGCGCTCGCGAGCTGGAGCGTGCGCATGAACATGTCGCGCCCCGCTCGAAGTGACTCACGTGCGGTCGCTCATCAGACGACGATCCGTTCGAGCCCGAGTCAAATGTTGCCGCGTGACGCTCACCTCACAGCCCTCCAGGTCGAGCACGAGCCGCGAGCGCACACGAGCGCCGTCGAGGCCCCGAAAACCGGCCCTTACCCATCCTGGCAAACAACTTGCTCTTACGGAGCGCGGGCCTAACAGGTTTAGCCCGTACGCCTTGGAGGCAGCATGTTTGAACAATTATTTGAAGGTTTTCGCAAAGCTTCGGAGTCGTCGATTCTTGCACAGCAAGAGATGTTGAAGCAGTGGATCCAACAGTGGCCGACGGCATCGCTCGGTGCTGCGAGCAGCGCGATCGAACGCAACAGCTCGTTCCAAAAGCGCTGGGTCGAATCGGCTGTCGAGACTTGGGCGCGCCACCGAGAATTGCTCGACTCGACCGCTCGCGCCGGCTTGCAATTCATCGAGCAAGCCGCGCGCATTTCTGACGCAAAGTCTCCGGACGACTATCGCCGGATGCTCGAAGAGCTCTATCGAAAGACGTTCGACGTCCTAAAGATTCAGTCCGAAGCGCAGTTCGTCGAGCTCAGGAAGGCGTCGCAAAGCTTCCTTGAAATGGCGCAAGTGGCGCAAGGTCCGGTGAAGGCGGCGACGGCAACTGCACAAAGAGCAGCGGCAGGAGCAGGCGCCTGATGTCGAGCGTTCGATGGTTGTCGAACCTCGCCAACCTACTCGACTCCGTCATGCGGAGTCGGACGTTTCTCGCCTGCCTTCGTCTCTGCTTGGCCATCCAGAACGCGCAGCTGTTCTGGTTGCGTTACCTCGGATTGTACCCATCGTCACTACAACCCGCGCATAGCGATTTCGCGTCCCGAAGGAGAACGAACTGATGACTACCGAGTTTGCCGACTCTCGCCTCGCACACGACCTGGTCCAAATCCCGGCGTTTAGTCTGCGTGGCAAGAACGTGTTGATCACAGGGGGGTCGCGCGGCATCGGTCGCGCGTGTGCGTTGACGCTCGCGGCGGCTGGTGCCGATGTCGCGTTGAGCTCGAGCCCTGCGGGGTTCGATGATGCGCAGGCCGTGTGTCGTGAGGTTCGCGCGCTCGGGCGACGCGCGGAAGCCTATGCGTTCGATATCAGCGTGCGCGACGCTGTGATTTCAGCCTGTAACGTCGTGACGCGTGACTTCGAGCGGATCGACATCCTGATCAACAACGCCGGCGCGACGCGCGACGGTAGCTTTCGCAAGATGGATCGCGCGGCGTGGGATGACGCGATCAGCACCAACCTCACGAGCGTGTTCGACGTGACGCGACTGTTCATCGATCCGATGGCGGAGCGCGGTTGGGGCCGCGTGATCAACTTGTCCAGCATCGTCGGTCGCGTCGGCAACTTCGGGCAGGCAAACTACGCCGCCGCGAAAGCAGGCCTCATCGGATTCACGAAGACGCTGGCTCGCGAGTACGCGAAGAAAGGAGTCACTGTGAACGCGGTTGCACCGGGCTTCATCAAGACGCGGATGATGGATGGGGTTTCGGAAAAGGTCTTGAAGTCGATCTTGGACGGCACGCCGATGGGGCGGCTCGGAGATCCGATGGAGATCGGGGCGAGCGTTCTGTACCTCGCGTCTCCCGCGGCGAGTTTCATCACCGGCCACGTGCTCGACGTCAACGGTGGAGCGGCGATGTGACCTCATGGAGCTCATCCAACGTGGCGTTCAGCTGAGGTCTCTCGTCCGACGACGCAGTGCCGTGCTCGCGGAGCTTCCGCGGGCATGGGAGCGTCTTCGCCGTATCCCGCGAGTCTTAGAGTTGGCTCGAGAAACCGAAGTGGGCACGACACCTCACGATGTCGTGTTTGCTCGCGGAGGCTGGCGCCTGCTCCGCTATCGACGGGATACGCCCGCGCGGCACGCGGAGCCGATGTTGCTCTGCTACGCGTTGGTCAACCGGCCTTACATTCTCGATCTTCAACCGACTAAAAGCGTAGTCCGGCAGTATTTGGAACAAGGCCTCGACGTCTACATGATCGATTGGGGCATTCCCAGCGCGGCCGACAATCACTTGACCATTCAAGACTACGTGTGCAGCTTCTTGAGAGACGCGGTCGAGCTAGTTTTGGATCTGAGCGCGAGCGATCGGCTTCACTTGCTCGGGTATTGCATGGGGGGAACGTTCGCCGCCCTGTTTACTGCGCTCTATCCCGAACGGATCCGAACCCTGACGCTCTTGGCTTCGCCGATCGACTTCGCAGGCAAGGAGTCGCTCCTGAACGTGTGGACGGGGCGCGAGTGGTTCGACGTGGACGCCTTCATCGACGCCCGCGGCAACTGCCCCGCGCTGTTCTTGCAGTTGTGCTTTCTGTTGGTCAAACCGGTGCAGAACTTGATCGAGAAGAAATGGAGCTTCTATCAGCACATGCCGGACGAGAATTTCCTCATCAACTACTTCGCGATGGAGCGTTGGGTCAACGACAACATCCCCGTGGCGGGCGAAACGTTTCGCGGGTTCGTCAAGAATCTGTATCAACGCAATGAGCTCGTGAGGGGCGAGCTTCGTGTCGGCGGCCAGGTCATCGATCTGAAAAAGATCGAATGTCCGCTGCTGCTTCTGACTGCGAAAAACGATCACCTCGTGCCACCGCGCTCCACTGAGGGGATCATCCCGCACGTGGGTTCGCGTGACATCACGACCCTCACGATCGAGAACGGCCACGTGGGGTTGGTCGTGAGCACCAAAGCGCAAAAGACGATTTGGCCCGAGGCGACGCGCTGGGTCGCAGTTCGAAGCTCCTCGGTAAGCGTCGCTAGCCCCACCGCAAGCGTCGCTAGTGCCGCGGTTAGCGTCGATGCTTGAACCAAAACCAGAACTGTCGTCAGCCCGAGGAGTCACTCACGATGGGAACGATCGCACGCAAACGTGTCGCCGTCGCATGCCAAGGTGGAGGTAGTCATACCGCATTTACTGCGGGCGTATTGCAGGGCTTATTGTTGGATACTCCACCGGACGTCGACATCATTGCGTTGAGTGGAACTTCGGGCGGCGCAATCTGTGCGGCTCTCGCTTGGGACGGTCTACTGCGAGGCGACCCTCGTCGCGCCTGCGTTCAACTCGAAGCGTTTTGGGAGTCCATGTCGGCCGGTGAGCCTTGGGACCAGCTCGCGAATCAGGCACTGGCCAGCATCACGCGCTTGCGCGAGCTTTCGATTCTGCCCGAGGTCAGCCCGTATCACATGCCGACCTGGGGCGAAGATCGCTTCCGGGAAGCACTTCTGCAGTTTCTCGACTTCGAAGAGTTGCGGAGACTCGCGAGCAACCCGGATGCACCGGTTTTCAAGGTGGGTGCGGTCGAAGTGCTGAGTGGCCGCTTCGAGGTGTTCCAGGGGGAAGACTTGTGTGTCGAGTGTCTCATGGCCTCGGCGGCCATTCCCGAGCTGTTTCGCGCGATCACCGTTCCGGGTCGCGGTGTGTACTGGGATGGGTTGTTCTCGCAGAACCCGCCCGTGCGCGATCTACTGGTGCACGACCCGGACGAGATTTGGGTGATTCAGATCAACTCGATGACGTGCGCCAAGGTTCCAACTGAGACTCACGAGATCCTGGATCGCCGCAATGAGCTCGCCGGCAATCTCTCGCTGATGCAAGAGCTCGCGATCATCGACGCGATCAACCGAGCGATCGAACGCGGTGCGATGACCGACCCACGATACAAGCTCGTGCAAGTGGAACGCATCTATCTCGATCGCGCGTTGCACTATCGAACGAAGTTGGATCGCAGGCCGGAGTTCATTCGTGAGCTCATGCAGTACGGTCAGAACAAGTGGCGAACATTCGCCCGTGAACGCGCCCGCGTAGCGACCGGTGAACGCCGGGTCGACAGATGAGGCCGCTCGGAGCTGTGTGAGGCAGTTTAGAGCATGGCTGTGGGATGCCGGCGCGGCCTGGTACAAGGACAACGCGATGCGGATGTCCTCGTCGCTCGCGTATTACACGTTGCTGTCACTCGCTCCGATTCTCCTTCTCATGGTTTCGATCGCGGGGTTGTTTCTCGGGGGTGCAGCGGCGCGAACGCACTTCGCGAGTCTCGCTTCGCAGCGTTTTGGCGACGAGGCTGGAGCGATCATCGAAGCGATCGTGCTGTCGACGAGCGACAAAGAAGAGAACCTCGTTGGCACTCAGGCTGGCTTGGTCATGATCGTGATCGGCGCGTCGGGAATGTTCAGCGAGCTTCAGTCCGCGATGAATACGATCTGGGAGGTCGCGCCGCGACGTGGGCGGGGGTTCAAGGGCTTGATGCGCGATCGCTTCGTGTGTTTTGCGATGGTCGGAAGCGTCGCTGTGTTGCTGGTGATTCTGCTCGCGGTAGGCGCACTGCTCGCAATCCTCGGCAGTCGTATCGGCACGTTGCCGGGCGGGATCGTGCTCTGGCGAATCGTGGATTTCGCGCTCTCGGTCGTGGCTGTCACGGTGCTATTCGCACTCAGTTACAAGGCCGTTCCGGATGTGATCATCCCGCTCTCCGAGGTGTGGCCCGGCGCGCTCTTGACCGCGTTTCTGTTCGTCCTGAGTGAGCTCGCGTTTGCGGCGTACTTGCAATACTCGATGGTTCCCAAACCTACCGGTGTTGCTGGATCGGTCGTGGTGCTCGTCACGTGGGTTTACTACACCGGTCAGATCTTCTTTTACGGAGCGGAGTTCACGAAGGTCCGTGCAGCTGCGCGCGGCGTTCTGATCGTACCGAGGCGCCACGCTGTCCGAGTCCAGGCGCCGGCCCCTGCAGTCGAGCCGCCGTGAGCGATACATCGCAGAGTAACGTTGCAAGATCACGCGCAGCCGAGCATCGATGACCTCGAGCCGCCATGCGCGGCTGTTGCTTGCTCGAAAAGCGACACGACGCGGCTGGATCGGCGAATCGACGAATTTGAAGAAATGCTCGTGGTTGCGCGGGCACACGCGTGTGCCGACATCGCAATGCGTGCACGAACTCTCGTGCTTGGCCGCCTAGGACAATCGCCAGTCGCACGTGCCGTCGTCGATCGCGACAACCATTATCCCTCGACGACTTTGCGCGGTTGGTCGACAGATGCGACCGTGATCGTGAAGATGTTAGCTCGGTTGACCGCGCACGAGTCAGCAGCCTAGTTTCTCCATGCTCGGTGCGAATGTTAGTCGCGATGAGCGACTAACCCGCAACTATCCTCGAGGAGTCGGAATGAAACGCAAGAACACGACACGATGGTTGGTACCCCTGTTTATGCTCGGCAATGCCTGCGCGTCCGACGAGTCGAACCCGACTGCTCTACCCCTCGCTGGTACGGGCGCAACACCAGGGGCGACAACCGGTGCCGCTGCGAGCGGCGCAACCGTGCAGCCACCCGCTGCAGTGCCGACCACGCCCACCACCGGCACGACGACGCCGCCAGCCACCGGAACGGCAGGCACCGCCGCGCCGGTGAGCACCGCCGGAAGCGGAGTCACTCCAACTCCCAGCATGAACACCGCTGGCACCGCTGCTCCGGGGGCCAATGGCGGCACCACCCCGGCGAATGACTGTGAGGGCTTCAAGCTCGAAGGCTTGATGTACAGCCCCGGCGGCACCGTGTTGCCGAACAAGTGCATGCCGTTCAACCCCACCACGAACAATCCGTACGCGGTGCGCTGTGTCGATGCGTGGCCCTGGTACAAGACGACGTTCCCCGGCGACAACTTCTGCATCTTGCCGCCGCCGCCGGACAAAGGCGTGCAGTACGGCGTCCATCCGCAAGGAACCAAGTGGTTCGCCCAGGTCTCCACCGGTGACATGAGCGGCTACGAGAAGCTCAACGATGAGTGGTTGATGGCCGACGGTGAGGAAGAGTCTGCGAACTACGAGACGATGGCGACAAATGCCGCCGAGTCGAACTTCTATCGCAGCTACGCGCGCATGCGCCCCGGCTCGCACCACATGATCATCAACAGTGATCCTACGAAGCCTGGCAACGAGACATGGATTCCGGTGTCCCCCGGCGGCCTGCTCGAGGGCGCAGCGGGTCTGGCTGGAGCGCTCGGCTTGCCCGGTGCGCAGCGTCCGGATGAGAACCGGCCGCCGTCGCTCGAGAAGCCTGCCGAAGACGCCGGGCTGTACCGCGTGCTGCCGGCGATGGCGAAGGTCACGTTCAACATGCACCACTTCAACGCTTCGGGAAAACAGATCCTGAAGGAAGCGTGGACGAACCTGTGGTGGGAGCAGGACGCAAAAGTGAAGATGCAAGGCATGCGCGGTTTGGAGATCGGTCAGGTTCTGACCATGAACATCCCCGCGGGTGGCACGCAGGACCTTCACTATTCGTGGAACATCACGACGCCCGTGCGGTTGGTCGAAGCGTTCGGACATCGTCACGCTTGGACGACTAACTTCTCCGCGTGGGTCGAGATGCCCGACGGTAAGACTGACATCGTGTACCAGTCGTTCAAGTGGTTGGACGAGCCGACCTATCGTTACGATAGCGTCACGCAAAACCCGAAGCCTTCGCCCGACCTGCGGACCGACGGCGCTTCGTCCGGCGTTCGGACGTTGATGCCGGGCCAGAAGCTGCACTTCAACTGCCACATCGAGTTTACGCAGGAGCGTGCCACCAGCGAGAAGGCGCCTGCCCCGTCTTCCATCGGTGCACTGCGGTTCGCGAACGAGGCGTTCACGGGCGAGATGTGCATCCTGTTCGGCTCGACGGCCGCGGTCGAAATGCCGGCACCGCTCGTCGATTCGACGCCGCTTCCGAGCTTCGCGACGATCGACTGAACGAGTGAGGGGCCCGAACGTTCGTCCCAAGGTTGGGTGAACGTTCGGGCGTCCTCGTTTGCGGGCTTTTGTTGCGTCCGTCTCGCTGCCGGCCGTCACAGGTGCAGCACACGCGCGTGAATCATCGTAGCCTGTGCCCGTCGCGGGGCATCGAATGCGCACGAAGCGGTACGCTGGCCCAAGGTCTCGTTCGGTATGCAACTGGCTCGCGATCGCGATCGCCGCTCTCAGCTGCGCCTGCACTCAGTCGGTCGCGCGTGTCGATGATGCTGCGGTCGAGGCTGAGCCGCGGCCGCTCGACTCGCCATCGCCCGATACGCCGTGCAGCTTCGGATGGGCTCAGGTTCGCGGCGCGCAGATCGGAAGGGCCCAGGCGCGCACGAAGGGT
>Ga0193753_10002895_pt1 | contig 13124 bp, 8 predicted proteins | sample H1c2metaG_FD_144925 | JGI IMG/M metagenome (GOLD analysis project Ga0193753, IMG submission 144925) | Soil microbial communities from a riparian zone of the East river system, Colorado, United States - H1c2 | ecosystem: Environmental > Terrestrial > Soil > Riparian zone | place: USA: East River... | reverse complement strand
GATCCGACCGCTCTCGTCGCGACCGACACCGAGGTCCGGGTCGGCGCGGTCTCGGTCATCCACGGCGCCGCGCCCGGCCCCCGCGATCTCACGCTGATCGCCGGCGACGAGACGCTCGTCGTGCCCGACGCCTTCGAGATCACCCCGTTCGTGATCGAGGTCGACGCCGCCGTCGACGGGCGGGGCACCTACCAGTCGCCGATGCGGTACTGCGACGACCGCCTCGAGCAGGCCTCCGGCGGCGACCTCCTCCTCTTCTCGGCCGGCCTGCACGTCTGCAGCTACAGCCCCAGCGTGGGCGAGGGCGCCGAGCTGCGCGGCGCGGGGATCGGCCAGACCATCGTGAGCGGCGGCATCGCGTTCCTTCGCGCCGTCGTGCCCGGCCAGTCGCAGATCCACGACATGACGATGACCGGGGCGGATCCGGCGACCCAGGTCCGGCTCAACGCGCTCGGCATCGTCGAGCTGCGCGATCTGCGCCTCGAGGGCATCGGCATCGCGGCCGACTACGAGGACGGCGGGATCACGCTGAGCCGGGTCACCGTCGACGGCCAGGGAGTCGCGGACTGCGTGGCCGCCTCCAACCGCAAGACGATCGTGATCTCCGACAGCGACCTGTCCGGCTGCCAGACCGGCATCCTCCTCCCGGCCGGCCACCTCGAGGTCACCGACACGGTCGTCTCGAACAGCGAGCTGGGCATCCAGTTCGGCATCATGCCGCCGGCCTCGCCGAATCAGAACCTGGACAGCGCCGCGCTCACCCGGGTCGACCTGATCGACAACGTGACCGGCTACTCGCAAGGCGCAGGCAGCGCGAACCTCATCGACGTCGAGATCCGTGGGTCGTCGGTGGCGCCGGGGCGCGCCGAGACCGGCCTCGTGATGGGAAATGGCTTCGCCGAGGCCTCCGGCCTCCTGGTCAGCGGGATGTCGCGACACGGCGTCGACCTCCACACGCTCGACGGCAGCGACGTCGACCAGCACGCCACTCTCGGGATCGATGACTCGACCATCGAGGGCGGCGAGGTCGGGGTCGATGTGGTCGGCAGCAGCGACGGAGCCGCGCTCGCGCTCACCGGCTCGATCGTGCGCGACCAGACGGTGGCCGCGGTCCGGATCGAGGGATACGAGAACTCGTACTTCCGGGCCGAGGACGACCAGCTCTCCGTGGTCAGCGGTCACGCCCTCGATGACGTCCGGACCGAGGTCTGGTTCGCCGGTGCGGTGGTCGAGGCCTCGGGCACCACCCTCAACGGCAACTCCTACGGCGGGCAGCTCATCCAGGGGCCCGCGGACATCGGCTCCGACCTTCGCATCGCGTCCGACGAGGCGTGGGCGCAGTTCTGACCTGACCTGGCTCGAAGATCCTTCTGGGTTCCTTACCCACCACCTGCCCAGGAATCGACGCGTGCTCCACCGGAGCAGCCGATGCGCTCGATCGGCCCGGTATACTGGCTCCGCATGAGTGGTCGCCCCTCTCCCCGGCGGCGGCGGGACGACCGTCGCCGAGGAGCCTGGCCGTCGATCTCACCCAGCGCCCCGGGGTCAGCCAGATGTAGAGCGGCCGTCCGCGGCGCCGGTCACGCCAGCGCGGTCAGGCGCGCGCGCAGGTCGGCCGCGCCGACGAACCGGATGCCGGTCATCCCGACCGCTCGCGCGGCCTCGACGTTGCCGGGGCTGTCGTCGATGAAGACGCAGGTCTCGGGCGGGCAGCCGAGGCGCTCGGCGGCGACCAGGAAGATGCGCGGGTCGGGCTTGGTCAGCCGGGCCCGCGCGGAGCTCACCACCGCGTCGAACGCCTGGTCGAGCCCGGCCGCGGCGAGGTCGGCCTCGAGGCGGGTCGTCGCGTTGGTGAGCAGCGCGATGCGGCGGCCCGATGCGCGCTGCTCGGCCAGCAGCGCCACCACGTCGGCGTCGATGCGGCCGGCCAGCTGGCACCAGGCGGTCACCGCCGGGCCGGCGGCCGGACCGTGCGCCCGGACCAGCGCGTCGCGCACGTCGAGGCGCCAGGCGGCGTCGTCGATCTCGCCGCTGGTCGCGCGCCCGACCAGCGGCCACGCGGCCGCCATGATGCAACCGGCCGGGAGCTGGTGGCGCTGCTCGATGGCGGCGGTGTCTCGGTCGTCCCACAGGCGGATGACCCCGTCGAGGTCGCAGATGATGGCGCGAAGCATGTCGTCGGTGATCCTGTCGGCGTAGGCTCGGCGGATGATCACGCTGCACGAGACGGCGGTCTCTGGCAACTGCTACAAGGTGCGGCTGCTGCTCGCCCAGCTCGACATCCCGTTGCGCCGGGTCGAGTTCGACATCGCCGCCCTCAAGGCCGGCCAGACTCACACCGAGGCGTTCCTGGCCATGAACCCCGAGGGCCGCGTCCCGGTCGCGGAGCTCGAGGACGGGACCTTCCTCCCCGAGTCGAACGCGATCCTGGTCTACTTCGCCGAGGGGACGCCGTTCTTGCCGGCCGACCGGCTCGAGCGGGCTCACGTCATGCGCTGGCTGTTCTGGGAGCAGTACAGCCATGAGCCGTACGTGGCGGTGGTGCGGGCGTGGCGCTGCTACTTCGGCATCCCGGCCGGCCGCGAGGCCGAGCTCCCCGTGCGCGAGGCCCGCGGCCACGCCGCGCTCGACGTGCTCGAGCGAACCCTGGCCCGGCAGCCGTTCCTGGTCGGCGAGCGCTACACGGTCGCCGACATCGCGCTCTACGTCTACACCCACGTCGCCGGCGAGGGCGGCTTCGAGATGGCGCGCTACCCGGCGGTCGGTGCGTGGCTGGCCCGGGTCGCGGCGCAGCCGAAGCACATCGCGATCACCGACTGAGCGGCGACGGCGCGGCGCCGGCGATCTCGGTCCATCGCCGGAGCGCGTCGGCGGCGAGGCGCTCGAGATCGACGCCGGCCGCGCGCGCGACCTCGTGCTCGGCGCGGAACGAAGTCCCCATCGGGGTGGGGTCGTCGCTGCCGAGCACACAGCGGACGCCGGCGGCCTGGAGCGCGCGCAGCGGGGTCTGCCCGCCGTGGGCGCGCTCGAGCGCGGCCAGCGCGGTCGGGATCAGCAGCCGGTTGCTGGTCGGGCAGACCTCGAGGGTGATCCCGTCGCGGGCCAGGCGCTCCAGCGTGGCCGGGCTCTCGAGGGCGTGGACGCCGTGGCCGATCCCGCGCGGGGACAGGGCCAGCGTCCGGTCGACCGACCCGTGGCCGGCGAACTCACCGGCGTGGATGGTCAGGTCGGGCAGGTGGCGGCGGAGCTGGTCGAGGATCGCAATCAGCCCGTCCGGCATCGGCTCGGTGTCGGGCGGCGCGACGATGCCGAGCACGTCGAGCCCGACCAGCGCGTCGGCGTGCTCGACCACCATGGCGGCCAGCGCGCGGTAGTGCGGCTCGCTCTCGAAGGTGCGCGACAGGCCGAGGCGCAGGAGCGCCGGCGTGGCGGTCGCCGCCTGGACCTCGTCGCGGGCGGCGATCACCTCGAGCAGGATCGGGCGCGCGTGGCGCTCGGCGAAGTCGACCGGCGGCAGCGCGCGCCAGTCGAGGCCGCGGTGCTCGACCAGCGTGCGGGCCATGGAGAACAGGCTGAGGCGCATCTCGAACCCGTCGGTGTCGGCGGCGGCCTCCTCGAACGCCGTCCGCGCCAGCGCCCCGATCGCCGGCGGGCTGACGTACGCCTCCCGCGCCTTCACGATGCAGCGATAGAACATGCTCGCGTCGTCGGACGGCCCCGACATGACGATCTCGGCCGCCAGCTCGGCGGCGGTCCGGAACCGCCCGGCCGCCGGGTCGTGGAACGTCGGGCCGCGGATGTCGAACCGGCGCGCCACGTCGACCAGCGCGGCCGGGCTGTGCGAGCCCTCGAGATGGCGATGGAGGTCGAGATGCACGGTGTCCAGAGGTGAGCGGGGCGGCTCGCGCAGGCTAGGCGGCCTGCAGCCGGGACACGTTCGGCACGATGATGGCGACCGCGAGGTCCTCGTTGGCCAGCAGGCGCTCGCTGCTGTAGCCGAAGAACAGGCGGTTGCGGATGGCGCGGTTCTCGGCGCCGATCACGACCAGGTCGTAGCTGCCGCTCGAGGCCTCGGTGTTGACCGCGTCCGACTGCGGGTCGTAGGTGAGGCGAAGGATGGTCGGGCGGAGCTCGACCGCGCGGAAGATGCGCGACACCCGCTCCAGCTCGGCCTCGGGCGAGGGGCGCTGCTCGTCGACCTGGTCGGCGTCGTCGCTGGCCAGGCGCGCGGCCTGCGGCATTCGCTCGATGAGGAGCGCGATGGTCAGCTTGGCGCCGGTCGCCTCGGCGTAGCGGACCGCGAACTCGACCGCCACGCGCGAGAACACGCCCCCATCGAACGGGACCAGCACGCTCCGGTACGGCTGAGAGCCGGGCCCGGCCCGCACCACCGCCAGGTGACAGGGCGTGTCGCGGACCAGCTCCTCCAGGATCGGCCCGCCCAGCGAGTGGCCGCGCCGCGACGCGCCGACGAACAGGAGGTCGACCCCCTTGCGCGCCTCCTCGATGATCGCGGCGGAGGCGCTGCGGTGCTGCACCTGGTGCACGGTCGCCGCCGGGCCGTTGCCGCCGATGGCCTGCTGGATGCTGGACAGCTGGCGCTGGATCTGCCCGACGTCGTCGGTGACGTAGTCCTGGCGGCGGCCGAGCAGGGTCTCGAGCCGATCGCGCCAGCCGATCGGCGCCTTGACGCTCAGCACCTGGATCGGGTGGACGCTGCGCCGGGCGATGCCGTGGGCCAGGATCGCCGCGGCCACCGCGTTGGGCCCGCCGGCCGACGGCAAGAGCACGCGCACCCGCTGCGGGTCGAACACGCCCTTGCTGGCCTCGGCGATCAGGCGCTTGGACTCCTCCGCGGTCATGCGGACCTTGCGCATGGTCAGGCGCAGCCCGAGCGGCGCGGCGAACGAGGTCGCGATCGCCACCACCACGATGATCGAGAACATCTCCTGGTTGAGGATGCCGAGCGACAGGCCGATGGTCGCCACCACCAGCTCCATCGCGCCGCGCGCGTTCATCGCCACCGCGATCGAGAAGCCCTCCCAGAAGCGCAGCCCGCCCCAGATGCTGCCCAGGGTGCAGCCGATCAGCTTGCCGAGGCAGGCCACCGCCAGCACGATGGCGAGCCAGCCGCCGCCGCCCAGCGACCAGAGGTCGACCTTCAGCCCGACGATGCCGAAGAAGATCGGCGCCAGCACCGCGAACACGAACGACTCGAGCTTGTGGATGGTCGCCTGCTCGAGGTTGGAGACCTGGCGGAACATGGTGCCGGCGATGAAGGCGCCGAACACCGCGTGAATGCCGATCCACTCGCTGGCCGCCGCGCACGCGAAGGTGATGATGAGGAGGATGGTCAGGTCGGCGTCGGCCGAGCGGAACCGGCGCCGGGCCAGCCCCAGCAGCCAGCGCGACGCCGGGTAGAGCACCACCGCGACCAGGGCCAGAAATCCGCCCATGAAGGCCATCGTGATCAGCAGCCCGCCCAGCCGCACCTCGCCGTGCGAGGCCACCCCGGCGATGACCGACAGGATGAGCCAGCCGGCGGTGTCATCGACCACGCCGGCCGACAGGATGACCAGCCCGATGTTGCGCTTGGTCAGCTCCAGGTCCATGAGGATCTTGGCGATGACCGGCATCGCCGAGATCGACATCGCCGTGGCCAGAAAGAAGCTGAACAGGAGCCGCTTGCTCGGATCGGCCAGGTAGTCGTCGGGCATGAGGAAGCCGAGCCCGAGCCCGGTCCCGAACGGGATCACCATGCCCATGGCGGACGCGATCAGCGCGGCGCGGCCCAGGTTGCGGAGGAGCCGCAGATCGGTCTCGAGGCCGGTCAGCAGGAGGAGCAGCACCATGCCGAGGGTGCCGACCACCTCGAGCAGGTGGAACTGGGCCGACTCGTACGGGAAGATCGCGCCGAACGCGCCGGGGAAGTAGTGGCCGAACACGGTCGGTCCGGCCGCGATGCCAGCGGCCAGCTCGCCGACCACCGCGGGCAACCCGAGCCGCTTGGCCACCTCGGCGCCCAGTCGAGCGCAGGTCAGCAGCACCGCGAGCTGGGCGAGCAGGAGGAACACCGCGTGCCCGGCCAGCGGCTTCAACAGCTCGTGGACCGGCTCGACGGCGGACATCGAGCGATGATAGCGCGCGCCCCCGGCGCGATCGTCAGGCGCTGCCGATGATCTTGCGGCGCGGATCGATCCGGCGCTGCAGATCCTCGAGCCGCCGGTGGTCGCTGCACAGGCGAGCCACCGCCGACAGCGCGCGCAGGTGCTCGTCGGGTGACTCGACCGGGCTGACCAGGAGGAAGATGATGCGGGCCGGCTCCGTCGAGTGCGGGAAGTCGATTCCGTCGCGCGACAGGCCGAGGAACAGGAGCGGCTGTCCCACCCCCTCGACGCGCACGTGGGGAAGCACCACCGCCGGCTTCAGCTCGAACGAGTCCTCGAGCGCGGTCCGGGTCAGCGCCGACAGGATGTTCTCGCGCGTGGTCGGCGCCAGCTCGGTCTCGCTGGCCAGCAGCTGCTCGAGGGCGCGGTCGAACGGCATGCGGGGCAGCTCCGCCACCACCCGGTGGGGCGCGAGGTAGTCGAACACGTCGATCCCCCGCTGGGTGCCCGCCCCGCTCTCGGCCGCCTCGGCGTCGCCGGTCCGGTCGTGCTCGGCCGGGTAGAGCACGAGCAGCGGCACCCCGGCGCCGACCCCGGCCAGGAGCCGCGGCAGGCGCTGCAGGCGCGGGTGCCAGGGCAGCGTGCCGTGGCGCGCGCCGACCAGCAGCAGGAGGTCGTCGTCGCGCACGGTCGCCTCGATCTCGCCCTCGACATCGCGCCATGTGACCGGCGGCGCCAGCTCCATGTCCGCGTGGGGCCGCACCGCGGCCAGCTCCTTTTCGAACGGCCCGGGGTCGTCGCCGACCACCAGCAGGCGGATCGGCGAGGCCAGCTGGCTGGCCAGCGTCTTGATCGTGCGGGCCGCCGCCGCGAAGCCGGGGTGGCGGTTGGCGAACGGCGGCAAGATCAGCAGCACCCGGTTGACCGCGTTCAGCGGGCGGGTGAGCCGCGCGACCACGATCTCGCCCTTGCTGCGCTCGAGCAGCTGATCGAGCACGGTGCCGAACACCGCCGCGTCGGCGCTGGGGCGGCCACCGTCCCAGCCGATGACCATGGTGGAGGCGCGGGTCTCGGCCACCGCGCGGGCGATGCCGCTGGCGATGTTCTGATCGACCCGGGTCAGCGGCATGACCGGCACCGCGGCGGCCGCCGCGCGCAGGACCGCGGCGCCGAGCATGCGCTCGGCCTCGGCCACGTTGGCGTCGGCGGCCTCGTCGTCGCGCACCACCATGAGCGGCAGGAGCGGCTCCTCGGAGCCGCGCTCGCGCAGGAGCATGCCGAGGTCGAGCAGGCCGTCGCGGCTCTTCGGGTGCGAGATCGGGATGAGGATGCGCCCGGAGCCGCGCCAGGAGTCGATCGGGCGGGCCTTCTCGCGCAGGGCGAGCACGCGGCCCCAGCGGTTGACCGCCCACGGTCCGACCAGGCAGGTGACCAGGATGATGACGACGACCGCGTTGAGGACGGCCAGGTCGAACAGGCCCAGGTTGAAGCCGACCAGCACGATCGCCATGGTCGCGGCGGCGTGCGAGACCGACAGGCCGAACATGACCCAGCCGTCCTCGGGCGCGTAGCCGAACAGGCGCTGGGTCAGCTTGGCGGCCAGCCCCTTGGACACGATGATCGACGCGGTCAGCGCGGCGATCGCGCTCCACGCCTCGGTGCGGCCAAACGCGCGCACGTCGACCAGCATCCCGACCGAGATGAGGAAGAACGGGACCAGGAGCGCGGAGGCGGAGAAGCGGATCCGGCTCATGAGCGCGCTCTGCTCCGGGATGAACCGGTTGAGCGCCAGGCCGGTCAGGAGCGCGCCGATGATCGGCTCGATCCCGGCCAGCTCGGCCAGCAGGCAGCAGCCGAACAGGACCACCATGACGAAGGTGAACTCGGAGGCGCCGTCGCCGCCGCCGATGCGGCGGAAGAACCAGCGGGCCACCCGCGGCAACAGCCACAGGATGACGAAGCCGAGCGCGGCCAGCGCGGCCAGCCGGGTGATCCACACGCCGACGCCGTAGCCGCCCGAGCGGGCCGCGGCGACCACGGCGAGGACCAGGAGCGCCAGCATGTCGGTGATGAGCGTGGCGCCCAGGACGGTGGTGACCGCCGGCGTGCGGATGATGCCGAACCGGCTGGCGATCGGATAGGCGACCAGGGTGTGCGACGCGAACATGGCGCCGAGCAGGATCGCGGCCGGCAGCTCGTAGCCGAGCGCGAGGCTGACCCCGATGCCGGTGATCTGGGGCAGCGCGAACGACGCCACCCCGAAGACGATGCTGTGCTGGCGCTGGCGGCGGAACTGCTCGAGGTCGAGCTCCAGCCCGACCAGGAACATGAGGTAGAGCAGGCCGATGGTGCCGAGCAACACCATGACCTGGTCGCGCTCGAACAGGCCGATGCCGTTGGGCCCGATGACGGCGCCGACCACGATGAGGCCGATGAGGCCGGGCGCGCCGAGCCGCTCGAACAGGATCGGGATGACGAAGAACACCGCCATCACCACGGCGAAGTAGAGGACCGGGTCGGTGATCGGCAGGGTGGGTAGCTGGAACGCCATGGGCGAGGGCGCTGTCCGCCAACTCCAGCCAGAGAGGGTACCGCACCGCGTCGCGGTGTGCCCGGCCGCCGGACCGGCGCGGGCGGGTCAGCGAGTCAGCGAGCCAGCGGGACACCCGACCCTGCAGGGGGTCGTCATCGCTCGCGCAGCTCGACCCGCACCGGGCGGCCGGAGGGGACGCTCACGGTGACCCAGGCGCTCCGCTTCAGCACCGGGTTCACCAGGTGCAGGCGATGGCGGCCGACCGGCAGCTTGACCCCGCGCTGGGGCGCCACGCCCACCTTGCGCTTGCCGAGGTAGATGTTGGCCCAGGGCTCGGAGTAGATGTCGATCGACCCGGTCCGCTCGCGCGGGGCAGGCTCGGGGCGAGGGCGCGGGCGGGCGCGATCGGGCGCGGCCGAGGGGGCGGGGAGGCGGCGAGCGACGGCGGGCGCGGTCGGCGCGGATGGCGGCGCCGATGGCGGCGCGGTCGGCGCGGACGGCGGCGCGGACGGCGCGGTCGCACCCGGCGAGCTCTCTGGCCCGGCCTCCGGTTCGTCGCCGCGGCTGCTGTCCGACGAGCGAAGCGCGACCAGGCCGATCACCACCGCCGCCGCCGCGATGGCCACGCTCGCGCCGATCCAGCGGCGCGGGGGACGCGGCGCCGGGGTGCGCTCGAGCCGCGGACGCGGCGGATCGAGCTGGATCGGCACCGCCGGGTGAGGGGTCAGGACCCGCTGCACCGTCCCGGGTGAGGACGGAATCGACGGCGGAATCGACGGCGGAATCCTCGGCAGCAGCATCGGCACCGGTGTGTCCGGCGCGACCACATCGACCGCGCGGGTCAGATCGCCGTCATCGCCGTCGCTGTCATCGTCCGGGTCGTCGTCGTCCGGGTCGTCATTGGCCGGATCGTCATTGGCCGGGTCGTCGCCATCGTCGTCGCCATCGCGAGGCGCGTCGGCCAGCTCCCAGCGGGTCGTGCCGTCCAGATCGGCGACGCTGCGGATGAAGGTGGCGCCGATCGCGGTCATCGGGTCGGCCGGATCGCGCGGCACGTCCTCCGGCGCCACCGCCGGCGGACCCAGCGCCATCGCGGTGCGCCGCACGCTGCCGCCGGGCCGCGCGGCCCGCGCGGCCGCCGCCTGGCCGGGGTGGACCTCCGAGTAGATGATCTGATCGAGCAGCGCGGCGGGCGAGCCCCGGCCAGAATCCGAGCCTGGGCCAGGTTTCTGGCCCGAGGCCACCGGCGCGGCCACCGGCGCGGCGAGCTCGTCCAGGAACCGAGCCAGCTCGGTCGGCAGCGCCGGCATCGAGTGGGCGTAGCAGACCTCGACCAGCGCCGACAGCAGCTGCGCCGCGGTCACCGTGCGCGCGGCGCGGTCTCGCTCGAGCGCGGCGGCGAGCGGCGCGTCCATCTCCGGCGGCAGGTCCGGCCGCACCAGCGACGGGCGCGGCAGCGGCATGGTGCGCAGGTTGCGGACGATCTCCTCGGCGTCGGTGCCCGGGAACAGTCGCTGCCCGGTCAAGAGCTCGAACAGCACCACCCCGGCCGAGAACACATCCGAGCGCGCGTCCAGCTCCTCGCCCTGGGCCTGCTCGGGCGACATGTAGCGCCACTTGCCCATGATGCGCATCGAGCGGCTGTGCTCGAAGCCGACCGCCTGGGCGATGCCGAAGTCGGCGATCTTCACCTCACCTGCGCGCGACAGGAGGATGTTCGATGGCGACACGTCGCGGTGCACGACGCCGCGCCGGTGCGCGAAGTCGAGCCCCTTCAGCAGCTCGACCGCGACGTGCACGCCGGCGCTGAGCGGGACCGGCGCGCCGCGCTCGCGGCGGATCTGGAGCACGCGGGCCAGGTCGCCGCCGTCGATGTACTCCATGACGATGTAGAGCGACTGGCCGAAGCGGCTGAAGTCCAGGACCTGGACGATGTTCGCGTGGCTGAGGCTCACCGCCAGCTTTGCCTCGGCGATGAACCGCCGCTCGAACTTCGGATCCGCCGCCAGCCCGGGCAGGATGCGCTTGATCGCCAGCACCTTCTCGAAGCCGTGCGGGCCGTAGGCCTTGGCGCGGAACACCTCGGCCATGCCGCCGACCGCGATGCGCTCGACCAGCTCGTAGCGCTTTTCCGGCGACCCGGGTCCGACCATTCGATGTATACAATACCGCCGATGTCGGCGCGCCGTGTCGCGGTCCTGGCCGGGGTCGCCCTGGCGTTTGCCGCACCGGCGTCGGCCGGCGAGAGGCGTTTCGGCGTCGCCGTGGTCGGCGACGGAGGCGAAGCCGAAGACGGCGACGCGAGCGGCGGCGGCGGTGCCGCGGCGCGCGAGGCGGCCGGGTCGCTCCGCGCCGACCTGGCCGCGCGCGGCGTCGCGCTGGTCCCGCCGGGCGAGCTGCGCGGCGCGCTCGAGGGCCCGCTCCCCGCCGACGACGGCGACGCGGCCGCGCTCGCCCGCGCGCGCCAGCGCCTGGCCGCGGCCGGCGACGCCTACGCCGGCTTCCAGTACGAGCGCGCACTGGCCGCGCTCGAGTTGATCGACCGGCAGCTGATCGACCGCCAGCCATCGCCCGCGCTGATCGCGCTCCTGGCCGAGCGCCACCTCCTGGCCGGGCTGGTCCACGAGGGCCGCGGCCGCCCGGCCGACGCGCGCCGCTCGTTCCGCACCGTCCATCACCTCGATCCGGCGCGCCGCTCGCTCGACGCCGGCGCGTACCGGCCCCAGGTGGTGTCGCTGTTCGCCCAGGTGGTGAAGGCGCAGGAGCGGCGCGCCTCGCTGCGGGTCGCGACCGACCCGCCCGGCGGCCGCGTGTGGATCGACGGGCGCCTGGCCGGCGAGGCACCGGTCTCGCGCGACGACCTCGCCGCCGGCGAGCACTGGGTAGTCGCCGCCGCGCCCGGCCGGCGCGCGCACGGCGCGATGGTCGAGGTCGATCCAGACCGATCCGACGCCGGCCTGTCGCTGGCGCTGGCCGCCCGCTCCCCGGTCGAGCGAGCCCGTGCGCTGCGCCGCCGGATCGGCGCGGCCGGCAGCGAGCGCGAGCGGCGCGCCTCGGCCGCCGAGCTGGCCCGCGCCGCCGGTGTCGACGTCCTGGTCCTGGTGCGCGATCGCGGCGGCCAGGTCGAGGGCGCCGCCCTCGACGCGCGCACCGGCGCGCTGTCGGCGTGGCAGCCGGTGCCGTCCGCGCGCTTCACCCGCCAGCTGGCCGGCTCGCCGGCGCCGCCCGCGCCTGCCGCGGGCGCCGAGGTCGAAGGGCCCGATCCGCTGATCGCCAGCGGGCCGGCGACGGCGACGGTCGACGCCGCGCCGTCCTGGTACAGCACCTGGTGGGGCCGGACGCTCATCGTCGCCGGCGGCGTGGCGGTGGGCGGCGCGGTCATCTACGCGGTCAGCGCGGGCGGCGACTCGAGCTACACCGTCGGCGACTTCTGCTTCGACGGGAGGGACTGCTGATGCGCACGCGCCCGCGTGTCCTCGCCATCGCCGCGCTCGCGGTCCTCGCCGCCGGGTGCGAGGCCGATCCGGTCGGGGTGACGGTGAAGCTGTCGCTCGACCCGGAGAGCTGCACGATCGGCGCGCCAGACGCGGTGGTGCTGAGCTGCGCCGCCACCGCCGGCGTGTGGCTGCGCGGCGGCGCGGACGGCGCCTATCTCGACCAGGCCTGCGTCGACTTCACCGTTGGCGTCGGCGCCGACCCGACCCTGGCCCTGCTCCCCTCGCTGCTCGGCGACGTGGCCCTCACCACCACCTCGACCGACGACGTCTGGGTCGAGGTCGCCGTGTACGGCCGGTGGAGCGCCGCCCAGGGCTGCCAGGCCCCCGACGATCTCGCCCCGGGAGACGCGGGCCCCGAGGTCATCGTCTCCGGAAGCTCGACGCCGGCTGCCCTGTCCGGCTCGAGCGGCGCGGTCGAGGTCGTCCTCCGCTGCACCGGCGTGGCGCCCGAGCCGCCGGTCGACGAGTGCGACGAGCAGTGCACCCTCGAGGAGGACGACTGCTTCGAGGGCGTCCACGCGCAGGCGTGCGAGGTCCAGCTCGACACCTGCCTCGACTCGTGCACCGACGAAAGCTGCGACGACGCCTGCTTCTCCGCCTACGACAGCTGCCTGTCCGGCTCGCCCGACGGCCTCTGCTCGCTCCAGTACGACGAGTGCACCTTCGGCTGCGACGACGGCGACGACGCCTGCGTCGGCGAATGTGACGATCAGATCGACGCCTGCTTCGACGAGAGCTGCTCCCAGCTCTACGGCGAGTGCTTCGACGCCTGCGCGCCCGACGGCGGATCCGAGTGCGCCGCCATCTCGCCGTGACGGCGCGCCCCGCTCGCCCTCACTAGTGCACCGCCACCGAAATGACATCAACGATCCGGTGCGCCTCACCGCCGATCGCTGCGTTGCAACTCCTCGAGCTACAGCGAGTAGCCCGTCGTCGTCGCGCCTTGCGCTCGACGGCGATCCACACCGCCTCGTTGACGTCATTTCG
>Ga0193753_10002894_pt1 | contig 13125 bp, 14 predicted proteins | sample H1c2metaG_FD_144925 | JGI IMG/M metagenome (GOLD analysis project Ga0193753, IMG submission 144925) | Soil microbial communities from a riparian zone of the East river system, Colorado, United States - H1c2 | ecosystem: Environmental > Terrestrial > Soil > Riparian zone | place: USA: East... | reverse complement strand
CTTAGCGCCTCAAGCTTCCCGCCTCAAGCTTCCCGCCTCAAGCTTCGCGCCCAGTAGAGACCGACACCCAACCCCATATCTTCGATAATTAACAATTAATAATTAACCATTAACAATTAACTTCGTGCCCTTCAAAAACGGGCATGGAGTCTTTGAAATTCAGTATTAACCCCGAACGATTACCCAAACATATCGCTATCATCATGGATGGGAACGGGAGATGGGCCAAAGGGCAGGGGCAGGACAGACTGTTCGGCCATTACCATGGCGTTGAAAGCGTGCGCAATGCGGTCGAAGCCTGTGCCGAATTAGGAGTTGGCTACCTGACCTTGTATGCCTTTTCTACCGAAAACTGGGAAAGACCCGAAAGAGAAGTGAACGGCCTGATGGAATTACTGGTCGATACGATCCGAAAAGAAGTGCCGACGCTGAACAAAAACAATATCCGGCTGCATGTGATCGGGAATACCGAAATGCTTCCGGAAAAAACGATCACGGTTTTGGAGGAAGCCATATCAGAAACCGCCGGTAACGCCGGACTGAATCTGATTATGGCCCTGAGCTACAGCAGCCGGTGGGAAATGGGGGAAGCTGCCAGGCAGCTGGGATTGGATGTTAAAGCGGGAAAGCTGGACCCCGAAACGATTGACCAGTATAGTTTTCAAAAATACCTCTGTACCCGGAATTTTCCCGACCCTGAGTTGATGATCAGGACGAGCGGTGAACACCGGATCAGTAATTTTCTTTTATACCAACTTGCTTATGCTGAATTATTCTTTACACCCGTACTTTGGCCCGACTTCCGGAAGGAAAATCTCTACGAAGCCATCCTTGATTTTCAAACGCGTGAAAGGCGATTTGGTAAAACCAGCGAGCAACTGGGCTGAGGATCCTCAATCCTTCAGAAATGCTTGAGAATAAATGGCCTGTATCATTGATCCAGCCTGTATTTTAACAAACACTTTTAATTAATCCCCTTAATTTGCCGCTCTAAAAAACCCGCCCGGATGCTACGACGTTTATTGACTGGTGTTTTTTTGCTTACTTACTGCTTATTGACGATCACAAATGCCGAGGCACAGGTTACTGATACTACCCATCCCGTTATTGCCGACACCACTCATCCCGTTTCCGTAGATCCCGAATTACTCGCCCTTGAAAGCCTGAAAACACCTAAAGAATACACGATCGCAGGTTTAAAAATTACCGGTAGTAAATACCTCGACGAATCACTGCTGATTTCCGTTTCCGGATTAAGTATCGGTGACAAAGTAATCATTCCCGGCGGTGATAATTTCAGTAAAGCCATTCAGAAATTGTGGAACCAGAATTTGTTCTCAAATATTGCTATTTATTTTACTAAGATAACCGGAAACGAGCTCTATATTGAAATCAACGTAACCGAAAGACCCCGTCTGACGAATTTCATATTTGATGGAGCCAGTAAGTCAGAGTCCGATGAACTAAAAGTAAAAACTGGATTGATCAAAGGACGGGTGATCACAGAGAACATGAAACAAACTGCCGACGAAAATATCAGGAAATATTATGCAGATAAAGGTTTTCAGGGAGTAACCGTGCAGGTAAGTGAAGCCCGTGATCCGAAAACACCCAATTCAGAAACGCTCACTTTTCATATTGATAAAGGAACCAAAGTCCGCATTAATCAGATCGCCATTTATGGCACCAATAATATTTCGCAATCAAGGATCAAGAAACAACTGGATGACACCCATGAAGTCACCAAGCTCACCCTTTTTCCGGCCAAAGATTCTTCCTCTTATGGAGTAGTAAAGCCGGAGACTTTTAAACAATATATTGATACATGGGGCTTTCTGTCTTATACAGGTACAAAGGAATTCCTTGACCCATATTTCCGCTTTAAACTTTTTAGCTCAGCCAAATTCAACGCAAAAAAATACGGCGAGGACAAAGAAAAAATACTTGACTACTATAATTCCCAGGGATATCGTGATGCCGTAATCGTTTCTGATACCTTGATGTATAACAGCAAACACCAACTGAACATCGCCATTAAAGTGGATGAAGGCGAGAAATATTATTTCGGTAAAATAACATGGAAAGGCAATACAAAATATCCTGATTCAATTCTTTCCCTGGTATTGGGAATAAAAAAAGGAGATGTATATAACCTGGACATTCTGAATAAAAAACTGGGTAAGCAGGTTACACAGGAAGGCGGCGGCGTCAGCGATCTTTACCTGGATGACGGATATCTTTTCTTCAGAATTGATCCCGTTGAAACGGCCGTGTATAACGATACCATCGATTTTGAAATCCGCATGGTGGAAGGTCCGCAGGCAACCATAAAAAACGTTACGATTGCCGGAAATGAAAAAACCAAGGAATATGTAATCCGCCGGGAACTGAGAACTATTCCGGGAGAAAAATTCAGCCGCCAGGATATTATTCGCTCTACACGTGAGATTGTAAACCTTGGTTATTTCAACCAGGAAAAAGTTGTACCGGGTATAGTACCGAATCAGGAAGACGGAACGGTCGATATCAACTGGTCGGTGGAAGAAAAATCATCCGATCAGCTGGAACTATCCGCAGGATGGGGCGGCGGTATTGGAATAACCGGTACCGTTGGTATTTCATTCAATAATTTTTCCATCAATAATATCTGGAAGAAATCTGCCTGGGATCCGTTACCTACAGGAGATGGACAAAAACTCAGTCTTCGTGTACAGGCGAATGGGAAAGCTTATCAGTCATATAACCTTTCATTCACCGAACCGTGGCTGGGGGGCAAGAAAAGAAACTCACTCACTGTAAGCCTTTACCGTAGCGCGTTCCGTACGGGCGGTTATAATTATACCACAGCAAAATATGCATACAGCGATACAAATTCACTCAAGAATTTCGGAGTTGTCATTGCCCTGGGTAAACAGCTGAAATGGCCGGATGATTATTTTACATTGACCTATTCGCTGAACTATACCCTGTACGATCTGACAAACTATTCACTTTTCTCTCCTGATTTCAGGAATGGATATTCGAATAACCTCAGCTTCAAAGTGCAGCTGGGCCGATATTCTGTGGATCAGCCGATTTATCCGCACGGCGGTTCCAATTTCCTGATCAGTGCTCAGTTTACTCCACCCTATTCATTATTTAAATCGGATTATAATACCTCGCAGGAACAATTTGAATTGCCCGAATACACAAAATTCCGCCTGACCAGCGAATGGTATATTCCAATCGGTAAACCGATGGGTGCCGATAAAAGCAGGCAGTTTGTATTGAAGGCCTCTGTGAAATATGGATTCATGGGCAGGTATAATAATGAATTGAATTTTTCTCCGTTTGAACGATTCCAGTTGGGAGATGCGGGTCTGACCAACAACTTCGGATTACTGGGTTATGATATCATTTCGCAACGGGGTTATCCTGTATACCAGAATTCGGATCCGAGAATCAACCCGGAACAACAGAGCGCGACCCAGTTCTTTACAATGTTTAATAAGTATACACTGGAATTACGATATCCGTTTGTTACTAATCCGAGCAGTACGATCTACGGGGAAACATTTTTTGAAGCAGCCAACGGATGGTACAACTATCAGGATTATAATCCCTTTCGTTTACGGAGGGACGTGGGTGTCGGTTTGCGTTTCTTCCTGCCCATGTTTGGGCTACTGGGTTTCGACTATGCGATCGGGCTGGACAGGATTCAAAATGGTTCGCTTAGCAATGCATCCCGCTTTACCTTTATGTTAGGTGTAGAACCAGAATAACCCGACTTAAAATTCCAGATATGAAAAAATTTGTATTAATAATTTCCCTGATTTTCTCTGTTTGTTGCTCTGCCCTTGCCCAACGGTACGCAATCGTCGATACAAAATATATTCTTGATAAAATGCCTGATTACAAGACAGCGCAGAAACAACTCGACCAGATCAGTGCCCAATGGCAAAAAGAAATTGACGATAAACAAGCCGTGCTGGACAAAATGTATAAAGATTATGAAGGTGAAGAAGTGATGTTAAGTGATGATTTGAAGAAAAAAAGAGAAGATGAGCTCTTCAATCATGAAAAAGAGGTACGGGACCTCCAACGCAAACGGTTTGGTTTTGAGGGAGATTTATTCAAAAAACGCCAGGAACTGATCAAACCGGTGCAGGATAAGGTTTATAACGCAATACAAAAAATCGCAGTGAACCGCCTGTATGACTTTATTTTAGATAAAAGTGAAGGAATTACTGTTATCTTTGCCGACCCTAAGCTGGATAAGAGTGATGATGTTCTCAAAGAACTCGGGGTTAAGTAGACAAATTTATTATATCAACTATTAACAAAACAAAGAAAACAGAAAGCAATTATGAAAAAAATTGTTGCCATTGTATTAGTAGCAACCACCCTTACACTCGCCGGGAACAAGTTGCAGGCACAGAACAAATTTGGCTACATCAGCCTGAGCGAATTGATCACTGCAATGCCTGAATATAAAAAAGCTGATTCCTCCATGCAGGAATATCAGGGCGCACTGAATCAGAATTTTGAAGACATGAAACGCGAATTCAGTGAAAAAGACAGTCTTCTTTCTTCAAAGGATACAACAAAATACACCAGGGCCCAGATCGAAATCAAAAGAAAACAATTGGGCGAGCTCTATGTGAAACTGCAGGGTTACCAGCAACAGGCTGGACAACTTTATCAGCAGAAACAACAGGAACTGATGGCACCGATCCAGAAAAAAGCTTCTGATATTGTTGGAACAGTTGCAAAAGAAAACGGATATACGTATGTATTTCTGAAAGACGCCATGCTGGTCTCACCACCTGCTGATGATCTTCTTCCTATAGTAAAAAAGAAACTGAACCTCAGATAAACTGTTTAATAAAATAACAAAAGGCTGTCCCGGGAAAGCGGGGCGGCCTTTTTAGTTTTTGTTGATTAATTTAGTATATGCCTTCTTCCCAACCGATTGGCGTTTTTGATTCAGGCTATGGCGGACTGACTGTATTGAAGTCCATCGTTGATAAACTTCCTGGTTACGATTTTATTTACCTGGGAGATAATGCAAGAGCACCCTATGGTAATCGTTCCTTTGAAACCGTATATCAGTACACAAGGGAATCTGTGCAATGGTTTTTTTCCAAAGGGTGCCCGCTGGTAATCCTGGCCTGTAACACGTCTTCTGCAAAAGCATTACGCACGATTCAGCAACAGGACCTGGTATCTTCCGGAACCCCAAACAGGGTCCTGGGTGTAATCAGGCCGACAACCGAAATAGCAGGACTCTTATCGAAAACGGGCCATGTAGGTATTCTGGCTACCAGTGGTACGGTGAATTCAGATTCCTATACACTGGAAATAAAAAAGTTTTTTCCGGAGGTCAAAGTTTATCAGCAGGCCTGTCCGCTTTGGGTTCCGTTGATAGAAAATAATGAACACCTCAACCCCGGAGCCGATTATTTCGTACAGAAATATGTGGATGAACTGCTGGAACAGTCTGCTGAAATCGACACCGTTTTGCTTGCCTGCACGCATTATCCCCTGCTGATGGAAAAACTGAAAAAATATTTTCCTCGTGGTATTCAGCTCGTAGCGCAAGGAGATATTGTGGCCGAAAGCCTGAAGAAATACCTGGCACATCATCCGGAAATGGATGCGCGTTGCAGCAAGCATCATCATCTTTCTTTTTATACTACAGATGATAATATAGATTTTGACCGGCACGCAGGATATTTTTATGGAGATGCTGTCAGATCGGAAAGAGTATTTTTGTAACTTCAAAACCCCAAACCTTGACTATGAAGTTGCGCTTAAGGTCCGTTCTGTTAACCTTTATTTTATTTTCATTCATTGCCTGCACCAAGGAAATGAGTGAAGAGGGTAATAATGGCGGGGGGCCGGGGGCAGGAGATTTTTATGCAACCATTGGTGGAAATTTATGGAATGCAGACAGTCTTCAATTGGTGCTGGTCAGTTCTAACGGAGTTTCCATTAACGGTCTCAGTAAAACCGGCGACCAGATTTCCATTCTTTTACCCGCCTTCAACACAGGCACGTATACATTGGGTGCCCAATCTTCTTCTTATGCCTTATATGCAAACCTGCTGACCCCCAGCGCCAACGTATATGTGAGCAATGCTGGCTCAGCCGGTGGAACGGTTACCATTTCAAGTATCGATACGGTAAACCGTGTCGTGAGCGGAAGCTTTCAGTTCACCCTTACAAACCCTGCAGATAATTCTACGGAAACGGTCGCGAAGGGAGTTTTTGACTATTTGCCCTATACCGCAGGAGTAGTGGGCGTGATACCACCACCGGGGGCACTGAAAGACACCCTCGAAGTGACAGTTGACGGTAATAAATTCTTTGCCTCCGATGTGGAAATTTCTGATTCGGCGGGACAGATGTTGATAGCCGGATTCTCCGGCACACAGGATGTTGGGCTATTTTTTCCTTCTGATATAACCGCTGGTACATATAATCTGGATTTCAATGCGGGCTTGTATATAGGAGTGTATAATCCTGATCCTTCACTAACGCTGCTTTCCCAATCAGGTGGAACCATCACGATTATATCTAATAACACAACCACCAGAAGGATCTCAGGTACTTTTAATTTTATGGCCACCCCGGTCGGCAGTGGTCCTACCGCCAACCTCACTCAGGGCTATTTTGCCGCTAATTATTGATAAATCGGCTTACTTATTATTGGCAATCAGGCAGGAATTCTTTAGCTTTGCCCTCCCTTTAAAAGAAGTTCCGCCCATCGCGGGATTATTTAAAGGAGAATTCCCTGATTATCAGGGACTAAGAGTTAAAAAATAATACAATGAAACGGACTTTCCAGCCACATACCCGTCGTCGTAAAACAGTTCATGGATTTCGTAAACGTATGCAAACTGCCAATGGACGCAAAGTGCTGGCCAGCCGTCGTGCCAAGGGACGTGCGAAGTTGTCTGTTTCGGATGAGTTCGGAGGAAAATAATTTTTGAGCGCAAAGCGTAAGGCGTAAAGCTCAAAGCCAAAAGCCAACTGCCACCTGCCAACTGCCAACTGCCAACCAAGAAAAACAGACATCCAAAATAGTGATATTCTAGCCCCTCAATCGGGGCTTTTTATTTTTAACCCATCTCTTGAGCGATAGCAAACCATATTCTTTGGGCAAATCTGAACGGCTGAAAAGCAGGAAGCAGATTGATCAGGTCTTCGAAACCGGGAAAAAAATTACAATGTTCCCGTTCCGTCTCCTATACCGTGTTGAACAGGGCAGGGGAAACGTCAAGGCAGGGTTTACAGTCAGTTCAAAGAATTTCCCCCGCGCAGTCGACAGAAACCGGATCAAACGATTGAGCCGGGAAGCATACAGGCTCCAGAAAAAAGAGCTTGAAACCGTGGTTCTGAAAAACGATTACAGTCTTCATCTGTTCTTTATTTATACCGGAAGGGAAATAGTTGGTTACAAAGAAATTTCAGAACCTTTAAAAAAGCTGCTGGATAAACTGGTGAAGGTTTTATATGAAAAAGATCCTGCAAATACTTAGTTACCCGTTGATTTTACTGATCCGGATGTATCAGCTGGTTATTTCTCCCTGGCTCGGTCCGAAATGCAGGTTTACACCCACCTGTTCAGCTTATGCCATCGAAGCCTTTCAAAAATATGGTTTGTTCCGTGGCGGATGGATGGCCATTCGTCGTATTTCCAGCTGTCACCCCTGGGGCAGGCATGGGCACGATCCCGTTAAGTAAGTATGGAAGACTGGAAGTATGGAAGACTGGAAGTACTTAAACACTTGATTGTTGCCTTTCAACTGCTTCGCCCGCCGTCCCGCATATGCGGGATAGCGAAGGTGGGTCATCCGCCACCTCCTCGCCTCAAGCCTCGAGCTTCAAGCTCAGACCCTCATTTCTTCGTCGGATGAATTGTATAAACGGAATCGTCATCGTCATCAGCCTTACCGCTTCCCTTCTCATCTCCCCTTTCATATTTGTACTTACTCATCTCCGTTAGTTTGGCAATGATTTCCTTTTCTTCGGAAAGACTATAAAATTTATAAATTTCGGGAACGGAAGATGCATCAAAAGCGGATGGCACGGGCTGATATGGGCCAAATATCTTGGCATTGGTAAAGCCGGAGATCTTTACAACCTGGCCCGGCGTTATAAAATAGTTTTTCGAAGCCGCAGAAATATTCTCGCCTTTTACCAGCTTATTCAGGCTGTCGAGCTGTAATTGCAGTTCCTGTTGTGTGATGCGGGTATGTCTTGATTCACCGGTATGCTGCATGCTGCCGACTACCGTATCGTTCTTTAGGTTTGCAAGAAATAATCCATCTTCTTTTATTTCCAGCGTATACTTTCCCCTGGGCCCTGTGATGTTCAAAACAACCGGATCACCGCTGTTAAAATTTAATTCCTGCTCAACCTGTGTAGTTCCATCCTCAACTGTGATATTTTTTTGCGACTCGTCAACCTGGATTTTGCTATCGGCATAAAGCAAAACTTTTTTTTGATGTGAGGAACAGGCACCCAGAAAAAAGAGAATTGAGAGCAGCAGACGGGTTGATTTTTTCATTTGCATTTTTTTAACATGGAGATCCCGTTTGCCCATCCACCCGGTGGTAAAATGAAAGCGAAACGGGATCTGAAGTTATATCAGGACCTTCAGCTTTTCCTAAAGGGAGGCTTCGTATCTTTTATTGACTTCTTTCCAATTTATAACATTCCAGAACGCTCCCAGGTATTCAGGGCGACGATTCTGGTATTTTAAATAATAGGCATGTTCCCAAACATCCACACCAAGAATGGGTGTTCCTTTCACCTCAGCTATATCCATTAAAGGATTATCCTGGTTGGGGGTTGAAGAAATTAATAATTTGCCATCCTGCTCTATGAGCCAGGCCCAGCCGCTTCCGAAGCGGCTAGTGGCCGCCAGGGTGAATTTTTCTTTAAATGCATCAAATGATCCAAAATCCGCATCAATCGATTCAGCGAGTTTCCCGGTCGGCTTACCACCGGCATTGGGTGCCATGATTTCCCAAAAAAAACTATGGTTCCAGTGTCCGCCACCATTATTACGAATGGCAGGCGGCAGGGTTCCGGCAATACTGACCAGTTGTTCCAGCGACTTATTTTCATTAGGCGTACCGGCTACCGCTTTATTCAGATTGTCAACATATGCCTGATGGTGCTTATCGTGATGTATCTGCATCGTCATTGCGTCAATATGCGGCTCAAGGGCGGCCGGCGCATAAGGAAGTGCAGGTAAAGTAAATGCCATGGTTTTATTTTTTAATTAAAGAGAATACTTTTCTGATGAAGGTTAACAAAATTACTGATCAAAGGTTGATATGTCAAAACAAATGCCAGAGGGAAATTTCATCTCCTCGCTTTAAAAAAATCCTTCATCAGGTTTGCGCATTCTTCGCTGAGAATGCCGTCTATAACAATTGTTTTTGGATGAAAGGGCCTGGGGGCAACCCCGACCTGTTCCAGTGACGGACAAGGTTCAACATATTTTCTATATCCGTTTTTTATATCCGAAGCCCCATATACTACTTTCAGAATTTTGCTCCAGTATAGTGCACCGGCGCACATCAGGCAGGGTTCAATCGTAATATAGATCGATGCTTCCGGTAAATATTTTGATCCGAGAAAATTAAATGCAGAAGTAAGGGCAATGATTTCTGCATGCGCTGTCGGGTCGTTCAATCTTTCTACCTGGTTATGGCCCCTGGAAATAATTTTTTCTTTCATGGTGACAACCGCACCCACAGGAACTTCGCCTTCATCATAGGCCTTTTTAGCCTCCTTCAGCGCCTGTAACATGAAATATTCGTCGGTCATAAATTTGATTGGCGGTTGACGGTTGACAGTTGACAGTAGACGGTGGCCCACCTTCGCTATCCCGCATATGCGGGACGGCGGGCGAAGCGACTGACAGTTGACAGTTGGCGGTTAACGGATGACAGAATAGTGTAAGAGGTGTTCGGTTAAGGATATATTAATTTCCATACTTCCATACTTCCATACTTCCAGTCTTCCATACTTATTTCCCATACATGCTGATCAGTTTTAGTAAAACGCCGTTCGTCCATCCAAATCCGTCAGGATCTCCATTTTCTGCGCTCCCGGATACCTTTGTAATATCTGTAACATTATATTTCTCCATTAGTTTACCGGTACTTTTATAAACATCAGTATTTAATTTGATCCATCTTTTCGCAGCCAGAGAAGCCAGGTTTTTCTGTCCGCACCGGTCCAGTCCCCAGATCATCATCCATTCCAATGGGGCGAAGCCATTCGGTGCATCCCATTGTTCCCCGGTATTATATTCCGTGGTTACGAAGCCGCCTTCTTTTAGAAGTTTGGCCTCTATTACGGCAGCAACTTTTTTACCAAGTAAGCTCATATAGTCCGGCTTTTCATTAATAAAACAAAATGGATAAATGCCGGCAGGGCTGATATTATTTAATTGGGTTTGCGTTTTGAACTGGTAGTCAGTGAAGAACGACATATTTTTATTCCAGAAGTATTTATCAATCAATACACTTCTCTTTTGTGCTTTTCTCCGGAACAATTTGGCACCGGCGTCATCGCCGTTGATCTGTTTTGCTTTGGCAATGGTCCACTCCAGATGATACATCAAACTATTCAGGTCTACCGGTAATATATCGGTTGTTTGTATATCTGTGATCTTTTTATTATCGGCAAACCAGCGACTGCTAAAATCCATCCCGCTTTCGGCGCCGGCCCGCAGATGCTTGTACATCTCTGTTTTATTCCTGCCGGATTTTTCTGCAGTGATAAAATCCTCCCGCCAGCTCTCCTGTCTGGGAACCAAACCGTCGTCCCAATAGCGGTTCAGCAAATCCCCGTTTTTCATTCGTACAATACGCCGGTAAGATTCGCCGGCTTTGAGTTTATCCGCACCCTCCATGAAAAATGCATATTCCATTTCCAAGGCTGGAAGAAAACGCTGATAAATACTATCACCCTGAATACCTGCCAGCAGTTCTATCATACAGGAAAAAAAGGGCGGCTGCGACCTGCCCAGGTAATAGGACCTGTTTCCACTGGGAACATGGCCATACTTTTCAATCAGATAGGCGAAATTGCCCAGCATATCCCGAATTGTTTTTATATCACCACTTTCCTTCAGGCCGAGCATGATAAAATATGAATCCCAATAATATATTTCCCGGAATCTTCCGGACTGCAGGATATAAGGATACGGGAGTGGCAGCAGCGAACTGCCTTCCACTTCCTTGTCAGGATTTCTTTTCAGAACGGGCCACATTTTTTTTATATGAGTGATGACATCATCTGCGGAATCCCATGTATAATTGCCTGCGTCTTCCGCTGGCAATTCGAAATTTTCTTCTACAAATTTTTTAAGATTGAAACCGGTTCCTTTTTGTATTCCGAAATCATACATGATATCAACTGGTTTTCTTTTCGGAATGCAGTCAGCGAAAGTCTTTTCGTCAGGAAATACTTTCTTCATCTGTACTTCTGTAAAGAGATCACCATAAATTTTGTCCGGAGTTGCAGGCTGCAGGATCTGGGTCCTGGCATATGAAGTCAAAAGCAAAAACAGAATGGTGCAATGGGACTTCATCGGGAAACTTAATGATTTATTAAAGGTACGTTTTAAGCGTAAAGCGTAAAGCATAAAGCATAAAGCCAATTCATCTTTAATTCAATTATTTAATCTATTTCAAGGACAATGGATATCATTTTTAAACAATTTGATAAAAAAGCTGCTTTACGCTTTACGCCTTAAGCTTAAAAGTAAATCCCCGCGAAGAATCGCAGGGATTTTATTGCTTATGACGATTGATTAGAAACTTTATATTTATCCGTTACCGGTCAACGGAAAATGTTCTTTGTCTTGTAAAACCATTTGCAATTTTGTAGGTAGGATCCAGACAAAGCCACAATGCAAGAATTGTTCCATAGCTTCCGCCCCTTTCAACCCATTCAAATATTTCAAAATGAGGATAGAATAATTCTGTACCCATCTTCCAGATTAAAAAAACAACGATCAGGGGTCGCACCGGTTTGACCAAAACGGCAATGGCCGCCATAATTTCAAAGATCCCGGCTAACAACGACACATTCACGGGATTGGAAAATCCAAGTGCAGTATATTGATTGATCAAACCTGGCTTCTGAATCAGATTCAGCCAACCATGACCTACTAATAAAAGAAATACGGTAAAACGAAGCATGAGTTTCACCCGGGCCAGAGATTTTTCAGATACCGGCTCCTGGGGATTGATGGTAGAAAAAAGCCATTTGAAATTCCACTTTATTCCACCCGCCAAAACCAGCAGCGCGAACGGTGCACCATAGTTCCCGGCGCGCTCGATGAATTCAGCAAAAGGTTCTCCGGAAAGCGGGCGACAGGCGGCGGTAATAATGCCCCAGATGACCAGCCAGGCCGCAATTGCGCGAACAGGTTTGAAAAGCAACATTAAGCCCAAAAGGATGTCCACTGTGCCCAGCACCGGCATTAATTGGTATGCATGCACTTTGTCGATACCGAAAACAGCAAAATAATTACACCAGATGGCTTTTGTTATGATTCCAAAAGTACCATGACCAATAAAACACATCCCCGCAGCAAGGCGCAGAGTGAAGTGTATTTTTTGATTGTTATTTAAAGCTTGCATCTTTCTCTTTTATTAACTATTAGAATCTTTCACTCAATTTAAATGGCCCGGTTGTCAATTGATTTTAAATAACGGGTCATTAATGATGGCTACCCTTGACCGTAAAGCTTTAAGCTTTGCGCTTTACGCCTTAAGCTTTATAGAGACCCCGCGAAGAATCGAAGGGTCTTAATTGCTTAAAACATATAAAAATTTTAATTAGCTCCGTCGTTTTGTGCTTTCAATACGGCATATCCGCCAATCTTATTTCCAACTGTCAGACCCACTTCGCAGTCCGTCCTGTAATGAATCCCGCCAACCAGGCGACTCAGCCCGGCTTCTTCGGCCATAGCTTCATATTTGCTGGCATTTTCAGGAACCAGAAATCCCAATATCGTTGCCGCAGCTCCGCTGAAAGTGGAATGGCCCGATATGTAAGCAGGGAAATTCGGTATGCCTGTCAGGGTCTTGATGGAAGGGTCTACCTGGG
>Ga0193753_10002893_pt1 | contig 13129 bp, 12 predicted proteins | sample H1c2metaG_FD_144925 | JGI IMG/M metagenome (GOLD analysis project Ga0193753, IMG submission 144925) | Soil microbial communities from a riparian zone of the East river system, Colorado, United States - H1c2 | ecosystem: Environmental > Terrestrial > Soil > Riparian zone | place: USA: East... | reverse complement strand
CCCAGGAAGATCTTGTTGACGTACAAGGAGAATATCTCCTCCTTGGTGAATTCGGCCTCCATGAGCAGGGAAATGTAGATTTCGCTCATTTTCCGCTTCATGTCGCGGCGCGGGGTCAAAAACATGTCCCGCGAGACCTGCATGGTGATGGTGCTGGCGCCCTGGCGGATGCCGCCGGCCCGCAAATTGGCCACCGCGGCCCTTAAAATTCCCTGCCAATCGACGCCGTGATGGCGGAAAAATCGGTCATCCTCAGTGGCCAAAAAGGCCTGAATCAGCTTCGGGGGCAGCTGGTCGTAACGTACCGGGATGCGGCGCTGCTCGCCGATGGACTGAATCAGCTTCCCGTCCCGGGAATAGATGCGCAGCGGCACCTGCAGCTGGACCTCCCGGAGGCTGCCCACATCGGGCAAAGCCGGCCTCAAGTAAACATAAGCACAGACATTGGCGAAGACAATCAGGACTATTAAGCCAACTAGGACTGCACAAATGCGCGAGATGAGAACTAGATAACGTCTGGGCACAGGAAACCGTTCTAACTTATTGCGTCGGCGGACATGGGCAGCATATTACCGCCGGTGACGAAGGGCTACCTCATCGAAAGGTGAGGACGCAAAGCCACTGATCCTTAAAGAGGGTTAGACCCCTTAAGGACAGCGGGGTTGCCAGACCAGAGGTTAATTAAGCGCGCTTAAGGCTACCCCTTTAGGCGGTGAGGTCTGAACGGATGAGTCGACGCCAGCTTGGAAGCTACGAAACAGTCGTAGGTCTCACTTTGCCGACTTGGGGGGCCCAAGCGGTCATTACCGTGAGTAGCTTCACGTTCCATTTAACAGTTTCTTGCTAAGTTTGCTTGTCATAGCTAATCTCATGCACGCGTTTCGACCTACAAGGTATTGAGCAAAAAGGGAAAAAATTTGTGTGGTCGTTAGGTAAAAGATATCGTCCGCTTTTGGGACTTGACATAACCACTTCGTCGGTGAAGCTCATCGAGCTCACGATGTCGGGTGGCCAGTATCGCGTTGAGTCTTATGCCGCGGAACCGACGCCGCATAACGCCATCAATGAAAAAGCCATCGTCGACGCGGAAGCGGTCGGCGAAGCGATTCGCCGCGCGGTAAAACGCTCCGGCGCAAAGAGCCGGCTTGCTGCCATTGCCATCAGCGGCGACGCGGCCATCACGAAAGTGATTCAGATGCCGAAGACTCTCGGCGACAACGAATTGGAAGGCCAGGTAGAAATGCAGGCCGACCAATACATCCCGTTCCCGATGGAAGAAGTCAGCTACGACTATCAAGTCGTGGGACCTTCCGAAAAAGATCCTGACATGCTCGATGTGCTTCTGGTCGCGACGCGAACCGAGAACGTCGAGCAGCGGCAGGCCGCGGTTCAAGCTTCTGGATTGACTGCGCACCTGGTCGATGTCGAAGCCTTCGCGTTGGAAAACGCCTGCGCGCTGATGCGTCACCAGATGCCCGACGGCGGCGTCGATCGCACCGTCGCAGTCGTCGATTTCGGCGCCAGCAGCACCACATTCAGCGTACTGCGCGACTTGCGAGTCATTTACACGCGCGACTTCGCCTTCGGCGGCCAGCAGTTGACCGAAGAAATCATGCGCACCTATGGGCTCAGCATGGAAGAAGCGGGCCGCGCCAAGAAAGAAGGCGGCCTGCCCAGCAACTATCAGCCCGAAGTGCTCGACCCCTTCATCGACGACATGACCCAGCAGGTCAGCCGCTCGCTGCAGTTCTATCTGGCCTCCGGCAGCGGCCGCGCGCAGCCGGATCAAATTTTGATTTGCGGCGGCTGCGCCAACATACCCGGTGTGGCCGACGTCATCTCCAGCCGTGTCGGTGTCCCGGCGGACAAAGGTGATCCGCTCGGCAACATGAAGGTGTCGTCCAAGGCCAAAGCCCAAGCAGTGGCGCGCGATGCCACCGCATTACTTACAGCCTGCGGCCTAGCGCTGCGCAGCTTCGACTAAAGAGTAGCCATGCCGCGTATTAATCTACTTCCCTGGCGCGAACAAGAACGTAAAGTCCGACGCCGCGAATTCATGGTCGCCCTGGGCGGCGCCGCTTTTGCGGCCGTCATCTTCGTACTGGGCGGCAAGCTGCTGTATTCCAGCTGGATCGATTCGCAGAACGCGAAGAACAATCTTCTGAAAAAGGAGATCGTCAAGCTCGATGCGCAGATCGCCGATATTCAGGATCTCGAGAATCGCAAGCAGCGCCTGGTTGCGCGCATGGAAATCATCGAGAAACTGCAACGCAAGCGGCCCGAGATCGTGCATCTGTTCGACGATCTCGTGAAGACGGTTCCAGAGGGCATCTACCTCACGCAGATCAAGGAAACCGGCAAGAAGCTCGAGATGAAGGGCGTTGCCCAGTCGAGCACCCGCGTATCGACCTTCATGCGCAACATCGACTCCTCTTCGTGGATGGACAATCCGCAGCTGCAGGTGGTCGAGGTCGCGAAAGACTCGCCCGGGGGCGGTTCGAGCTTCACGCTCAGCAGCGATGTGGTTGGCGTGGACGTGGACAACGGCGGCGAAACAACGGTTAAGAAGGTTGCGGCGAAATGAACTTTTTCGATCAACTTCGCAGTATCGATCCGCGCGATGTCGGCCGATGGCCGCTCGCAGTGCGCGGATTCTTCATCATATTAGGCTTTGCCGTGGTAGCGGCCTTCGGCTGGTACATGTTCGTGTGGAATGACGACCGCCCGCTGCTGCAGAAAGCGGAGGCCGACGAGCAGGATCTGCGCGCGCAATTCGAAAGCAAGCAGCAGCGCGCCGCGAATCTCGATGCCTATAAGGCGCAACTCGCGGAAATGGAGCGCAGTTTCGGCGCCATGCTGCGGCAGTTGCCCGGCAAGACCGAAGTGCCGAACCTGCTGGTCGATATCTCGCAAACCGGCCTGGCCGCGGGACTGACCGAGAAATTGTTCCAGCCGGGCAGCGAGAAGAGCAACGGCTTCTATGCCGAGCTGCCGATCAAGATCAAATTGGTGGGCAGCTATCATGACTTCGGCCGCTTCGTCAGCGGTATCGCCGCGCTGCCGCGCATCGTGACCCTGAACGACATTCAGATTTCGCCGGTTGATGCAAAAGGCGGATACGACAATTTGACCATGGATGTGACCGCCAAAACTTACCGCTACATCGAAGATCAGGGTGGCGCGAAACCGGCGGCGAAGAAAGGGGCGGCGGCGGGAGGCAAGACGTGAGACAGATATCGGGTATTGGCGTCATCGGCGTCGTGCTCGCGGCATTGGTCGCGGGCGGCTGCTCGGGCGGCCAATCGGATTTGCAGAAGTGGATCGAGGCCACCAAGAAGAAGCCGGGTGGGCGCATTCAGCCTCTGCCCGAGGTGAAGCCGTATGAAACGTACGTGTATGCGGCCGCCAACCTGCGCTCGCCATTCCAGCCGCAAGGGCCGAATGCGTCCAACGGGCTGGCCAGCGCACGCGCCAACACGCGCCGCAACCGCGAGTTTTTGGAAGGCTTCTCGCTCGACACCTTGAAAATGGTCGGCACCTTCAAGGTGGGCAACAATTTTTACGGGCTGGTGCAATCAAAGGATGGCCTGGTTCACAAGGTTCAGCCCGGCAACTACATGGGGCAGAACGACGGCAAAGTGACGGAGATAACCGGCGGAAGAATTAGCCTGGTCGAAATCATTCCGGATGGTCTCGGCGGCTACATAGAGCGACCGGCTTCATTGGCATTGGCCAATTGAAGCCACCCAGGGAGACGAAAGCATGATTAGAATTCAATTACGAACGGCGATGATGTGCGCGACGGCCTTCTTCGCATTGGCTGTTGTCAGTTTCACGGCGCGAGCCGCTGATCCGGTCCAGCTGACGTCAATCGACGTTCAAACTCTGTCGGGTCAGCAGGTGCAGCTCAAGCTGCACATGAGCGGTCCGGCGCCGGAGCCGCTGCCGTTCACCATCGACAAGCCCGCGCGTATTGCGTTCGACCTGCCGAACACCACCTTGGCGCTCGCATCGCGCCGCTTCGACGTGCGTTCCGGCGGTGTCGACACCGTGCTGGCCGCCGAGGCCAATGGCCGCGCGCGCCTGGTTGTGAACGTCGATAACCTGATGCCGTACACCACCAAGGTGGACGGCAACGACATCGTCGTGACATTGGGCCAGCAGCCCGGCGCGGATGTCGGCAAGGCGGCCGCCAGCGCCGCGCGTGCCGCCGCATCGTCGAATCCCGCCGAGCGCGCGATTCGCACCATCGATTTCAGGCGCGGTTCGGACGGCACCGGCCGGGTGATCGTGCAGCTAACCGACCCGCGCACCCCGGTGAACGTGCGTCAGGAAGGCCAGCAAATCGTCGTTGACTTCGCCGGCACCGTGATGCCGAAGAATTTGATGCGGCGCTACGACGTCATGGATTTCGCGACGCCGGTGCAAACCGTCGATGCCATCAGAGTCGACGGCAGCTCGCGCTTGGTGATCAGCTCGCAAGGCGACTTCGAGCAGCTTGCCTATCAATCCGACAATCAATACACGGTCGAAATCAAGGCTTCCTCGAAGCGCACCGCGGGTGCCGAGGAGAAAAAGGAATACACCGGCGAGCGCCTGACCTTGAATTTCCAGGACATCGACGTGCGCTCCGTGCTGCAGCTGCTCGCCGATACCAGCGGCCAGAACATCGTCGTCAGCGATTCGGTGGCGGGCAACCTGACCCTGCGATTGCAGAACGTACCCTGGGATCAAGCCTTGGACATCGTGCTGCGCACCAAGGGCCTGGACAAGCGCCGTCAGGACAACGTCATCATCATCGGACCGACGGAAGAATTGGCCACGCGTGAAAAGGCGGAACTCGCGGCGCACAAAGAGGTGCAAGAACTCTCGCCGACCCACACGGAATTCATGCAGGTCAACTACGCCAAGGTCGCGGACCTGGCGAAATTGATCAAGTCCGGCAATGCCAAGGACTCCATGCTGTCGCAGCGCGGCAGCTTGTCCATCGACGAGCGCACCAACACGCTGTTGGTGCAGGACACCTCGGACAAGCTGGCGGACATTCGCCGCCTGGTGCAAGTATTGGACGTGCCGGTCAAGCAGGTATTGATCGAAGCGCGCATCGTGATCGTCAGCGATACCTTTGAGCGCGACCTGGGCGCCCGCTTCGGCGTGTCGACCGCCCAGCGGAACGGACCCGGCGGTCTGTTGTCCGTGAGCGGCAACGGCAACGCCGCCAACTCGATTCTCGGCTCCGGCTTGGGCGGTGCTTCTTTATCGGGCACCACTCTGGACAATCGCTATCAGGTCAACACCCCGGCAGCGAACACCAATGGCAGCATCGGCATCTCGTTGCTGGGCGGCAGCTACCTGGTCGACCTGGAGCTGTCAGCGGCGCAGAACGAAGGCAAGAGCGAGACGATCTCCACGCCGCGCGTCATTACTGCGAACCAAAAGCAGGCCACCATCATGCAGGGTGTCGAAATCCCCTATCAGGAATCGGCATCGAGCGGCGCCACCACCACGCAGTTCAAAGACGCGGTGTTGAAGCTTAAAGTGACGCCGCTGATCACGCCGGACAATCGGGTGATCCTGGATCTGGACGTGTCCGACGATTCGGTCGGCCAGCAGGTTACCAGCGCCACCGGCGGCAGCGTGCCATCGATCGATACGCGCCAAATCATCACGCAGGTGCTGGTCAATGACGGCCAGACCGTGGTGCTCGGCGGCATTCTCGACACCAAGAAGTCCCGGGACGCCAACAAAGTGCCGTTCTTCGGCGATATTCCCTTCCTCGGCGCTCTTTTCAGGAGCACGACGGACATCAACAACAAGACCGAGCTGTTGATTTTCATCACGCCGAAGATCTTGCGTGAAGGATCGAATCTCTACTAACGCCGCTCGCGGGCTGGTTGACACATGCAGGGGCGCCTCTCGGCGCCCCTTATTTTTTCTGGAGACATCCGGGCCGACGGCCCGGTCCGCTATGATCAGTGAAGATCATGCTGACCAAGCGCAACATTTTTTTAATCGGACCGATGGGATCGGGCAAGACGGCGGTCGGCCGGCATCTCGCGCGGCTGTTTCACTACACCTTTCATGACAGCGACGCGGACATCGAGGCAAAAACCGGCGTGGACATCGCATTCATTTTCGAAAAAGAAGGTGAAGCCGGGTTTCGGATCCGCGAGAGGGAATCGATCGACCGGCTGACCCAACTGACGTCCATCGTATTGGCGACCGGCGGCGGCGCCGTGATCGACCCGGCCAACCGCAGTGCGCTCGCGGAACGCGGCGTCGTGGTCTACCTGGCCACCTCCGTCAATCAGCAGATCGAGCGCACGCGCCACGGGCGGCACCGGCCTCTTTTGCACGATACCGACCCCGAACAGAGGCTCGAGGAGTTGATGACGCGTCGCGCGGCCCTGTATGCCGAGATAGCTGATCTGACCATCACCACCGATGGGCGGCGCGTGCAGCTGGTCGCAGAAGAAATCCACCGCGAACTGCGGCGGACGCAGAACGTATAATCACATCGTGCAAATCCTGCAAGTCGACTTAGGCGCTGCAAGCTACCCCATCACCATCGGATCGGGGCTGCTGACGGACCGCAATTTGCTGGACAGTCAAATTCCCGGCCGCGATCTGATGATCGTGACCAACACCACGGTCGCCAAACTGTATCTGGCAAAGCTGACGGCCAGCTTTCCGCAGCGTCACATCGCGGATTGCATATTGCCGGACGGCGAGCAGCACAAGACCTTGCAGACCGCCGGTTGGGTGCTGGACGCCTTGGTCTCGAGCAAAATGAACCGGGATGCGACGGTGCTGGCGCTGGGCGGCGGCGTGGTTGGGGATATCGCAGGCTTCGCCGCCGCTTGCTACCAGCGCGGCATCGGCTACGTGCAAATGCCCACGACCCTGCTGGCGCAGGTCGACTCCTCCGTCGGCGGCAAGACCGGGGTGAATCATTCGGGCGGCAAGAATCTGATCGGCGCCTTCTATCAGCCGCAGGCCGTCATTGCCGACACCGATGTGCTCGCGACGCTGCCCGACCGGGAGTTGAAGTCAGGCCTCGCCGAGGTGATCAAGCACGGCCTGGTCTGGGATCCGCTGCTGTTCGCCTGGCTGGAGCGCAAGATGCCGCAGCTGCTGGCGCGCGATGCCGAAGCCTTGAGCTATGCCATCAGCCGATCCTGCGAGATAAAGGCCACCGTGGTCGCGCGGGATGAGCGCGAACACAACCTGCGCGCCATCCTGAATTTCGGCCACACCTTTGGCCACGCCATCGAGGCTGCGACGTCTTATGAGAAGTACTTGCACGGCGAGGCGGTTGGCCTCGGTATGCTCATAGCCATGGATCTGTCCTGCCGCTTGGGGATGATCGACGCGAGTCTCAAGGATCGCCTGCGCGATGTTCTGGCGCGCGCTGGACTGCCCACCGAAGCGCCGCGCCTGGGCGCGGCGAGGGTCTACGAACTGATGCAAATGGACAAGAAGGTCCTGGGCGGTACAGTACGTTTGGTGCTGCTCGAGAAGCTCGGGCGGGCCATTGTTACCGACCAATATCCCAAGGCGGCACTGGAGGCCACGCTTGCCGAGCACTTCAAATGACACGGCGCGAAATGCAGCGGCGCACATCATGAACGGCCTCGCGGCCTACGCCGCGCATGCCGAGCACTCGCGCGGCCGCCGTCACCCGGAACCCGCGCCTGCATACCGGTCGGAATTCCAGCGCGACCGCGATCGAATCGTTCATTCCACGGCCTTTCGCCGACTGGTCTACAAGACCCAGGTCTTCGTCAACCACGAAGGCGACCTGTACCGAACCCGCCTGACGCATTCGCTGGAGGTTGCGCAAATTGCGCGCACAATATCGCGCGCGCTGAGGTTAAACGAAGAGCTGTCCGAAGCCATTTGTCTCGCCCATGACCTCGGACATACGCCTTTCGGACATGCAGGCCAGGATGCGTTGAACGACTGCATGACCGACTTCGGCGGTTTCGAGCACAACCTGCAGTCCTTGCGGGTCGTCGATGAACTCGAGGAACATTACGCGGAATTCGACGGTTTGAATCTGACCTTTGAATGCCGCGAGGGCATTCTCAAGCACTGCTCCTATAACAACGCGGTGCTGCTCGGGGACGTGGGCGAGCGGTTCATCAATCGGCAACAGCCCGGCCTCGAAGCACAGCTCGCAAATTTCGCGGATGAGATCGCTTACAACAATCATGACGTGGAAGACGGCATTCGCGCCGGCCTGATCAGCATCGAGCAGCTGCTCCTCGTGCCGCTGTTTCGCGGCTATCACGACGAAGTGCAGGCGAAATATCCGGAGCTGACGGGCCGCCGGCTCATTTACGAGATTTTGCGGCGCATGATCAATCACCTGGTGAGCGACCTGATCGATTCCTCCGCCGCGCGCCTCAGCGCCTCCGGCGTGCGGTCGATCGCCGAGGTCAGATCGCATGCCAAGCCGCTCATCGGCTTCAGCGATACAACCCGCGAATTGAACCAGGCGTTGAAGACGTTTCTGCGCGAGCAACTGTACAAGCACTACAAGGTGCGGCGCATGACCGCCAAGGCGCGCCGTGTGGTGCGGGAACTATTCGATGCATTCTTCAACGATCCCGGCTTGATGCCCGATGAGCATGAGGCGCGCACGCGCCTGGATTTGGTGAAGGGCCCTGCGGGACGCGCGCGCGCGGTGGCCGACTACATCGCCGGCATGACCGATCGCTACGCCATACTCGAGCACAGCCGGCTGTTCGAACCCAGCGAACGAACATGAGCGCGGCGCTGAAAAACGATCTGTTGCTGCGTGCCCTGATGCGCGAGTCCACGCCGCGGCGCCCGATTTGGCTGATGCGCCAGGCCGGCAGATACCTGCCGGAATACCGGGCGACCCGCACGCGTGCCGGCGGCTTCTTGGAGATGTGCACCAATCCCGAAATTGCGTGCGAAATCACACTGCAGCCGGTCGATCGGTACCCGCTCGATGCCGCGATCCTATTTTCGGACATTCTGACGATTCCCCATGCGATGAATCTGGGATTGGAATTCGAAGCGGGCGAGGGCCCGACGTTCGAGCGGCCGGTGCGGACGCCCGCGGATATCGACCGGCTCGGCGTGCCCGACCCGGGGCAGGAATTGAAGTACGTGACCGATGCCGTCGCACGCGTGCGCCGCGAGCTGAATGGCCGCGTCCCGCTCATCGGCTTTGCGGGCAGCCCCTGGACAGTGGCGACCTACATGGTGGAAGGCGGCAGCAGCAAGACCTTCGGGCTGATCAAACGCATGATGTACGAATCGCCGCGCGAGCTGCACCGGCTGCTGGAGGTTCTGGCAAAGGCCACGATCCTATATTTGAACGCGCAAATCGCCGCGGGCGCGCAGGCCGTCATGCTGTTCGATACCTGGGGCGGCGTCCTGACGCCGGCGCAGTACGAGGAATTTTCCTTGCGTCACATGGCGCGGGTGATCGATGCATTGACGCGCAAGTCCGAAGGTCGCCGGGTTCCCAATATCGTCTTTACCAAGGGCGGCGGCGCGTGGCTGGCGAAAATTGCCGCGATCGGCTGCGACGCCGCGGGCGTCGATTGGACCACCGACATGAGCGAGGCGCGCAAAACGGTGGACGGACGCATCGCGCTGCAGGGCAACCTCGATCCGTCCGCGTTGTTCGCGCCGCCGGAAACGCTGCGCGCCGAGACCTTGCGCGTGCTGGACAGCTACGGCGCCGGCCCGGGACACGTGTTCAATTTAGGCCACGGAATCACGCCCGACGTCGATCCCGAAAGGGTTGCATTGCTGGTGGAGACGGTCCAGAGCTACGAAGTCGCTTAGCGCTGGGCAGCACGGTCAATCGCCCAATCTGGTGGGTTCGTGCAGATTTGGCGCGCGCAGCTCGTCGCGCAGTGCACGGCGCAAGATCTTGCCCACATTGGTCTTGGGCAGCTCGGCGCGGAAATAGATGTGCTTCGGGACCTTGTAGCCCGTGAGCTCTTTGCGGGAAAAGGCGATCAGTGCTTCGGCGGTGAGATTCGGATCCTTCTTCACCACGAACAGCGCGACGACCTCGCCGGAATTCTCGTCCGCCTGCGCGACCGCGGCGACCTCGAGCACCCCCGGATGCGCCGCCACGACGCTCTCGATCTCGTTCGGGTAGACGTTGAATCCCGAAACCAAAATCATGTCCTTCTTACGGTCCTCGATATAGACGAATCCCTGGTCGTCCATGCGGCCGATATCGCCGGTGCGCAGCCAATCGCCGAACATCACGTTCTCGGTCTCGTCAGGACGGTTCCAATAGCCGCGCATCACCTGCGGTCCGAACACGCAGATCTCGCCGACTCCGTTCACGGGCAATTCCGCGCCGGCATCATCGCGAATCGAAACATCCGTCGAAGACACCGGCAGTCCCACCGATCCGTTGAAAGGCAATCCGATGGGATTGGCGGTCACCATCGGCGAGGTTTCGGTGAGTCCCCAGCCTTGGGCGATGCTGTTGCCGGTCACTTCCTTCCAACGCGCCGCCACCACGGGCTGCAGCGCCATGCCGCCGGCGAACGTGGCGCGCAAGGCGCTGAAGTCCACCGATGCGAATCCGGGCGTGTGCAGCAGGGCGTTGAACAGCGTGTTCACGCCGCTGATGAAATTGAATTTGTACTTCTTCAGCTCCGCCACAAAGCCCGGAAAATCCCGCGGATTCGTGATCAGCACATTGCGGGCGCCCAACGGCAGGAAGGCCAGGCAATTACTGGTCAGCGCAAAAATGTGGTACAGCGGCAATGCGGTGATCACGATGCGGCCGCCGCCCGCCTGCAGCGCAGGCCTGATCCACGCCAGCGATTGCAGCAGGTTCGCCACCATGTTGCGGTGGGTAAGCACAGCGGCCTTGGCGACACCTGTGGTGCCGCCGGTATATTGCAAAAACGCAATATCTTCGCCGCTCAAGCTCACCGGCTCCATCTTCAGGCCAAGACCGCTGCCGAGAATGGTTTTGAACGACACCGAGCCGGGGATGCTCCAGGCCGGGACTTGTTTGCGCACATGCCGCAACACGAAATTCACGACGAAGCCCTTGGGCACCGCCAGAAGATCGCCGACGCCGGTGACCAGCACATTTTTCAAATCAGTGCGTGCGAGCACGTGCTGCAGCACATGCGCAAAGTTCTCGACGATGACGATGGCTTTCGCGCCGGAATCCTTCAGCTGATGCTCGAGTTCGCGCGGCGTGTACAGGGGATTGGTGTTGACCACCACCATGCCGGCGCGCAGCACCCCGAACAAGGCAATGGGGTATTGCAAAACATTGGGCATCATCAAGGCCACGCGATCGCCCCGGACCAACCCTGATTTGCGCTGCAGCCACGCCGCAAAGGCGCGGCTGAGCTCATCCAGCTGGGCGTAGGTCAGAGTGGCACCCATATTGGTGAACGCGGGCAGTTGACGATAGGTCGAAAAAGCCTCTTCAATCGCTTCCTTGAGGGAAGGATAGGAGTCAGGATCGATATCCGCGGGTACTCCGGGCGGGTAGTTGTTCAGCCAATTTCGATCCAAGCGGGCGCGCCTCTTAAATTTGTAACGCGTGTATAGCATCCGCTCGGGATGCCAGCAACGTCAGCGCACCTTGGCAGTACACTAGGAGCCTGTCTGACTATTCCACGTGGCCATGAAATTCCCGGATTCGCGCGAACAGGAAATTATTCAATCCTGGTACTCCAATGCAGCACCCTGGAGCGAGGCGATCCGCACGGCGAGCATCGCCAGCCGCACGCTCGTGACCAATCAGGCCATCATCGACGCCGTCGCAAGCGTCGCGCCGTCACGGGTTCTCGACATTGGTTGCGGCGAGGGCTGGCTGGCGCGCGCTTTGAGTGCGCTCGGCATGAGCGTCACCGGTGTCGACATCGTGCCCGAACTGATCGCGCAGGCCGTGGCATCGAGCGATGCGCCGACGGGCATGCCGACGGGCCATGCGACCTCCTCGGGTACGATGCCGGGCGGTACGACATTTCTCGTCCAGGATTACGCGTCCATCGCGAATCGGCAGTGGCGCGGCGGTTCCTTCGACGCCGCGGTTTGCAATTTTTCCCTGCTGGGCCTTGAGTCGGTCGACTCGCTGATCGCGGCTGTGCCTTACTATCTCGAGCCGTCGGGGTATCTGATCATTCAATCGCTGCACCCGGTCGCGGCCTGCGGTGCAGGGCCTTACCAGGACGGCTGGCGGGAGGGGAGCTGGCAGGGCTTCAGCGGAAAATTCCGCGATCCGGGTCCCTGGTATTTTCGCACGCTCGAGAGCTGGAAGGCGCTGCTCGAGCGCTCTGGTTTCGAGATAGCGGAATGCCGCGAACCCAAAGCGGCCGGGACGGTCACACCGGCATCGGTGATTTGGATAGGCAAGCGGCGGGAGCGAGAACGATGAAAAACATGCGCCTCATGATCAGCGCCGGGCTGTACATGCTGCTGTCCGGCTGCGTCATCGGAAGCGGTCCGTGCTTGTGGCTGCAAGTCAGGCATGACTTTACCGGGCATGTGCATTTCCGCGAATTTCCGCGCAGCGACGGAGTCGACACGGTGCCGATTCTGATTCTGGACAAGACCGAGTACATATACGCGCCGTCGCAGAGCTTTCACTGCCTGGGCGCGAACGATGTGCAGTTGATTGGCATGACGGAATTTCCCGACAGCATCGGCGAGAATACGCATGTCACCGTCGACGGCAAAATGATCGAGGGCGTGACCACCGACCAGCACACCCGTTTCGTCATCAATGTCATCAGCATCCTGCCGCTCAGGCCGAAGCATTGATGCCGATCGCATTCAAGGGAAATCGGACTACAATCGGCGCTGCGGACACGAACTAAACAAGGGAGTGACATACATGAGAAATATGATTGTAACCGGCTTCATTGCTGCGCCTCTGCTGGCACTCGCGATGGCGATGCCCGGTTTTGCGGCGGATTCCGCCCCGACCACCTGCAAGGATGGAACCACCACGACATCGACCGGCAAGGGAACCTGCAGCGGTCATGGCGGAGTTCAAAAGGCAGCCAAGGCAGCGCCGGCGGCCCCGGCGACTGCAGCACCTGCCGCAGCACCCGCCGCACCTGCGGCCGGCGCAACGACGACCTGTGCCGACGGT
>Ga0193753_10002892_pt1 | contig 13130 bp, 10 predicted proteins | sample H1c2metaG_FD_144925 | JGI IMG/M metagenome (GOLD analysis project Ga0193753, IMG submission 144925) | Soil microbial communities from a riparian zone of the East river system, Colorado, United States - H1c2 | ecosystem: Environmental > Terrestrial > Soil > Riparian zone | place: USA: East... | reverse complement strand
GCTAAATATTTATAAATCGCATCGCGGCACGCATTATTCGACTAGTTGATATCGTAATGTCAATAGCGCCGGAACAAATGCTCTCCTCGCGTAGCGGAAATACCACGCGAGCTCCCGATCGTGTTTTCCTTATGTCAGCTCAACATCACCGCGCGCACCAAAATGCGGAGCCACGCGGGGCACTTGACGACTTCCCAGCAGATGATATATCACTGGTCGCCGCGGTGCGGCTGGCAGTGCGAAGCTCTAATTTGCCGCGCTGACGCGCCACACTGCATCGCCCACATCATCGGCGACCAGAAGCGCGCCGCGCTTGTCAATTGCTACGCCGACCGGTCTGCCGTGCGCCTCATCTTTGGCGCTCAAGAATCCCGTGAGCACATCGATCGGTGCGCCGGAAGGCTTGCCGTTCGCGAACGGGACGAAGATGACCTTGTAGCCGCTGCGCTCCTTGCGATTCCAAGATCCGTGCTGTCCCACAAACATGCCCTCTGCAAATGGCGGCGGCAACTTCGAGCCGCCGGACCAGCACAATCCTAGAGAAGCGGTGTGCGCCCCCAGCGCATAGTCGGGCACGGTCGCCTTGGCAACCAGATCGGAATCCTGGGGCTTCACGCGCACATCGACATGCCGGCCGTAATAACTGAAAGGCCAACCATAGAAAGCGCCGCCGCGCAGTCCGGTCATGTAGTCTGGCGGCAAGTGATCGCCCAACTCGTCACGCTCATTCACCGACACCCACAGAATTCCGCTCTGCGGTTCCCAGGCCAAACCCGCGGGATTTCTCAGGCCCGAAGCATAAATGCGATGCGCACCGTTGTCGGGGTTTATTTCCCAGACTGCGGCACGTTCCGCTTCGGCCGCCATTCCATTCTCGGCAACATTGCTGTTGGATCCGACACCCACGTACAGCTTCTTGCCGTCGGCGCTCGCTATCAGACTTTTGGTCCAATGATGATTGATGGTGCCGCCCGGCAGCGTCGCGACGAGCATGGATTGCGCACGAATTTCCGTATCGCCGGGCTTGTACGGAAAGCGCAGCAGCGCATCGCTGTCGGCCACGTAGAAGTTGCTGCCGATGAGCGCCATGCCGATGGGCGAATTCAATCCTTGCAAGAACACGTGGCGCTCGACATGGCTGCCATCGCCCGCCGAATCGCGCAGCAGTGTAATTTGGTTGGCGCTTGGGCGCGCGCCTGAACCGGCACGTTTCATGACGTACCCGCCGATTTTGCCGGCAACGCCCTTGCCGTCATCCGGCCTCGCCGGCGCGTCGGACTCGGCCACCAAGACATCGCCGTTGGGCAACACATACAACCAGCGCGGATGCTGCAGGCCGCGCGCCAGCGCAGCGACCGTGGTACCGGGCGCGCTCTTGGGAACCCCGTAGGCGCCCCAGCCTTTTGCCTTCGCAACGTGAATTGACGGAAACCATTTATCTTCCGGAGACGGCAATTCTGGATTCGGACCGAATTCCGCAGGCGAGCTTTGCTGCGAGTGAGCATTGCCTGCGCAAAACGGTGTGAGACCCATGAGCGCTGCCATGGCTTTCGTCCAACAGGTGGAGGTTTTCATCCGCCGATCCATCATCGCGCTTTGGCGACGCCTCGCAACCTCGTGCTGACCTCCTCAGCGGTGGTCATGGCACGCAGCAGATTCTCTCCCGCGAGCTTGGCGATATCAGCATCGCTCCACCCTCGGCGCATCAACTCCTGCAGCAGCGCGGGGTAACGATCAACACCCTCGAGCCCGACCGGCGCGTCAGGGATGCCGTCGAAATCGGAGCCCAGGCCCACATGATCCACGCCGGCCACCTGTCGAATGTGTTCGATGTGATCGGCGACCTGCGCGAGCGTCGTGACGGGTCTCGGGTGTTGCTCGTCCCACTCCGCGAGCGCCGCTTTCGCACGCTCGGGTTGACCGATGTAAAGACCGGCGTACGGCGGACTGTTGTAGCGCGTGCGCTCCGCGGCGCGGTCCGCCTCCCATTGATTGCGGGCCGGCGACACATAGCCCGGGGCAAAGTTGGCCATGACGACGCCGCCATTGGCGGCCACCGCGCGCAGCACGTCATCGGAAACGTTGCGCGGATGATCATCGAGCGCACGTGCCGAGGAGTGGGAAAAAATAACCGGCGCCTGACTCGCGGCAAGCGCCGCTTTCATGGTGTCGGCTGAAACATGGCTTAGGTCCACCAGCATGCCCAATCGATTCATCTCCTTCACGATCTCGACGCCAAAGGGCGTCAAGCCATTGTGCGCGGGGGTGTCGGTCGCCGAATCCGCCCAAGGAGTGTTCATCGTGTGCGTCAGCGTCATGTAGCGCGCGCCCGCATCGTACATTTCCCGCAGAACGGCGAGCGAGCCGTTGATCTGATGGCCGCCCTCGATGCCGATGAGCGAGGCGATCTTGCGGCTCTTGTGGATGCGGCGAATATCTGCCGCCGTGTATGCCATCGCAAAATCCGCGGGATAGCGGTCGGTCATGCGTTTGACCAGATCCATCTGCTCCAATGTCATTTGGACGGCCTCGAAACCCTGGGTGCTGACCGGGATCCACACCGACCAGAACTGCGCGCCGACGTGTCCCGCACGCAATCGCGGGATATCCGTCATTAAACCGGCTTGACCGGGCTCCGCCGACAAGCGGCTGGTATCGGCTGCAAGGTTGATGGCCGCGACATCGCTTTTGTAGCGCTCTCTGATTTCCCAGGGCAAATCGTTGTGGCCGTCGATCAGCGGCGTTCGCAGCAGCACCTGATCGATGCGATGCTGATAATCGTCCGCGGCCCAGGTGGCCAGGGGAAAACACAGCATCAGACAGAGAATGCGCAACATGGGCATGGTTGTTACTCTTCGAAGGTTATTTCAATCGGCTCGGTACCTGCGATCATCCCGCGCACCGTTTGACCGCGCTCAATGGGGCCGACTCCCGCGGGCGTACCCGTGAATATCAAGTCGCCGGGTGCCAGCTCAACATAGCTCGACAGCGCCGCGATGATTTCCGCGACGCTCCAAATCATGTCGCGTAGATCGCCTTGCTGGCGCACCTCGCCGTCGACGGTGAGGGAGATCGCGCCCGCGGCGGGCGGGGCTCCCAACTTCAAGGGACCAATCGGTGCGGAATGATCAAATCCCTTGGCCATGTCCCACGGACGGCCCGCCTTCTTTGCCTCGGCCTGCAAATCGCGGCGCGTAAGATCGATACCCACGGCATGGCCAAAAATCATAGCACCCGCATCGGCCCCGGCCAGATTTGCGCCTCGGCCGTGCAGCGCGACCACCAATTCGACTTCGTGATGCAGCTGCGACGTTCGCGGAGGGAAAGGTAGGCGGCGGCCGCTGCCCACGACCGCATCGGCGGGCTTGCTGAAGAAAAACGGCAAATCGCGCTGCGGGTCGTTGCCCATCTCGCGTACGTGCTCAGCGTAGTTGCGACCGACGCAGTAAATCCGGCGCACCGGAAACAGCTGCTGCGACCCGGAGATGGCAATCGCGGGTTGCTGTAGCTGCGGGACTTTAGGCATCGGCACGCATTATGCCAATGTAGGGACCGATTGTTGGGTTATCGCAGGCAGGCAGGTTTGCACGTGAAGTCGATCCGCAGTAATATTCCGTATCTATTTGAGTTATAAGTTCTTCCCTTCGCGCGTCCACTTGACGCTATAGACAAATTAGGCATCTTTTGTCTATACTGCGTCAGTGAACATAACGTCAGCTGCGCCCACTGATCGATCAGAACCGCGTCTCGCCGCCTTGCTCGACGCCGCGGTCGGGGTCTTTGCTCGGTTCGGCTATCGCAAGACCTCGATGGACGACGTGGCCCGCGCTGCCGGTGTGTCCCGTCAAGGTTTGTACCTGTCGTTCGCCAATAAAGAGGAGCTGTTCCGCCGCGCTTTGGAACATTCCTTGCGACAACAACTACACGCCGCCATCACGTCGCTGTCACGCGACGACGCTAGTTTGGAGATGCGGGTGATTGATGCCTGCAACGGCTGGGCCGGACGATTTGTCGGGGCCCTCGGAGCGGATGCGGCGGATCTGATGTGCGCGAGTACGGCGCTCGCCGGAGCAACGTTGGCGGAATACGAATGGCAATTCGAGGAAGCCCTCGCAACCGCCCTTGCGGCCTCGCCCATGGCGGATCGGTGTGCCGCCGCGAATGTGGACATCGCCGATTTGGCGCATGCGCTGCACGCCACCGCGCGCGGCCTCAAGCAGCGCTGCAAGACTCCTGAGGAATTTGTGAAGGGTATGACGGCTGCGGTCCGCATGACGTGCACGCCTTTGAATCAGCCGCGTGCGCGCAAGGGGACCAATACGTGAAGAACTCCGAATTCGGGCGCCGATCCACGGCGGATCATGTCCTCGCAGGCATCGACCTGACGGGCAAGCGCATGCTGGTCACCGGGTGCAATTCTGGAATCGGGTCGGAAATCATGAATGCCTTCGCCGCCAACGGCGCAACCGTGATCGGCGTTGCGAGAACGCTGGAGGCTGCCTCGCAGGCGTGCACGGCGGCGAGTCCACGATGTATTCCAATCGCCTGCGATTTGGCGAACTTCGATTCCATTGCCGCAGCCTTGGCGGCGGTCCGCGGTCTCAAGTTTTCACTGGACGCCATTGTCGCCAACGCCGGTGTCGGGAATTTGGCCGCTTTGCAGACGCGCTACGGCGTGGAGATGCAGTTTCTGACCAATCACATCGGCCATTTCATGCTGGTCAACGGCCTCGTCGATCTAGTACGGGACGGCACCGGACGCATTGTGACGGTCAGCGCCAACGCAAGCGTTCGCGCGGCTCCCAAGGAAGGCATCATGTTCGACAATCTCGACGGCAGGCGCTTTTACGAGCCGGCGGCATTCTATGCGCAGTCCAAACTTGCGAATGCACTCTATGCCAAGGAACTATCGCGCCGTCTTGGAAGCCGCGGAATTGCGGTGAACTCAGCCGATCCGGGCGCGGCACGCACCAAGCTCAACCCGCGCTTCGCGGAGCGGCTCTTCGCGAAAACCGCCGCTCGGGCGGCAGCGACACCGGCGCTGCTCGCCGCAAGTCCTCAGGCGAGCGGCATTACCGGCGAGTACTGGAGCGACTGCAAAATGTCCGAGGGCAACGCACTGCTTATGGATGCGGCGCTCGCCGGACGACTCTGGAACGTCTCGCAGCTGATTCTCGATCGCCGGCAAGAACATCGCGACCTGACCCTGCAGCAAGCCGCCTAATCCAACGGATTAGTCGAACAGCAGCATTCCACCGGCGGCCCCGGCGGTTTATGATCACGCCGCGGATCTGCGCGAGGTGCTGCTGTATATCGCGGGGAACAATGAACTGAATTCCTTGCCGCTGCGTTGATTTGGGGATCCTTCCGTCGATTGCTCACGAGTCCCTGGCGGCGTGAGCGAAGACTAATTAGATTAATCGCGAGAGAACATCAGCGTGTGGATCGTTAGAGTAGCGTTACAGCGGCCGTACACCTTCCTCATGCTCGCCGTGTTGATCGTGTTGCTGGGCGGATACTCCATCCTGAACACGGCCACGGATATTTTCCCAACCATCAAGATACCCATCGCGGCGGTCATTTGGCGCTACAACGGCATTCTGCCGGAAGAGATCGCGAATCGGATCATTCTATTCTCGGAGCGCACCGCGCAAACCGTGGTCAACGACGTCGAGCACACCGAATCGCAGTCGGTCGTCGGCACCTCGATCGTGAAGTATTTCTTTCAGCCGGGCGCCGACAAGGATCTGTCGATGGCGCAGATCACGGCGGTTTCGCAATCGCAGATCGCATTCTCGCCGCCGGGCACCACCCCGCCGTTCATACTCTCCTACAATGCCTCGACCGTGCCGATTTTGCAGCTTGCATTGAGCAGCCCGACGCTGTCAGAGGCGCACGTTTTTGATTTTGCCACCACAATCCTGCGCACTCAGTTGTCGACCGTGCAGGGAGCCTCGATTCCCTATCCCTACGGCGGCAAACAACGCCAAGTGCAGGTGGATCTGGATCCCCAGGCGCTGAGCGCCAACGGCTTGTCGGGCAGCGATGTGGTGACGGCAATTGGCGCACAAAACCTGATCTTGCCCGCCGGTACGCAAAAAATCGGCGAACTCGAGTACTTCATCAAGGTCAATTCAAGTCCGCTGGCCCTGGATGAGCTGAATAACCTGCCGATTCGCGCACGCAACGGCACGGTGACCTATGTCAGGGACGTCGCGCACGTGCGCGACGGCTACTCGCCGCAGACCAATATCGTCCGGCTGGGCGGCCACCGGGCAGTCCTGATGAGCGTGCTGAAGACCGGCACCGCATCGACCATCGACATCGTGAACAGCATCAATGAGAAGCTGCCGCAGGTTCGCGCCATCGCGCCCCCGGATCTGAAAATCGAGGCGCTCAGCGACCAATCGATATTCGTCCGCGCCGCGATTTCCGGCGTCATTCGCGAAGCGGTCATCGCCGGAGCGCTGACCGGATTGTTGATCCTGCTGTTTCTCGGCAGCTGGCGCAGCACGCTGATCATCACCATTTCCATTCCCTTGTCGATTCTCGCCTCCATCTGCTGCCTATCGGCCCTGGGTGAGACCATCAACATCATGACATTGGGCGGCTTGGCGCTGGCGGTGGGCATTCTGGTCGATGACGCGACCGTGACCATCGAGAACATCAACTATCATCTCGAACAGGGCAAGGATGTGGAAGCCGCGATCCTCGACGGCGCACATCAGATTGCGCTGCCGGCGCTGGTCTCGACCCTGTCGATATGCATCGTGTTCGTGCCGATGTTTTTGTTGGCGGGGATCGCCAAGTTTCTGTTCATACCGATGGCGGAAGCCGTGGTGTTCGCGATGCTGGCGTCCTACCTTTTGTCGCGGACGCTGGTGCCGACGCTGGCGAAGTTCTGGCTCAAGAAGCACGATGCCAAACGCAAGCAACCCGGCTTGCTGGCGCGATTTCAACTGCGCTTCGAGCGCGGTTTCGAGCGATTTCGCGAGTCTTACCACTCATTGCTGGGCAGCGCGCTCGAGAGTGGCGCGCGCTTTGCCGCCATCTTCCTGGGAGCCATGGTCGCGACGGCCGTGCTGGCCTTTCCGTTGGGACCGCTGCCCGGTTTGGGACAAGATTTTTTCCCGTCGGTCGACGGCGGTCAAATCAAGCTGCATTTGCGCGCACGTACCGGCACGCGCATTGAAGAAACGGCCCTCCTCTGCGATCACGTTGAAGCGACAATCAAGGAGCTGATCCCCGCCAAGCAGATCAGCAGCATCGTCGACAATATCGGACTGCCTTACAGCGGCATCAATCTCTCCTACAGCACCTCGGCGCCCGTGGGTCCGGGGGATGCCGACATCTATGTCAACCTCGCTGAAAATCACACCTCGACCGTGCAGTTCGTGCGTGCATTGCGAAAGAAGCTGACAGCCACCTATCCGTCGACGGAATTCGCCTTTTTGCCCGCGGACATGATCAGTCAGATCCTGAATTTCGGGCTCCCCGCCCCCATCGATATCCAAATTACCGGCGCCAATGTGCAGGCCAACCACGAATTCGCGAATGTCTTGCTGCAGAAGCTGCGCGGCATCCCGGGTGCGGTGGACATGCATGTCCATCAATCCGGCGACTACCCGCAGTTCAACGTCGATGTCGACCGGACCAAGGCGCAGCTGGTCGGCCTCACCGAGCAGAACGTGGCCGGAAATATGCTGGTTTCGCTGTCGGGCAGCTTTCAGACCGCGCCCACCTTCTGGGTCGATCCGGCCAGTGGGACCCAGTACCAGGTTGCAACTCAAACGCCGCAACACCGGCTGCAAACTCTCAATGATCTTGGCAACACGCCCTTGAACAACGGCGGCGGCGGCGCCTCCCAGCTGCTTTCGAACGTGTCCAGTATTCACCGCAGCGTCGCTCCCGCCGTGGTGAGCCACTACAACGCCACGACCGTCATCGACATATTCGGTTCTGTCGACCACACCGATCTGGGCTACGTGTCCGCGCAGATCGACAAAGTCGTCGAAGGCGCCAAGAAAGACCTGCCAAAAGGATCGAGCATGGTGGTGCGCGGCCAGGTGCAAACCATGAAGGCCTCGTTCAACGGCCTGCTGATCGGGCTCGTCGGCGCCATCGTGCTGGTCTACATGCTGATCGTGGTCAATTTTCAGTCGCTGCTCGACCCCTTCATCATCATCACCGCCTTGCCGGCCGCGCTCGCAGGCATCGTGTGGATGTTGTTTCTCACGCATACCACCGTCAGCGTGCCCGCCCTCACCGGGGCCATCATGTGCATGGGCGTGGCCACTGCGAACAGCGTGCTGGTGGTCAGCTTTGCGCGCGAACGAATGAACGCCGGCGATACCGCGATGGAAGCCGCTCTGCGGGCAGGGTTTACCCGCTTGCGCCCGGTGCTGATGACCGCCCTGGCCATGATCATCGGCATGATACCGATGGCGTTGGGATTGGGAGAGGGCGGAGAGCAGAATGCGCCTCTGGGCCGCGCCGTGATCGGTGGCCTGATATTCGCGACCGTCGCAACCTTGTTTTTCGTGCCCACCGTTTTTTCGTTGATTCACGGCCGCAGCCAGCTGCCGGCGCTTCGGTCCGCGGAGACACTCGATGTCAAATAAGAAGATCCGTCGCTATGCGATGGTCGGGCTCCTCGTGGCCATCGCCCTCGGGGTCTGGGGAGAAGTGAGCCGCGTGATCGCGCGCTCCGAACTTGCGAAGGAGAACATCGAAGCAGCCATTCCGACGGTCGCGACGGTCACGGCCGAGCCCAGCTCCGCCGGCGAGCTGCTGGTCCTTCCTGGAGCGGTGCAGGCATTCATGGAAGCGCCCATCTATGCCCGCACCAGCGGCTATCTGAAATCCTGGAACTCCGATATCGGCACGTCGGTTGCCAAAGGCCAGGTATTGGCGCAAATCGAAAGCCCGGAGGTCGATCAGCAGTTGACCCAGGCGCAGGCCGAGCTCGCGACGGCGCGCGCAAACGAAGCCCTGTCCAACAGCACCAACGTAAGATGGCAGGGCCTTCTCGCCACCCAATCGGTCTCCAGGCAGGACGCCGATGAAAAATCCGGCGATGCCGCCGCCAAGAAAGCGGCCGCCGACTCCGCTGCGGCGAATGTGGCGCGGCTGCGCGAATTGGAATCGTTCAAACGCGTCGTGGCGCCATTCGGCGGCGTGATTACCGCACGCAATACCGACGTCGGGGCATTGATCAACGCCGGACAGAGTGCAGGTGCGGAGCTGTTCCGCATCGCGGACACGAGAAAGTTGCGGATTTATGTGCGGGTGCCGGAAGCATTCGCAGGGGTCACCAAGCCGGGGTTGGAGGCCGAATTGCGGTTTACGGGACGTCCGAATCAGGCATATTTGGCCAAGACCGTGCGCACGTCCAACGCCCTCGATCCGGTCCTGCGTACTCTGCAGGTCGAGCTCGAGTTGGATAATGCGCAGGGCGAAATACTGCCCGGCTCCTATGCCGAAGTGCATTTCAAGCTCCCCGTCAATGCGGCCACTCTGCGTCTTCCCGCCAATACGGTGTTGTTCCGCTCGGCGGGCCTGCAAGTCGCAACCTTGGACGGCGAGAAGCGCATCAAGCTCAAGAGCATCGTTCAAGGCCGCGATTTCGGCAGCACCATCGAGGTGCTTTCGGGAATCGCGGCGCATGAGACCGTCGTGGTCAACCCGCCTGACTCGATTGCCGATGGCGTGCAGGTGCGCCTCGCAGATCCCGGCAAAACCACATGAGAGGCCGGCTTGCCGCGCTGCCGTGCACGATTCTGGCATTGAGTGCATGTTCCTTCGCGCCCGCCTATAAGGTTCCGGACAGCCCACCGCCGACGGAGCAATTCAAGGAAGCCGGCGACTGGAAGCCCGCGCAGCCTTCGGATGCGCAGAGCCGCGGTGCTTGGTGGAGCATTTTTCAGGACCCGGTGCTCGATGGAATCGAGGCGCAGGTAGCCGATGCCAACGAGGATTTGAAAGCGGCCTATGCAAGACTTCAGCAAGCTCGGGCCGCAACGCGCATCGCGCGATCCGCCCTGTTTCCGGCGCTCACCGTGGGATCTTCTGCGACGCGCTCGCGAACCTCGCAGAATTCCCCGAAATTTCCGGCGGGTGCTGAGCCCGTCGGCAATAATTTTGATCTGGAGGCGGACCTTTCCTACGAACTGGATGTCTGGGGTCGCGTGCGCAATGCCGTTTCCTCCGCCAAAGCAGCTCAGCAGGCGAGCGCGGCGGATCTCGCCACGCTCGACCTTGCGATTCACGCCGAACTGGCGAACGACTATTTCTCGTTGCGCTCGCAGGACACGCAGCAGAAACTCCTCGACAAGACGGTGGAAGATTATTCGAAGGCGCTGGTCCTGACGCAGAATCTGTACACGGGCGGCGCCGCCGCCCTCACCGATGTCGCTCAGGCACAGGCGCAGCTCGAGACGGCGCGCACGCAAGCCGCCGATATCCGTTTGCAGCGTGCTCAGACCGAGCACGCCATCGCGGTACTGCTGGGCCGCAACCCTTCAGCATTCCATATGGATGCGAGTCCATTGCCTGACTCGACCGCCCCGCCCAGCATCGATCCGGGGTTGCCTTCCGCCCTGCTCGAGCGCCGCCCCGACGTGTCCGCCGCGGAACGCCGTACCGCCGCGGCCAATGCGCAGATCGGCGTTGCTCGCGCGGCCTACTTTCCGGTCTTCAGCCTGGGCGCAGCAGCCGGATTCGACAGCACCAGCGCTTCCAACTGGCTGACTGCGCCGAGCCGCCTGTGGTCTGCGGGCCCTGCGGCGGGCGTACTGACCGTATTCGACGCGGGACGGCATCGCGCACAGAGCGCTCAGGCACGCGCCGCTTACGATGAACAAGTGGCGGACTACCGCAACACCGTCCTGACCGCCTACCAAGAAGTCGAGGACAATCTAGCCGCACTTCGGCAATTGCAGCAGGAAAGCGTCAGCGAAGCTGCGGCGGTCCAAGCGACGGCTACCGCCCTGGAACAGGCGGAATATCGCTATAAGGCGGGACTGGTCACGTATCTCGAGGTGGTCACGGCGGAAAATACCTCCCTGCAGGCGCAGCTGGCCAACGTGTCCATACAGCTGCGGCGAATGAGCGCGAGTGTGCTGCTGGTCAAGGCGCTCGGCGGCGGATGGGAACAGGGAAGTCTGAAATCGGGCTTGTGACCCGGCTCGACGCGCCGCGACGGCCGCTAACGCGTCGATTTTTGGCGCCTCGCCTGCGCTATTGCCCGAGGTTTTGCGCGGCGAATTCCCAGTTCGCCAATTTTTCGATCAAGGCATTCACGTAGTCCACGCGCCGATTCTGATAGTCCAGATAATAGGCGTGTTCCCAGACGTCGATTGTGAGCAAGGGTTTCGGACCGTCGGTCATCGGCGTCTTCGCATCCGGCGTCTTGATGATCTTGAGCTTTTCGCCATCCTGCACGAGCCACGCCCAACCGCTGCCAAACTGGCTTACGGCCGCCTTGGACAATTCCTTCTTACAGGCGTCCACGCTGCCGAAGGAAGCTTCCATCGCACGCTTGAGAAGGGCCGGCGGTTCACCTCCGCCCTTCGGCTTGAGGCTTTTCCAATAGAAGGCGTGATTCCAAGCCTGCGCGGCATTGTTGAAAATGGCAGCGTGATCGGCTGATTGCGAAGTTGCCTTGACGATTTTCTCGAGCGGCATGTCGGCGAACTCGGTGCCGACAATCAGTTTATTCAGGGTGTCTACATAGGTCTTGTGATGCTTGCCGTAGTGGAAGCTCAAGGTATTGGCCGAGATGACCGGCGCCAGGTCGCCTTGATCGAAAGGTAACGGTGCAAGGGCAATCGGTTGAGACAAAACAGCTGCTGTGTTCATGACACTCCTAGGGCATCGCCGGCGTGCGGGGAAAGGAAGCATTCAGCGTAAACGAACACTGAATCACCGGACTACCAGCCGCTGCCAGCAGGCCGCGTAGTCCGATGCTGACGGCCCCTGGAGAAATGCCTGTAGGACTTAAGCTAACCGCCGCCGGCGATCACTTTCGCGTGCACAGTCGAACGTCGCCGCTGTTGCTCGTAAGGTGCACGCGGGCGCTGGTCTCGCCGGTCTTGAATGTCAGGCGCTTGCCGGGACCGTGCCGGGGTTCAACGGGCCGGGGGCCGAAGCAATTGTCGATGTCGCCGCTGAGAGTCTGTACTTCGTAGTCCGCCGACGGCTCGCTGGCAAACTCCATATTGATGTCGCCGCTCACGGACTCGCCGTCAATTTGAGCATCGGCAGCCGCCGCCAGCCGGGCGGAAAAGTCGCCGGATACGGTCTTGAATCGAGCGCGGGACACGGTGCCCAAAGTCAGATGTGCGTCGCCGCTGACGGTCGTGGCCTCGATATCCGCATTGCCCGCCGTCAGGACGATACTACCGCTGATTGCCTTCGCCTCGATCCGCTTTGCGGTGTTCGCCGTGAAGTGAATATCGCCGCTCACGTCATTCGCACGCAGGTCCCCACCGCCCTCTCCCGTGATGTTGCCGCTGACGGAACGCAAGTCCAAAGCGCCCCGGACCGCGCTGATCTTCAAATCGGAACTCACCAGTGAGGCGGACACCGAGCTATTGGTGGGTACTCGAATGAGCAAGTTGGCCTCGCCGTCCCTCATGCCCCAGTGTTGCCCTCTCGGCAACACGACGCGTATCGATGTTCGATTCCCGCCGCCGGTCACTTCGACACGTTCGACGTCCTTGCCGATCGAACCGGTCACAGCGACCTCAGGCTTATCCCAACCCTGCACCTCGATTATTCCCGCCACATTGTCGATCTCGATCTCGCCCTGCGGATTGGCGGGCCGATGCTCCTCGACCGACGCCGCTGCAAGGCAAAGGGGCCCGGGAAGCAGCAGTGCGAGCGCACAGGCCCTAATCGGGTTTTTCAAATGAAATCCGAGGTGTAAGTGTGCCATTGTCAAATCCTTGTCATGCTAGGTTGCGTGGCCTGTACGACGCGGTCATACAGGTCAAACTCATCGTGCCAGGTGCTTTCCCAAAGCTGTTGGAGCACCGCACTCTGCGGGTCAGCCGCCAGCGCCTTGCGGATATCTTCATGCGCTTTTTGAATGACCCCCAAACTCGATTCGATTTTCGAGCGGCTGGGGC
>Ga0193753_10002890_pt1 | contig 13134 bp, 12 predicted proteins | sample H1c2metaG_FD_144925 | JGI IMG/M metagenome (GOLD analysis project Ga0193753, IMG submission 144925) | Soil microbial communities from a riparian zone of the East river system, Colorado, United States - H1c2 | ecosystem: Environmental > Terrestrial > Soil > Riparian zone | place: USA: East... | reverse complement strand
AACGGCCGGGCAGAAGGTGATACGCATTGCGCCATCGATCGATTATGTTTTGAATAAGCGGGTAAACCTGAAATTCTATTTTGAGCAAAACAGGAATATCCCGAAGATCAGCAATGCATTTCCAATAACAAATACCCGTGCGGGGTTGCAGGTGAGGGTATCGCTTGCGCAGTGATCAGAGGGAATCCTTCCCGGGTACCATGATCCTGAATATTTCATTCTTCCATACTTCGGTGTAGTGATGTTTCGAGAGGAATTCACCCAGATAAATATCTCTTTGCTGGTTCTTCCTGTCCCATTCCGGATCCACGGGCAGGTGGGCGGATGACCAGTCACTCGCATCGCCGATAGTATTCACCCGCTGAATAACGACTACGGGAGCAATACCCGTCCGTTCATAGGCGCTATTCAGTTCGGAGAGGAACACGCCCGACATATAGAGATAGGGCCAGGAGTTTCTTATATAAGGCCGGGTATCGGTGAGGAAATGAAACAAAGGAATGGAGCTGTATGCGAGCACATAGTCACCCGGCTTAATGTAACGTTCGCTCTCATGCAACAACTCATTGATGGGAGTAGCTCTCTCTTTGGTAGTGAAGATGCCTCTTACCTTTTTGCTGTCGAGCGAATACTTCATCTCGAACCTTTCCTGCTTGTCGAAGTAAGGATAATACCACGCATGAAAAAAACAACCCACTACCGAGAGCAGGATGCCATACTTCCGGATGATCTCCAGCCGGGAAGGAGACACGGAGAACAACAGCCTGAGCCTGTTATTTTCCTTGAATAGCTGGAAGTCGTTGACAAGGTGTTTTATCGAGAAAAGATAATTTATCACCAGTGGGAAAATGAGCCACATGGAATACTGGCCAACCACGTGCATGCCCCCGGAACTACCGAGCGGGTGGACCATCATGATGAAGAGTCCTATCAGCGTGAGCAGCCTGATATCGCTGTCTTTCTCGGCGAGGATGAAGAACGAGGTCAACAGGGCAACACCCGTAAAGCAATACATCATTTCGATGTGATCGAGCTTACCGGTGAGGATCAGTATCAGGAAGAGGAGGAAGACAAAGGCGGTGACAGCACGTCCCATCCATTTACGATAAATGGATTTCTTTTTCATGAAATGAATGGCGCCGAGCACCGTGAGGAGAAAAAGGGCGATGTACACCGCATAGCGAAGGCAGTTCTCATAGTTGGTGAGGAACAATTTTATCAGCGTCATCAGCCCATAACTGCTGTCATCGTCCTTGCTGATTGTCGTGCCTTTGCTGAGGCCAACGACCACCTGGAAGGCGTTAACAAAATACTCGTAGTGATGAAGGGCCTTCATCAGTGCGATGACGCCAACAATGGCGATCACGAAGCCGGCACCGAAGACGAATATTTTTTTGACAATGGCAACGAGCCTGTCCCTCTTCATGATCCCCTGATATAGTATGATGGCTGACAGGCCGAGGCCGAGTACATTGGGCAGGCGATTGAATACGTTGAGACCGACAATGACGCCGCAGAGGAGCAATCGCCACTGGTTTTGTTTCTTTAGGCCGGTAAAGAGTAGGAACGCGGCCATGACATACATCAGCGCGGACACATTATTATAAAAAATATCTTTAGGGTCATTATTCAACATCAGGATCACCAGCAGGAGGCCGAGCTTCAGGTACGTTTCCTGCAGGTAAGTTTTGAGTAGATTATAGGTAAGGATGAGTGTGCCTGTAGTTACCAGGACGCCGGCGAGACGCAGGCCCCAGAGGCCGAGACCGGGGAACAGGTGCAGAAAGGAGCCGCCGATGATGCCGGAGAGCCAGAACATGAAATTGTATTGCACACTCGCGGGATCATTGAATAATTGCTGGTAGAAGGTGGCATGTGCGCCCTCGTCGCCCATGTCGACTCCCTGGAATGTGAAGGCTATCTGGTAAAGAAAGAGAAGAAAGAAGAACAGGCTCTTGTTCATGTCTTCCAGGGTAAACCGGGTTGAATTTCCTTGCATATCTTATAAAAAAGTAATTCCAGGACGCTGTCCTCAAATAACGGTTGAAAAAATAGGCCTTACAGGAATTTATCAATAGGAGAATGAATCAGGCTTCTTCGATATGGATCGATATTTCAGCAGGCTATAATCAGGAGCGGGATCGAGGGCACAATAATACTGATTTTTAAGGTATTAATTTTATTTAAGGGTTTGTGACTAAATTAGTAGGATTATTTTTTTATTTTTTATACTTTTGAGCCGGTATCAGTTAATACCTTAAGTCTCATTTGATTAATAGCCCCGATACTATTCCTCACAGAATAAGTCATCATCTCGTTTTAATCCCAATATCACATAAGCAGAGTACCCATGTTCCTATCGTTTATTCCATCTTTCAATCCTGAAATTGTATCCTGATGCCGCAAGGCGTACACAGTGTGCTGGCTGGTCCACACATTCTGCCCTGATAAACCATGATCTTATTTAGGTAATTAAACCAGACTATTAATAATAATATAATTGATCAATTACAATGGCGAACATCACGATCGGGGTCATAGGATATGGATACTGGGGACCCAATATTGTAAGAAACTTTTTCTCAGCAGCGGATTGTATCGTAAAATCAGTAGCGGATGGCCGGCCGGAAAGGCTCGCGGTTCTTGCTAAAACATTTCCAACCATACAAGGCGTAAAAGCGGCGGAAGATATTATCAACGACAAGGACATCGATGCGGTTGTGATAGCCACGCCCGTATTTACCCACTATGCCCTCGCCAAGAAAGCGCTCGAGCATGGCAAGCATGTCCTGATAGAAAAGCCGATGACCTCCACCGTGGCCGAAGCAGAGGACCTGATAAATATTGCCACGCAAAAGGGACTCACCCTGATGGCGGATCATACCTTCCTCTATACCGGCGCCGTAAAGAAGATGAAGGAACTGATCGATTCCGATACCGTCGGCACGCCAAGGTATTTCGATTCATCGCGGATCAATCTCGGCCTGTTTCAACCCGATGTCAATGTACTCTGGGACCTGGCGCCGCATGATATCTCCATTCTTACCTATCTCGTTGGGGAAGCACCCAGGAGCATCAATGCAACCGGTATTTCCCATACGCGCAACGCGGTAGAGAATATTGCCTACATGACCGTGAATTACGATTCGGATTTCATAGCGCACTTCAATTGCTCCTGGACATCACCCGTGAAAGTAAGACAGACATTGATCGGTGGCGATAAGAAGATGATCGTTTATAATGATCTCGAGCCTTCGGAGAAGGTCCGCGTTTACGATACGGGATACCAGCATAAGACGGATGAGGATAAGACCAAGGTGATGGTCGACTACCGGACCGGTGATGTGTATATTCCCAAGCTGTCAAGCCAGGAAGCATTGGCAGGCGTTGCCAGCGATTTCATTCAATCCATTTTGCTACACCGCGAGCCGCTGGCAAATGCCCATCTCGGTATGCAGGTGGTGAAGATCCTCGAGGCCTCACAGGAGTCAATCAAGAATAACGGTAAAGAAGTCAAAATAAAATAACCAATGGAAACGGTCACCATCAACAACGAAAAGCAAAGCCTCAATAATGTCACTCTCGGGGAAAATGTCCGCATCTTCAATTTCGTGAACGCCTATGGCTGCAGCATAGACAGTAACAGCAAGGTGGGCGCATTCGTGGAGATACAGAAGGGCGTCTTCATTGGTAAGAATTGCAAGATATCAAGTCATACATTCATCTGCGAGGGCGTCAATATAGAGGACAATGTCTTCATCGGCCACGGGGTGATGTTTACCAACGATCTTTTTCCCAAGGCCACCAATGCGGATGGCAACCAGCAAACGGAGGCCGACTGGAAGGTGATCGAGACCTTCGTAAAGAAAGGAGCATCGATCGGCAGCAATGCCACTATCCTGGCGGGTATTACCATCGGGGAAAATTCACTCGTTGGCGCCGGTGCGGTGGTGACGAAGAATGTGCCGCCGAACACGGTGGTTGCGGGAAGCCCGGCAAAAGTCATTAAAACCATTAACTAACTAAATAACACAAGGATCATCTATCATGGAAAGAAAAATCCCTTGCCTGGACCTGAAAGGACAGCATCAACAGGTGAAGAAAGAAATTTTCGAGGCCTTTGAAAAAGTATATGAGAAGACAGCATTTACAGGCGGACCGTTCGTGGAAGAATTCGAAAAATCATTCGCGGCTTTTTGCGATACTAAATATGCGCTTGGAATAAGCAATGGGACAACCGCCCTTCACCTCGCGATGCTCGTATTGGATGTGGGTGCAGGCGATGAGGTCATTATCCCGGCCAATACCTTCATTGCAACTCCATGGTGTGCCAGCCACGTTGGTGCTACGCCTGTATTCGTGGATTGTACGCCGGATACCTGGCAGATCGATATCTCGAAGATAGAAGAGAAGATCACCGCGAAGACGAAGGCGATCGTGGGTGTTCACTTATATGGTCAGCCATTCGACATCGATGGCGTAGCCGCATTGTGCAAAAAGCATAACCTGAAATTCGTGGAAGATGCTGCGCAGGCACAGGGCGCCCGCTACAAGGGAAAGCCCACAGGCGGCTTCGGCGAGATGGCCTGCTTTAGTTTCTATCCCGGCAAGAACCTGGGAGCAACCGGCGAGGCTGGAGGCATTACGACGAACAACGAGGCATATGCAAAACATATCCAAAGCTTACGGAACCATGGATCGATGGTGAGATACTACCACGACGAAGTAGGATATAATTACCGGATGGGAGGATTGGAAGGCGCATCGCTTAGCGTGAAGCTGAAATACCTGCCGGAATGGAATGACAGGAGGAGGGCGATTGCAAAGAGATACCAGTCGGAGATCAAGAACCCGGCGATCAAGATGCAGGCGCAACCCGAATGGGCAGATTCCATCTACCATCTTTTTGTGGTGACCACGGAAGACAGGGATCGCTTTGTAAAGCATCTCGATGAGAACAACATCGTTGCGGCATATCACTATCCCGTTCCCTGCCATCTTCAGAAGGCCTATGCCAATCTTGGATACAAACCCGGGGATATGCCGAATTCGGAATACCTGGCGTCGCATTGTGTGTCGCTTCCTATGTTTGCGGAATTGACGGACGCGGAAGTTGACCAGGTGATCAACGCGGTGAATAAATATTAGTAATGGAACAGCTGCTTATCTTCCCTTTTAATGGAAATGCCCTCGAGGCCGTTGATTGTCTCGGTGGGCAATATGAGCTGCTGGGCTTCATAGACGATATAGCGGAAAAGCAGGGAATGGTCAAATGGGGTTATCCCGTCCTTGACCGGACCGCGCTGGAGAAATATAAAAATGCCAAAGTGCTGGCGGTGCCGGGCAGCGCACTTTCATACCCAAAGAGGGAAGAGCATATCGCATCATTGAACATTCCGAAGGAACGGTTGGTGAGCGTGGTGCACCCGGGGGCGAATGTCGGCAGGAATGTAAAGCTCGGCGTCAACTGCCTGATCATGGCGGGTGTCGTTATCACAAGCAATGCCCAGATAGGCGATCATGTCTGCATTCTTCCCAATACGGTCATCCACCACGATTCCGTCATTAATGATTACACCCTCATCGGGTGCAATGTGGCCATAGCCGGAGGAACCACCATCGGCCGCAATTGCTATATTGGCAGCGGCACTAATATCATGAATGGAATAACCATTGGCGAATTCACACTCGTTGGATTGGGAAGCAACGTGATAAGAAGCGTGCAACCCCATTCGAAAATAGCCGGAAACCCGGCAAAGCAAATCAACAAGCAATGACCACCAGCCAAACCGATATTACCATCATTGTCCCCTTCCTTAATGAAGAGGACAATATCGAACGCCTTGGAAGCGAACTGCTAAAATTCACGGAGGCGAGACCCGACCTGGTTTTCGAGATCATATTGATCAACGATGGATCTACCGACTCTTCCGTGAATACCATCCGGGCGACGAAATTTCCCCTGCAGACGAAACTCATCAGTTTCTCCCAGAATTTCGGATCCCATGCGGCGCTCCGCGCGGGCATCATGCATTCGAAGGGTGGCTTTATTACTTTTCTCTATGCAGACCTTCAAGATCCCATCGAGAATATCACGACGATGTATGCAAAGGAGATTGAAGGGAATGATATCGTGTGGGCAAACAGATCGGGCACCCAGAATTCCTTCTTCGAGCGACAGTTCTCCAAGTTCTATTCGCGGCTGATGAAGAAATATGTGAACAAGCGTTATCCCGCCAAGGGATTCGATGTGGTGCTTTTCAACCGCAAGGTGGCCGATGCGGTGAATAAGAATGTGGAAGGCAATTCGAGCGTATTCCTGCAGATACTCAACCTGGGTTTCAAACAGGACTTCGTGGAATACCAAAAGGCAGCGCGCAAGGCAGGTAAGTCGAAGTGGACGGTCTCCAAGAAGATCAAACTTCTCATCGACTCCTTCGTGGCATTCTCGTTTGCGCCTATCCGTCTAGTATCATTCATAGGGATACTCTTCTTCATTGCAGGGGTGATCTGGACGGGTTATATCGTTTTCCGCAAACTGGTGTTCGATGACCTTGCGAGCGGGTGGCCGGCGCTGATCTCCATTCTTACGATCGGATTCGGGATCACCAATATTTCACTCGGTATCATTGCGGAATACCTGTGGCGGACACTCGATGCGAGCCGGAAGAGGCCCGTATTCATTATTGATGAGATCATTGAACTTGACAGACCGTGATAAAAGCCATTACATTTTGCTTCCTGTACGCTCTCCTGAATGTTTCGGGGGCGGCGCTTATTAAATGGAAACTGAAGGGCAGGATTTTGAGTACTTTTAATGACTGGCTGCAATTTTTACTAAACCCACAGGTGATCGGTGCATTTGCATTGATCTTCGTTTCGGCCCTGGTACTGTTCAAGGCCTTATCTGCCGGCAATTTTACATTCATCATTCCCGTTTCAGCAGGGATCAATTTCGTGCTGACCATCATTGCGGGATATTATATTTTCAGGGACCAGTTGAATACTGCTTCCTTCGTAGGATTCGGATTGATTATTTCAGGAATTATTTTATTAAGTATAAACAACGCACAGCATGCACAGTAAGGTAAAAGACAGTGTTATCCTGGTTACCGGCGGCGCCGGTTTCATCGGATCATACGTCATCGAGGAATTGATACAGCTACATCCAAGGAAGATCGTGATACTCGACAACTTCATCAGGGGTACAATGGAGAATATGAAGTCGTTTTATGAGAACCCTATTATCGAGATGCATATCGGCGATATCAGGGATACGGCGAAGCTGGAAGAATGCATAACCGGCTGCGACTATATCTTTCATATGGCCGCCCTCCGTATCAATGCCTGTGCTGCCAACCCGCAGGATGGGTTCGATGTGATGCTCAAGTCGACCTTCGACCTGGCCACGCTGGCGGTGAAGCACAAGGTGAAGAAGGTTATTTACAGCTCGAGCGCATCGGTGTACGGTCTTGCACAGCATTTCCCTACGCCTGAAACGGACAATCCTTACAACAACCAGACCTTCTATGGCGCTGCGAAGATGTGGGGCGAGCAATTATTCAGGAGTTTCAAGTTCATGTACGGGCTGGATTATGTGGCCCTGCGCTACTTCAATGCATATGGTCCACGCATGGATACTGATGGAAAATATACCGAGGTCATGATCAAATGGCTCGATTGCATTCGTGATGGAAAGAACCCGCTGATCTATGGTGACGGTTCCACTTCAATGGACTTCGTCTATGTAAAGGATATCGCGAAGTCGAATGTTGAGGCGCTCGAGTCCGATGTAACGGACGAGGCCTTCAATATCGGCAACCAGGAGGAGACGAGCCTTAAGGAATTGCTGGAGGTATTGCTGAAGGTGAATGAATCCAAACTCCGCCCGGAATTCAGGGAGGAGAATTCCATCAACCCGGTCAGCCGCCGGCTCGCCGATATCGGGAAGGCGAAGAAACTGCTGGGCTTCGTGCCAACCGTTTCATTGGAACAAGGCATGAAAGAACTGACACAATGGTATTTTGAAAAAATAAAAATGGAGACAGTCTGATGATACCCATAGCAAAACCTTACCTGACGGTGGATGAGGCGCAGGCCGCCTACGACACCATTCTTACCGGCTGGATCACGCAGGGGCCGAGAGTAGCGGAATTCGAGGAGAAATTTGCCGCCTATACCGGCGCGAAGTATGCCGTAGCCGTCTCTAATTGTACGACGGCCCTTCACCTGTCCATGATCGTGGCAGGAATTGGCGCCGGTGATGAAGTGATCTGCCCCTCCATGAGCTATGTGGCAACGGCCAACTCGATAAAATATGTGGGCGCCATCCCCGTTTTCGCCGAGATCGATCCAACTACTTACAATCTCGCTGTGGCCGATACCGCGAGGAAGATCACGCCGAAGACAAAGGCTATACTGCTCGTTCACCAGATCGGTATGCCGGCGGATATCGATGCATTTGCCGACCTGGCGAAGAAACATGGTCTCAAACTCATCGAGGATGCGGCCTGTGCTATCGGTTCGGCTTATAAAGGAAAGAAGATAGGCAGTCATTCTGAACTGGTATGCTTTTCTTTCCATCCCAGGAAAGTAATCTCTACCGGTGATGGCGGTATGATCACAACTAACAACGAGGCGTACTATAGCCGGATGAAGCTGCTTCGCCAGCATGGCATGTCGATCAATGACCGCGTGCGGCATGAATCGGCGAAGGTGATATTCGAGGATCACGTGGAGGTTGGATACAATTATCGCATGACGGATATCCAGGCGGCAGTAGGGATCAAGCAACTGGAGAAACTGGATTGGATCGTGGCCGAACGCCGTAAGATAAGTTTGAGGTATAACGAGGCGTTCAGCGATATCGAACATTTACACCTGCCCAAAGAGAAGGAAGGATATTTCAGTAATTATCAATCGTACAGCGTGTACCTGAAGGACGATAGTCCCATCAACCGGAATGAGCTGATGCAGAAGATGCTCGATGCAGGGATATCGACGCGTCGCGGGATCATGACAACTCATAGGGAAACGGCCTATAAGACAGACTATGCGGGACTCTCATTGCCTGTATCTGAAAAGGCGTCCGACAACAGCATCATCCTGCCGCTGTACATACCAATGAAGGATGAGGACATTGAAAAAGTGATCGAGCATTTCCGCGCTTATGTGGGCGTGCCGGTTATTTCCTGAAATGATATCGATAAATGAAAGATACGCCGGTGCTGTAATGGTACCGGCGTTTTTTATGAACCACGAAGACAAAGAACAATTTGTCAATTTGACAATTTGATAATGTGCCAATTGTGGCGTGTTAGTCGAAGTTGCATTACTTATAGACCTTGTGATCCTTGTGTTGTATTCTCATTGTGTCCATTGCGGTTTGCTTTATTTACTTGGCCCGGAGAGCCAACATGTTTGTAGCACACCCCCCAAATCACGCTTGTAAAAAAATCAACGGGTTGTCAACTGGATGTCTACTCACCGGGGTAAACGCCCCTTGCCCCAGCGGGGCAACATGTGAACCCAGGACAGAGCCTCCCGATGCTACCAGGGAACGTGATTGGTTATATTGATAGCACGCAGGGCAAGTATGCCTGCATCAGCCAAAACTGGCTTAAATTGGGCCCGAAACACAAGGCGGCAACAAACGGCGAATATTAAGTATGAAAAGGATCAGCATCATCGGACTGGGCAAGATAGGACAGGGAATAGCGGCAAATATACTCATGCATGGTTTGCCGGTCAATGCGGTCGACATCGATACACGTCTATGCGAATCATTCGAAAACGGCACCTATGATACTAATGAGCCCGGCGTAAAGGAATGCCTGGTCGATAGTTATAAGTCCGGTCAATTGAAGTTGAGCAACCAATTCTCTCTTATAAAGGGCAGCGATGCCATTATCATCACCATTCCTTTGCTGGTGGATAAGCAGAAGAAGATCCTCGATGAGCCTTTCATCGATTGTGTAAGACAGATAGCGCCTTATTGTGAGAAGGAAATGGTGATCGTGATCGAGACTTCCATGCCGGTGGGCTTTGGCAGGGGAAGCGTTGTGCCCGCACTGGAGGCATTGGGTAAAAAACACGGAACAGATTTCCTTCTGGCGCATAGCCCGGAGCGTATCAAGAGTGGGACGATGCTCGAGCAATTGCCGAGGATACCCAAAGTAATAGGTGGTGTTTCGCAACAAGCTGCACAGAAGGCGTACGAGGTGTACCGTGGCTTCTTCGAAGCCGAACTGCTTTTCCAGGTGGAGAGTATCGAGGCGGCGGAGATGCTGAAGCTGGCGGGGATGATCTATCGTGACATCAATATCGCACTCTCCAACCAGCTTGCGCAGTTTGCTCATCAACAGGGAATCAACTTTACCGACCTTATACCATTGATCAATGCGGACAAGGAGGCTAACCTCCTGCAGCCGGGCATCGGCGTGGGAGGACATTGCACACCGGTCTATCCCTATTTCATGATCGATAATTTTACGAGGGCGGGACTCGATTTCTCCATTGCACAGGAAGGCAGGAAAATAAATGATGGAATGGCTGCCTATGCGGTTTCGCTTGTGCGGGACAAAGTAAAGAACAAGACGGCCTTGCTATTAGGGCTCGGCTTTCGTCCCAATGTGAAGGAGGATTCTCTTAGCACCACCTATATCCTCAATGATGTATTGAAGGAGGCGGGTTTCGATACCTGCGTGCACGATGTGGAGTATGGAGAAAGCGAGATTACCTCAAAGGGCCTTAAGGCGGCAAAGGAAATTTATGGAAACCGGTCGGAGGTGATTTTCCTGGTAACGATGCACAAGGAATATTATGGACTTGACCTGCCACGGCTTGCAAAGGATGGAGTGCGCTATTTGGTAGATGGCAGGAATGCAATGGATAAGGAAAAGGTGGAGGCAGCGGGGATTGTGTATATAGGGATAGGCCGGTGAGGGGAATAGGAATACAAATATTCAATAATCAATAATCAATATTCAATGCTCAAGTGGCAGTCCGCCGATTGAAATCTCATTTCATCCAGTATATTTTTCTACACGATATGACTGACCAAACACAGCGAGGGTCAACTTGAGCATTGAATATTGATTATTGATTATTGAATATTTAAACTGAGTAGCGAACTCACAAAATATTTCAATACCTAATAAAGACGGTGTTTATAGTCCGGCTTGTGGTGGGCTAACGCTCGCATTCGCGTCCGGTGCTGCCTTCTTGAAGAGCATTACATAGCCACAGAGATTTTTCTTCTTCTTCTTATTGACCTGGACGGTCTTCATCATGTGAAATTCAGAAAACTTCGGTATGTAGGAATAGGAGATAACATTGCCATCCACATCGCCCCATCTCTTTTGTTGGAAGACGACCTGTTTTTCATTCCAATCGAACATCCTCACTTCATACAACCTGGAAGAATAGTCGCCGATGAAAACGAATTGGTACCAGCTACCCTGGGTCAGGGGAACCACAACCGGCATTTCAAATTCACTTTCCATGGTGATCGAAGCCTCCTTGAGAAGCACATAGCCGTCTTTTCCGTACAGCGTTTTCAGGCTATCAACCTGTTTGCTGATCGCTCCATCCTGGCAGGACTGTAAACGAATCACATCGTCCTGGGAAAAAGATAATAGTGAGATAAGGGAAAAGATGAATGAAAATAGGAGAGACTTTCGCATGATGAGCTTTATATAGGATTGGAACTGTCGCATAAAGATAGAAAAACATAACGGGGTTTTAGGTGTCCAGCAACTGGAATTCAATCCGTTAAGGTATATTTTCCTAGTAAAAGCACGGCAATTTTCGGGCCGGTGAATGATAAATCGAAAACCGGGACAAACAATTTAAGAAAAAAATGAATCCGAATCAAGTTTTTGTCAGGGGGTGCGATTGAAATATATCGCGTCGGCCTGCTGTGTGCAGGTGATGACAAGGTCATTGATGCAAACATGCGGGGGCAGGGACGTGCAGTAAAATATTACATCGGCAACATCGGATGCGGTGAGCGGTTGTATGCCGTTGTACACGGATTTTGCGGTGGTTTCATCTCCCTTGAAGCGTACCTGGGAGAATTCGGTATCGGCTGCACCGGGATGAATGCCCGTTACCTTTATCTGGTGACGAAGCAGGTCGATACGCATCGCCTGGTTCATGGCCTCGACCGCGAATTTGCTTGCACAATACACATTTCCTTTTTCGTAGACCTGCTTGCCTGCCACCGAACCCATGTTGATGATATGTCCACGAAGACCCGATGAGACATTCTTCACCATCAATTGTGAAATAGCCCGGGCCACATACATGAAGCCTTTGATATTGGTATCGACCATCGTATTCCAGTCATCGAGGTCCGCCTCGTCGAAGTAGTCGCGGCCAAGCGCGAGTCCTGCATTATTGATCAATACATCTATCTGCTGCCATGGCTCGGGCAGGGATCCTATGGAATCGAAAACGGCGGCCTGGTTCCTGACATCGAAGGGTAACGCCTTTGTAGAGATCTTGAATTCTTTTTCCAGTGAGGAACATAACTCGTCGAGGCGATCCTGCCGTCTCCCGTTCAGGATGCAATTGTATCCGTTCGAGGCAAATTTCTGCGCGCATGCCTTTCCAAATCCGGAGGTGGCGCCTGTAATGAAAACGATCTTTGACATGGGGCAAAGGTAATTTGGCAATTTGATAATTTGGTAATTTGATAATGGTGGCGTGTTGTGAGCAACGCCTATGTTGTTTGTGGCTAAAATAATACAGTAACCACAAAGAACACAATGGGTGCACAAGGAACACAAGGGTTTCTAATGGCACGACCATTATCAAATTGCCAAATTGCCAAATTTTCAAATTGTATTTATCTGATCAGCGTAGTCGTCCCTTTCAGGAAAATGAATTTGCCGGTATAGTCGACGGCGCCTACCATCCAGACAAACACATTGCTTCCCTGAAGCACGCCGCTGATCTTTCCATCCCAGCCAGCGCCATTGGTGGTTGTGCTGAAGACCATCTGCCCCCAACGGTTGAACACGCGGAAGTAGTTGATACGTTCCACGCCTACGGCAATGGGCCGTACCACATCATTCAGGCCATCGCCATTCGGAGTGAAGGCGGTTGGTACGAACACATAAGGATTGGTCT
>Ga0193753_10002889_pt1 | contig 13136 bp, 10 predicted proteins | sample H1c2metaG_FD_144925 | JGI IMG/M metagenome (GOLD analysis project Ga0193753, IMG submission 144925) | Soil microbial communities from a riparian zone of the East river system, Colorado, United States - H1c2 | ecosystem: Environmental > Terrestrial > Soil > Riparian zone | place: USA: East... | reverse complement strand
ACTTCTGATTTGTGATGAGCCCACTACGGCATTGGATGTAAGGGTGCAGAAAACAATATTGGATCTTTTAAAAAGCCTTAGAAAGTCAGAGAATATGGGAATCATTTTTATTACTCATGATCTCGGACTGGTTGCGGACATGGCCGACCGCGCCCTGGTAATGTTACATGGGAAAATAGTAGAAGAAGGTAACGTGACTGATATTTTTACCATGCCGAAACATCCTTACACCCGGGGCCTGCTCATGTGCCGGCCGGCACTTCATTCAAAGGGGGAGAGGTTACCCGTCGTTTCAGATTTTCTGGAGGACAGCGAAACAGGATTTAATAAATTGTTTTCTGCTCAGGATCTGAAATCAAACCTCCGCATCGATAAAACCCCAATGGAACTCAGATCAGCTGAAACGGCAGTTTTGAATGAAATGAAACCAGGAACAGAGCCACCCGTGCTGTTGGAAATAAAAGGGGTTCATCTTCGATATTCTTCGGGAAAAAACTGGCTGGGCAATGAAAAACACTGGGTTCATGCGATTCAGGATATCAATTTTAAGGTATACCAGGGGGAAACGCTGGGTCTTGTAGGCGAATCGGGTTCAGGAAAGACGACCCTTGGACGTGCGATGCTCGGTTTGAATAAACCATCCCAGGGAAGTATTTCCTATGGTGGCTCAGACTTGATGCGCATGGCCAAACCCGCTCTGCTTGAATTCAGAAGGAATATCCAGATTGTATTTCAGGATCCATATTCGTCGTTAAATCCACGGTTAATGATTGGTCCGGCAATTTCAGAACCGCTTCATGTGCATAAGTCTTTTAACAGTTCAGCACGAAAGGCGCAGGTAATGGAATTGTTGAAAAAAGTAGATCTCCAACCGGAACATTTCTACCGGTATCCCCATGCATTTTCCGGAGGCCAGCGGCAACGAATTGTAATTGCCCGGGCGCTTGTGATGAATCCGGGATTTGTTGTATTTGATGAATCAGTTTCTGCACTCGACGTAAGTGTACAGGCTCAGATATTAAATCTGATCAATGATCTGAAACAAAACATGGGATTCACGGCTGTTTTTATATCCCATGACCTGTCGGTCATACGCTATCTGTGCGACCGCGTATTGGTCATGGAAAAGGGAAGAATTGTGGAATCGGGCGAGGTGGAATCTGTATATCAGAACCCGCAAACTGACTATACCCGTTCACTGATTGAAGCCATTCCCGGAAATAACCTCATCAGAAAAACCTGAAAAACCAGTTTTTTTAACCGGCAACAATAATTTCAGCGCCTTGTCAATAATTGAGAATTCTTTATTACCTTTGCACACTTGTAAAATCATGCCGTAACATGACCGAATCGGGTGCCGTAAGACCTGGTTTGATTGACCAGTTATTCTCAGCTTCATTCGACTCATGTACCGGGAACTTATAAAATTTCACACTGAATGAAGCTCTCCCAGTTCAAATTCGACCTACCCCTCAATCTGATTGCCCAGCATCCTGCCAAAAGAAGAGAAGACAGCCGAATGATGGTTGTTCACCGGAAAACCGGCCAAATTGAAAATAAACATTTCAGGGATGTGATGGATTATTTCAATGATAAAGATGTATTCGTTGTAAACAATACCAAAGTATTTCCCGCCAGAATGTACGGTCGAAAGGAAAAAACCGGGGCCAAGATTGAAGTTTTTTTACTCCGTGAGCTCAATAAGCCGAACAGGTTATGGGATGTCATTGTAGACCCGGCGAGGAAAATCCGTGTGGGTAATAAATTATATTTCGGGGATAATGATGAATTAGTAGCTGAGGTCATTGACAACACAACCAGCCGGGGCCGCACCATTCGTTTTTTATGGGATGGAACAGACGATGAATTCCGTCAGGTGTTGGAAATCCTGGGCGAAACCCCCCTTCCAAAATACATTAAGCGTAAACCAGATGAAGAGGACAAAGAAAGGTACCAGACCGTTTATGCAAAACATGAAGGTGCTGTAGCTGCACCCACAGCCGGTTTACATTTCAGTAAGGAACTGATTAAGAGACTTGAAATAAAAGGAATTCGTTTTGCGGAAGCAACACTTCACACAGGCCTTGGTACATTTCGTCCCATTGAAGTGGAAGATCTGAGCAAACATAAGATGGATGCAGAATATTACAGGGTAGATGAGGAAGCCTGCAAAATAGTAAATAAGGCAAGACTAGGTGGTCACCGTATTTGTTCTGTGGGAACTACTACCATGCGTGCATTAGAATCATCTTTTACTGCTGAAAAATTACTGAAACCATCGGAAGGTTGGACAAATACTTTCATTCATCCACCTTATCAGTTTAATATTGCAGATGCATTAATCACTAATTTTCATCTTCCCAAAACAAGCCTTCTGATTATGGTTTGCGCTTTTGCCGGCTATGATTTAACTATGGAGGCCTATAGAAGAGCAATCAAAGATAAATATCGTTTCTTTAGCTATGGAGATGCTATGCTGCTCGTCTAATCTGAGGCCCTTACCCGTTAGAGTAAGGTTAACACGATAAATGGTTGCTTCCTTTTTGGGATAATTCTTTGTAATTTCAAATGTCAGGAATAATGGTCTGTCTATATATAATAATATGGCCTGACCAGTTGTTGATTATGAGTATTCTTTATGAAGTTTGATTTTCCAAAAAAGATCAGAAGCGGTTACCTGGCAGTATTCTTATTACTGGTCCTGTGTTATTTCCTTTCCTTGTCTTCGTTTATTCAACTCAGAAAACAGAATAAATGGGTGGGCCATACCCGTGAAGTAATTAATGAATTGGCAACCCTCAATTCACATTTGAAGGATGCCGCGATAAACTGGAACGAATTCCTGCTCAATAAACAACAGTCCTATTTCGAGACCTACCGCGGGCACCGTGCATTGGTTGACTCTTTATATTTTGTGCTATATAATAATGTTAATGATAACCCCGAAGAAAAAAAAAGAGTGGCATCCATGCATGACAAAATCGTCCGGCAATACCAGATGCTGGACAGGGAAATGGGGATCCTGAATAAAAACAATTTTCTAATCGACGATACGATCAAAAGCTGGGAACAGAAGAATAGTAAACTCATCGATTCAATAGGACTTATTTCTGATTCGATCCGGTTGAATGAAAACAAACTACTTTTTCAAAGAACACAGCGCGTAATTTTTTATAGCAAAATTGTTTTCTGGATTATTATCGGCGCTGGCCTGGTATCATGCCTGCTCATTTTATATTCCCTGGTTACATTTAATATGGAGAGTCAGGCTAAGAAAAAGGCGACCAAACAAGCAGAGACCTATCACGACCAACTGGAAAAACGAGTTATAGAATTGGCGAAGGCAAACCAGGAGTTATTGGAATTGAGGGGCCTGGAACGATTTACCAGTACGGGTCGGCTTGCGCGCGTAATCGCGCATGAGATACGAAATCCACTCACCAATATTGATCTCTCAGCCGGGCATCTTGAAAATGATAAACTGGGAACGGACGATAAAAAGGCTTTTTTGGATATCATTGCCAGAAATTCCCGGCGAATCAATGAACTCATCAATGAATTGCTTTCTGCCACAAAGTTTACAGATCTTCAATATGAAGAAATCCGGGTGAACGACCTGCTGGACGAAACACTCAATGAAGCGATCGACCGGGCACAGTTAAGCCACGTGCATATCAACAAAAATTATTCATCGGATAATATATGGCTGAATGTGGACCGGTCACGCATGGAAATCGCTTTATTAAATATTATTGTGAACGCGATGGAAGCGATGACTGGAGAAAACAGTTTGCTGATACTGGAAACCGGCGAGAAGAATGGTCAGTGTATTATCACGATCCGGGATAATGGAAAAGGAATGGATGGTGAAACCCTTGCAAAAGTTTTTGATCCTTATTTTACTTCTAAAACAAACGGTAACGGATTGGGCATGACCAATACACAAAATATCATCCTCAATCATAAAGGAAAAATCGAAGTGGTAAGTGAAGTGGGGAAAGGCACCGCCTTTATTATCACATTAAATATTCTCAAAAAAGAGGGAACCCATCAATTTAAATTAATCTGATTTTCGATCCATTTTTCTTTTTCCCGGAACGGGTCTGTATTTTCAAAGATACTCTGCAATTGGTCCATCCAGTCAGCGAGTTCGTGGAAAAGCGGGTCTTCTGAGTAGGTAGCTAGTTCCGGATTTTCCTGTTGCTCCATTTGCTTCCAAATCCGGAGGCCGTTTTTAAATTGTTTTTCGTAAAGTAAAATGACCCGGGTAAGAATTTCTCCGGATACAGGCATATATCTTTCCATCTCATCATTCTTCCAGGAAAGAATTCCATTAATAACCTTGAATTTATATTTTCCTTTGCCGTTCATACGTGTACAGATAAAATGTATAACACGGAATTGCATAGGATTACCACATTGAAGATAAGCGTTTGTTTTAAAATTAAAAGTTATTTGACAGATGATTTTATTTCCAAAATTGGGAAAGTCTGAAGCTGCAAATCAGTGGCTTCGTTGACTACCGAGTTTACGACCAACTGTTAACGAGTCTGAACGTTTTAAAACATTTGGGAAAGAACTTCTCTCCCGCAATCCGATCTTCCGGCATTCATTTACTTCTACGGAATACACACCGAATTCCTCCACTACCTTCCCTTTCATTGCATAACAACCCTTTCCGGTCACAGGATAATGCCTGGAGGTAATTGGAAAGAATATAGTATCCAGCCATTCGCCGTCTCCGTCCAGGAATGTGTGAAAGTGCATGGTTTGGTGATCGAAAGTATTTACCTGTTTCGAAGTAACAAGCCATCCAATGACGGATACTTCTTTTCCAAGATTTTGCGGTAGTTCACTGGCCGGTAAAAAATTCAGGGGGTCCTCATTGACCAGTTCAAATACATTGCAAAGCGGAAATCCGAGCAATTCAATTTCATCCAGCGCATCATCCAAAGGATGTTGAGCCAGTTCAGGCAGATGAAAACTTTGGATTTCTTCCCTGAAAAGAAAACCGGAGTGGGAGAGGGTCGCATTTTTTTTATGTAAGAAATTTGCTTCCCATAATAATTCTTTTTTCGATTTACCTGTAAAGTGAAAGGCGCAAACTCTTATCAGGATATTTATTTGTTCAATACCAGTATATATCCGGTCATTGAAGTCTGAGAGATTCAGGAAATCTCCCAGTCGTCGCCGGTTTTCGATAACTTCCTTCATCAGATGTTCTTCCAGACCCTGTATATGAATAAAACCAATAAAGACGGTTTTTCCGGAAATCGTCGTCAGGTAATCGCTTTGGTTCAGACAAGGTGCATGAATGAGGGCACCCGTTCTTTTCAGTTCATGAAAATATAATTCACGTGTATAAAACCCTCCGAAATTATTGATGACAGAAACCATGAACTCAATGGGAAAATAAGTCTTTAGGAAAAGACTTTGATAACTCTCCACAGCAAAACTGGCCGAATGGGCCTTGCTAAATGAATATCCTCCGAAACTTTCTATTTGCCGCCAAACTTCGGCGGTGACGGCATCAGGATATTCTTTTTTTTTACAATTGTTGAAAAAATGGGTCTTGATATCTTCGAACTGTTTTCTACCCCGGTATTTGCCACTCATAGCCCGGCGTAAGACATCAGCTTCCGCCAGGTCGAGCCCCCCGAAATGATGAGCCACTTTAATAACATCCTCCTGGTATACCATTACCCCGAAAGTTTCCTCAAGCAATTCCTTCATCAGGGGATGGAGATATTCAAAATCACCCGGGTAACGGTATCTGTAAATATATTGTTTCATCATACCGCTTTGAGCAACGCCCGGCCGTATAATAGAACTGGCTGCTACAAGAGTCAGGTAGTCTTCGCATTCCAGTTTTCTCAATAGCTGCCGCATACCGGGACTTTCAATGTAAAAACATCCGATCGTATCAGCTTTTCGAATCTGGTCAGCGACCCTTGGATCTTTTTTGAATTTCTCGATATCATGGATATTGACAGAAATATTTTGATTTTTTTGAACCAGGTCAATTGTTTCACGGATATGGCCGAGACCACGTTGACTGAGTACATCCAGTTTAAACAACCCTATTTTTTCCGCAACGAACATATCAATTTGCGATGTATAAAAATTTTTTGGAGGAAGTTCGGTCGCTGAATAATGATGAACGGGTTTCTCGCTGATAAGTATACCACCAGCGTGAATGCTGAGGTGATTGGGAAAATTTTGTATCAGATTTCCATACTGATGTATCTGTCGTTGGATCTTATCATCTTTCATATGACCAGAATCCAGCTGGTCGATTTCTTCTTTCGGAAGACCGAAAACCTTTCCCAGTTCCCGTAATATCGCCCGGGTTTGGAATGTAGTGTAAGAACCTAACAGACATACATGTTCGTGACCATATCTTTTAAAAATATAATCAATGACTTCGTCCCGGTCTTTCCATGAAAAATCAAGATCGAAATCGGGCGGTGAGGAACGTTTTGGATTTAGAAACCTTTCAAAATAAAGATCGAGCTCAATGGGATCGACATCCGTTATCTGAAGACAGTAGGCAACTACGGAGTTAGCACCACTGCCTCTTCCCACAAAGAAAAAACCACGTTGTTGAGAATACCGGATAATGTCCCAGGTGATCAGGAAGTATGCAATGAAATCCATCTGATCAATGATAGACAGCTCTTTCTCCACCCGCTCTTTTGCCATTGTATCAGAGGACCCATAGCGCCGAATTAAACCGTCAAATGCAAGTTTTCTCAACAGTTGACGATCATCTTCCCTTGAAGCGGTAAATATTTTTCTGGTTTTGTCTTTATGAAATTCAATTTCGATGGAACAGCCATCCATCAGTTTCAAAGTATTGGTGATAATGGATGGATGTTGGCCGAAAGCTTCCAATAATTGGGAGGGCGTGCAGAACATTTCATTTTTCCCCGCAAGATCTTTCGGATCCTGTTTACTAAGGATGATGTTTTTATCAATTGCACGAAGTAAACGATGAACATTGTAATAGTTCAGATCCTGGAAGCTTACCGGATGACGGATGACATATTTGTGGGCATGAATCTGAACACTGAGCGGATACAATTTATTGATATCGGATATTTGTATTCCAATGAATTCGTGTACTTGCAATTCATTTACTGCCACGGTCCCAAACGGAAATATACAATATACATCAGTTAGGTCCGGTCTTTTTGGAAAGGGCTTTCCTTCCTGAAGATGTTTGGAAATAAAGCGATTGATCTGTTCAAATCCTTCGTTATTTCTTGCAAGCAGTATATAACAAAATTCATTTCCGTTCCGGATCTCGGAACCAACAACTGGTTTAATCAGGTTCTGTCGACAGAAATCCACAAAATCCCAGCTATCACAGGTATTATTGATATTGGTCAATGCAACCTGGTTTATTCCCAGGCTGGCAGCTTTTTTAACCAGTTCTTCGGTACCATAGGTCCCATACTTAAAGCTGAAATAGGTTTTACAATTCAGATACATGCAGCGCGGAATAAAAATTTTTCTCCAAATTGTTTTTTTACACTGTCAATAGCCTGATAGAGACCAATCATTTCCTGGCTGTCTTCAAAAATGTTTATCTGGTAACTTCCCTGAACCAGATTCGTAAATCGCACACCAATCAGGCGCAGGAGTTGTCGCCTGTCATACAATCTGGTGAAAATTTCTTTTACTTTTTGAATCAGGAGATGATCATTGGCTGTATAGGCGATCGTGGACTGCATGGTCATTGTTTGAAAATCACTGTACCTGATCTTTACGGTGATGCAGCCTGTAAGTTTGTTGTTGCAGCGAAGCTCAAAAGCGACTTTTTCAGTCATCCTGACCAGTTCCTTATGCAGGAATTGTACATCGATCGTATCTGTTTCGAATGTATTTTCCGTACCTATACTTTTTTGTTCATGATAGGGTACAATAGGCGTTTCGTCTATTCCTTGTGACCTGCGCCATAGCTCGATACCATTTTTCCCAAGCAGATTGATCATCATTTCAACCGGTATCTGACTGAGAATGGAAATCGTTTCCACGCCCATACGGCGAAGCAGTGTAGCGGTTTGACCTCCAATCATGGGCATTTTTTCGATGGGCAGGGGAGCAAGAAATAGTTTTTCATTACCGGGTTTGATTTCGATCTGCCCATCCGGCTTGCATTCATTCGTCGCTACTTTACTAATGAGTTTATTGGTGGCCAGGGCATGGGAAATACTCAAACCGCTTTCTTTTATTATCTTTTTACGGAGTTGCTGCACAAAGCGCGAGGTCCCGAAAAATTTATCCATACCCGTCAGATCGATATAAAATTCATCGATACTTGATTTCTCAAACAGGGGTACTTCAGATTGAATGATTTCAGTGACGATATTTGAAAAACGGGAATAACTATCCATATCACCACGTATGATGATTAATTCGGGGCAGAGACGTTTTGCCAATCTTGTGGGCATTGCTGAATGAACACCAAATTTCCTGGCCTCATAACTGCAGGAGGCAATCACTCCCCGGTCACTATGGCCTCCAACAGCTATGGGTTTCCCGCGAAGTCGGGCATTCCGCAGATACTCCACATGTACATAAAATGCATCCAGGTCAAAGTGAGCAATGGACCGGTTTTCTGAGGAAGAGACCATATACAATATTACTAAATAAGTTAGTAATTGCCAAATACTTTAGCCAGGCAGTTGTAGCCCCGGGTAATCGGGGACGTATGATATGTCCTGATGGGTAAGTCGGTTTTCCGGCTGCTTTACACTTTGAGCTTTAGGCTTTTAGCCTAAAAAGTGTATGTTTGAATGAAATCAAAGTTCCCTGTTCATGAGGCGAATCCAGATTGTTTTATCAAAACGCGGAACCGGTTTTTTATTCACCCTGATTTCTGTTGTTGCTATCAATTCCTGGCAGCAATTGCTGAGGAATTTTGATAATGATAATGCTTTCAGCCTGGCGGCGGCTAAAAATATATCGGAGGGACATGGGTATACGATAAAAACAGCTTCCACGGAAGATCTTTCTAATTTTTATTATGATCCCATAAACAGATGGCCGCCCGGCTATTCCTGGCTGCTGGTTGTCGCACACTGGCTTTTTAAAACAGATTGGATTCACGCATCATATATTCTGAACGCGATCGGTCTCACTGTACTTGTTTTGATATTCAGGAAAATGCTTATTCAACTCGAATACCCTGAATGGATCACGAATGTGGCCGTTTTATATTTTGGGTTTTTGCTTCATCCATTTCAATATTCTTACTACGCTGATATATTCGGGCTCCTGTTTTTTTTAATTGGATTAAGCATGCTGCTAAGCCTTATAAAAACGGATCGCCACATCGGTTTCATTTCGATACTTTCTGCATTTTTTCTGGGGTTTTCAGCATACATGAAATATTTGTACATACCGCTATGCTTTCTGCCCATCATCTCATTGTTTATTTACGGATATTCTTTAAAACGAAAAAACTTTCGATCTGCTGCAATAAAAGGATTTACATTTTTACTTTTGATCATTGGTTCACTTTTATTTTTTCAGTTTATCAATTCGGGCCAATCTCTCTATATAAATCCTTCAAGGACGGGCTTTTTCCCTGAACAGTTACTATGGATGGCTGCCGTCATCCCATCGGGGTTCATCAACATGCTGTTTTTGAATATGCAGCTGAGTATCATTTTGCATGTTTCATATCATACGCTGCAGGTCTTTTGGCAGATTATCAATATTTGCTGTATGGTCTGGCTGACCTACGTCAGCCATAAATTATTCCGACGCAGGATTTTCAGGATCAGGGACTACAGAAGTTTTTATGCGATCCAGGCATGTTTGTTTACAGTTGTCTTATTTGGCTATCTGATCGTTCTTACGGTTATGAAAAATAAACATTATAAAGACACATTTTTTGAATGGGTGTATGTTCAGGAACTGCGTTACTACAGCGTATTTATTGTTTTTATACTGCAATTCGTCGTATTGCTGTTCTTAAAGCAGGAATATTTTTTTAATAAAACCGGAAAAATAATTTTTCGTTCACTGATTGCATTCATCCTTATGATTGAAATATCCCATGGCACATACTATTGTATTAAGAAAATAATAATAGAAAAAGAATATGGTGCCCTGGTCGACGCGGATCAGTTTCTCTTTAAATCCATCGACCTAGTAAAAAAAGAGCGAAGAAAAAATATTAACCTGGTTATTTGTTCAAACAATTATACGATAGCAAATATGTGCAGCCTTGAAAATGTTCCTGTATTTTATGATCTCGATAAATTAAATAAACGGGTTTCGACATCACAGCCCGTAGAATTGTTGATTGCCGTAGATACCACCGTGCCGGGAATTTCAGTTCCCCTCTTATTTGATCCGGTGGTAAAACCAGACCTCATTTTCAAAAATGTAAGTTATTATATCGTGGACCTGCCTAAGACGAATTTTTGAGTACATATATTATCATACCTGCTTTCAACGAATCTTCGGGACTTAACGCGGTGCTTGAATCACTGCTGCCCCTGAAGTACGGTATTATTGTGATTGATGACGGATCTTCGGACGGCACCGATAAAATAGCAGGTGCCTTCCCCGTATTATTAATCCGACATGAATTAAACCTGGGTCAGGGTGCCGCCTTGGAAACGGGCATGGAAGCAGCCAGGAGATTGAATGCAGATTTTGTAATCCATTTTGATGCCGACGGTCAACATGATCCCTCAGATATCGAGCAATTGCTGGTCCCGCTACAAGAAGGCAAAGCAGATATTGTTTTTGGTTCCAGGTTTCTTGAAAAAAAGCCATCCGGGTTGAGTCTTTCAAAGAAAATCATCTTGAAAACCGGACGATGGATAAACTATCTGATTACCGGAATTTTACTTACAGATGCACATAATGGATTACGGGCTCTTAATAAGAAAGCCTTGCACAGTATTCATTTTCACCAACCGGGAATGGCTCATGCTTCTGAAATATTGTATGAAGTAAGACGGAAATCATTGCGATATTTGGAACAGCCTGTCCAAATCAGTTATACCGATTATTCAAAACGCAAGGGTCAGACATTACTTAATTCAGTCAATATTCTATTTCATTTATTCTTTAAAAAATAATTATGACAAAGTTCCAGGTGTTGAGTATTGCGTCCCTGTTATTTATTTTGATCAGTTATTTGAGGAAATTCCGACAGCCGGCTTTGGACAAATTATTCATCGGTTTTCTAATGGCCACAGGAATATTTTTTGTACTTTATCCGGAGGTTACTAACCAATTGGCCCATTTCCTCGGAATCGGTCGTGGTGCTGATCTCATTTTTTATCTGGCCATTCTGGGTTTTGGATATATTATCCTTTTGTTATACTCAAAAATAAGAAAACTGGAGGACCGTCTGACGCAGATCGTCAGAAATCAATCCCTTGAATCCATTAAACTGCCTGATAAAAATGCATGATGATTTATCTTTGGAAAGAATCGTACCGGATCAGATGGATAGTCAGGATCCATTTGACATGAAGACACTTCAATTGCATGTCGAACGGTATGCGTTTGCTATCCGGAACGGTAAACCTGGTGATGTGTTGGATATTGCTTGCGGAACAGGTTATGGGTCTTTCCAGTTATTACAAGCTGAAAAATATGCGCAAAGCAGAGTTATTGCGGTCGATATTGATCAAACGGCGATCGATTATGCAAATAAGAGGTATTCGAATCCGGCGATCCATTTTGTTTGCGCGGATGCCATGTTATATCAGGATCCGGGAGGATATGATTCCATTATCAGCCTTGAAACCATTGAGCACATGGAAGACGCGGATTTATTTGTGAAGAAATTGCATTCGCTCTTAAAAAAAGATGGCATTCTCGTTGCTTCTGCTCCTGTTACCCCCTCTACGGACGGTAACCCACATCATAAGTCGGATTTTTCTAAATCCCGTTTCAAAAAGCTTTTTGAAACATCCGGATTTGTAATAGAATCCGAATTCGTCCAGGTGCAACCCTTTTCGTTGAAAAGTATTTTTCATTCAGGCAATCAACGATTATCGAAAACAAGAAAAAATCTTGGAAAATATTATTTGCGGCACCCGGCGGTATTTTTAGCCAGAGTACGATCTCTATTTGTGGACGGTCTTACTAACAAGTATATGACGCTGGCTCTACGAAAGCCCTGACGATTATTCATTCACCAAAGTGTTGACTAGTTCATTAAATTCTTTCTTGAATATTTCATAATGTTCGCCTGTTCCCGGACCGTTAAATCCCGTTTCAATTTTACGCACAATGCCCTTTTTATCAATAAAAATGGTAGTCGGAAATCCAATGATCTTTTGAATTTCGGGAAGAGTTTTTTCCGTTCGCAGTGAGTCATTTACCGATACACCGGTTGCGAGGATCGGGTAGGTTACGTTGAAACGGGTGATAAACGGTTGTAATAATCTTTTGGTATTGGCAAAGGAGGTGGTTCTTTCATAAGCCAGTCCAATGATCACTATGGGTCTGGATTTATTTTGAATATACCAGGGAGCCAGGAAACGTGTCTCATCCATGCAATTCGGGCACCAGGAACCGAGGATTTGAATGATTACGACTTTATTTCTGAAATCGGGATCCCGGAGAGAAATCATGTGTCCATTCAGATCCGGAAATCTGAAGTGCAGTGTGGCAATGTCAGCATTTCTCAATTGCGTCTGACTGAATTCATCCGGAAGTTTTGCCTTTGGGTTTTTTTCTGCTACCCAGGTTTCAAGCGATACGGCACCTGCATAGTAAAAGCCTTCGGTCATTCTGTTTGAATCCAGTATTTTACTGGTAAAGTAATAGGCGTGTCCACCGTCAAATGTTGATAGTTTTAAAGTGTCGCCGCTTACTACTCCCTCCAGATACCGGTAATCGCCTGTGATAGTAAGGAATGTGCCGGTAATATGAGACCCGGACTGTTTGAATTCGCCGACGGATTCGGTTGAATCACTTGTACCTTTAAAATGTACCGACCATCGGCCGGAGATATTAAATGCAGGTGCCTGATATACCGGAAATCGCTGGGAAATATTAAACACGGCGAAGAATCGCATGGTTACCAGGTGGTCACCATAGTTTTTTATCCAGTCTCCCTGAAGATATTTTGAATTCACTAATCGCAGGGCAAA
>Ga0193753_10002888_pt1 | contig 13138 bp, 9 predicted proteins | sample H1c2metaG_FD_144925 | JGI IMG/M metagenome (GOLD analysis project Ga0193753, IMG submission 144925) | Soil microbial communities from a riparian zone of the East river system, Colorado, United States - H1c2 | ecosystem: Environmental > Terrestrial > Soil > Riparian zone | place: USA: East River... | reverse complement strand
GTGGTGGCGGGCGCGCACCTCGCGGAACCCGAAGCCGCGCAGCGCGCGCTCCACCGCATCCACCGCGGCGAGGCGCGAGGGTGTCACCGCGGTGCCGTACGGGAGCCGCGACGCGAGGCATGCGAGCGCGGGCTTGTCCCAGTTGGGCAGCCCCAGGTGCCGGCCGACCGCGCGCACCTCCGCCTTGCGGAGGCCGCAGGCCAGCAGCGGCGAGCGCACGTCCGCGTCGGCGGCGGCCACGAGCCCCGGGCGCCAGTCACCCGTGTCATCGGCGTTGGTGCCGTTCGCGATGCAGCGCAGGCCATGCGCGTCGGCGATCGCGCGGCACACGCCGTACAGCTCCGTCTTGCAGTGGAAGCAGCGGTCCGGCCCGTTGGCCACGTAGCCCGGACGCGCCAGCTCCGCGGTGTCCGCGAACAGCAGCCGCGCGCCGAGCCGTTTCGCGAGCCGCTCCGCGTCGGCCGCCTCGGCGGGCGCGACGGAAGGCGACAGCCCGGTCACGCCGAGCGCGCGCTCGCCCAGCACCTGCGCGGCGAGCGCCAGCACCACGGTCGAGTCGATGCCGCCCGAGAAGGCCACGACCGCGGAGCCGTAGGCCGCGATCTCCGCGTGCAGCGCCGCGACGAGCGCCGCCGGCGAGCGCGGGGCCTGTGCTCCCGCAGCGCCCGTGACCATCGCGGCGCCGTGCGTCAGCACCTGCCCGCCTCGTGCGCGGCGCTGCGCTCCGCCGCGGCCGCGACCGCAGCCGCCAGGACCTCCTTGACCGGCACGCCGTGCTCGCGCGCGGCGCGCTCGCAGTCGTCGTATTCCGCCGCGACGTTGAGGCACTCGCCGCCGAGCAGCCCGAGCTTCACGCGCACCGTCCCGAAGCGCGTCTCCACGCGCTCGTGGCGCCGCTCGAGCTCCGTGCGCCGCACGTCGTGGCTGCGCACGCCCAGGCTCGTCGTCTCGCGCAGCAGGATCTGGGTGAGCGCGCCCTCGAGCTCGGGCCGCGCGAGCACGGAGAGCAGCGTGCCCGGGCGCTGCTTCTTCATCTGCACGGGCACCAGCAGCACGTCGAGCGCGCCCGCCGCGAACAGGCTCTGCGCGACGGCGCCGTACAGGCGCGGGTCCATGTCGTCGATCGCCGCCTCGAGCACGACCGCGTCGGCCCGCGCGGCGGCGGCCGGAGCGCCGGGGCGCTGGCCGTCGGCGGCCGGCGTGCGCTCGCCGAGCAGCACGCGCAGCACGTTGGGGCGGCCCGGAAGCTCCGCGCTGCCCATGCCGGTGCCGGTCGCGAGCAGGCGCATCGCGGGCGGCGCGCTGGCCGCGCGGCTCGCCGGCGTCCGGCAGAGCGTGGAGAGGATCGCGGCGCCGGTCGGGGTCACGGTCTCCAGGCTTCCCTCGATCGGCACGAGCGTGAAGCCCAGCAGCAGGCGCGCGGTGGCGGGCGCGGGCAGCGGCATGACGCCGTGGTCGCCGCGCACGCTGCCGGCGCACACCGGCACGGCGCTGCACGAGGCCGACCCGATGTCGAGCAGGTCCAGCGCGAGCGCGGCGCCGACGATGTCCACGAGCGAATCCATCGCGCCCACCTCGTGGAAGTGCACCTCGTCCGGCGTGCACCCGTGCACCTGCCCCTCCGCGACGGCGAGCGTGCCGAAGATGTCGATGGCGAGTTCCCGCGCGCGCGCGGGCAGCGCGGCGCGCTCCAGCAGCACGCGGATGTCCTTCCAGTGCCGCGACGGCGGCTGCACCTCGGCGCGCACGGAGAAGCGCGCGCCCGCCATCCCGCCCTTCCACTCGCGCGCCAGCGCGACGGAGGTGAAGGGCAGGCCCGACTCGCGCAGCCGGCGCTCCAGCACGGCGAAGTCCGCGCCCGCGTCGACGAGCGCCGCGACGGTCATGTCGCCCGCGATGCCGCCGACGAGGTCCAGGTGCAGGTGACGCCCGGCGCTCACGCGCCGTCCCCGTCGCGCCCGGCGGGGTCGCGCCGGGCCGGCACCGGCGCGTCGTCGTGCCCGGCCGGGGCCTGCGCGTCGCCCGTCACGGGATGGTTGATGAGGTGCGCGGCGCAGGCGGCGCCGAAGCCGTTGTCGATGTTCACCACGGTGATCCCGGCGGCGCAGGAGTTGAGCATGGCGAGCAGCGCGGCCAGCCCGCCGAAGCTCGCGCCGTAGCCGACGCTCGTCGGCACGGCGATGACCGGGCAGGCCACGAGCCCGCCGACGACGCTGGGCAGCGCGCCCTCCATGCCGGCCACCACGACGATCGCGCGCGCCGAGCGCAGCCGCGGCAGGTGCTCGACGAGCCGGTGCAGGCCCGCGACGCCCACGTCCGCGAGGCGCTCCACGCGGTTGCCGAACAGCTCGAGCGTGCGCGCGGCCTCCTCCGCGACGGGCAGGTCGGAGGTGCCCGCGCAGGCCACGACGATCGTGCCCGCGCCGGTGTCCGCGACCGGCGCCGGCGACCAGCACCAGGTGCGCGACAACGCGTGGAAGTCGCCGGGCCGCTCGTGGCCCGCGTCGAGGTCGCGGCCGCACGCGGCGTGCACCTCGGGCGACAGCCGCGTGACGAGCACGGGGTGCCCGCGGCGCTTCAGCCGCGCGACGATCGCGACGATCTGCTCCGCCGTCTTGCCGGCGCCGTACACCACCTCGGGCAGCCCGCTGCGCGCGGGGCGCTCGTGGTCCAGCCGCGCGAAGCCGAGCGCGTCGCCGTGCAGCTCCGCCAGCGCGTCGAGGCCCGCGCCGTCGCCGAGCCTGCCGGCGGCGAGGTCGGCCGCGAGTTGTTCGAACGGAGGGCGCATGGCGCGACAGTGTAGCCACTGCGCGGCGCGGCGCCCGCGCTCTCCGCTCACCGTGCGCCCGCCGCCAGCAGATCCTCCGCGAGTCCCGGACGCGAAGGCGCGAGCCGCGCAGCGATCCCGAGCGCGGCGGCGGCGAGCTCGCGCTTGTGCAGGCGCAGCAGCAGCCGGCCGAGTTCGTGCCACGTCGCGGGGTCGCTGCCCCAGCGCTCCGTCGCGGCCGAAAGAGCCGCGGCCGCTGCGGGCTGGTTGCCCGCCTGCGCCGCGGCGCGCGCCCGCAGCTTCCACGCCATCTCGCTGCGCGGATAGAGCTGCGCGAGCAGCGCCGCATCGGCCAGCGCGTCCGCCGCGCGATCGGAGGCCAGGGACAGCGCGGCGCGGTTCACCCGCGCCTCGGGCAGTGCGGCGTCGAGCTCCAGCGCATGTCCGTACGCCGCGCTCGCTTCCCCGGCGCGTCCTGCGGCCTCGAGGATCAGCCCGCGCAGGTGCGCGAAGTCCGCGCTCCGCTCCAGCGGCGGAAGTCCCGGCGGGGGCTCGGCCGTGGCCTGCCCCGCGGACCACTCCTCGAGGAGCGCCGCGGCCTCCGCCGTGCGGCCCACGCGGAAGAGCCCCGCCGCGGCCAGGCCCGCGGACCATGCGCGTCCGCCGGGCGTGGCGAGCGCCCCGGCGAGACGCCCGTCGTCGAAGGGTTGCAGCGCGCCCTGCGGGTCCGCGCTGTGCCGCATGGGCAGCTCGGCAGGCCGCGGGATGCGGCGCCGCACGAAGTGGTCCGCGGTCCGCAGCAGCGGGAGATCGAAGGGCTGGCTGCGGCGGACGTGGCAGTCCACGCAGCCATCCGGAGTGCGTGCTTCCTCGCCGGTCACGTCGATCACGCGCAGCGGATCCTCGCGCGAGCAGTCCGCCCGTCCTCCGGAATGGCAGCGCAGGCACGCCCGGTCGAAGGACGCAGGCCCCTGCGCCGCGACGCCCTCGTGCGGCGCGTGACAGCTCGTGCAGGTGAGCTTGCCCGAGGCGCGGAAGCACGCGGAGAGCGCGAGCCGCTCGACCTGTCCCACGAAGCGGAAGTCGTCGCCGGGCCGCTGCGGCACGAGCACCGGGCGGGCCGCGTGCAGCACCTCGGCGCACGGGCCGTAGCCGTCGGGCGGCAGCAGCTGCAGGTGGCCCTCGCCCTCGAGGTGGCAGCGCGCGCAGACGTCGCGCTGCGCGGCGGCAGGCAGCTCCGAGAGCCGCTGCAGGCCGATGTCGTTGCCGCCGGACGGCAGCCGCTCGAGCATCACGTCGACGTGGCGCGCCGTGTCCCCGTGGCACGCGTCGCAGCCCAGCGCCGGCAGCGTCGCGAGAGCGTCCGCGCCGAGCAGGTTGGCCGGGTAGATGCGCCGCTGCGTGCCCGGCGCAGCACCGCCCGCCGTGGCGCCCGCGCCGGGAAGCCGCGCGGGATCGGCGGTGGTGTGGCACTGCAGGCAGTCCGCGGTGACGGGCTGGTCGAGGCCGGCCGGCTGCGCGTCGCGCTCGAACGGCGCCGGCTGCAGGCCGTGCCGCGCGAGGCGCTCGACGGGCGCGAAGAAGAGGCGCCCCGTGGTGGCGCCGGTCGGGTCCGTCTCCGCGCCGACGAAGGACGTGTCCATCACGCCGGCGCCGATGCGCCCGACGATCCGCTGCTGCCTCCAGCCGCCGTCGGCCGCGGTGCCGATGAGTCGCGTGGCGCCGTCCGCCGTCACCAGGTCGTAGCGGTTCCCCGTGGCGACGTTCTCCAGCGAGCCGGCGAGCGGCCCGTCCAGCGGCCCCAGGCTGTCCGACATGCCGTGCGCGAGGTAGCTCGCGACGATGCGCCTGTGGCAGGCCACGCACGCCTGCATCGCGGCGGGGATCTGGCGTGCAGCGGCTGCGGCGGTGCGCGTGTCCGCGAGCTGCGCGCCGGGCCGCGAACCGTCGCTGCCGGCGCCGGAGGGCGCATCCGGCGCGCGGGTGTCGCAGGCCGCGAGCAGCGCCGCCAGCAGCGTCAGCCAGGCGACGGCGGCCGCGGCGCGCGGGCTCAAGCCCCGCTCAGTTGCCGAAGCGGATGCCCTGCGCGAGCGGCAGGGAATCCGTGAAGTTGACGGTGCAGGTCTGCCGTCGCATGTAGGCCTTCCAGGAGTCGCTGCCGGCTTCGCGGCCGCCGCCCGTCTCCTTCTCGCCGCCGAAGGCGCCGCCGATCTCCGCGCCGCTCGTGCCGATGTTCACGTTCGCGATGCCGCAGTCGCTGCCCGCGGCGGACAGGAAGCGCTCGGAGGACTGCAGGCGCGTGGTGAAGAGCGCGCTCGAGAGGCCCTGCGGGACGTCGTTGTTCGCCGCGATCGCCTCGTCGAGATCCTTCACCGGCACGAGGTAGAGCAGCGGGCCGAAGGTCTCGTCGCACAGCAGCGGCAGGTTCTTCGGGACGCGCGCCACGGTGGGTTGCATGAAATGGCCGCCCTTGCCGCCGCGCACGGAGGCGCGCTCGCCGCCGCACAGGACCGTGCCGCCCGCCGCCTTCACCTGGCTCACGGCAGCGAGCACGCTGTCGAGCGCGGCCGCGCTGATCAGCGGGCCCATGAGCGTGTCCTTCTTCAGCGGATCGCCGAGGCGGACCTGGCCGTAGGCGTCCAGCAGCCGGCGCGTGAACTCCTTCTCGACGCCCTGCTGCACGAAGACGCGGCGCGTGCTGGTGCAGCGCTGTCCGGCCGTGCCGACGGCCCCGAAGAGCACGGCGCGCAGCGCGAGCTCCAGGTTGGCGTCGTCCATGATGAGCAGCGCGTTGTTGCCGCCCAGCTCGAGCAGCGTGCGCCCGAGGCGCTCCCCGACGACGGTCGCCACGCGGCGGCCCATGCGCACCGAGCCCGTCGCCGAGATGAGCGGCAGCCGACGGTCCGCGAGCATCGCCTCGCCCACGGGGTCGACCTCGCCGGTGCACAGGCAGAACACGCCGGGAAAGCCGGCCTCTTCCATGACCGGGTTCACGATGTTCTGCACCGCCAGCGCGCAGAGCGGCGTCAGCGGGGACGGCTTCCAGATCAGCGTGTCGCCGCAGACGGCGGCGATGAAGGCGTTCCACGCCCACACGGCCACCGGGAAGTTGAAGGCCGTGATCACGCCCACGGGCCCGAGCGGATGCCACTGCTCGAACATGCGGTGACCCGGCCGCTCGCTGTGCATGGACAGGCCATAGAGCTGGCGCGACAGGCCGACGGCGAAGTCGGCGATGTCGATCATCTCCTGCACCTCGCCGAGGCCCTCCGGGAGGATCTTGCCCATCTCGAGCGACACGAGCCGCCCGAGGTCCTCCTTGCGCTGGCGCAGCGCCTCGCCGCAGCGGCGCACGAGCTCGCCGCGCAGCGGCGCGGGGTGCAGGCGCCAGCGGAGGAAGGTCTCCTGCGCCGCGGCGACGCACGCCTCGTAATCCTCGCGGCCGCCTTGCGCGATCTTTCCGAGCGGGCGGCCCGTCGCGGGATTGTCCGTCACGACGGCCGCGCCGCCGGGGCGGCGGATCCATCGTCCCGCGCATACTCCCGACTGTCCGGGGGTTCCATTCGCCAGGCTGTCGACTGCGGCCTTCAGGCCGAGTCTGTCGAAAAGGTCGTCCATCGCTGTCCCCGTGCTGCGGAGTCGAGTCGTGCGGGCAAACCCTCAGGATAGCAAGCACGCCTCGGGAGTCCGCGCGCATGCGAGACCGCGACCCGCGGTGCTCGCCGCGCTCGTCCTGCTCGGCGCCGGTGCGCTCGGTGCCGGCGCGTGCGTGCAGCCGCCGCGCGTGGCGCTGCCGACGCCGCACGGCACGGTGCGCGCGGGTGACACCCCGTCGGCCGAACGCCTGGCCGCGATGCTGATCGACCTGCAGCCGCGCGTGCGTGCGCTGCTCCCGGGGACCCGCGACCGCTCCACCGAGGTGTGGCTGGGCGCGAGCGTGCTGCCGGAGGAGATGCAGGAGCACCAGGGCGTCGTGGCGCTGACCGAGCTGCCTTCGGGCCGCATCCTGATCGGTGGGGAGGGACACGGCCTCGGGAGCGACTTCCTCCTCGCCCACGAGCTGGTGCACGCGCTCATGGACGAGAGCTGGGATCCGCTGCCCGCGATCATGAAGGAGGGGCTGTGCGACGCGATCGCCTGCAGGCTGGTGCCCGAGCAGGGACCGCGGGTGCGCGCCATGCGCATGTTCGGTGCGCGCTTCGCGTTCGGCGAGCAGCAGCTCGACCTCGCGGTGACGGAGCCGTCCTTCGGCGGCCGCCTGGGGCTGGGGATCCGCGTGGCCGCACCGGACTTCGAGCGTCGCGACCCGCTGGCAGCGCTGGCGATCGCGGGGCACGGGATCCACCTCCACGCCGAGCTCCAGGACGAGGACGTGCTCTACGGCTACGGGCTGCTGCTCGTCGAGCGCACGATCGAGCGTGCGGGACTCGACGGCCTGCACGCCCTGTGCATGCGGGCACGCGACGAGCGCCTCCCGCTGCTGCCGAGCGAATGGGTGCTGTGGGCCGCCGGCATGGATGCGGGCGCGACGAGCTGGCGCACCGCGCTCGCGGAGGCGCTCGGCCCCGCGGAGATGCAGGAGCTCGCGCGGCAGATCGGCGACGGCGTCGCGGAGGCGATCGTGGCCAACCTGCGCTACCGCTACGCGGACTTCAGCGCGCAGGAGTTCCTCGGACACGCCGACGCGAGCCTCGGCCTGCGCGGTGGAAGTCTCGAGCTGCCACTCACCGCGCTCCCGGTGCTGGCGGAGCGCGTCGTGGCGGACTGGGACGGCACGCCCCCGCACGAGCTGCGCGCCGGCGAGACGCAGGTGCACGTGGACCGCGATGGCCTGCACCTCGGGCTGTTCGGCGACGCGGACGAGAACGGCGCCTGCACGCTGCAGTGGGTGCGCGTCGCCGGGGACCTGCCGGATCGCACGCTCGCGGTCAACGTCGGGATGGGAGGGAAGGCCTCGGCGCCGGCGGGTGCGGAGGTCGAGGCGTGCCTGCGCTTCCGCGGCGGCGCGGACGGCGTGTCGCTCGTGGCATCGCGTCCCGGCGGCTTCGAGATGTACCGCGTCGAGGTGCACGGCGTCGTCGTGGCGGACCTGCAGTGGGGCCTCAACGTGGCCGTGGAACGCGATGAGCACGGCTGGACGACGATCGCGTGCAGCCTCGACCCCTCGCTGCTGCCGGCGGAGGCCGTGCTGTACGGGGATCCCGCCAACGTGGTCGTCTCGCTGCGTGCGACCGAGGGCGCCGATGGCGAGCAGCGCTATCCGCTCTCGATCCCGCTGCGCCGCTGACGTCCGGCTGCGCCGCTGACGCCGGCTGCGCTGCTGGCGTCCGGCTGCGTCGCTGACGTCCGGCTGCGTCGCCGACTGCGGGAGCCGCTCGTGCCGCGCCCGCCGTGGTGCCCTTCACGCATTGGCGGGCTGGGAGGCCAGCCACATTCTCGTCACGGCTGCTCCCCATGACCTTCACGGAGGACGGCTAGATTCCCCGCCGTTCCACAGGTGAACGACCACCGACGTCCGTTCGGGGTACGTGAGAGAGATCTTCGGTCCGCTCGAGCCGCCACGCGCATCTGGCTCGCGACCTTCTCTCTCGTGGTGGCCGCCACCAGGGGAACGAGAGTACGAGACGGTTCGGGAGCCTCCGGCGGCCATTCGGGGTCCGCCGGAGGCTTCCTGACTTCCCGCGCGGCGCGGCGCGCGCCCGGTTCCATTCCGCGACCGATCGCGCGACACTGGCAGGCATGCGCCCACTTCACAGCATCCTCATCGCCGAGGACGACACCGACATCGCCAACCTCGTGCGGCTCCACCTCGAGCGCGCCGGTTATCTCGTCACGCGCGCCGCCGACGGGCGTCAGGCGATCAAGCGCTTCGACGAAGGCGAGTATGACCTGGTGATCCTCGACCTCATGCTCCCGCACGTCGACGGCATGGAGGTCTGCCGGCACATCCGCAACGCGGAGGAACGCTACGTTCCCGTGCTGATGCTGACCGCGAAGTCCGAGGAGGCCAACAAGGTGGCGGGCCTCGAGATGGGCGCCGACGACTACGTCACCAAGCCCTTCTCGGTGGAGGAGCTGCTCGCTCGCGTCAAGGCCATCGGCCGGCGCGTGCAGATGCTGAGCAAGCTCAAGGACGAGAAGGCGGAGCAGACGCTGGCCTTCGGCGACCTCGTGGTGGACCTCACCAAGCGCATCGCGCTCCGCGACGGCGAGGACCTCAAGCTCACGCAGAAGGAGTTCGAGATCCTGCGCGTGCTCGCACTGGCGCCCGGCCGGCCCTTCTCGCGGCGCGCGCTCTGCGAGCGCGCCGGCGTGGAGAGCTTCGACGGCACGGACCGCACGATCGACACGCACATCAAGCGCCTGCGCTCCAAGCTGGAAGAGGACCGCAACCGCCCGGTGTACGTGCTGACGGTCTGGGGCTTCGGCTACAAGCTCACCGACAAGTTCTGCTGACGCGCCCCCGGTGAGCGGATCCGGACGGTCGCGCGCGCTGCTCTGGACGATCGGGCTCGCGCTCGGCGCGGGCCTGCTGTTCTTCAAGCTGCTCGAGCACGTGCTGCTGCGGGCGGGACTGTCCATGGCGCTGGCTGCAGCCGGAGCCGGCGCCCTCGCGCTGGCCGCGGTGCTGCTGCTGATCCAGGCCAGCGTGCTGCGGCGCCTGCACCGGCTCAACGCCGCGCTGCGCGGAGTCGCCGGCGGCGACCTGGGCCAGCCGCTGCCGCGCAGCCGCGACGACGAGATCGGCGCGCTCACGCAGAGCATCAACGCCATGGTGGCCACGCTGCGCAGCAACTACGAGGACCTGAAGAAGAATGACGAGCTGCGCCGGCGACTCATCGCCAACGTGAGCCACGAGCTGCGCACGCCGCTCACGTCGATCCAGGGTTACCTGGAGACCGCGCGCCTCGCGGGCCCCGAGAGCCCGGACTTCGCGCGCAACCTGGAGATCTGCCACCGCGAGACGCGCAAGCTCTCGCGCCTGGTGCAGGATCTGTTCGAGCTCTCCAAGCTCGACACGAAGCATCTGGAATTCCACTTCGAGAACGTGCCGCTCGTGGAGCTCGCCGACCAGGTCGGCCTGGCCTTCGAGCAGCGCATGAGCGACAAGCAGATCCGCTTCGCGACGAGCTTTCCGGACGACCCGCTCGAGGTCTGGGGCGACGGCAACCGCCTGGGCCAGGTGATCACCAACCTGCTCGGCAACGCCGTCGTGTTCACGGAGGCCGGCGGGACGATCACGCTGGCCTGCGCGCGACGCGACCGCATGGCGGTTCTCACCGTGAGCGACACGGGCGTCGGCATCCCCGAGAAGGACCTGCCGCACATCTTCGAGAGCTTCTTCCACCTGGAGAAGTCGCGCACGCGCAACCTCGGCGGCACCGGCCTGGGGCTCGCCATCTGCAAGGCCATCGTCGAGGCGCACGGCGGCCGCATCACGGTGCGCAGCACGATGGGGCACGGCACGGCCTTCACCGTGGAGCTGGCGCTCGCGCCCTCGGCGGCCTGATCGGAACGGCTGCGTGACGCCCCTGCGCGCCTCGACGCCGTTCCTGCTCGCTGGGAGGAACGGGGAGCGCGCCTGAGGAGCGGGGACTCGCAGAGGCAGTGAGACGAATGACCATTGTTCGCGCGCAGGGTCTGCCGTGACTCGTGGGCCAGTAGAGGCACGGCCTCTGCTGGCCCACAGACTCCGCGCGGACATCCAGCGCGGGCTGTCGCGCGCGCTGTGCGTGTGCCATGTCCGCTGGCGCCGCACGTGTGGCGCTGCGTGTGCGTGCGGCCACCATCACCAAGCGCGCGTTCAGTTCCCCCTGATCACCGCGCGGCCAGTTGCCCCCTCACAAGAGCCAGGGCGTTGCCCGAGCGCGCGTGAAGAAGGGGCGCCGTCTCGTTGCGGAGGGTGCGTTCCAGACCATGACGCGCCTGGTGCGCGGCGCAGCGTTGGCCGCGCCCGGCCAAAGAGCGGAGCCCGCGCCAGGCGCGTCACCCCAACCCCGCCAGACCCGCCGCCGCCGTCGCGATGCCGAGCATCAGGCCGCCGATGCGGAGCAGCCGCTCGCCGCTGCCGTGGAACACCTCGGGCAGCAGGTTGCCCACGGCCACGTAGAGGAAGGTGCCGCACGCGAGGCCGGTGAGCAGCGGCTGGACGCCGGCCGGTGCGCCCGCGCCGCGGAAGGCGGCGCCCGCGAGCAGGCCGGCCGGCTCGGCCAGGCAGAAGATCGCGAGGCTCCCGAGCACGCGCGAGGTGCCGAGCCCGGCGAGGCGCATGATCGTCGCGAGCGAGAAGGTCTCGCTGGCCTTGTGCACCGCGATCGAGCCGAGGAAGGTCCACACCAGCGCGGGGTCGGACGCGACGGCGGCATAGCCCAGTCCCGTCGCGAAGCTGTGCACCGAGAGCCCGATGAAGGTCGCGAACCACACGACGCGGTGCGGGTTTTCGGGCGCGCGGGCGGCCCCCGCGGCTCCCGCGGCCGCCGGCCCGCCGTGCGCGTGCCCGGCGTGCGGTGCGTGCGCGTGCCCCGTCAGCCAGATCTTCTCGATGAAGAAGAGCAGCACGAGCCCGAAGAGCGCGGCCGCCCACGGCGCGACGGTCGCGAAGTCGTGCTCGTGGGCGGTCGCTCCGGAACGCAGCCCGACCGTGCCGACCGCGAGCTCGGGCAGCAGGTGCAGGAAGATCGCACCGAGGAAGATGCCCGCGGAGATGCAGACGAAGAAGTGCAGCCCGCGCTCGGACCAGTGCCGCAGCAGCGGCAGCACGGCGCCGACGGCGGACACGAGCACGAGGACGAGCACCGCCTGCAGCAGGGTGGACGACATGGGCCGCACAGCATAGGGGCCGGCGGCGTCGGGTCCAGCGCAGCGCGAGCCTGCGCGCCACGCCGCGGGGAGCGGCGAGGATTCCAGGGAGATGCGCCCGCGGCGTCAGCCCGCGCGGAGCAGCTCCATCGCCGACTTCACGCGCACGAACTCCGTCGCGATGCGCGCGAGCATCGGCTCGGCGCCCTCCAGCGTGCCGCGGCGCCCGAGGTGCTCGAGTTCGCGGCAGCACTCCGTGAGCGTCGTCGCGCCGAACTGGCCGCAGCTGCCCTTGAGCGCGTGCGCCTCGCGCGAGACGCCGGCCGCGTCGCCCGCATCGTGGGCCTCGCGCAGGAGCGCGAGCCGGCGCGGCGTGTCCTTCAGGTACAGGTCGATGAGCTCCGCGATGAGGCTTCCGTCGTCGTCGCAGGCGCGCAGCTCGTCGAGCGCCGCGGGGTCCAGCGCCGGGATCTCGTTCTGGGGAGGGCTCATGGGCTTTGTGCTCTCTCTGGCGCGACCGTTCGCACCCGTGCGGGGCCAAGCGTCGCGCGGGCCCCGCCACCAGGGCCCGCGCCGCGCCGTGGCGACTCATCGGCAGCCGCGCCGGATATCTCAAGTCCTGCTGCGGATGGCCGGAACCGGCGTTGCCCGCGGACCGGCCGGCCACCGGCCGGGCACCGGCCGGGATATGCTCCGGTCCGGGCCCCGGAGCGACGACCGCACGATGCGATGGCTGGTGCGCGGCGACGTGGACGGCTTCTTCGGCCTCGCGCTGGACAACCTGGTCCAGCTCATCCTGATCGACACGCTGTGCCGCTCCGTGCTCGGCTTCCCCGACGCGCTGCTCTACGGCCGCGTGCTGCCCGGCGTCGCCGTCTCGCTGCTCGTCGGCAACCTGTACTACGCCTGGCAGGCTCGTCGCATCGCGCGGCAGCAGGGGCGCACGGACCTCTGCGCGCTGCCCTACGGCATCAACACCGTCTCGCTCTTCGGCTTCGTCTTCCTCGTCATGCTGCCGGCGAAGCTCACGGCGCAGGCCGCGGGCGCCGCGGATCCCGCGCGCATCGCGTGGCAGGCCGGCCTCTCGGCGACGGTGGGCAGCGGGCTCATCGAGCTGCTCGGAGCCTTCGTCGCGGAGCGCATCCGGCGCGCGACGCCACGGGCGGCGCTGCTCTCCACGGTGGCCGGCATCGCGCTCACCTTCATCTCGATCGGCTTCCTGTTCCGCGCCTACGCGCGGCCGACCATCGGGCTGGCGACGCTCGCGGTCGTCATGCTCACGTACTTCGGCCGCGTGCGCTTCAAGGGCGGGCTGCCCGGCGGGCTGGTCGCGGTGGCGCTCGGGACGCTGCTCGCATGGGCCTCGGGCGCGGCACCGGTCGGCCCCGCGCCCGCGTCGGGGCCGTCGCTGCACCTGCCGGTGCCGGTTCTCGCCGACCTCGTGGAGGCGCTGTCCGGCGGCATGGCGCTCACCTACCTGTCGGTCATCATCCCGATGGGATTGTTCAACCTCATCGGCTCGCTCCAGAACATCGAGTCGGCCGAGGCCGCGGGCGACAGCTATCCCACGCG
>Ga0193753_10002887_pt1 | contig 13140 bp, 11 predicted proteins | sample H1c2metaG_FD_144925 | JGI IMG/M metagenome (GOLD analysis project Ga0193753, IMG submission 144925) | Soil microbial communities from a riparian zone of the East river system, Colorado, United States - H1c2 | ecosystem: Environmental > Terrestrial > Soil > Riparian zone | place: USA: East... | reverse complement strand
TTGATTATTGTTTCCTAATGCACCGCTTTATTGGCGCAACTGGAGCTGGCAAAAGCATAGGGCTTGGCCTTGAAGACAAATCCCATCCCCATGATATATCCCATCGCTTCTTTCAATGCATCATTGCTCTTAAAGCCGGGGTTAGTATTGATATCCGCATGTACCTCCATATCCACATCATACAGGGTGAATAGACGGAACAAGGAATAGGCTACTTCGATACTTTTGGCGACTTCCCTCAACATCCGCTCCTTGATGCCCATCTTCATCCAGGTGGTTTCCGGCAGTATATACATAAAGCCCCCCTTCCCCTTCCGGATCAATACAATGACCGTAGCGAATTCCGTCGCCGCCCCTTTGACCTGGCTGTCAGTCCCGATACATACTTTCAGGGCATGGCCCGCCTCCTTTTCCCGTACGAGCGCAGCCCTGACCTCATCCCGGATATTCCTTTTGATCCGGGATCCGTCAGGCTTTCTCCATTGCTGTTGCTGTTCCATAATTATACCCTACCTCCAAAAGGGGTTTTAAAACTTCTATACCGTTTCGTTTTGAGCGGCTGCCCTCCTGAAACCAATCGCTTCCATTTGGGGTCCTGTCTCTTCCTTCTCATGCGGGTGGGCAATCTCGGCAATGGTCATCGGCTTGACGATCACTTTGTCAAATCCGAAATGACGGCTCAATCGCCGGGATTTTTCCAGGCCCAGCCTCCCAAACTCATACTTTGCGATCAATCTCCCTTTGCGCATCAATGCCTGGTCGATGAGTGTCAGCGAGTTATTGAAAGTGCAGATGATCTGGACATTCAGGAAATCCGCCAGTAACCCATCTGAAATATTCAACAGGTTGGACACGGCTGATCCGGAGTTGATCTTTCGATCCATGATGATATTTTCAGCATCTTCGATGACCAGGACAGAATTTGGGTTATCGATCAGCAATTCAATAAAATCAGGGTTCATCAGGTTTCCGGCCACAGAGGGCGATAAGAATAAGACTCGTTTCTTTATCCTGCCGATCAGATATCGCAGGTAGGTCGTTTTACCAGCCCCGGGCAGCCCATGCAGCAAGACAATACCTTTGTCGTTCTTTTTGGTCAGTCTTTTACGAATGCATTCATCTACTTCTTTAAAATCATCTGCGTAAAAAAGGTCCAGGTCCAGCTGGGTGCGTTTGATCTCCATTGCCTTTAATTCCAGCCTGTTTCTTTTAAAAACAACCAGGTTAATTTCCAGTGGCTGCCGCCGCTGCCTTTCTTTGAAAGGCGTTACCATGGCGGTTACATCTGCTATAAAGTCCAACTGATCCTCATTGTGCCATATCTCGCAATAGCTTTTATCAAATTCGATTATGCAATGATTATCCAATACGACCAACGTCAGGTTAAATTGATATTGCTTCTTCCTATTTTCATAACATTGGTGCTGATGGATTTGGATGATTTTTTCAGAGAACTTCTCTTTAACCGCAGCAAGGGTTTTCTCTCCATCTACCTGGCCAATATAAGACAAGCTCGGAAGTGTATTGAAATAATGCAGGTATAAAGTCTTTGCGTTCAGAAAATAATCGTCGAATACATTAGCAGGGATCGTCTTCCCTTTGTTTAAATTGTTCATTTCCTTTTTTGAAATAATAAATTGTTTGTTTCTAATTCCGTCATCCTCGTTTACTATTTCACAACCTTCGCGTTGCTCGGTTGCCTCATACACAGTGAGGCGTTTTACCAATCAAACTAAAGACAACGTATGTTGCCGAGGCTGGCTTCGAACCAACACCATCAGTGTCAAAGACTGATATGCTAAACCATTACACCACTCAGCAATAGTCCTTGTCGCGACTTTCAGACCCGAACTGAATCTCTCCACCGTATAAAAGTGGCGTGTTGCCATTACATTAAGTCGCATAATGCGGTCCGTACGGTAGTTGAACCCGTGGCATCAGATCGACAGTCTGAGATGTTACCGTTACACCAACGAACCCTGTGATCTGGGCGAAAAAAAACCCGGTCTTTCAGAGACCGGGCTTAGCTATCAGGAAGATCCTTTCATTCGGATCCCATATGCTTATACCACGGTCTCATGTGCTGACACACCTTTTCCCTGCAGGAACTAAACCAATCCTTGCGGATCGTTTGTTCTTCCTGTCGTGCAATGGTTCGTATGTCCAGTCGGTCTTTTGTCAAGAACGTAAGGTTTATCGTTAAAATTAAAAGCCCCGCAATCTCTTGCGGGGCTTATGTTTTATTGATTCAGTCGTCAAACTTATTCAGTAGCAAAACATGCCCCCCGCCCGGTCTGGTCCTCCTTGGAACTAAACCGGCTGGCCATTGTAATATGTTGGTGCATGTAGCGCATTCTTATTTTTTTTAACACTGCAAAGATGGGAATAATTTTTCGATCATACCAAATTTTATTCAAACTATTTTTTTATCGCTATGATACGATGATCATATCCAGTCTTTTTCTTAACTGGACACAGTCCATTTTTAACAGCTCAAAAAAAAATTTCTTTTATACGAAATAATTCGTAATTTAGTGAACGATAGCAGACATGGGAAAGCTTCCTTAAACGCCAAAACAACAAAACATGAAAAGTCTGTTCATCCTTTCCCTCGCACTCCTGACCAGGTCTTCCCCACCCGGCAATCCGGATTTTATCGATCCCACCGGCACTTACACCCTGACAGGCACCGTTAAGAACAACCGGGTAACCAGCCATTCTGGCGAACTGCGCGTCCACCTGATAGACCGGCATAAAGCAGCCGTCTGTTTTTATATTAATAAAGGATATCCTGGTTATGAATCCGGGGCTTTCCTGGATACGCTTCAGTATGAAGACAACAGGCTCACCTATACCCCGGCGCAGGACACTACCTGTTCTGTCCTATTCGACTTCCTGCCGAGGGCGGTAGAGGTCATCCGGTTAGTAAGCGATCCGCGCTGCGGCTGTGGCTTCCCCCCGGGCGTTTTTATCCCGGCTACTTTCGGCAAATCATCCAATGCTATTCCCGTCATACAGGACCTGTCGGCACACGGCTCACCTCCCCGGGCTGGCTAGAAACCCGCCGGCCTGCCGGACAGATCCGCGGCCCCAGTCGCGGGATCAGACACCCACACTTCATTTCAAAATGAACTATTCCTCCGTAAAGAAAGGTTATTTTGTAAAAAGCAGGTGTAATGGAACCAATCGTATTCCGGCAATCCGACGTAAAAGATCCCTATGCATTATATGAGGCCCGGCTCCGGGAAAGCCCGATCCATAAAGACCCGGACAACACGCTCTGGGGAATATACGGCTATGACGACTGCAAGATGTTGCTCAGCCATCCTTCGACGGAGATTCCCGCATTGAATCCCGGCAATAAGGACGGTCTGAATGACTATGCCTGGCTGATCCAGGATCACCTTGTCCGGATCAGCAATCCTCCCCGGCATGAGATCGCCCGGTGGACCGGCATACACCTGATGGTACAGATGACAAAACCTTCCATCCCCACGATCTTAACTACACTCCTTCAACGATCCGGTAACCTCCCTGAACTGGATTGGGTGGAGAAGGTAAGCAAACTACTCCCCATCTTACTTATGCTGAAAAGTTTTGACTTCGATCCACCCGATAGCGATTATATAGCAGGGAATATAGCCTCGTTAACAAAGATCATGTCGCCGGAAAAGACAAAAGAGCAGATAGCCGAAATAAATACGATCGCAACAGCGCTCTTTCCCATGGTGAGCAGGCTTCTCCTTGCCACACCTCCTTACCCGGACATGATAGAGGCGCTTTGCAAGGGATATAGCCTGGATAAGGAAACGGCGATCTCTTATGTCGTAAGTAACCTCATCGGGTTGTTCATCCAGGGCTACGATGCCTGCAGGGGTCTGTTAAGCAATGCCTTGCTCTCCGTCCTCAGACAGGGTAGTACGCGACAGCCGGGATTAGCTGACAAGAACAACATGGGGAAATGGGTGGTAGAGACCCTGCGGTTCGATCCCCCCGTACACAACACCCGGCGGATCGTTACCGGGGATATTTCCTGCAGCCATCAACAGATTAAAAAAGGAGAGACACTGTTTATCGTATTGGCCGCCGCCAACCGGGATCCCGGGAAATTTCAACAGCCGGCCCTCTTCAATATCGAAAGAGCGAACAAGGAGGAACATATGACATTAGGCGCAGGACCGCATAGTTGCCTGGCTAAATATTTCGCGGTTCAACTGGCCACGGATACGCTGGCCTGTCTTTTTGAAAAATACAAAACAATTACACTGGCAGACAACAATATGGAGTATGAGCCCCTGATAAATATCCGGATGCCAAAGAAGATCCTGCTGGAGATCAGATAACCCGGACGATACAGGAGAAGGCTCATCCTCGTTTGCGTTACACCATACGGGCTAAATTGGAAGACTGATCTCCGGGCAAAAAAAAGACCCCGAATGAACGGGGTCCTCAAAATAGGTTCTGCCGGAAGTCGAACCTCCGGATCAACAATTATAAAGACGGTTTATGGTCATGGCCGAATAACAAATAAGCCAGGGTAAAATTCCAGGCAAAGTTGCCGCAGTTAGCATAAGCAGTCCGGTACATCCGGGTAAAACCCCGGTTATAATTGATCGTGAATTGAAATTTTTTATATTCGGCGCCAATCAACACATCCCCGCCGATATCATAGGAGTTGACCCTGCTGACCCCACCGGTAGCATAAGAAACGCCACTGGAGATCTGCGCTTTGTTGTTGATAGGCCCTCCTGCAAACACATAACTGCCATTGGGATCCTCGATATTCCCCATGTAATATCCTTTTTCATTTGCCGACAGCGTTTTGGCAAAATAAGGTCCCATCCCCCCTAATACCTTGAATTTGCTGGTTATAGGAAACTTATAAATGAAGTTGAGCGGTACGCGTATGGAATAGATCTTTAAGGTGGTATTGGTATAATCAATAGTTACGTTCCCATTGTCAATAAACCCGGCGGCATTGCCCAGATGTGAGCCGTTTTCATAATATAACACGGCCGGCTGAAAGACCACTCCGGAACCACCAAGATCGAGTTCACCCACAAGACCCGCATGGAAACCGGTGATCGGCCAGGACGACAAGCCCGTACCCAGACCCTTAAACCCATCCGTTTGCCAGAAATTGGCCGTAGTAGACCCTCCCTCAATACCCAATCGAATCTGCGCAAAACCCTGTGTAACACCAAAACATAAAATACAGATCATAATTTTTTTCATATATATCCTTTTATTCTTTCATTTAGGACCGGGAAGCTATCACTTTTGCTGCAAGAGATGTCAGCATTAACATTCCTATAACCAGATTGTCTCTCCCGTTTAGTGATGAATAGTCGCTCAGTTTTTTGAAGGAGTGAAGGTAGGAAATAATTAATTATGAAGCACTTATGAAAAAGGAATAATTAGGTCCTTTTAAGGGCTCCCGGCTTTCTATACATATTTCCCCAGTGAAGATTCCAGCATTTGCTTTGCATTCCCATAGATATTTTGAGCATCAGCATACCCATGCATCGTGTCAAAAGGCAAAGAGAGAACGTGCTTTTTTATTCGTCGCATTTCCTGCAAGGGCAAAGGTATGCGGTTAGGATAGCTATACATTACTGAAATATGCTTTTTACTCGGAGCAATCGCAAACGTATCGCCGCAAAGCATCGTACCGCCCGGCGAAAGAAAAGGGATATGCAATATGCTGCTTCCGGGAAAATGCCCGCCTATATTGATCAACCGCATTCCATCCCATAATTCCTTCTCTGTCCCGCTCCAAAACTCCACACGATCACCCCTGTTGAAGATCCATTGTTCATCACTTTGATGGATATAGAGTGGGCAATCAAAAACTCCCGCCCATTCATTCATGGTACTGTAATAATGAGGATGAGAAAAAGCTATCGCTTTCAGACCCCCTTTTGACTTTATAAATTCAATGGCAGGTTCATTAAGGAGAGCTATACAATCCCATAAAACATTCCCCCCCGGCGTGAGCACCAGCAAGGCTCTTTGGGCAATAGCAAAAGAAGGGGCCATTCTTAGTTCATAAAGCCGGTCGTTTAATTTCTTGACAACAACGCTATAGTCGTTGGACAGATCAGCAAGGTTCGTCCAGCTTTGCCCTTTCTCCGGAATATACTGCCGGTCGTCATTACAGATCGGGCAAAGTTCAGGTCGGACGCCGTCCAGGGGCAACTGAGTACCGCAAGCAGTACAAATCCTTTTATCATTCATTTTAATAAGATTTTATGTAAAAGCATTTACTCCGTCTCCGCCACCATGTGCATAGAGATGGCAATACGATTCCAGCTATTAATAGTAGCAACAGTAAAGATGACCTGGGCTAATTTCTTTGCGCCCAACAAGGCCAAAGCATTGTTATACACTTCATCCGTTACCCCTCCGTTTGAGATACAGGTCACCTGTTGTGCCAGTTTGAATACGGCTTTTTCCTCCTCTGTAAAAAAAGGCGTCTCCCACCAGGCGCTGACGGCGAAAAGCCGCTGTGTGGTTTCACCCAGTTTCAAGGCGTCTTTTGAGTGGTAATCGATGCAATACCCGCATCCATTAATTTGGGAGACCCTGATCCTTATTAATTCTTTTAACTTTGCATCCAGCTCAAAAGACTCTACTTGTTTGTCCGATGCTGCCATCGCCTGGTAAATGCCCGGCTCGGCTTTGTTGATGTTCATTCTTTCTTTCATCTTATTTATATTTTATAAGACACAAAGATGGGGCATGACAGGCGCCCAAAGAATAGACGATCTCCGAAAAAACATGTAAAATTCAGGAACTGACCTTTTCCTTGTAGAGTTTAGGAGACTCCTTCGTCTGTTTCTTGAAGAAATTAGAAAAATAAAAGGGATCATTAAACCCCAGTTGATACGCAACTTCCTTAACGGATAATTTCTCATACATAAATAACCGTTTGGCCTCGGAGGCGATCAATCCGTGGATGACACTTTGCGCGGTCCTTCCCGTATGAAGCTTGGAAAGCTCATTGAGCTTTGATTCGGTAGTATGTAAAGATGCGGCGATCTGGCGTACGGTAAGATTGTTCTTAAAATTAGCGATGACGCTATCCAGGAATTTAAGGAATAAAGCATCGGGTTTATATATTTCATCGCCCTGCCTGATCTTGGAGCGGTTTATCTCAACCAGCATCAGCTCGATCATGCTGTGTACGGAGATCAGGTATTGATAAGGCTTATTTTTTAATTCATCCTTAATTGTTTCCAGTTGGGATTCAACCACCCGGCTTTTACCAAGAGAGATCACTTCATTCATCGCAAAATGGCAAAACAAGCTATTATGAAAGATCAACTCAATGTCATTATCATCCTTGCAAAAAAAGTCATAGGCAAATTCGAGGACGTAGCCTTTGGCAGCCTTCGATCTTTTTATATAATGAAATTGCCCTGACGTAATAGTAATAACGGTATTGGCTTTCAGGTCAAATACATTTTCATCGACCATCAGCGTGACCGTGCCGGCTGAACACCAGATCAACACATATTTTCGAATACGCCTGGGCGTCAACAGATCCGTTGCTTTTTCGAGATTTTTAATGTCGACCATTTGTCTGTATTGGGATAAGATGGGAGCCGTCAAATTTACTGAAATTATGTTGCCTTATGATACTTTTAGCATTAATGTGCTTTTTTATAAATTATTTTTATCTACATTTGGTTAACATACGATTTCTTAATGAGCCATAGTGAAACAAATCTGACAATTGATGCAATGCTCTTGCAACAAATTGAAGACGGCGATAAGCAATCGTTTAATACCCTTTTCGATAAATACTGGGAAAAGGCCTTTTCAGACGCCTATAAACGTACAAAAGACTACGACGTTGCAAAAGATATAGTCCAGGAGATCTTCACCCATATATGGATTAACAGGCAAACAGTTCACATAGAGAACCTGCCTGCGTATTTAAATACCGCCATCCGCAACAGGGTGATAAAATTTTTTGCTAAAAAGAAGTTCGTTCACCCGTTCTATGAGATCTTGGATAATATCCCGGGAAAGAATACAGAAGCGGACGCCGACCTCCTCTGGAAAGAGTTTTTCAGGACCTATGAAGAACTTCTGAGATCCCTGCCCCCCAAAAGACAAATCATTTTCCGCCTTCGCTATCAACAGGACCTGCCCACCAAAGACATCTCCCTCCAATTGGGTATTTCTCGCAAAACAGTTCAAAATCAACTCATTAAGGCGATAGAGACCCTAAGGGTCTCCCTCTTGCGCCTTCTTACCATAACTTTTTTTCTCCTGGCAGCTTTCGCCTGATCTTTAAAAAAATATTCATTCCAGATGGGACATTTGCCCTTTCCCGGGTCATAGGTTATGAGCAAATAGCATCAAACCTTTTAATGAACAAAGACTATTTTATAAACCTGTTGCACAAATACCTAAAAGGAAATGCAACTGCCGAAGAACAACAATTTGTAGAAAGCTACTACAGCCAGTTCCAGCGTGAACCTGATATTTTGGATACGCTAAGTATGGAGGAAAAAGAAGAATTTAAACAGGATATAAAAAGATCCGTCTGGGATAGTATTTCAAAAGAAGAAATGGCAGGTCAAAAAGTGATCTCCCTCAATAGAAGATTGGCCGGCTTATATTTTTTCCTCGACCGCTCTGTTAGAAAACAGATCGCCGCCATCCAGGAACCAGCAGCACCGCGTAAAGAGAATCGTGTTATCTTTCTTCCCGATGGAAGTACGGTCATACTAAGCTCGGGCAGTAAATTAAATTATCCTTCGACCTTCGATGGACTGGCAAAACGCGAAGTTTTCCTGGAAGGACAGGCCTTTTTTGACATAAAACATAATTCTTCGAGGTCCTTTATCGTACATACCGGAAAATTAGAAACCGTTGTTTTAGGCACTTCATTCAATATAAAGGCATTTGCCGGTGATAAAGAGATCATTGTCACAGTTAAAAGCGGGAAAGTGAAGGTAAGCGATGAAAATAAGGTCCTCGGCATCATCACTCCAAATCAACAAATAACCTATAGCAAGGATAAGGTCAGCGCCGACCTGAGATCAGTAAGTAGCGATAAATACCTGGATTGGAAAGACCAGGACCTATTCATCGACAACCTGACCATTGCAGAAGCTGCGAAATTAATGGAAGAGCGGTACAATGTAAAAATTACCATTAAGGACCAATTGATTGAATCACAACGCTTCACAACAACTTTTCCAAAGCAGGAGACCTTCGAGCATGAATTGAAAAGTATTTGTGTATTCAATGGCCTTACCTATAATTACAATAAAGAAGATTCTACGGTGATTATCAGTAATAAGTAAACGATTGCAACAATTTCAATAACCAAAAAAAAGCTGTATGACTACAACTCCCTCACATTTCAGAAAGAAATTCCCATAGACAACAACCCAGGTAAGCGTTAAAAAAAACCCTCTGAAATTACTTCCAGAGGATAATTGCTTGTTCCGACTGCAATCGGCACATGGCATTGTTTTAAATCATCCGCAGTGCGGACTCTACTTAACTTAAAACAGGTCAAAATTATGAATCTTTCTTTAATTCCTGAAGAATTTCAGGATTTTTTCAAAGTGCGGTTTAAGAAACAATTAGTAGCTAAAAAACCAATCATTAAAAATATTATGAGAATTGGAATACTAACGATTAGTATACTAATTATATCCGTTCAAATGTTGGTTGCTGTTCCGGTTAAGGGCCAATCTATCAAAGATGTAAAGATCAGGATCGGGCTTAATAATGAAACGCTCATTCAGGCCTTTAAAAAGATCGAATCTCAAAGCCCTTTTCATTTTATGTACCGGAATGAAGAAGTCGGCAACATCCGGAACCTGAACTTGCCATCCAGCAAGGGCAGCGTGGAAGAATTTTTAAAGACCATCCTGTCGGGCACCGATCTCAACTACCGGCAGGTCAACGATCAGATCCTGATCATGCTTGCAAAAAACCCGTCGCCTGACTCGCCTGTCCGGATGCAGCAACCTCCCGATGCGAATATCGTGACCGGTAAGATCACCAATTCGGATGGCGTCCCCATGGCAGGGGTAAGCGTCACCATCAAAGGAACAAAAACAGGCACTACCACGGACGCAAGTGGCAACTTTTCACTCACGGTGCCGGCCAATGGCATCGTCATATTTTCCTATATCGGTTTTTTTACCCAGGAAATAGCCGTTAATAACCAAACCGTCATTAACGTCAGGTTACAGGAAGAAGCCAAAGCTTTGAACCAGGCGGTGGTAACAGCACTGGGCATTAAGAGAGAAGCCAGAAGCCTTGGATACGCTACCGCTACGGTGAACATGGACCAGGTGACCGGCCAGAGCACAAACGTAGGTAATGGCCTGTTGGGAAAAGTTTCCGGCGTGAGTGTCTCGGCGCTTGCGACCGGGCCGGGTGGCTCATCAAAAATACGGATCCGCGGACAGTCTTCTTTCGGCGGTAATAATTCTCCCCTGATCATCGTGAACGGCAGCCCGATCAACAATGTGCCCACCAAAACGCAAAAAGGAGCGGATGGAGGCGACGGTCTGCTGAGCATTAATGAGTTGGACATTGAATCGATGACCGTGCTTAAAGGTGCCGCGGCAGCCGCACTCTATGGCTTCAGAGCGAAGGACGGCGCCATCATCATCACGACCAAATCCGGCAGTAAAGGTTCGGCCGTCGAATACAATGCCAACTTCCGAACGGAAAAAGCCCTGGACTTTACAGATTTCCAATATGATTACGGAGAAGGTGTGGAAGGCGTCCGCCAGCATACGGTTGCCGAAGCGCAGAGCTTCGGTACCTGGAGCTTTGGGGAGAAAATGGATGGCAAACCCACCATCCAGTTCGATGGGTCTATGCAACCGTATTCTCCTTACAGGAACCGTGTCAAAATATTCTATCAGCCGGGAAATAGTTTTTCCAACTCCCTGGCCTTTTCAGGGGGTAGCGACAAGGGCTCATTCCGCTTGTCTTTGGTGAATACCGACGCCAATGCTATCGTGCAAAACTCCGCTTTCCACGATAAGATCGTCAACCTGGGCATCAACTATAAGCTTAATTCAAAGCTCTCGGTTCACGGTAACTTAAATTATTCCAATGAATACCACCACAACCCGGTAAAGGTCAGCGGCTCTACCGGTATTAATGAAACAGCCTATTCGGCGGCGAACAGCATCCCGGATGTCGTGCTGCAAAAATATGTAGCGGCGGACGGCACCGAATTGCATTATTCACGATTTACCTCCAAGACCAATCCTTTTTGGATCACTAACCGACAATTCGAAAATCAAAAAAGAGACCGTCTCCTCGGGAATGCCAGCCTCCGATACGACTTCAATGATGACATTTACGTCCAGGGCCAGGTCAGCCAGGATTACTTTTCCCAGTATTACGAAAATAATACCCCTACCGGCACGGCTACCCTTGGCGTCGCCCCGGTAGGATATAATGGAAATTACCAGCAGCAGACATCCACGTTCCGGGAGCTCAACCTCAACTTCCTGGCAGGGATCAAACACTCTTTCGGCAACTTCGGAGTCAATATTAGCCTGGGAGGTAACCAAATGGACCAGATCAACACGAATTCCCTCACAACAGCCACAAATTTTTATGTTAAAGGCATCTATACCATCGGCAATGGTCAGATCCTAAGCCCCTCCTACGCATACAGCGAAAAGAAGGTAAACTCCTTATATGCGGCGGCCGATTTCTCCTATAGAACTTATCTGTTCCTCAACTTAACCGCCCGGAATGACTGGTTCTCCACACTGAACCCTAATTCCAACAGCTATCTCTACCCGTCCGCCAGCACCAGCTTTGTTTTCAGCGATCTGTGGGCGTCCAGGCCGTCCTGGCTCAATTATGGTAAATTTCGTGTCGCGTATGCCGAAGTCGGCGGGGACACCGATCCCTACCAGAACGCGCTTTACTATGCCATAAATACCAGCACGTTAAATGGCAGCGCCCTTGGCTCCATCGCTTCTGTAGTGTCCCCCAATACCAACTTACGGCCGTTAGCGGTGAAGGAGACCGAAGTGGGAATGGAATTAAGGACGTTCAATAGCCGGGTGAACCTGGATGTTTCGCTGTACAATAAAAATACCACCAATGAAATTCTGAATGTCAACATCTCCAATGCCTCTGGCTATGGTCAGACAAAAGTGAATCTCGGCAAGCTGAGGAACCGGGGGGTGGAAGCGCAATTGACCGTGATACCCGTTACAGGGGAATTCAGATGGGAAACCGGTTTCAATGGCGCCTACAATATCAGCAGGGTAATTTCCCTGGCAAATGGACAATTGAGCTTCGACGTAGGCAACGCACCGGCTACACTGGGGACCCTGACGCATGAGGTCGGAAAGCCCTTAGGCTCACTCAGGGTCTATGATTACAAGCGGGACACGAAAGGCAATATCGTCGTCTCCTCCGGCCTGCCGTTACAAGGCAATAAAATAACCGTGGGCAGCGGCATCCCCAAATGGACCGGGTCCTGGACCAATACGATCACCTGGAAAGGCTTCCGGATTTTTGCGCAGGTTGACTTTAAAGCAGGCTTCAAAGTGATCTCTGCTACGAATTATAATGAAATGAGGTTTGGGTTGACAAAGGGAACCTTATTAGGCCGCGAAGGTGGTATCGTAATGAATGCAGTGAATACGGACGGTTCAAAGAATACGACCTCGGTTTCCAGTTACGACTATTTTACCAATTTTTCAGATGGTCTCATAGGAATGCCAAATGTATTCAGCGGAGCCTTCGTCAGGTGGCGGACCCTTTCCATCGGGCATGACATCTCCAGGATCGCCCGTAACACTTTTATCAAAAGTATTAATGCCAGCATCAGTTGTAACAACGTATTGATGATCAAAAAATTCCTTCCCAACATGGACCCGGAAGCCATGGGAGAGACCTCCGATAACAATGTAGGAATGGAATCCTATGCACTGCCCACTACCCGGAGCTTTGGCATCAACTTAAATTTCAAGTTCTAACTCCCGTTAAAAGTAAGATATAATGAAAAAGATCTCAACGATACATATTGCACTGATCATATCATTACTGGGTATGATCGCCTGTGACAAAAACTTCGTGAAAACTAACACGGATCCTGTCAGCCTCATCAGCATAGACCCT
>Ga0193753_10002886_pt1 | contig 13144 bp, 14 predicted proteins | sample H1c2metaG_FD_144925 | JGI IMG/M metagenome (GOLD analysis project Ga0193753, IMG submission 144925) | Soil microbial communities from a riparian zone of the East river system, Colorado, United States - H1c2 | ecosystem: Environmental > Terrestrial > Soil > Riparian zone | place: USA: East... | reverse complement strand
ACGATTCGCGACTACCTCGTCAGCAACAACGCGAATCCCAAACCGTTCGTCTGGACCAAAACGGCTGATGAGATCCTCGAAAAACTCGGATTATTCTGCAAGCAACTCCTGACTCAATAGACTAGCGTTGCTCAACGATCTCGAACGCGATGATGCCCTGTTGATTGCCGCGCTCAAGCAGCGCGATGAGTCGGCGTTTGTGTGGCTCGTCGGTCGCTACCAGGGATCGTTGCTTCGCTTGGCACTCGTGCATGCCCGGACCCGCGCCGTCGCCGAGGAGATTGTGCAGGACACGTGGCTGGGCGTGTTGCAGGGAATCGAGACGTTCGAAGGCCGGTCGTCGTTCAGGACGTGGCTATTTCGCATTCTCGTGAATCGCGCGCGCACGCGAGCCGAGCGTGAGGGACGAACCGTTCCGTTTTCCGCGCTCGGTGATGGAGCGATAGGTCCCAACGAGCCGGTCGTGCAGGCGGAGCGATTTCTTGGCTCGACGGATCCGCAGTGGCCGCATCATTGGGCGGTGCCGCCGCGGAGTTGGGGCGCATCGCCGGAAGAAGATCTCCTCACGCAAGAGACCTTCGAGCTGATCGAGCGGTTGGTTGCCGAGCTTCCTCCGGCCCAACGCGAAGTCATCACGTTGCGCGACCTGAATGGGTGTACGTCGGAGGAGGTGTGTAACGTTTTGGGAATCAGCGAGACCAATCAACGAGTGCTTCTGCACCGAGCGCGCAGTCGCGTGCGCGGCGGGCTGGAGCGCTACTTCGACGCCGAGTGACACATGGACACGCCGATCAATGCGGAGCTGACGTGCAAAGAGCTGGTCGAGCTCGTGACCGACTATCTCGAAGGGGCGCTCTCTGTCGCGAACCGCCAACGCTTCGACGAGCATCTGACGTCGTGTCCGTTCTGCCAGACTTATATGGATCAGATGCGGCAAACAATTCGGACGCTCGGGCATTTGCCGGAGGAGGCGGTGTCGCCCGAAGCACTCGATACTTTGCTTGGTCATTTCCGCCGCTGGCGCTGAGTGGGCGCCGACACGACCCTTCGAGCCGCGTTCCGTACCGTGAGCATCACAAACCCAGATTTCGCATCGATTTCCTTGACGGATGACGACAGATGATGAAAGTGTGATACTGGTGTGATTGCCCCGCTTACTCTGGCCTGACCACGCCGATCGAGAACGCGTGCTTGGAGTCCCGAGGAGGGGGGTATGATGAGAAGGTCTGGGATTACGCTCGTCGCCGTCGGTGGCATCGGAGTCATATTGTCGGCGTGCGGCGGCGGCGGTGGTGGAGACGCCCGGCCGACCGAACCCGCGAAAAACTCAATCAGCATTTCGCCTCACGGCCTGACCCTCAAAGTCGGTGGACACGGGACACTGACCGCCACCGTGACGGACGCGTCCGGTGCAACGATGCCTGGACCGAGCGCGACTTGGGCTTCGCGCGCGTCGGCCATCGCTTCCGTCGACAACAATGGATCCGTGACGGCGTTCGCCGTGGGTAGCGCTACGGTGGTGGCATCTGCCAATGGAAAGACCGATTCGGTGCTGGTCATTGTCCTCGATGACCTCATCCTCGAGGTGCAGCCGGCGGTGGGGTCGGTCAACGTCGGCGGGACCTTTCCGTTCACCGTCGTGGCGCGCAACAGCGCGGGTCAGGTGATCGCGACGCCGGTCGTTGCCTGGAGCTCCGGCAGTCCCAGTGTTGCGACCATCGGTCCGTCGGGAATCGCGGCCGGCCTCGCGAAGGGCACGGCATTGATCACGGCTTCAGCGCGCGGAGTCACGAGTCCGCCGGCGGTCCTCACGGTGACGGATGTGCCGACGTCATTAGCCTGCGACGGCATCAGCTCGGTGGACACTTTCAATGGGTCGTTGACCTATGACTATGCGGTCCATGGTTTAACAAACGGAGGCTTCGCTATCGACGCCAACTATCATGGCGACGTCAAGGCAACCCTGAAGCGCAGCGCTCCGACGCCGCTGTTCCAGACATGGAGCGGACCACTCAGCGGATCGGCGACGCTGCACGAGACCAAGAGCGATCCGACTACTGCAGGGAGCACGACGAAGCTCGACGGCAGTGACGGCATGGTCAACGTTGCCACGTTTGCTCCGACCATGTCACTCATCGTCAATCTTCAGACGTGCACGTATCAATTGACGATGATTTCGTCGCTCGCGCTCATCCAGACCGAACCGAACGGGACGAAGAGTTCGTCGAATGCCTTCGTCGCGACAGTGAACGTCGGCAATACCACCCCGCTTGGGAACTGGAGGGGATTGAATGCGATCTCTGATCTCTCTTTGGACCCGTACGACGGTCATTCGTCCGTTTGGGCGGTGACCAACTTGGGCAAGAATTCCTTTGTTCCGCTCGGATTTGCGGGGCAGTTGATGGCCGGGGGTCAGACGGAAGCGCCGGTGGGTGGGGCAACGGTCACGTATGTGGTCAGTATGGTACGGTGATCACCAATGCTCGGCGCTCGGGCGGTTCCGTGATCTCCCATATCAAAAACCCTCAGACAATGATGATTGTCTGAGGGTTTCTGTAAGCCGTTGTGTATTGACTACACACGTTATGGTCGGGGCGACTGGATTTGAACCAGCGACCTCCTGCTCCCGAAGCAGGCGCGCTACCGGGCTACGCTACGCCCCGCCGAACTCAACACTCAGCCGCCAATAGTCGCAGGCTTGTCGGTCGTATGAAACGCGCCCAGAAGGACTCGAACCTCCAACCTTCTGATCCGTAGTCAGATGCTCTATCCAATTGAGCTATGGGCGCCTACACACAAACTGCCGCCAATCCACAAACCGCCAAACCAAAACTGAGTCCCGCGCGCGAGCGAACACCGGCGAACATGGGCTTGCAAGTGCCTTCGCGTACAGACTCACAAGCTATTTCCGCTCGAGAATCGAGTCAAGGTCAAGACGTGATGCGACACCGCGTTGGCCAACAGTGGCTCCACGTCGACCGTGTTCTCGAGTTCACAATTGTCTCTGTCCACATTGTCGGCGCATTTGCGTCTCCATCAGTGTCCTTCAATGGCCTCGGTGTACTCGGTGTTCTCGGTGTTCTCGGTGTTCTCGCGACCAACGCAATCGTGACCGCCCTGTCCGTACAACGCAAAAACCCCGCGGACATCCGCAGGGTTAATGGGCGGTACAAGACTCGAACTTGTGACCTCCACGATGTCAACGTGGCGCTCTAACCAACTGAGCTAACCGCCCTTATCGCAAGAGCGGGAAACGGGACTCGAACCCGCGACCCCAACCTTGGCAAGGTTGTGCTCTACCAACTGAGCTATTCCCGCAAGCGTTCCCACTGTCTACTGGATCTCAGAAGTCGACGGCCTCAACTGCAGCTTCGTCGCGGCACACTTCCGAGCACAACTTCGACGAGGCGTCCGACGCTACTCTTGCCACGCCATGGAGGCGAGGGGAATCGAACCCCTGACCTCTTGAATGCCATTCAAGCGCTCTCCCAACTGAGCTACGCCCCCTCGCAACCGCTCCAACCACCGCAATTCATACATTTTCACACATTCCCGCGATGCGCCAAACGGTTACCGGCAGGAACCCCGAACTATAGCCATGGGTATACCGAGTGTCAACAAAATGGGACTGGCGAAAATCTGTCCGGCCGGTATTTTGCAGCGCCTTCTATGACTAACTCGTATGGAGTGTATCACAATGCTCCACAGAGTTTGGCTCGAGGGGCCCCGCGCGACGAAGGCGCCGCGCACGTTCCAAAACCCGCAGCGACGCGGTGCCGTTTCCGACCGCCGCTTATAAATGCCGACTCCAACGCGCTTGGTGCGCGAGGGTAAATCGTAAACATGACTGAACTCAAGCGTCGTCGCCGCCGCGCGGCCCCCGCTGGGATCGCTCCGAACGAGCCGGAGCGCGATATTCTCGACCAATACCTCTACGAGGTCAGCACCTATCCGCTCCTCAAAGGAACGGAGGAAATTGACCTCGCCAAAAAAATCCGGGCAGGCGACCAAGACGCGCTCCAAGAGCTCGTCAAACGCAACCTGCGTTTCGTCATCTCCGTCGCCAAGAAATACCAAAACCGCGGACTGCCGCTCATCGATCTCATCGGTGAAGGCAACGTCGGTCTGCTCACTGCCGCCCGCAAATTCGATCCCGACCAAGGCGTCAAGTTCATCTCCTACGCCGTGTGGTGGATTCGGCAGGCCATTCTCTCCGCGCTCGCCCGTCAGGGCCGCACCGTTCGCGTGCCGCTCAACCGCACGGCCGACCTTTCGAGAATCATCAAGGCCTCCGAAATCCTCCGGCAGAAGCTGAACCGCGAGCCGAGTCCCGAAGAGCTGTCCCAGCTCACCGGCCTCTCGGTCGACGTCGTCCAGTCCCTGGCCGCGCTCAACACGAGCGACGTCCGGCTCGACGCGCCCATGGATCCCGAAGGCGACCGCTCGCTCATCGAGCGCTTCGTCGCCGACGAAATGCCTGACACCGAAGAGGAAGCCATGAACCGCTTCCTCACCGACGAGATCGAACAAGCACTCAGCACACTGCCTCCGCGCGACGCAAAAGTCCTGCGCCTCTACTTCGGTCTCGAAGGCGGACGCGAGCACACGCTCGAAGAAATCGGCTCCATGCTCGGCGTCACCCGCGAGCGTGTCCGCCAACTTCGCGACCGCGCCCTCAAACGCCTCCGCGAAGGCGACGTCGGTCGTGCACTCGGTAGCTTCGCCGCATAAGAGCTTTCAAAACAGCTTCATAGAATTGACGAAGGGCCGGCCTCATCGCCGGCCCTTCGTGTTTTCTGGTGATCGAGTCGGGACCATGGACGGGGCGTCGGTCCGTGAAGGCTCCTCGTCATTTGGCCACGGAATACACGGAATCGCGGAGCACCACGGAATGACGCCACTACGCCGGCCTTCTTTCTTTTTATAACAGCACTCGGGACGCGACGGCGTAGCATCCCGAGCGGGCGGTCCCAAAAAATTCTCGGCTCGTTGCGCAACGATGCATTCCGCGTTTCTTCCGCGATTCCGCGTATTCCGTGGCGAAGAGACAGGGAGCCATCTCAATCCGACGCGCCGTCCACGGTCGCAAGCCGACGCGATCGCCTTAGCTCGCGAATACAAAAGGAACGACCTGCATGGCCTAGCCTGCGACTCCGCGCGGGATCACATTCCTGTTGGGGCGAATCCCACTCGCTCCTTCCCGATTCCTGCGCCAATGATTCGCCTCAGAGACGTCTTCAAAGCCTTCGGTCCCAAACGTGTGCTCGAGGGATTCACACTCGATGTCGTCGAGGGTGAAACCATGGTCATCATCGGCTACTCGGGCACCGGAAAATCCGTCGCCATTAAACACATCGTCGGCCTGCTCGAACCCGATTCAGGCCAAGTGACCGTCGACGACTTCGAAGTCCCCACACTCTCTCGACGCGACCTCTATCAACTACGCGCGCGCATCGGCTACGTCTTTCAGTTCGCCGCGCTCTTCGACTCGTTCACCATCGGCGAGAATGTCGCGATGGGACTTCGCAAACAGCAGGAGCTCGCCGAGAAGGAAATTCAGGAACGAGTGCGAGAAGCGCTCGAGCTCGTCGATCTCCCGAACGTCGAGAATCGCTTTCCTGCCGAGTTGTCCGGCGGCATGCGGAAGCGCGTCGGCATTGCGCGCGCCATCGCGCTTCGTCCGAAATACATCCTATACGATGAACCCACGACCGGCCTGGACCCCGTCACCAGCGCCGTGATCGACCAACTCATGATCCGCATGCGCGACCGACTCGGCGTCACCAGCATCGTGATCACCCACGACATGCGCAGCGCGTACACCGTCGGTACGCGGATCGCGATGCTGTATCAGGGACGAGTGCGGCAAGTCGGTTCCGTCGACGAGATCCAGCACACGACGGACCCGATCGTCCGTCAATTCATCGAGGGACGTCCAACGCTCGAGCTGGAGACAGCGGCGAACGGCGGAGCCATCTGATGGCGCGACCACGCGCGCGTGAGGAAACGTCAGCGGGCGGCGTCGTGTTTCGTGTCGAAGGTGGGCAGCCCGTCTACTTGCTCATCCGCGACAGCTATCAGAACTGGGGATTTCCCAAAGGACATCTCGAGCCCGGCGAATTGCCCGCCGCGGCGGCTCGGCGCGAAGTCGGGGAAGAGACCGGCTTATCCGATCTGATCATTCGCGCGACGATCGATCCGATCGATTGGTATTTCCGTTTTCGCGGCCAGTTGGTCCACAAGGTCTGCCATTTCTTTCTCATGGAAACGACGGAAACCTCAACGTTGCCGCAGCGCACCGAGGGAATTACCGCGTGTCGCTGGACTCGCTTCGAAGAGGCGGACACGTTGATCTCGTATTCCAACGCCCGCGAGGTTCTGCGGCGTGCGCAAGAGATGGTCGTCGATTGGTCGGCATCGGCCTGACGGTGGCAACGGCGCCAGCGGTTCCGTCGGTTGCCGCCACGCCGGCGGGTGCGGGAACGACGCCGGCGATAGTCGTTTACACACAGCGCGAGCGTGCACGCGCACTCATGCGAGCCGCATTTCCACGCCGCCGGACGCGCGTCGTATTGACGCGGACGCTCGAGGATTTCGAAGCGGCGTTCAAAGTGAACTTGGTCGACGCAGCGATCGTCGACGTGGGTGGTGCGCAAGAAGACACGTGGCGCGTTGCGTCGCGCGCGCGCGAATACCCGAGCGTGCCCTTCTTTGGATTCGCCGCGCTGAGATCCGCGGAGGGACCCGCGCTCGCGCAATGCGCGCGCTATGAATTTGCCGACGTGCTCGTGGACGGCGTGGACGACGGCGCGGCACGCGAGATCGTGGCGCAAGCGAGTTTCTCAGCGCGCTTCGCTCGCGCACTCGACGATCCCCCTCGCGCGCTCGGCCTCGATACACCGATGCAACAGCACGCGTGGCGTTTCATCATCTCGCACGCCGGCCGGCCGGTTCGGACCTCCGCGCTCGCGCAGGTCCTTCATGTCACACGCGAGCATCTCAGTCGCTCATTTGCCGCCGGCGGCGCGCCCAATCTCAAACGCATCATCGACCTCGTGCGAATTGTTGCATCCGCTGAGCTGGCGAAGAATCCCGGCTACGATCTGCGCGACGTAGCGAACATTCTCGACTTCGCGTCGTCGTCGCACTTATCCAGCACAGCAATGCGCGTCGTCGGCACAAAGCCGGCCTCACTCGCTCGGCTCCGCACTGTGGATTTGATCGACCGTTTTGTGAAAGGACACGGACGAAGTCGCGGATCGTGAGGCTGAGCTCGTTGGTGCCTTTCTATTTTCCGTTGGCCGCAGCAGGTTCTGGAGCTACCTGTCGCTCGAGATACACGAGATAGCCGCCGAGTAGGCGGAGAACGCTTTGGATGCGGTTGGAGAGATCGGTGTGAATTTGGGCAGAGACGAGATCGGCTTGTCTCGCAATCGCAAGTTGCGTTTCGAGCCGTAAGAGGTCTCGTTTTGCGGAGCGATACAGTTGTCGCTGTTCAGGAGCAGTGTACCGTCCATAGCCGTCAGCGATGGTGCTGGCTGCGGTCAGGGCGGTGAGCATGAGCTGGTCGGTAACGACTTTGGTCTCTCGCCGGGCGCCCTGGCGGGCCGATTTGACGACATCGGCGGCGAGCGCGACGGCTTCTTGCCAGACTTTGAGATCTCGGACGGTGGCTGCCATGGGATTAAGGTGGCGCCGAGGAGGTTGGTGAGCGGTACCAAACGATTGCATACAGACAAGGAATGGCGCGTCTTGCAGGGCGAGCCCTCCTTGTGATATTTTTCACAAGCGACCCCGAGCCCCTTCACGCAGTTCCGGTCTCCGACCCCACCGTATGGCAACCGACACCACACTCCGCCCCGGCGAGATCAAGGATATTCTCCTCCGCGAAATCGAAGCCGCTGACCTTCACGAGCTCGATGTCGAAGAGGTTGGATCTGTCCTCGAAGTCAAAGACGGAATCGCCCGCATCTATGGCCTGCAGAAAGCCATGGCCGGCGAGATGCTCGAGGTCACGTCCTCCGAGACAGGCAACGTCATCACGGCGCTCGCGCTGAACCTCGAAGAAGACAACATCGGCGCCGTCGTGCTCGGAGATTATCTCCAGCTGAAAGAAGGCGACGAAGTTCGCCGCACGTCGCGCGTCCTCGAAGTTCCGGTCGGACCGGAGCTCATCGGCCGCACCGTCGACGCACTCGGCCGCCCGATCGATGGATTGGGCGACCTCAACGCGAAACACACGCGCAAAGTCGAATCGGATGCGCCGGGTATCATCGTGCGTCAGCCGGTGAAAGAGCCGCTGCAGACGGGCATCAAGGCCATCGACTCGATGATCCCAATTGGTCGCGGACAGCGCGAGCTGATCATCGGCGATCGCGGCATCGGGAAGACGGCCGTTGCTGTCGACACGATCATCAACCAGAAGGGCACCGGCGTCATCTGCGTCTATGTCGCCATCGGTCAGAAGGCGTCGACCGTCGCGTCTGTCGTGCAGAAGCTCAAGGAAGCCGGCGCGATGGAATACTCCATCGTCGTCGTTGCCTCGGCGTCTGATCCGGCGCCGATGCAGTACATCGCGCCCTACTCGGGTTGCGCGATGGCTGAGTACTTCATGTACAATGAAGGCAAGCCGACGCTCTGCGTCTACGACGATTTGTCGAAGCAGGCCGCTGCGTATCGTCAGCTGTCACTCGTGCTTCGTCGTCCACCGGGTCGTGAGGCGTTCCCGGGCGACGTGTTCTACCTTCACTCGCGCTTGCTCGAACGCGCGGCGAAGATGAGCGAAGATCCGAGCATCGTTGACGGTAAGAATATTCTCAAGGCGGGTGGTTCACTCACCGCGCTGCCGATCATCGAGACGCAGGCCGGCGACGTGTCCGCCTACATCCCGACGAACGTCATCTCGATCACCGACGGACAGATCTTCCTCGAGTCCGATCTCTTCTTCGCCGGTGTTCGTCCCGCGATCAACGCCGGTATTTCAGTGTCGCGCGTCGGTGGCGCCGCGCAGATCAAAGCGATGAAGACCGTGGCCGGCCGTCTCCGTCTCGATCTCGCGCAGTTCCGCGAGCTCGAAGCGTTCTCGGCGTTCGCGTCGGATCTCGATGCGGCTACGCGACGCCAGCTCGATCGCGGCGCGCGCACGGTCGAAGTGTTGAAGCAGGGTCAGTATCGCCCCATGCCCGTCGAGCAGCAGATCATGACGATCTTCATCGTCACGAACGGTTTCATCGACGACGTTCCGGTGAGCTCGGTGCGCAAATTCGAGAGCGACTTCCACGAATTCATGGGGACGAAATATCCGCAAGTCGGCGACGGCCTGAAGACGGGCAAAGTGCTGACGAAGGAAATCGAAGCCGATCTTCGCCGAGGCGTGGAGGAGTTCAAGAAGACCTTCGCGGCTGCCAAGCCCGCGGGGATCACGAAGGCGGATCTCTAACATCGCATGGCTAAAGGGCGCGAATTAAAGGGTCGCATCAAGTCTGTCGAGAACACGCGCAAGATCACGCGCACGATGGAAATGGTTGCGACGTCGAAGATGAAACGCGCGCAGGATCGCGTGTCTGCCGCGCGTCCGTACGCGCAGGCGCTGCGTGACGTGATTGCGAGTCTCTACTCGCCGGAGCTGGCCGAGCGTTTTCCGCTGTTGCGTCAGCCGGTGCAGATCAAGCGCGCGGCGGTGATCGCGTTGACGGCCAACCGTGGATTGGCGGGCGCGTTCAACGCGAACTTGATCAAGGAAGCGCGCGCGACGATTGCCAAGCTCGAACGCGACGGCGTCACCGTCGACGTGCACGTGGTCGGCAAAAAAGGACTCGGCTACTTCAAGTATGTTGGTCGCGCCGTTGCGACGAGCCGTATCGACATCGGCGATCGTCCTTCAGCGGACAACGCCGCCGAGTTGGTGAACGATCTCACGGCGGCGTTTGCGCGCGGCGAGATCGACGCGGTGTACGTGGTCTATCCAAATTTCAAATCAGTGTTGTCGGCGCCGCCGGCGGCCGTGCAGATCCTTCCAGTGGAACCGCCCGCGGCCGGCGCGAAACAGCGCGACTACATTCTCGAGCCCGACGCGCAGACGATTCTCGGCGAGCTGCTTCCGCTGTATGTGCGGAATGCCGTCTATCGCGCGCTGGTTGAAATGACCGCGGCGTTCTATGCGGCGCAGCGGACGGCAATGAAGAATGCGACGGACAACGCGAGCGACATGCTCAAACTCCTCGGCCGGACGTACAATCGTGCGCGTCAGGCCACCATCACGCAGGAGATCGCCGAGATCGTCGGCGGCGCTGCGGCACTCACGGGTTAGTCATGGCTACTGCGACGGCAATTCACAATATCGGTAAGATCGTTCAGGTCATTGGCCCGGTGCTCGACATCGAGTTCGAGGCCGGACACCTGCCTGAGTTGTATAACGCGCTCGAGATCACGGGCACGGCCCCCGACGGCAACGCGATTCGCGTTGTGGTCGAAGTGCAGCAGCACGTCGGACGCAACCAAGTGCGGGCGGTGGCCATGTCGTCGACCGACGCGGTCGTGCGCGGCATGGACGTCGTCGACACGGGCGGCCCGATCACAGTGCCGGTCGGCGCACACGCGCTCGGCCGTATCTTGAACGTGCTCGGCGAGCCGGTGGACAACGGTCCGGCGATCCCGAAGGATGCGCCGCGTTGGCCCATCCATCGCAAGCGTCCGGACTTCGTGAACCTCGAACCGAAGACGGAAGTTTTCGAGACGGGCATCAAGGTCGTCGATCTCATCGCGCCGTTCGTGAAGGGCGGTAAGATCGGTCTGTTCGGTGGCGCCGGCGTGGGCAAGACGGTCGTCATTCAAGAACTGATCAACAACGTTGCCAAGGGACATGGCGGTCGTTCGGTTTTCTGCGGCGTGGGTGAGCGCACGCGCGAAGGGAATGATCTCTACCTCGAGTTCAAAGAGGCCGGCATTCTCAATCAGGTCGCACTCATCTACGGTCAGATGAACGAGCCGCCTGGTGCGCGTTTGCGCGTCGGTCTTTCGGGACTGACGGTCGCCGAGTATTTCCGCGACGAAGAGCATGCGGACGTGCTCGTGTTCATCGACAACATTTTCCGCTTCACGCAGGCGGGCTCGGAAGTGTCAGCGCTCTTGGGACGTATGCCGAGCGCGGTGGGTTACCAGCCGACGCTCGCGACGGAGATGGGCGACTTGCAAGAGCGCATCACGTCGACGCGCGACGGCTCGATCACGTCGGTGCAGGCGATCTACGTGCCTGCGGACGACATCACCGACCCGGCGCCGGCAACTGCGTTCGCGCACTTGGACGCCACCGTCGTGTTGTCACGCGCGATCACGGAGCTCGGCATCTATCCCGCCGTGGATCCGCTGGCGTCGTCGTCGCGAATTCTCGATCCGCAGTTCATCGGGGATCGCCACTACTCTGTTGCGACGAGTGTGCAGCGCGTGCTGCAGCGTTACAAGGAATTGCAGGACATCATCGCGATTCTTGGAATGGACGAGCTCTCCGAGGACGACAAGAAGATCGTCGGCCGCGCTCGCCGCATTCAGCGTTTCATGTCGCAGCCGTTCGCCGTCGCCGAGCAGTTCACGGGTATTCCGGGCAAGTACGTGAAGATCGAAGAGACGGTCTCGTCGTTTGAGCGCGTCGTGGCCGGCGAGTTCGACAACCTGCCGGAACAGGCGTTCTTCATGGCGGGCGGCATCGACGACGTCGTTGCCAACGCCAAGAAGATTCAGGGCTGACCCGGATCAACGAATGCTCAAGGTCTCGGTCATTTCGCCGGAGGCGGTGCTCTATGAGGGCGACACGGATTCCGTGGTCGCTCCGGCGTTCGACGGCTCGCTGGGAATTCTCACCGGCCACGCGCCAATGATGGCGCTGCTCGGAAAAGGGGTCTTGCGGTTGGGCGGCGCGACGGGCGGCCAGCAGTTCAACGTGGAAGGCGGCTTCTTGCAGGTCGCGGACAACATCGTGCGTGTCGTGACGGAGAAAGCGTCGGCTGCTTGAGGTTGGCGGGTGAGGTTGGCAGGTGAGGTTGGCGGGTGAGGTTGGCGGCTTGAGGTTGGCGGCAACAAATGCAACGGGGGCCGGCATTCGCCGGCCCCTTTTGCATTTATTGCCACCAACCTGGTCACAGGTCTCTGGTCTGAGGTCTGAGAACTCGTAGCTCGACTCGCGAGTTGATGTCTGTCTGACTGGGTTGTTTCTCTCAGACCTCAGACCAGAGACCTGAGACCTCGAGTAAGGCCTGGCAAAAGATTTGCCCTTCTGTCCGGCTGATGGTCACGCGGCGACGCGCGAGCCACGCCAACGTACGTACAGCGAGCGGCCTCATGAAGAACGAAACCCTGCCGACGATTCTCGTGGTGGATGACAACCACGACAACGCGGAAATCATACGACAGTATCTCGAGATTCGCGGCTATCCCATTGCCGTCGCGCACAGCGGTGACGAGGCTCTTGCCGCGTTTGATCGAGTGCGTCCGGCGCTGGTTCTCCTCGACGTGATGATGCCGGGACGAGACGGCTGGGAAGTGTGCCGAGTCATGAAACAGCACCCTACCTTGGGTCGCAGCGTGCGCATCGTGATGGTCACGGCGCTCGACGAGTGGCAGGACAAGCGTGAAGCGTTGCAGATTGGTGCTGACGATTACGTGGAGAAACCGTTCGACTTGCCGACGTTGGCCGCTACAGTACAGCGCAATCTCGCCGTGCAACAAGCCGGCGCGTCGTGACCCAGAATGGGTGCGCGGCGTGAGTGGATCCATTCTGCTCACGGACTCGGACCATCCGTCGATCGCGCAAGCGGTCGAGCAACTGGATGGGTGGGAGCTTCATCACGTCGCCACCGGCGAGTTGGCCGACGCGGTGGTTTCGGGTGAAGGTGTGCGGACGGTGCTGTTCGAGTCGGACAACCCCGGAATTCTTCGCAACGTGGTCGAGCGATCACACGCGATTGGAATTCCGGTTGTCGTCGGGTGTGCGGACGACACCGCACGTCGCCGCGCGCTCGAGCTGAAAGTCGAAGAGTGGTATCGCTGTCCGGCCGACGCGGAGGAAATCGCGCAACGGATTCGTTCCGCGGTGTCGCGCGGAATGGCGCTGGGCGAAGCGACCGCCGAGCATGTCGAGAAGATCGAATAC
>Ga0193753_10002885_pt1 | contig 13149 bp, 12 predicted proteins | sample H1c2metaG_FD_144925 | JGI IMG/M metagenome (GOLD analysis project Ga0193753, IMG submission 144925) | Soil microbial communities from a riparian zone of the East river system, Colorado, United States - H1c2 | ecosystem: Environmental > Terrestrial > Soil > Riparian zone | place: USA: East... | reverse complement strand
TCATGAGCCACGATCCCGCGACTGGGCCGCTCGTGATCGTCGCGCCACTGTCGACGCGTGCGGTTTGGCTCGGCTGGCTACGTCGCGTGTGGCCTGGCGTGCCGATCGGCCTCACCGTCGGCCGGAAATACGATCCCGCCGTCTTCGACTGCCCGATCGTCGTCGGGCACTACGATGTCATCCAGCACTGGCAGAAGGCCATCACGATCGGAACAGTCGTCTTCGACGAAGCGCACGCACTCACGAATCGCAAGACGCACCGCGCCGAGGCGGCGGCGCTTCTGGCTTCGCGCGCGGCGCGTGTGATCGCGATGACCGGCACGCCGATCTGGAACATGCCGCCCGATCTCTGGCAGGTGTTGAGCCTGGTCGCGCCCGCGGCGGTTGGTTCGTACTACGACTTCGCGAACCGCTACGGTGCGCCGCTCGAGACTGGTCACGGTACCAGATACACCGGGATCTCCAACGAGGCCGAGCTCCGTGAGCGTCTGACCGAGATCATGTTGCGCCGGCGTTGGATCGACTGCGTGCACGACTTACCGCCGATCACGCGGTCCGTCGTCGTCGCCGAGGTTACGCTTGCGCAGCAGAACAAGCTCGACATCATCGCAGCCAAGCTCAAAGGCGAGCGCGCGAACACCGTCGGCAATCTGGCAGCCTATAGACGCCAGGTCACGGCGGTCAAGATTCCGACGACGGTGCGCGAAGCACGAAAAGTGACATCGCGAGGCGAGCCTGTCGTGGTCTGGACGTGGCACCGTGATGCCGCCGAATCGATCACGCGTGAGCTCGAACGCTTGGGTGGCGCGTCGGTGTTCGTGATCCATGGCGACGTTGCGCCCGACAAGCGCGACGGGTTGATCGACCAGTGGCGCGCGACACCCAACGGTGTGTTGGTCGCGACGATGTCCGTCGCGCAGGTCGGTATTGATCTATCGCACGCGCGGATCGCCATCTTCGCCGAGATCGACTACACGCCGGCGGTCATTGGCCAGGCCGAGATGCGGACGTTCATGCCGACGCGCTCGATGGATATTGTTTTCGTGATCGCCAACCACCTGATCGATCAGCGCATCGTTCGAGCGTTGGTCTCCAAGCTATCAGCGGCGAGCTCGATCGGTGTCGGCGCAGCTTGCGACGCGATCGACGCCATGCGCGAGGCCGTCATGGGCCCCGAGGACCACGGCGATCTCGATCGCATGCTCGAAGATCTGATCGCGAGCGCGGTATGAGCGCTTTGCTTATCTTCGTCGCCGCGTTCACATCTGTTGGTCTAGGCTGTTTCCAGACATGAACGTGGTCAACGGGTGGCGTTGGCGCACGGCAGTAACATCAATAATTCAAAGTCTGGCTGCACTCACCTTGTATAGATACGCTCCACACGTCTCGACGCTGAGTGCCGCCACCGCATTTTTACTTGGTGGTATTGGTGGCGGGCAGCTATCGCTATATGTCACGCACACGCGCCGGGAAGCGGCCAGATGAAGTGAAGAGGGCGTGACGGCTACGCCGACCGACTGTCAGGGGGTCGCGCTAGCGTTCGTGCATGGCGCACGATGACATGCACGATAATCAGAAGCCGACACGAACGATCACGCTACTACTGACCGACCACGAGCTCGTCGTGTTGCGATATCTGATCGGCGATGCTGTGTCGTCGAATCGTGATCCGCTCAAGGACATCTACGAGATGGGCGTTGAAGATGAAGACTTCGAGCCCTACGAAGCGCTGAAGGCGCTCGATGTCAAGGTCAGCAAGGCGTTTCCGTGAGCATCAGGCGCAACAAGTGCCTTCTGTGTGGCACGCAACTCCTGCCTGTCAAAGATGATCCACGCGCGCGACAGCTTCACATCGATGTCTCCGACTGCGAGGTCGTCTACACCGACGCGTGGGGCGTCTCGATCGACGGCGAGGCGATTGCTGGCCTCGACGCGACTGATCGCCCAGATCAAGACGCGCCGATCGTCGACGACACGGGCACTATCAACCTGAATATCTTTCCTGTCGTCGAAGATGTTCTGCAAGAGATCTTCGATGCTCAAGGCGTCCCGCGGCTCGGCGGCGCGTCGTCTGGCAAAGGCTGGACGAGCTACAGCATCTTCCAGGAATGCCCGTACAAGTGGAAGCGGCGCTATATCGACGACGCCAAACGTCAATGGGGCGTTGAGTCGCCAGGCCTTGCGATCGGGACGCTAGTGCATGCGTTCTTGGCGCTCTACTACACCAGCATGATACCCGATGGTTATGGCGGGCTCACTGCCGAGAGTGTCTACGATCGTCTGCGTCTGCGTGCGAATCCAGAATTCGTCGCCGAGGCTTGGCGCGTGTTCAGGGCCTATGTTCTGTACTACCAGCACGAGCAAATCACGCCGCTTGCCGTCGAGCATGATCTTCGTGATCCACGCACGGGTGAGTCGTGCCGCTACGATTTGGTTGCATTCTTCGATAGCAATCTTCCTGGCGGCTATCCATCTGGGACCTACATCGTCGAATCAAAAACCGCCGGTCGTTTCGATTTAGAGACGACTCTCGATGGCTGGGCTAATGACGGCGAAGTCATCGGCCAAATCATGTTGTGGAAACGCCTTGGACTAGATAAGCGATTCGGGCCGCTCAGAGGTGTCATCGTGAACATCTTAGGCAAGCAGAAAGAGCCCAAGTTTCATCGAACGATCGTTGCGCCTAGCTCGTGGCAGATCGAGCAGCACGCTAGAGATCTCGAGCGCTGGGATGGCTTGATCGCGTTGGCGCGATCGACCGACAGCTTCCCTCGATCACGCAAGAGCTGTATCGGTCGCTATGGTCGCTGTGAACGTTGGTATGAGTGCATTGGTGGTGAAGATGCCTAAACCAATCGATATGACTGGTCTCGTATACGAACGACTGACCATACTTGGCGAGGGTGATCGTCAAGCTCGACACGTGCGTTGGTGGTGTCTATGTGTCTGCGGCGAAATCAAATTGATTGCTGGCGGCGCACTTCGAAGGGGCTCATCGACGTCATGTGGTTGCTTCCAACGCGAGAATTCAATCACGCTTCACCTCAAGCACGGGCACGCTCGAGGCGGTTTGTCGCCTACACCTGAGTATCACTCGTGGAATTCGATGCACGCGCGTTGTGCAGCACGAAAGGGTAAACGTTGGCGCAACTATGGGGCGCGAGGCATCAGGATATGTCGTCGATGGCGTTCATTTGAGGCATTCCTGGCTGATATGGGGCCTAGACCGCCAAACACATCGATTGATCGCATCAACAACGACGGCAATTACACGCCGGGCAACTGTCGATGGGCGACGCGAAGCCAGCAAGCCAGGAATCGACGTCGGCCTCAACGGCGGTGGCACAAGTGAGCCGCTCTCGATCGAAATTTGATTCTCATGCGCTTCTGGGGGAAGTATGCGTGTGCACAACAAGCGTCGTGGCCCAGCGCCCGAGACACCGCGCGTACCGTTCTGCGTCGAGTGCCAGGCAGCGAACTTCCACCGCGCCGGTTGCAAGGCGACACCCAAACGCGGCCAAGTGATCCAGCTGAAGCAGCCGCGACGCGATGCCGAAGCGGCCGAGTAAGCGCTAGCGCTAGCGCGATCACGGCGCTGTCAGCCCCTTGCGCTAGAACGTATCTCGTGGCTCGCAGCCAAGCCTGTTACGAGGGATTCATTCCGTGTCGCGACGAGCGATGCTCGGAGACGGATCTGCATCCTGCGCACTCGAGCGATCAATCCAAGCGCCTGACCGAATGCCCGAGCTGTAGTAGCGACATCATTCCGTTGCCCAAGAAACGTGCGAAGTGCACACGCTGTAGTTGGTCAGGCTCGCGCGTGCGCGAGCTCGGTGCCAAGAAAGATTCCGTCAATGCGTGATATTTCGCTCGAGAGCCCGGCTGGCGCGATCCCGTACTTTACGTTTTTAAATTACGGGGATACAAGATCCGGGAAGACGTGGTTTGCAGCGACGTTCCCGCGCCCGTTCATCTTCGCCGACGTGATCGAGAGCGGCTACAAGTCCATCAAGACAATGGACCGCGATCAGTGGTTCGAGCCTGATGTCGCCCCGATCATTCGCGGCGTCGAGAACATGGGCGACGTCGCGAACGAGATGCCGAAAGTCGACGCGCTGATCGCGCAGGGCCGCGTGCACACGCTCGTGTTCGATGCCTTCAGCTTCTACACTGACTTCTTCCTCGCGCAGCTCTTGAAGCTGCAGACCAAGCCCGACAATCGCCAGGCGTACGGCCAGCTCGGTGTGCACTTACGTGAGATCCGTACGACGCTGCACTCGCGCGGCAAGAATGTGGTCTGGAGTTGTTTGGCCAAGCATCCCGAGACTGAAGATCCCAAGGGCCGACCGATGATCCCTGGCCAGCAGTCGGACAAGTTCTCGGCCGGCGTCGATTTTCTGTTTCACTCGCGCGTCGAGCAAAAGCGTGAAGGCGGCAAGATCGTCAGCGAGACGCGCGAGCTCCGCACGCGCCAATACAACAGCTACATCGCTGGCCACCGCGAGGGCATCTACTCAAACTCGCTGCCTGATCCGTTCGTCGGCAACTATGCCGACTTCATCGCTGCGCTCGGCTTCGACGTCGATGCGATCCGCAAGACGATCAAGCAGCCGCAGAAACCTGTCGTGCAGGCGCCCAAGCCTGCCGCTGTCACTCGTCCCGCGCCGAAGGTGGTTCCCACGCCGGCGATCAACAACCCGGCCTCAAGGGGGGCCATCAAGCAGTAGAGAGGCACTAGCGTCATGGCAAACGAAAACCAGGAATTCACCGATTTCGAAGTTCAAGTCGACAACACCGAAACCGCGGCATGGGGCGGCGAACAACGTCCGCTCGTCCCGCCCGGTGACTATCAGCTGACCGTGATCCACCTCGAGCAGAGAAACGCCCAGACGAGCGGCAATCCGATGATCGCGGTGACGTTCGAGGTCACGGCGATGGCCGACGGTGGCGACGCCGGCGAACAGAAGGACCAGCGGGTCTACAACAACTACTCGCTGTCGCCCAAGGCGCTCGGCCGCCTGAAAGCGCTGCAGGTTGCCGCGGGCGCTCAGCTCGACAAGTTCGTCGCGTCGCAGGTGTTCGGCGCGACGATCGTCGGCACGGTCGTGCACACCGAGAGCGCTCCGGGCGTCGACGGTCAGGGCAACCCGCGCGAGGGCCGCTCGTTCGCGAACGTCATCAACGAGCGCCCGCTCGAGGGTGCCGTCGAGACCGCGCCGGTCGAGCAGCCGAAGAAGCCGCCGATCACCAACAAGGCGACGCCAGCAAACGGCAAGGCAGCGACCACCGGCGCGCCGCGCCGCGCGTAGAACCCGCCCGCTCGATCTCATGCTCGGTCAGCGCCGCTGGCCGAGCATTTCTATTTGCGCTTGCCTGATCAGCTCGAGATCTGGCCTTGCTGGATCACAGGCTGCCCGAGTAGCCATGTGGATAACCGGTGCATGCGCTGTGAACTGATCTCGCGCGGCGAAAAAAGATCGGCGCTGATCTTCGCGTCGTCGTTGCAGAAGATCTCGATCTGCGATCGCTGCGAAGAATTCACAGGCAAATAAAGTTGCGGGTACTGCCACGGCCCGAGTAAGGGTGGTTTATACGCCCCCTCGCGTCGGTGCAGAGGGGCGGTAACAAGCTGCTGCGGGCGTCGATCTCGGTGGTCAGGCGCTCACAAGGGGGGCCGGCAAAGCTATGTCTGATCTGTCTTCAACGTCGTCGATCTGCCAAGACGACGCGTGCGACATTATCGAGATCCATCCATTCCATGCGGTAGAGCGCCCACGAGACGCCAAGAGGCCAACGTGCGCCAGATCCGGTGTCCCGCCATGGCAACGCAACGATCCGCGAGCGCTGACAGGTGCCGTCGTGCGTGCGATGTCTAAGTCGCGCCCGGTGCATTTCGCCGAGATCGTCAGCGCCGTGCGCGACGACTACGGGTCATGCACCGAGAGGACAGTCTACCGCCACATCAGGAAGCTCGTGGCACGTGGTCAGGCCGTCAAGCTCGATCTCGGGCTCTCGTTCGCGGCATATATCAGGCCGAAGAGTCGGCTTCTGCGCGACCTGGAATCACTGCGCGACTACATGCTGGGGATCTGCGAGATTCACGCGACGACAAGCGAACGGTACCAGACGCCATGAGATGGCCCTGCTCGTGCGGCCAGACGTATCACTCGCAAGTCGAGTACGAGATCTGCAAGGCCGATCATCGACGCACGCGGCGCTGGGCACTGTTCGTGGTGTTCGTGATCGCCCTCGTGATCATCGCGGTTGACCTCGGGATCAATCACTGGGTGCACGGCGACTGGCGCTGCGCGCTTCCAGGCGCGCACTGCAGGCTTGTCAGCCCGTCGCAGTAGCGTCGGTGCATGAGGCTCGACGAGCTCAAACGCCTCGCGATCGCGTGGGTTCCACGACAAGCCGCATGGTGGTCGATCATCAATCAGCCAGCCCCAAGTTGGGGCCCTGCGCATGAGCTCGCGCACGCGCTGATCTCGAGACCGCACCAACGATCGCAGAATAGCTATGGCCTTTGTGATGTCGGTGGTTGCTTCTGTCGGGGCTGGTCATGCCTGACCTACGAGACTGCCGCGATGCTCCTGTCGTCGACATGGCATCGCGCAGTCGGCTACGAGAATCTGATCGTCGCCGAGATCGACGCGACGCCGGACTACGCCGTCATCGACGATGCGTTCTGGCGCATTCGCGGGCGCCGTATGCTACGTCGGCGCGGCTTGTGGCCGATCCCGACGACGGTGCCAGAGATCAGAGCTGCTTGTGTTCGCCTGATCGGCGAGTCTCGTGGCTGAGCCCGCACCAGCGCGCGTGTTCTTGCCGCTCTATCGCGGCACGAGCGAATTCGCCGACTGCGAGTCGTGCCCGTTCAGCGCGTACGGGATGCCTAATAAACCTGTGTATTCTGAGTTTCCCGAAGATCCATTATGGCTGATTCTGGGAGAAGGGCCGGGGCATAATGAAATCAGGCACTTACGCCCATTTATTGGCGCATCAGGCCAAGTAGTAAATCAGATTTTAGGCAAGATTGGGCGCCCGCGAGATCAGTTATACGTGGGTAATGTGACACTTTGTATCCCACCGCAGGGCGCACCGGAGGCCGATCGCCAGCGCGCTGCTAGTGCCTGTCGGCCGCGACTCATGGCCGAGCTCGCGACGTTTCCAGGCAAGCCGATCTTGACGCTCGGCGCCGTCGCAGCGCGCACGGTGATCCCGAAAGCAGTCCTCGACGCTATCGATCCGCCAGAGACGCCCAAAGCCCTCAAGAAATCGCAGAAGCTGCGCCAGCAGCCAACGCTGAAGAACCAGATCGCTCGACGAAAAGCCGTCAACAAAGAGGCCGAGCGGCGCCTCAAGAGAATGCTCGCTTGGCGGCGCAAGCAAATAGTCACCGAGATCAAAGTCAAGCATCGAGCTCGTCCCGACGAGGCCTATATCAAGCATGAGATCGCGCGCGGTCAGGCGCAGATGCTTTTGAAAGCTCGCGAAGACGCGATCAAGGCCGTTGATCTGAAAGCTCGCGAGCGTGCGATCAAGAAAGTCATCGACGCCGCGAAGCCGAAGAGGCCCAAGAAACAGAAGCAAGTCAAGATCACCGACATCGTCGGGACGCTGTTCGAGGTCGACGTTGACGGCTCCGGTGTTCGGCCGTTGATCCCAGCGCTGCACCCGGCGGCGCTCTTGCGTGGCGGCGGCGCGTCGATCGGCGGTTCGCACTCGCCCGACATGGCGTTCGTGAATCTGATCTACGACGCCGGCAAAGTCGATGCCCTCGCGCGCGGGAAAGACATCAGGCTCAAGCTCAACGTCGACTACGAAGTCGAGAGCTACGACCGCGCCACGCGCTTGTTCCTCGAGATCTATCACAGCGCTCTTGAGGAAGGCGCCTGCTCGATCGATCTCGAGACCTACGTCGATGATCCTGATCGCCATCATGCACTGATGGCCTACGTGGCGCGGATCAGAGTCATCGGCATCGCTACGCGCGAGCGGACTGTGTCGATCGCATGGGAGCTCCTGCCGTCGTGGTGCCTGTCGCTCTTGCAGGTCTTGCTGTTCAAGCCTGGCGTCGGCTTTCACAACGGCCTCTACGATCGCACGGTCTTGCGCGCGCACGGGTTCATCACGAGCCCTGAGTACGAGGACACGCTGCTCATGCATCACGCGGCGTTCCCGGGCAACAGCCATCGGCTGCAGGTCGTGGCGTCGCAATTCTTCGGGGTCAGGCCTTGGAAGTCGGAGTTTAGAAACGCCGAAGAAACGCCCGAGAAGCTCGCGCTCTACAACGCCGCTGACGTTGGCGGTACGCACGCGTTGCGCGCACCGCTGGCGATTCACGTCCGGCGCACGAAGACAGAACGCGTCTACGATCTCGATCGCAAGATGGCCGACTGCGCATCGCGTATGCACCTGGCCGGCATGCCGGTGTCGCGCGAGATCAACAGCGAGCTCCTGGCTACGTTCTCGCGCAACATCGTCGAGGCGCGGCGTCACGTCGAAGACACGGCGCGCGATCCGCAGCTGCGCGAGCAGATCTGGCATCACCTGGCGCTGCAGCAAGCCGCGAAGCAACGCAAGCTCGATCCCGATGACTTCGAGGAGCGCTATCAGGTGCGGCTCGGCGCCATGAAGCTCGATCCCGACTGGAAGTGGAAGATCGGCGCTGGCAAGCACATCGCGGCGCTCTTGCTCGCGATGGGCGTTGGGCTCTACCAGACCACCGCCGGCGGCGATATCTCGACGAAGAAAGATATTCTAGAAAGTCTCGTCGATGTTCCGGTCGTTCGCGACATCATCGACTATCGCGAAGCCGACAAGCTCTACTCGACGTTCTGCTATCCGATCTTCGATCAGTACGGGCCCGATGGCCAGATCCAGAGCTACGGCTTTGCTGACCCGTACGATCGAATTCATCCGATCTGGAACGTCCACAGGATCTCGGGCCGCTGGGCCTCGCAGTGGCCGGTGGTCTCGAACGTTCCGAAAGACAAGTGGAAGAAACTGACTCTTGAAGCCATCGCGATGCTGCATCGCATGCTCGAGATCGGCCTCAAGTTCGACATCAACGGCCAGCCGCACAGGGTCAACAAAGACGGCTCGGTGTCCAAGATGGTCCGGCCAAATCTTCGTCGGCAAGTCCAGACGCAGCCCGGACGCGTGTTCGTCGGCTTCGACTTCGCTCAGATCGAAGCGCGCGTGATCGCGCTGATCTCTGGCGACCCGTTCTTGTGCGCGATCTTCGCCGAGAACCGTGACCCGCACATCGAGTGCGCGCGGATCATCTGGCCAGGCTTCGATGCTCTGGATCCGGACACGCGCAAAGGCCTGCGTGAGAACGTCAAGAACATCGAGTACGGCTTCATGTACATGGCGCAGCTCGATACGTTGCATCAGACCATGCTTAAAGCTGGCAACCTGATCAAGAAAGCGGACCTCGCGCTCGCGATCAACAAGCTGGCCAAAGCCATGGCCGGCATCGTTGGCTGGCAACGTAGTGCGATCGCGCAGGCACTCACGCCGCCACATGAGATCCGCGATTTCGTGCTCGGCCGCCGGCGTGTGTGGCCGATGGGTCAGGCCGAGGGCCCCGAAGCCGTCAACATCGGCGTGCAGACACGCCGGCGGCCGAGCACGAATACGGGCATGGCGATCATGATGCCCAAGCTCGCCGACTATCAGGAAGCCGACCCGATCGGCCAGTTTCACGACGCTGCGATCTTCGAGTGCTGGGAAGACGACGCCGAGCGGCTCGGTCGTGACGTCAAGGCTTCGTTCGAGCAGTCCTATGAGCGTGACGGTCGGTCGATTCCATTCGGGATCGATCTCAAGATCGGAACGTCGTGGGATCAGGTCTGATCAGAGATAGCCGCCGACGATCGACCAGTTCGACACGCCGTCCGACTGAAAGATCCGCGCGCCGCCCGGCGGAATCACGACGGGGCCGGCGCCACCGTCGATCGTATCATCGGGGGTGTTCGTCGTATCGGGCGTCACGTTGACGTCGTTCGCGCCGACCTCGTTCTTGATGATGACGACGAGACCCATTGCCTCGAGTGAGCCGGGCGTAGATGCGCTGGAGCCAGCCGCAGGCGCGGCGGCACGAATCAGTGGCAACACCTGGCCGATGTCGCCTGCAGTCGTGTTGAACTTCAGCGTTGTGGCCATGCCGAGCCCGGTGCCCGTCGTGAATGCTGCTGTCGACGGCACGGTTGCAAGCTGGTTCACCGATGCCGGCAAGACCCACGTGCGGAACCACGGGACGTTTCCGATCGACGCCGCCGTGCTGGGCTGACCATACGTGATCGTGCCGGCGAAGCCAGCCTGGCGATTCACCTGGCCGCCGGAGCCGACATTGAAGATGCGGATCTGCGCCCCAGGATCAGTGCCGACGATCATGCCCGCGCCAACGCGCGCGCTGTCGTAGAGCGTCACGGCAAAGTTGCCAGGGCTCGCGCCGAGCTGAATTGCCGGAAACGTCCCGCCGATCGCGCCTTGCAGGCGCAGCAAGAACGTCTGGTTGATCAAGAGGCCGGTCAGATCGAAGAACGCCGCGCCCCCGGTGTTGATGATCGACGGGTAGTCACCCGTCGAGCCGGCGCCGAGCTCGAAGATCGCCGCGAAGCCGCCGGCGGCTGGTGCGATCACGACAGGCGCGGCCGTGGTGTTCGCGTTGGTGACGTTGAGATCGCCGCCGATCTTGCGAAGGTTCGTGAACGATGCGCCGTCTGCGATCGTCAGCGCTGGGAACGCCGACGACGGAGCTGCGCCCGGGAAGAATCCCGTCAGCTCGGCCCCCGTCATATCCCAGACGCCCGCTGGGACCGTCGCAGCTGCCAGCGAGGAGTCGATCTGGATCGTCTTGAAGCCCTGCACGAGCTGCGTGGCGGCCACGAGTGGCGGCCATGTCGTGTAGACGTTGCCGCCGTCGACGCCGCCCGGTCGGAACACGAAGTTATCGAACACGCCCTCGCCGCCACCGCCGCTGCCACCACCGGCAAAGAAGAATGGCGTCAGGCCTGCGAGCTGATTCGTCGGCAGCGCCGACTCGTACGAGTGCCAGCGCTCGACGTAGACGCTGACCGCGCCGCTCGAGGCCTCAGCCAAGCGCGTGACCGTGACGTTCGTGGCATCGGCCGTGATCGTGAAGCCGACAGCGCTCGAGCCACCGAGCTGCGGCGCGACGGCTAGCCCATTGATGTTGAGACCGTGTGGCAGGGCCGTGGGAGCGCCAATCACCAGCCCAGTGAAACTGAGGACATTCTTCAGCACGGTCGACATGAGACCCATCAGACATCGAAACGCGAAAGGCCGCAACCAAACGCTGTCAGGGCGTCACGGTAGAACCAGAGCCATGACGCTGAACGCAGAGCAGCCTGCCCCAAAAGCCACCGATCGCCGGCCCGCCTGGGAGCTCGTGATCGAATTCGTTCAGGCCAAGTGGCCTGGCGCCGATACCGAGGACGAGACCATGAAGGCCTTCATCGTCGACATGCGCGAGCGCGATCGCATCGGCCGCGAGCGCTACGGCGTGCCGCTGACCGCCGACAACGGCCGCGATCACCTGGTGGATGCATTTCAGGAATGCCTCGACCTCATGGTGTATTTGCGTGCGTGGCTCGACGAGCGCGGGCGTGACCCGGCGCGTGAGCCGATAGGCGAGATGCCTATCGTCGTCGATCACAAGCGCGATCTGCTCGCCGAGCACGTGATCATGCAGATCTTCGATCACGCTGTCGACGCTGGGCTCGCCCTCAAGGAGCTGCTCAGGTGAGCCCCACATGGGCGTCAGAGAATCCGTCGGCCAGCGTGCCGCAGGCGACGATCATCACCGACGGGCCGATCGTGGTGCCGCTCGCAGAGATGGGATTGATCCACGAAGGCGTCCTCGAGATGGCTCGGTGGGTCGAGCGCTACCGGCCGCAGTGCGTGCCCGAGGGTGGCTTCAACAGCGTGCTGGATCTCCTGCCGCACGACGGATTCGACGCCGTACCCGGCGATTTCGTCGAGGTCGCTATCAGCGGTGGCGATAGCGACGCCCCCGCTAGGCGATTCACGCGTCAGCGCAAGGTCACCGACAACGAGCTGCTCTGCGAGCTCGCCGGCCGAAAGTGCTACGACAGCTTCGCCGACGCTGGCGCCAAGCGGACGAATGGCGAGTATCTGCGCTCCATGTGGGAAGGTCGGATCCCGCATAGATCCACCGGCTACCACGCGAAGATGACGTTTTTCTTCGCGCACATCTCGCGGCGCGTCTCGCACGAGCTGATCCGCAACTACGTCGGGTCTGACCGTGACGAGGAAGGCTCGCCGTCGCAAGAGTCAACGCGATTCACGCACCACCCGGGCACGTACATCGCACATCCGTACGTGCTCGACAAGCCGCACGAGCTCGAGATGTTTCGCACGACAGCGCGAACCAACTACAAGCAGTACGTCGAGACGATCGAGCGCAAGGTAGAGGCCTACCACGCCGGCACTGGCAGATCGCCGACGGGCCTCGACAAGAAACGGATCTACGAGTCCAGTGCCGGCGACTTGCTCATGTCGTGCGGCACGAGCTTCATCTGGACGACGAATTCGATGGCGCTCACGAAGTTCTTTCACGAGCGCGACGACGATGCGGCTGACATGGAGATGTCGCGGTTCGCGCGCGAGGTCAAGCGCGTCGCGTTCGAGCGCTGGCCCAACCTGTTTGTCGGATTTCAGCGATGACGAAGGCATGGGGCGCTGGACGCAAGCGGCGCGCTGAGAAGCTGCGCAAGCTGCGGGCGCATCCGTACTGCCGACCACCGCGGGGCGCTAGCGATGTCCTGCGACTTGGCGACGACAACCAGTGGCGCCCGGACAACGGCATGCCTGGCCGCGCGTTCGTCGGCCTGAACGTCGCGCAGGTGTGCCCGAGATACGGCAACCAAGATCAGAACATCTCATCGCCTGTGGTCTGGGTCGCGTTCTGCAAGTGCAAGATCTACGCGAACTGTCCGGCGTCGAAGGCCGCCGACAAGGCCTGCGATCACTTCGGCAGTTGCGTGATTCATCGTCGGCGTGGCGTGTCACGCGCGCGGACCCAAAAGGGCCGTGCCTTCGCCGCTCGGCGAGAGCTCGCCCGTCGACGATCGTGACTGTCAGCCCCTCGCGCTA
>Ga0193753_10002884_pt1 | contig 13151 bp, 11 predicted proteins | sample H1c2metaG_FD_144925 | JGI IMG/M metagenome (GOLD analysis project Ga0193753, IMG submission 144925) | Soil microbial communities from a riparian zone of the East river system, Colorado, United States - H1c2 | ecosystem: Environmental > Terrestrial > Soil > Riparian zone | place: USA: East... | reverse complement strand
GGCGATGAAGGTTCGGACAACGGGCAGGAGGCGGGCGATAAGGACGGTAATGCCGCCGTAGCGCTGGAAGTAGTGCTCGGTGCGGTCGAGGTCGTGGCGGCTGAGGAGGACGTATTTGCCGAAGCGCTCGACGGCGGGACGGCCGCCCCAGGCACCGAGCCAGTAGGCGGGGATGGAGCCGAGGTTGCAACCGATGGCTCCCGCGGTCGCTACCCAGAAGAGATTGAGCTGGCCGGTATGAACGAGATACCCGGCGAAGGGCATGATGATTTCGGAAGGCAGCGGAATGCATGCCGATTCAATGGCCATGAGGAGCGCGATGCCGGCGTACCCACCCGTGGAGATGACGGCGATAATGAAGTTGGCGATGTTAGTCAGAATTTGCTCGGACATGTTGGTGCAGTATATCGGGACGCGAATGCGCTAGCATTGAATATTCAGGAGATTTACAGATGGCAGATACAGTTTCGGCTTCCGCTTCCGCTTCGGCTACCGCAGTAGCAACCACTCCAGCATCCACCGGAAGGCCGCAGAGTGCGGGTTATGGTGCGCATGATCCTTCGAAGCCGCCAGTGAAGCGACAGATTGTTTGCTTCAGCTTTTACAAGGTGATGCCAGAGTGGCGCAGGCTTCCGGCGGAGGAGAAGGCGGCGCATAAGGCGGCGTTTGCTGAAGTGCTCGCAAAGTGGAATAAGCCGGGGGAGTTCTTGTCGTTGACGTACTCGACGATTGGAACGCGCGGCGATGTGGATATGTGCGTGTGGTCGATTGGCTATGCTGTCGATGAGCTGAACCAGATGCGGAGCGAGTTGATGCGGACTCCGCTGGGGGGATATCTGAACTCGCCGCATAATTTTCTGGCGATGACGAAGCGGTCGCAGTATCAGATCGACCGGCCAGATGAGAGCGAGGGCGAGGGTCGTGGCGCGATTCGTCCAGGTGGACAGAAGTACATCTTTATCTATCCTTTCTGGAAGACGCGGCCCTGGTATCTGCTGTCGCTGGAAGAGCGCAAGCGGTTGATGGATGAGCATATTCGCATTGGGCTGCAGTATCCGCGGGTAAAGCTGAATACGACGTACTCGTTCGGTATTGACGATCAGGAGTTTGTGGTCGCCTTTGAGACGAACTTTCCGGAGGACTTTCTGGACCTGGTGCAGCAGCTTCGCGAGACGGAGATCAGCATGTATACGCTGCAGGACACGCCGATCTTCAGCTGCGTGAGGGTTCCGGCGGCGGAGATGCTGGATCGTCTGGGCTAATGGGGCGACAATTCCGCCTGTACCTGCTTCCAGTTGATGCTGATGACCTTCTGACAGCGATGAAGAGAGCACATGGTCTTCGGATTATGGCTCCGACATCAAGAAACGCCGAGCCTGTTGAAGTTGCATCCGCGACGAGCAACTATACCCGCCTGACTGCATTGGATATGCAATTCCGATGGAGTATATCGAACGCCAGGAAAAATGGTATGTCGACTTTGAAAGATCGGAGACCATTGAATTCTCTACTTGCGACTATGGTGCTGGAATGCTGAGCGAGGGGCGTTTCTATTATCGGAAGGACATGCTTTCGTCTTCTAACGATGCGATTTTGGCGAAGCATGCCGACTTTATTGCATGGTCTGAGCGAATGTTCCGAACAGCAAAGAAACTTCTTCGATACTCACAGGAGCTAGATGCATATCTAGGTCGTGAAGCTGATCTTTGGAGACAGCAAGGCGGAAGGCTGATCACCGGTTTTTCGCCAACCCACAAATCCATCTTCTCTGATACCCATTAGCAATCGCATTTCTCGGTCAACTCTGTTGTATGCGGCGATATAAAAAGGAACCCAAGTAATGGCGACAACGAAGGTTGTTCCGACCACGGCAAAAGCAAAGGCAGTGACAGGAGCGAAGGCTCGGGCGATTGCGGCTTCGGAGCCGGTTGCGGCGAAGAAGAAAGCCGGGAAGACGCGCAATCCGCTGGCGCCGGAGCGGATTGCAGCGATTCTCGATGTGCTGCGGAAGACATATCCGGGCGTAGTCTGCGCGCTGCATCACCGGAGTGCGTGGGAGCTTACGGTGGCGACGATTCTGTCGGCTCAGTGCACGGATGTTCGAGTGAACCTTGTGACTCCGGCGCTGTTCAAAGCCTTCCCTACTCCAAAGGCTATGGCTGCGGCTTCGTTGCCAGAGTTGGAGGAGTTGATTCGGACTACGGGATTTTTTCGGAATAAGGCGAAGTCGATTCAGGGTGCGGCGCGGATAGTGATGGAAGAGATTCTTCGGCTGCCAGGAGTGGCGCGGAAGACGGGCAATGTAGTGCTCGGGTCATGGTTTAATATTCCCTCCGGAGTTGTTGTAGATACGCATGTTCTACGAATTTCAAGACGACTGGAATTGACACACGCAACGACTCCGGAGAAGGTGGAACAGGATCTGATGAAGATCATTCCGCAGGATCGCTGGATCGATTTCTCGCACGAGATTATTCATCATGGGCGGCAGATTTGTGTGGCGAGGAAGCCTCGGTGCGTGGACTGCACGCTAGAGAAGCTTTGTAATTCTCCGGATAAGACTTGGACATCGCAAGAGGCAGGCTAAAGAGTCAACCACAAGTCCTTCGACGCCGTAACTCGCAAATATGCGAGTTACCCCGCTCAGTATGACACACATCCATTTGTATTCGTCCGTCTTGAATCTCTACATCTGATTAGCCAAAGAGGGCTTGGCGCATTGTTTTTTCTGTGGCCTTCCAGCATTTGACTGTCTCGTAGACGATTACGGTGGCGTAGGTGACGGCCATCCACAGACAGACTTCTTCGATGGGGAGATAGCCCCAAGCGGTGATGCGGATGCCTAGCATCTGTTCGTCGTGAAAGTTCCACCAGCCGTATGGGATGGCAAGGGTGGCCTCCCAGATGAGGCTGACGAGGAGAACGAAGAAGGCGGCGAGGCTGAAGGCTCGCCAGTTGATGACAGGGCGTGCGGATGGGAGTAAGGCTGACGATGGGACGAGGGCTGTGAGGGCCAGAAAGATGAAGTATCCGGGGAAGCCTGCCGAGCCTGAGAAGTGTCTCTTATAGATGATGGCTCCTGCGACTAAGACAAAGGCCAGGATGATTGATTCGGGGTGGAGCTTGAATAGGCGGTGGAATTCTTTGCGTTCTGCGGATTCTGTATGGATGGTGTAGGCCGAGAGCCAGTATTCGTCGAGCCAGATGTAGAGCAGGAGTACGCAGAGAAAACCGGTGAGATAAAAGAGGTATTCCTCGATGGGGACCGGAGCGCCGAGAGCCGGGGCTTTGATTCCGAGGGTCGCGGCTTCGTTTGGAAAGACGAAGAAGTATTGTGCGAAAAAGAAGTCCAGTCCTGCGCCTATGGGGAATAGCAGACCGATGGTCCACCAGAAGCTTTTCTTGGAGATCTTTACGTCTTCCTGTGGAAGAAACCAGAATGCGATGACGAGGATGGGAACGATAAACAGCAGCAGGCTAATAGTGTAACCGTAAGGTGACGAGCCTGGATTTGTAGCTACTGCCGGGTTGAGCGCGGAGAGGCGCACCGCGCGAAGGGTGAGCGCAGCGGGCACTACGATCATCGCCACCATGATGGCTACGAGCACGGAGCTGAGACGCGAGGATCGAGAGGGGCTAGGCATTGTGGTTCGCTTTCTGCACTGCCCGTATCGTCTGTCGGAGTGCGGAGCGAGAATGGGCCCGTTCCAGATGAGAAGAATACGGATCTTTCTTTTGGGAAGACAAGTTATTTGGCGAATATTTTCGCGCTACTGCTTTTGGGTTAGGTAGTCCACGAGGGACTGGACGAGCGCGGGAATGGTTGGTTCGGAGGCTTCGATGGTTGGAGAGTGCCCTAAATCGCCCAGGGTTTGGGAGGTAATGGGTCCTATTGAGGCCAAAGCGATAGTTGCCGGGAGGGTGAGGTTTGCGGCTTCAAGGAGGGCGATGAGGTTGCGAGCGGTGGAGGCGCTGGAGAAGGTGATGGCGTCGGGGAAAGTGGCTGGATTGCTGAAGAGTTTCTGTAGTGCGGGGATGGAATCTGCCGGAATTTGATTGCGGTAAGCGTTGGCTATGGTGACGGTGGCTCCGGCGGCGGTGAGGGCTTCGGGGAGGATGTCGCGGGCTTGTTCGGCTCGGATGAGGAGCATGTTGGCATTGGCGGCGTATGGTGTGAGTGCGTCGGCGAGGGATTCAGCTATGTATTTTACGGGGACAAGGTCAACAGGGAGTCCAGCTCCCTGCACTGCTTTCGCCGTGGCTGGCCCGATGACGGCTATGCGAGGAAGCCTCGAATGGGTTGGAGAGAGCGATTCGATCTTGGCGGGAATGCCCCATCCTTCACGATGGAACTGTGAGGGATGGGGGACACGATTGATCCTTTGAGTAGAGATCTCGACAGCGTTTGCGCTGGTGAAGATGAGCCAGTCGTATCGGTCAAGTTGCGCTAATGCATTATCGAGAGGAGCGTAGGATTCAGGGGAGATTATCTCTATGGTGGGAATGAGAATGGGAATCGCTCCGAGAGCTTTGAGCTCGAAGGCGAGTTCGGAAGCTTGGTGGCGCGATCGGGTGATGAGGATACGTTTGTTATGGAGAGAAAGCATCTGCCTGTCATTTTAGGTCAAGCGCCCTTAATGAATGACAGATGCCCCTCGAAGTCATCGTGTTTCGGTAACGATGTTGTGAGGCGTCGTCGGCGATGGGGGATCGTCGCCTGGCTTACGAGATTGTGTGGACTTGCGAGACTTCTTTTTGATGGGAGGTGCGGCATTGGGTGGATGCTGTTTGCCGTTTCCATTGCCGTTACGCTTGACGCCGGGAGTTTCGATGACGGCGCGCATCCAGTAATTCCCCTCCGAGTCGACCTCGATACCGTGGACTTCGCGCTCAAAGCCGGGAAATCGCTTACCGAACTCTTCGGTGGCTAGGATGAGGCGGATGACAGGACTGTCGGCACTGCCGAGGCGTTCGCCGGGCATGCACATGGGGATGCCGGGAGGATACGGCACTAGCATGACGGCACCGATGCGGCCGGCCATCTGGGTGAAGCGAAGTTTTTCGGTCTCGTTGCGGAGGAGCTTCTGGTAGGTCTGGGATGGGGTGAGGACAGGGTCGAAGTCTTCGTCACAAGCGTCGCCAACGAGCGTGGGCAGGTTGAGCTCGACCATGGCGGCGTGCATCTCGTCGGAGAGCTCTTTGAGGGTGACGTTGCGATAGCGATTAGGATACTTCGCGACGAGTTCGGGTAAGGCTTCTTCGAGAGGGGCCTCGTTGTCATAGAGACGCTTGAACTCGAAGAGGTTTTCGAGGAGGCTGCCCCACTTGCCCTTGGAAGTGCCGACGGAGAAGAGTACGAGGACCGTGTAGTCGCCGGTGCGTGCGATTTCTACGCGGCGGGAGTCGAGGAACTCGGTAAGGATGGCGGCGGGGATTCCCCAGTCGTTGACCTGTCCCTGGGCGTTGACGCCGGGCATGAGGATGGTCACCTTGGTGGGGTCTAGCATGCAGTAGCCGTCTGCGATGTCCTCGTCCTGGAAGCCGTGCCAGTCTTCGCCGGGCTTGAGGGTCCAGCACGTTGGATTGGCGTAGAGGAGGTTGTCTGCGGTTTCCTCGAAGACCTGAGTCTCGCCTGTGGTGGGGTCGGTGACCTGATCGGGCTGGAAGAGACGGAAGAACCAGCCTTCGCCGTTTTCGGCGGCGCGGAGACGATGAGCGACCGAGGACATAGCCTTGCGGAAGCTGATGGCGTCCTGAATCGTCTCGTACATGAGGGTGGGGCCGGCAGGCTCGTCCATCATGGCCGCGGCTACGTCGAGCGAAGCGATCAAGGGATAGAACGGCGATGTGGTGCCGTGCATCATGAAGGACTCGTTGAACTGGTCGTAGTCGAGCGGAGCGCGAGGGCTGAGCTTGATGTGGATCATTGACGCCATGGAGAAGGCCGCGAGCATCTTGTGCGTGGACTGCACAGAGAAGATGGTGGGACGGTCGGGCATGTCCTCGGGGACGTCCATGGCGAAGCGACCGCGGTAGATCTTGTGAAACTTGGCGTATGCGTACCATGCTTCGTCGAAGTGGACGCGCGGGACGGATTTGGAGAGCTCTTCTACGACGCGGTTTACGTCGTAGCAGAGCCCGTCATAAGTGGAGTTAGTGACGACGGCGTAGGTGGGGTTCTGCGAGGGCGCTCCCTTGGTGATGGGGCTGCGCTCGATGAGGCCCTTGATGAAGTCGGGGTGGAAGCGCTTGAGGGGGACGAGGCCGATCATGCCGTAGCCGTTGCGCGTGGGCTTCATGTAGACGGGACGCGCGCCGGTGACGGTGAGGGAATGGCAAATGGATTTGTGGCAGTTGGCGTCGGCGAGGACGATGTCGTCCTGCGCGATGACGCCGTGGCCGATAATCTGGTTCGAATTGGAGGAGCCGCCAAGGACATAGAAGGTCCAGTCAGCACCGAAGATGCGGGCGGCGTTGCGCTCGGATTCGCCGGGAGGTCCGATGTGATCGAGCCATGAGCCTAGAGGCGCAGTGGAGATACCGAGGTCGGAGCGGAGAAGATTTTCGCCGAAGAACTTGTGGAACTCCATGCCGACGGGGTGTTTGAGGTAGGCGACGCCGCCCATGTGGCCGGGGGCGTCCCAGGAGTACGCGCCCTGATCGGTGTACTTCTTGAGTTCGCGGAAGTACGGCGGCAGAAGCTGCTCGTGGTAGCGTTCAACGGCGAAGTCGACACGGTTGGCGATGAAGGCAGGCGTGTCGCCGAAGAGGTGGATGTACTCGTGCACCTGCTTGACGACTTCGAGGGGAAGCTCGCTGACGAGGGTGCGGTCGGCGATGAGGAAGATCGGGATCTTCTTGTTGCGATGACGCACGGCGCGGAGGATTTTTAGTGCGGCGCGCTCGTCGAACTGATTGGCGCCTTCGAGGTCCCAATCGAGGAGGATCGCCGAGTGCGATGGGTCCGATGTTACGAGGGACAAGCCGTCTTCGGGCGTAGAGGTACGGACAACCTCATAGCCTTCTTCACCAATGGCATCAACCAGGCGCTCCATGGCGCGATCGGATACTGAGTCTGTTCCACCCACTTCACTTGCAATCAATAAAACCCAACGGCCTTCGCTCATTCCACCTCACACTTCCATCTACCAGTTTATAGCGATTTCGGCGCTGGGAATGTGAATGCTGTGAGTATTGAGATGGAATGGCCGTGGCTAAAGGGTTGCGGTAGCGAGGAGGTCGAGAGCGCCCTTGGATTTGAGGTCTTCGGCGACCCAGCGGCCGAGGGTTTCGGGATCGGTTTCGAGGATAGCTTCGGTGTCGATCTGGATCATGGAGTCGCCGTCGGGCGCGATCACCTGCGCGTACATGCGCCATTTGTCGTGCTCGGGGACGCAGTGGGCGCCGATGGGGAGCGAGCAACCTCCGCCAAGGGCATCGAGGGTGATGCGCTCCGCTTCGACGCAGAAGCGGGTATGAGGGTGGTTGAGAAAGGCTACAGCCTGACGAATATAAGCATCGCGAGTTTCGTCGATAGCGTGGCTACAGCTGCGAGTCTCGATCGCGAGAGCTCCCTGGCCGGGAGCCGGACAAAGCTCGTCCGGGGAAAAACGCTGGTGGACCCACTCGGCGCGCTTGAGACGGTCGAGGCCAGCTGCGGCGAGGACGAGGGCGTCGCATTGTCCGGCGGCGAGTTTCTTGAGCCGAGTGTCGATGTTGCCTCGGACTTCAACGAACTGGACGTCGGGACGTAGGGCAAGGAGCTGGGCGCGACGGCGGGGGCTAGTGGTGCCAATGGTTCCACCGAAGGGCAAGGTGTGGAGGGCCCAGTAGGGCTCACAGACCCAGACGTCACGGGCGTCGGCGCGTTTGGGGATGGCAGCGAGAGTGAACTGGGGGGCTAGTTTCGTGGGCAGGTCTTTGAGCGAGTGGACGGCGAGATCGATGCGGCCTTCTTCGAGGGCTTCTTCGATTTCTTTGATGAAGATGCCTTTGCCATCAAGGTTGGGTGGGGGGACGAAGCCGGGTTGCTGCATGCGGTCGCCGGTGGTGCGGATGACTTCGAGCTCGACGTGGTAGCCGGCGTCGCGGAGGGCGTAGAGGATGTGGTTGGCTTGCCAGAGGGCAAGCTGGGAGCCTCGGGCGCCGATGCGGATAGGGTTCTTCGGGTTGTTGTGCTCGCTGCTCATGACTTTCTTTAGGATACGGGATTGTAGGAGTGGAGGTTCCTGTCAACCGTAAACAATCTTCGATACGAGGCGAAGGAGTTCCTCGCGTTCGTCGGGGGCGAGTTGTAGCAGCATGAGGCGGCAGTTCTCAGTCTGAACCTCTCGCAGCTTGGTTGCGAGGCGAAGCCCGATGGCGGTCAGTTCGATGTATACGGTGCGGCGGTCTGTTGGCCGTCGCTGACGGACGATGACGCGGCGCGTTTCGAGCCGATCGAGCGCCGAAGAGATGGTGGAGATAGGCGATTGAAGTGCGTCGGCTATCTTGCGGACACTCCAGTCACCCGGCTCCGCTAGGACCTGGAGCAGACCGATGTCGTTTACGTGGAGGTCGGCGTAGGCGCTTCCGGCAAGGACACCGGGCTCGAGCTTGAAATGGCGAAGCAGAGCGGCGATGCACTCGTGAAGTGTGATGGCCTGATGATCGTCGACCTTGCGAGGGTGGGCGGGGCTTCGTTTCATTGTGGCCATCATAGTTTATCGATGGAAGGATGTGCCCTAGACGAGTACAACTTAAATATTAATTACGATATTCGTATATTACGGTTATCGTAATATACGAGGTGAGTAATATGAATGCCTTGCAGATTTCGGGATTGTTGTTATTGCTAATTTCGACAAGCGCTGCGGTCGACGGAATTGCGCAAACATGCGTTCCACCCTCGGGATTTGTTGACGTTCCCCATCCGGCTATCGCCAGTGCGGAAGAACTGGTCTCGCATACTGAGCAGATCACTATTGAGCGGCCGCTGAACGAAACGCTTGATGGCTTCAACAGACCACTCAAGGATTCCATTCATACGACGAGTTCACTGCCCGGTGTGTCCGGGGATCATATGTTGACCCAAGGCACATTTGGAACTCCTGGATCCAGGAGGCTGACTTGTCTTACGGATGGTTCTACGCTTGAGGAAGAGGTGCTTCAGAGTGAGCGAACCGCGAACTCGTTTCACTTCCGATATGTTGTGTGGAATTACACCAGCGAGTCGGCACGGCCGATCCTATATGGAGTTGGTGATTTTCGTGATTCCGACATTGATGGTCGGACGCATGTAGTGTGGACGTACTCATTCATGCTGAAGCGAGAGCGGTTTCCGGGTGACTTGGGAAACGTCGGACGATTTCTTTTTTGTGTGGGGTTTCTGGATCGCCAGTATGCGGACATGATGCGGGCGACGCTGCATGGGATTAAGGCTAGCGTTGAGCGGTAATCCCCTAACCTTCATGTCTTGACAGATCGCTCACCACGGGTGCGTGTGGTGCTGAAGCTCGCACTGGTTGTGCTTCTTTGACTGCTGGGATGGCGTATCTATACGGAGGTGCTTCCCTTTCTTTGGGAGACATCTCGTGTTTTGAGACGGCTGACGACGACGGCAAGCGGTAAACACGAATTAGTTATAAAAAGTCTGAAACATACCTGATTGCAAAGAATGGCAGGCGTTGGTTCACGATGTGAGCAACGCCTGCCCGCTGCGATTCATTCTTGCCCCTATAAGGTGTGCCAAGAAGATGCATCTTACAGAGCTAAGAGTGGTCTTAGCGGTGCCCGCCACCGTGCGAGCCGCCACCCATACTACCTCCGTGAAAGCCACCACCACCGCTGAAGGCCGCCGACGAATGGCCGGAGGCGACGCCGCGGACATTTCCAGAACCTACAAGGCGACCGCCGCGATAGGCGAATCCGACGCGATATGGGTAAACGCCACGACCATATCGACCGTAGATGAAGCCGCCGCCGTAGATGTAGTAAGGCGAATAAAAACCATACCCGAAGGGGCTCCAGAATGGTCCATCACCGGGTAACCATGTGTAACCGAAGGGCCCACCTGCCCAGTACCAGCCAGGATAGAAGCCGGGGGCGCCAGCGTAATCTGAAGCTAGATTTACGTTAGCTTCGCCGAGATATTCAGAGCGCAGACTGCTCCAATTGTAGAGGTCGTCCCGGGACTTGTTCTTGTCGAAGCGTTGCGGATTAGAAGGTTCTCCCATGAGCGCGAGTTGACGATCGCCCTTGACCTCAATTGGCTTTACGTTGTCGCGGAGACTTAGCCTTGAGGAGACATCGGCCTTGCCATCGAAGACACGAACGATTGAATCATCGGCATCGAAGGCGTAAAGACCGTTTTTGAGCAGTTTTGTCTGACCGTTATTGAGATCGACGAGGATAGTGTTCTGTTTGTAGAGTTGATCGACCTCGACATCGGCACGGCCTCTCTCGAGCTTCACCTCAGTCGAGGTCAGGTTAGGGGAGATCATTTCAACGGTGCTGTCACTTCCGAGACGGAGGAAAACACCGGGGGTGAGAAGGATTTCGGCTTTACCATTCGCAGTGGATAGGGCCTGTCCCGCCTGGAGTTCGGTGTTGCCCACAGAGTTAGGAGAGAGCTGACGGCCTTCGATGGAGGCCTGACCTTCGATGTAATTGAGAGTCCCCGGGCGGGCTGGGTTCGCGTTTTGCCCAAAGGCTGTCGCGGACAGAGTCGCCAGGGAAAGTAGGAGTACTTTCAACCTTGGCATTCTAGAAAACCTCTTTACTTTGGATGCGGTTGAGACCGAAAAGTCGCAAGCGAAGATATTGCAGGGCAAAGAGATAGCTATTGTTTGAATGCGCAACTATTCTTGTTTTTTGGTGTTGCTTTCGCTGCCTTCGGTGGAACGGCGCAAGGCGACGAGCTGGGGGTGAAGGAGTTTGGCGGTGAGAGAACGTGTCAGTGCATCGACGGCTTCGCGTTGTTCCGGGGTGAGTGCGGCGAGCCGTTTAGCGGCGCGTGTTAGCTCCGCTTCGCGAATGGCTTCGGCGTTTTGCTGGAGTGCGAGGATTGCGGGAACGGCGTCGCGGGATTGGAGGCGCTGTTGATACCTTTCAACTTCGTTGCTGACGATGGTCTCGGCTGCGGCGGCTTCGCGGCTGCGGTCGGCGAGGTTGGCCGCGGCTACCTGCTGGAGGTCGTCAATGTCGTAGACGAAGCAGCCTTCGACTTCGTTCATGCCGGGATCGACGTCCCGAGGGACGGCGATGTCGATGAAGAACATGGGGCGGTTACGGCGACGCTGAAGAAAGTGCTGGCCGTGGGAGCGACCGAAGATCTTCTGCGGGGCACCGGTAGATGTGATGATGATGTCGGCGCGAGGGGCCTGCGCATAGAGGTCGTCGAAGGGAATTGCTTCGGTGTTGACAGTGGGGCCGCTGAATTGGGCTGCGATCTTTTCGGCGCGGGACTGGGTACGATTGGCTACGAGAATGTTGGCTGCGCCCTGCTGGATGAGATGACGGGCGGCTAGCTCGGACATCTTGCCTGCGCCTACGAGGAGGACGGTTTTGCCTTGCAGCGAACCGAAGATGTTGCGGGCGAGATCGACAGCTACGGAGGCGATGGAGACAGAGCTGGAACCGATCTGGGTTTCGCTGCGGACTTTTTTTGCGACGGTGAAGGCCCGTTGGAGGAGAGTGTCGAGCTGGCTGGAGACGGCTCCTACTTCGCGGGCTATGGTGTAGGACTCTTTAACCTGACCAAGGATCTGGGGCTCGCCTACGACCATGGAATCGAGCGAACTGGCTACGCGGAAGAGATGGCGGACGGCTTCGCGCTCACGGAACTCGTAGAGGTGGGGCTGGAGAGTGTGCGGAGGGACTGCGAAGTACTCGTGGAAGAAGCGGAGCAGGTCGGCTTTATTGTTTTCGGTGGCAGAAGGTTCATCTTGAAGGGTGACGATTTCTACGCGGTTGCAGGTGGAGAGGATAAGTCCTTCGCGGATGCCGGGTTGGTGGAGGAGGGTACGCGTCGCGTCGGCAAGACGAGCGGCAGGAATGGCGAGACGCTCGCGCACTTCGATTGGCGCGGTGTTGTGGTTGATGCCGAGGAGGACGAGGTTCATGGCGTGGTGAACCTGTGGACGACGGAAAACTGGTTGGCGGCCCAGACGGCAAGGACCACGAGGAAGACGAAGCTGGAGAGATAGACGGCGCGGCGTCCGCGAAGGCCGGAGTGACGGCGAATGTAGATCATGCCGATGTAGGCGAGCCACATGGCGAACGATAGGAGGACCTTGGGGTCGAGGAAGTAGGAGGGCCCAATAGTCTGTTGGGCAATTAGTGAGCCGATGAGGAGACCGGCGGTCATGCAGGGGAGGCCAAAGAGAAGGGTTTTCAGAGCGATCTGGTCGGTGGTTTCGAGAGGCGGGAGCCAGGTAAGGGTAGGAGCTTTCTGCTTGAGTCGGCGTTCCTGAATCAGATACAAGAGCGAGGCTACGAGCGAGAGGAACAGCGCCGCGTAGGCGGCGAGCAGAAGGGCTATGTGGAGAAAGATCCAGCCGGTGTGGAACTGCGGGAAAGGGGTGGTCTCCTGGCCTGGGCGGAAGGCAGGGACGAGGCCGAGGAGGAAACAGATGGGCAGGATGAAGACGCCGAGCGAGACGGTTTTATAGCGCCAATAGACAAGGAGGAAGGCAGCGGCGAGGATGAGGCCGAGCAGGGCCTGGGTCTCGTGGGTATCGACCAGAAGAGAATGATGGGCAGCATTGAGCATCTCGGCGAGCGAGACGAAGTGAAAGAGGAGTGCCGCGGTGGTAGCTGGGATGGCAATGTGGCGCCAACGTGGGCGGTCGTAAAGCGCTGCCGGGAGGACGGCCAGAGCGGCTATGCCGTAGAGGAAGACCGCGACTCTGAGCCAGAGGAGAGACATTCGATAGTGTTTATCACCTAGTTGCGGCGAATCTTCAGTATATCGGTTTATCCGCGAGTGAGACAGGCGCTTGGGTTGGGTCGCGTGCGCTATAGTCAGTTCGCGGATTCCAAGAGGGTTCGATGGATAAAACGGCCATTTATATATTCGTGGCGGGATATCGCTACGGAGTCGTGTCGAGCATAGCGGCGAACGGTTTTCCTCAGTCAGCGCTGGTGGGAATCGCGGCCACACCAGAGCTTGA
>Ga0193753_10002883_pt1 | contig 13152 bp, 8 predicted proteins | sample H1c2metaG_FD_144925 | JGI IMG/M metagenome (GOLD analysis project Ga0193753, IMG submission 144925) | Soil microbial communities from a riparian zone of the East river system, Colorado, United States - H1c2 | ecosystem: Environmental > Terrestrial > Soil > Riparian zone | place: USA: East River... | reverse complement strand
TCGAACGCCCGGCCGAAATTCTGCCCTAGATCGTGGCTCGTGCCGGCTTGCAGCGCTAGACCGTTCTGCATCATGGCTTCGATCGAGTAGCTGCGCACCGCTCCGGCGAACTTCTCTCCCATGGTCTTCATACCTTTGATCACGGGCATCGCCATCACGTTTTCGGCGACGTCGGCATACACGTCGAGAATGCGCAGCACTTCTTCGAGCGCTTCTTCGTGCGAGGCGTGCGCCGTGTGGCCTTCCTGCCAGAGAAATTCGCTGGTTCTCAGAAACAAGCGCGTCCGCAGTTCCCAGCGCATCACGTTCGCCCATTGGTTGAGAAGGAGCGGCAAATCCCGCCAACTCTGAATCCAGCGCGCGAAGAAGTGGCCGACAATCGTCTCCGACGTCGGGCGAATCACGTACGGCTCCTCGAGTACCTTACCTCCGGCGATCGTCACCACCGCCAACTCCGGTGCGAATCCCTCCACATGCTCTGCTTCTTTCTTCAAAAAGCTCTCGGGAATGAGCAGCGGAAAATAAACATTCTGGTGCCCGCTCGCTTTGAAACGCTGGTCCAATTCCCGCTGCAGCGCCTCCCAAACCGCATAGCCATTCGGTTTGATGACCATGCAGCCTTTGACGATTTCGGCGGCTCGGCCATATCGCCTTGCATCACCACGTCCTGATACCACGTGGCGAAATCCTGATTTCTGGCAGTGATTCGAGACTCAGCCATTTATTTCGAGGTCACCTTCGATAATAGTAGGAGCTTCTAGATGCATCTTGCCTGTCCTGATCTCGTCCGCTCGCTCGAGAGAGGCGATACCGTTGTCGTTCCGTCCACGCTCGCGGCCTCCATAGCCGCAGAACAATTCTCGCAGCATCAGCTTTCGCACGGCTGCGAAACCTGGCAGCGGCCGTCGATCTACAGTATCGGCGCATGGCTCGCCGTTTGCTGGCGCGATGCGCGTTTTCGCGAAGGGCAAGTCCCCACGCTGCTGTCGCCATCGCAGGAGCACGCCCTGTGGCTCCGCATCGTGGAGCGGGAACATCCTGAGTTGTTCGACGCTTCCAGAATGGCGCTGCTCGCGAGCCGTGCCGCGCGCCTGCTCGCCGAGTGGCACATTCCGAGTGAAGGCGAATCCTGGAACGAACACGCGGACGCCCGCCAGTTTCAACAATGGCATCGGCTATTTCGCCGCGAATGCCGTGCTCGCGATTGGATCACCCGCGCCCATCTTTGGAAGCTGGTTCCGGAATGGGTTCTTGCGACTGGCGTTACACGATTCACCGCGTTTCAAACGCGAACTCCGGCACTCCTGCGTATTCTCGACGCGTTAGGCGATCGGGCGGCTGTCGAGCCCGCCAATTCCGCCTTGCCGGCCGATGCGGCGACCGCAAGACCCAGCAAAGATTTTTCCGCCGAACTGGAATTTGCCGCGCGTCGCGCGCGTCGAGCGCTGGAGCAGGATCCGCAACGTTCCATTGGCATCTTCGTTTCCGGGTTAGCCGGCCACGCTGCCGCGATCGAGCGATTGTTCGAGCAGGTGCTTCGCCCGGCATCTCTGTTTCATGTGTACGCGGGGCCGCCGCTCGGCGATCAGCCGCTGATTGCGGGCGCCCGGCTTCTGCTCGAATTGGCCCATCCGGTGATTCATTATGCCGATGCCAGTTCCATCCTGCGATCTCCATTTCTGCCGGGTGCAGGCGCCGAGCGCAGTGCGCGCGCACTCGCCGATATTGGTCTGCGAAAACGTCGCGAGTTGGATTTTTCGCTCGCGGATATCGAACAGGCGGCCTTACACTGTACTGCGCTACTCGCCGCCTGCCGGCGTCTCCGCCGTTTGCTTCCGTCCAAGATCGAGATGAAGGAATTGCCCGCCTGGAGCCGCTTCATCAGCGATTGGCTGGAAGCCGCTGGCTGGCCAGGAGACACAGGCCTCACCGAGCGTGAAGAAAAAATCGTCGAGCTGTGGAACGAAGCTCTCTCCGAACTGGCCGCATTGGGACTCGTCTCTCCGGCTGTCACCTTCGACTCCGCACTTACACATCTGCGGCGGCTCCTTTCAAAGAGCGTCGAGCCTGGCAATTGGTCTTCGCCCGTTCAGGTGCTCGACGCGTCCGACGCCGCTGGCTTGGAATTTACATCCGGGATTGTCGTTGGACTTTCTGAAGAGAGTTGGCCGCCTCGGCAGGCCCTATCTCCACTAGTCCCATTCGCGTTGCAGCGCGCGCACAAGGTGCCCGGAAGCACGCCGCAGAGCGCGCAGGAAGAGCGCGAACGCCTGACCGCCTCGCTATTCCGCGCCGCCCCGGATATCGTAGCGACGTACTCCGGCCGTCTCGCGCCGCTTGCCGAACGCTTCGTGCGGCGCGAATTTGCAGAGACCGAAATCTGGACGGGACAACTACCCCGCCAGTCGTATTTGAAGGCTTCACTCGAGCGATTGGAAGACAGCCAGGCGCCAGCCCTGCAGGCGGCCGAAACGATGAAGGGTGGCGCGAGCCTCATCAAAGCGCAGTCTCTCTGCCCATTTAAGGCCTTCGCCGAGTACCGCCTTGCCGCCCAGGCGCCCGAAGAAGCCTGCTTTGGATTCGATGCCCGGGAGCGCGGTGGCTTTCTGCACAAGGCCGTCGAAAATGTATGGGCTCGGCTCGAGTCGCAGAGTATTTTGCGCGCGACTCCGCCGGAGGATCTGCGGCTGCTCATTCAATCCGCCGTGGCGGATGCCGTGAACCACGGCGAGACAGGATTGTTGCACCGGCTTGTCTCGCGCGCCGAGCAGGAGCGCCTCGAAAGAATCGTTTGGGACTGGCTTGCGGTCGAGCGCGCGCGCAAGCAACCGTTCGTCGTCGAGACGGTCGAGCAGGAGACCCACTTCGAAGCGTTCGGGCTGCGCCTCCGTCTGCGCGTCGACCGCATCGATCGGCTCGAGAACGGCCACGTACTGCTCATCGACTACAAAAGCGGGCCGCAGTCCCGCAATAAGCTCAAGGGTGCGCGTCCCAAGGAGCCGCAGCTCCTGGTTTATGCCGCCAGCAGCGCCGACCAGGTGGATGGAATTTTCTTTGCGGAGATGAAAGCGAACGAAGTGCGCGCGGTCGGACTTTCGCGCGAGAAGCAATTTGAGAGCCGGAGCATCGACGTCAAGAAGCACGAGTGGGGTTCATTCCTCGACGAATCGCGAGCCGAAGTCGACCGTCTTGCGGAGCAGTTTGTAAATGGGTACGCAGTGGTTGATCCGCTTCCGCAAGTGTGCGGCTATTGTTCGAGCAAGCCGCTCTGCCGGGTACAAGAAGCGGGCGGCCAAGGTGAGGAAGAAGAATGCTAGCGGATCTTGCCGAGCGCGAACAGGCGCTCGATCCATCACGCTCCTTCATCGTGGAAGCGCCTGCCGGATCGGGCAAAACCGGTCTTCTCGTGCAGCGCTTCTTGCGACTGCTCGGCGTCGTCGAGCGGCCGGAATCGATCGTAGCCATGACCTTCATGCGGAAGGCGGCCGCCGGCATGAAGGAGCGAATCTACGCCTCTCTGCTTGCAGCCCATCAAGGCTCGCCCGTCGAGAACGATTTCGAACTCGAAACCCGCAACCTGGCGCTCGACGCTCTCGCGCAGGATCAGAGAAAGTCCTGGAACCTGCTCTCCGATCCGGGACGGCTGCAGATTCAGACCATCGACTCCGTCAGCGGCATGCTGGCGCGTCAGATGCCGGTCATCTCGGAATTTGGCGGTGAAAGCAAAATCGTGGAGGATGCGCGCGAGCTCTACCGCCGCGCCGCCCGCGACACGCTTCGTGACATGACCGAGGGCGGCGAAGACAGCCAGCAGCTTTTCCATCGCCTTGCGCTGCACTTCGATAACGACATGCAGCGGCTGGAAATTCAAATAGCGGGGATGCTCGAAAAACGCGATCAGTGGGAATTTCTCGCGTCCTGCGAGCAACTCCCGCTCATCGACGATTTCCGCGAGCTTCTCAACAAAGCGCGGCACGCCTTGGATCAAGTATTTCGACGAAGCGGAAAGATCGATTTTGCCGAGCTCACCCGCGCGGCTCGCAAGGCGTTGGGCAGTCCCGAAAATCCCACGGACCTTCTCTATGCTCTGGACTACCGGATCGAACATCTCCTCGTCGACGAGTTTCAGGATACATCGCGGGCGCAGTACGAATTGTTGGATGCGCTGACCGGACAATGGTCCGATGGCGACGGCCGCACACTCTTTCTAGTCGGCGATCCGATGCAGAGTATTTTGCGGTTTCGCGAAGCGGAGGTCGGTCTTTTTCTACGCTGCTGGACACTGGAACGGCTCGGTTCGGTCCGCCTGACGCCGCTCCGGCTCATCACTAACTTCCGCAGCACCGCGCCCATCGTCGAGTGGGTAGAAGAACAGTTTGCCGCCATCATGCCCGAGGACGATCGTCGTCTGGGCGCGGTCAAATTCCGCCACTCCGTAGCCAGTCGCGGCGGCGGGGGCGCCGTTCCGCAGCTCTTACCGTTCATAGAAGATAGCGGCCAAGCCGAGGCCAGCGAGATTGTCCGTATCCTCAAGAAGACTTCCGCCAGCCACAAGGTCGGAATCCTGGTGCGCAGCCGCGCGCACGTGACCGCTATTCTTCCGGCACTGCGAAATGCGGGAATACTTTACCAGGCCGTTGAAATCGATCAGCTCGCCGGCGAGCAGCACGTGCTCGATGTGATTTCTCTTGCCCGCGCCATTTCACACGTGGGCGATCGTGTCTCCTGGCTGGCCTGCCTGCGCGCTCCTTGGTGCGGCCTGACGCTCGCCGACCTGGCCACTCTCGCCGAAGGACAATCGACTCAAACGATTTTGGATTTGCTTTCCGATCCCGATCGCATAGCCCGGCTCTCGCCGCAAGGCGGCATTCGAGCGATTCGAACCGCTGAAATTCTGCGCGACGCGGTCGCACGATTTGGCCGTGAGCCGCTGCGCAAGTTGGTGGAAAGCGTCTGGTGCGCGCTAGGCGGCCCGGCGGCACTGCAGGAGGCGAACCAGCACGCTGATGTCGATACGATTCTGGATCTGCTCGAAGATCTGGAGGAAGGCGGCATCATCCGTGATTTCAGTCTGCTGTGGCCCCGCCTCGAATTTCTCTATGCCAAGCCTTCGAGCGACGAGAATCGTATCCAGGTCATGACCATCCATTCGGCCAAGGGTCTGGAGTTCGATACGGTCATCGTGCCGCAATTGCAAAAGGAGACACGGACGTCTGACCGCGAACTGCTCGTGTGGACTGAAGAAACGCAAGCCGACGGTTCCCTGGTGCTCTCGATTGCCGCACAGCCGGCCAAGGGCGAGGCGGATGTCACATACAAGGAGATCTGCACGGAGATCGAAAAGAAAGAGGCTCATGAGCTAGGGCGCTTGTTCTATGTCGCTTGCACGCGAGCCCGGAACGAGCTCTTCTTGCTAGGCAGCGTCCGAACGAAGAAGAATGGCGCCGAATGTGGCAAGCCATCAGGCACCACATTTTTGGGGCTGATCTGGAGTTCCGTCGAAGAGCAGTTTCGCGGAAAGCTTCGTAACCGTGTCCCGGTGCAGCAACTGCTCCTCCCGCTAAAAGACGATACGCCGAGAACGATCCTCGCTCGGCTTCCCGCGGACTGGCAGCCTCCGCGGCTAGAGGTGCCGGTTCGCGATGAGCCGCCACTCCGCCGCGCCGCCGCGTCCGACCGCAAGACGTCTTTTGAATGGGCCGGCGATACCAGTCGTCACGTCGGAACCGTTGTGCACGAGTTGCTGAAGCGCAGCGGCCCGCGGCTTCAATCGCCGCAATTGCCGCTGATCGTCAAGAGTGAATTGCTCCGGCTCGGAGTGCCGCGTACGGAAGAGCCCGACGCCTCCGCCCGCGTGCTGCGCGCCTTTACGAATACGCTCGAGAGCGAACGAGGCCGCTGGATACTCGAGGCCCGCGCCGAAGAGCATATCGAATGGCCCATTGCCGGCCGCATTCAGGACAAGCTCGTCAGCGGCACCATCGATCGCGTCTTCCGTGATGAACGAAACCACCTTTGGATCGTCGACTTCAAGATCGGTGAACACAAAGGCGGGAAGCTCGACAAATTTCTCGACGAAGAACAGCGCCGCTATCGCGAGCAATTGGAGAGCTATGCCGTCCTGCTTTCGCGCATGGCTTCCGGACCAATTTGGCTCGGATTGTATTTTCCATTGCTAGACGGCTGGCGGGAATGGGCTTTCACCGAAGAAGCCGTGGCCGCCGGTTACGCTAGAGAGTGATGCCGACGAAGCTTACAGCCGGTACGAAGGCAGGCGGCTGCGCCTCGAAGCTCAGCCCCAAAATACTCGACCGTGCTCTGAAGGCCGTTCCCCGCGTCACCAATGAAAAGGTGTTGGTGGGTTACGACACCGCCGACGATGCCGGCGTGTACGATCTGACGCAGGCGGGAGGCACACCGCTTGCCATGGTGCAGACGGTCGATTTCTTCACGCCCATCGTTGACGATCCGTACACCTTCGGCGCCATCGCCGCCGCAAACGCCCTCAGCGATGTGTATGCGATGGGCGGCCGGCCCGTCACCGCTCTCTCGCTAGTCGTTTATCCCGCCAAGGGCGATATCCACGATCTGGAAAAGATCTTGCAGGGCGGAGCAGACAAGATTCACGAGGCGGACTGCGTCATCCTGGGCGGTCACAGCACCGCCGAAGACGAAATCAAGTTCGGTTATGCGGTCACCGGATTGATCGATCCACGCCATATCCTGACCAATGCCGGTGCAAAGCCAGGCGATGTTCTTCTGTTCAGCAAGCGCATTGGAACAGGCGTCATCTCGACCGCCTTGAAGCAGGGAATTGCCGCGTCCAGACATCTGGATTCTTCGATCGAGCAAATGTTGACTCTGAATCGCGCCGCGTGTGAAGCGATGACTGCTCGCGATGTTCACGCCTGCACGGACGTAACAGGATTTGGTCTTCTCGGGCATGTTCGTGAAATGGCGCTCGCGAGCAACGTCACGCTTGAGATCCGCGCCGGAGCTATTCGTTTTCTGCCGGGCGCCGTGGAATACTCCATCGCCGGCGCGTATTCGGGCGGTCTGCACAATAACCGTGAATTTGTGGAAAGCTGCGTGGCTGTGGACCAGGCAATCCCGAAAGAGATCGAAGCACTGCTCTACGACCCGCAAACCTCCGGCGGTTTGCTACTCTCGCTCAAAGAGCAAGAAGCGCGCAAACTCATGGCCCAACGGCACGAAATGTACATCATCGGCCGCGTGAAAGCACGAGAACTCAAACCAATTGAGGTAACAATCTGAATCCCCTGATCATTGCCTTGGATGTCGATAGTACAACATCCGCGCTCGATCTGATTAAAAAAATCGGTCCTGCAGCCGGCTTCTACAAGATCGGTATGGAACTGTATGCGGCCGGCGGCATGCCGTTTGTTTCCGAAGTCGCCGCGTCCGGCAAGAAGGTCTTCCTGGATTTGAAACTCTACGACATTTCGGAGACAGTGAAGCGCGCCACGCGGCAGATTGCCAAGCAGGGCATCGCCACCTTTTTGACAATTCATGCAAGCCGGAGCCTCATGCAAGCCGCGGTGGAAGGGCGCGGCGATAGCGCGACAAAGCTGCTCGCGGTCACCGTTCTCACCAGCTTCAGTCAGGACGACTTGACGGATCTGGGCCATTCCTTGCCCCTATCCGATCTTGTGGAACTGCGCGTGAAGAAAGCCGTCGAGAGCCGCATGGATGGCATCATCTGCTCCCCTTTGGAAGTAGCGCGCGTGCGGCGCATAGCAGGACCGCGGATGCTGCTGGTGACACCCGGCGTGCGCTCGGCGGGTTCCGCAAAAGGCGATCAGAAGCGAGTCGCCACGCCCGCCGAGGCCATTGCGAGCGGCGCCGACTACCTGGTGATCGGCCGCCAAGTCACTCGTGCCGACGACCCGCGCGCGGCGTGCGAGAAAATTCTGGACGAGATCTCTACCGCTGTTTAAGCGCTGCCAAGATTGCTTGACCGTTTGGTGTGCCAAGTCCCGTGCAGGCGTCCCAGCCGGTTTGCGCGCGGTAGGCGTCGTTTGTTCCTGAAGTGACATCGTGCAACGCTTTGTGCTGCGCGATTGTGCCGTAGAGTTGCGGATGTAGCCAACCGGCGTTCTTGCCCAGTTGCTCGTTCACCAAAGCAATCAGCCCCGCCCATAGCGGCGCGACGGCGCTTGTGCCACCGATCACGCTTGCTTTACCGTCTACGATCACGCGATAACCCGTCGCCGGATCGGCGTTACCGGCGACGTCCGGCACCCCGCGTCCGTTGATGTTTATCGACGCCTGATAGCTTGGCTTCGAAAAATGCGTGCTCACACCCCCGCCCGTTGCGCCTCCGTCGCTGTCGTTCCAAACCGTCTCCGATTGAATCTTGCCTCCACTTGCAACCAGCCGGGTACCGCCACAAGCCAGCACCCAGGGGCTCGAAGCAGGGAAGTCCACATGACTCGCGCCGTCCGATTCTCCGTCGGATGATCCGTTGTCGCCGGAAGCGGCACAGACTGTAATTCCGAGCATCGCGGCATCTTGAAAGGCCGCATTGAACGCGTTCAGCGACTGCGGCGTCCACTGATTTTCCGCGGCGCCCCAACTAATTGAGATCACCGAAGGTTTGCGCACCGTGTCGTGAATCGCGGCATTGATCGCATCCAGGAATCCCCGGTCTGTGTTCGGAGCAAAATAGACCGCTATGCGTGCCTGCGGCGCGACTGCGCCGGCTACTTCAACATCGAGCGCCACTTCGCCATCCGCGCCCGCTGGATCGCCGGTTGGCTTGTTCGTCGCCCCATCCACGCCCACTGCGGTAGTCACAACGCTGTTCAAACCAAGCTGCTTCCAATACGTGTTGAGATCGGAAGTCCTGAATCCGCCGCCCAGTTCAATCAATGCAATGGTTTGATTCTTGCCCTTATTCGACGGAAATTGATAGGCTTGCGCAACTTGTACCGGTGTGAACGAGCTGCCGCGCGCGAGCGGGTCGGCGCGCTGATGATATGTTGCCGCAGCGGGCCGTTCGTCAAAGCCGAGCACTGCAACGACTCTGTCCACGAGTGATTCAGGAAGACGCAGACTCCCTCGGCGCGTGCGAATCACTTGCTCGCCCACTTGCCTCAATTCCATTTCTGCCCCGAATGCCTTCGCTAGCGAATCGAGCGATCCCGCCACCGTGATCGTACGCGCGCCGGCGTCCACTCGGGCAATCGAGAAATCGTGCATCGCTGCAAAACTTTCCAGGGCGTCCACATCGCTCGGGTCGGCTCCATGAAGCTCGCGGAGATCTTCATGTGAAAGTTTAAGTTCCGGCGCGTGCGTAGCTTCGTTTCGCCGCCTCAATACGCAGGTGATTTCCAAAGTTTGATCCGCGGGCCGGCCGATCGGCATCGACCCTTCCGGATGTTCGCGGTGACTTCCTTGTAATACGAGATGAGATTGCATTTGGCGCTCGCTTCTGGCCAAAGCATAAAATGGTCAACGGCTAGTCAAGCGCTAAAAGACTTTAAGAAATCCGTGTAACTAATTAACAAATAGTACAGTTATCTAGAAAAACAAAATCTGCGATCCTCTGTGAATCGCACGAAACTCAATACGGCCGCGCTCGGTCTGAAACTAGGAACCTCTCTCTCATGCCCTTCAAAGCTCTCATCGCGGTGCTGCTTTTCGTCAGTGGACCGATCGGCGCGCAATCGACTCCTCCCCGGCCGGATGAGCTAAAACGAACCACCCCGAGAAGCTCCATATACAGCTTTCTCGAGGCCTGCCATCAAGAGCGCTTCGTGATCGCCTCTCGCTATCTGGACCTGCGCGGGATTCGCGCCGCCGACCGTGCCGTCAAAGGCCCGGAATTAGCGAAGCAACTGGAAGCGCTACTCGATAGCGATCCGCGATTCGAGTTGCAGCAGTTAAGCGACAGGCCGGAGGGAAATACGGAGGACGGTCTCGCGCCCGATCGGGACGCCTTAGTCAGCCTTCAATTGAATGGATCGGAGGTCAAGCTCGACCTGCAACGTGTCACGCAACAAGGCGCGAGTGTTTGGGTGGTATCGGAGGAAAGCGTCGAATTGATCCCCGACCTCGGCGCCCTGGGCACTGAATCGGCCATCGAAAAGCGGCTACCCCTCGTTCTGGTTAAAACGCAGTTTCTCGGAACGCCTCTTTGGGCCTGGCTCGCGATGGTTGTGTTCGCCTTGCTGCTCACCTTACTCTCGCGTTGGCTCTCGCGGCTCGTTATTAGAGTGCTCAGACCGCTTGCCAAACGCTATGCAAACACCTTGCAAGCTCATCGGCTCGAAATGCTTGTCGAGCCTTTGCGCCTGCTGGTTTCCGTGAGTGTTTTCCGCGGCCTGCTCGAATTCATATCGACTTCGGCGCTGCTGCGCGACTACCTATTGAAGCTGCTGATATTGCTGTTCACGCTGGGCGTCGCCGCCCTCGTGATGCGAATCGTCGATCTGATTTCAGATCAACTTCTGACGCGCATGAACACCCGGGAGCGAGCTCTCTCCTATTCCGTTCTGCCGCTCGGCGTTCGCTTTGTCAAAATTTGTATTTTCTGTCTTGCCGTTCTCTCCGTATTGGCGGCATGGGGATACAACACCAACACGATTCTGGCCGGTCTGGGCGTGGGCGGATTGGCCGTTGCCCTCGCGGCCCAGAAGACGATAGAAAATCTGTTCGGCGGTATTTCGGTCATCACCGACCGCCCCGTGCTTGTGGGAGATCTCTGCCAGTTCGGTGGACAGATGGGCACCGTGGAAGACATCGGCCTGCGTTCTACCCGTATCCGCACGAACGATCGAACCGTAGTCACGGTACCGAATTCGAGCTTTTCCACCATGACGCTCGAAAACTACTCGCGGCGCGATCGCTTGTGGTTTCATCCCACGCTGCAACTGCGGCGCGAAACGACTAGCGATCAGGTGCGCGAAATGATGGATCTGCTGGATAAGATGCTGCGCGAGCATCCCATGATCGACGTCGGCGGGGTGCCTATCCGCTTTACCAAAATTGGCGACCAGTCTCTCCAGCTCGAAATCTTTGCCTATGTGCGAACCGCCGACGGCGACGAATTCTTAAAAGTGCAAACCGAGTTGCTGCTCCGCTTTCTAGACGCGAGCGCGGAGCGCGGAATCGGGTTCGCCATCCCTCTGGTTGAATCTTTCAACATCACTGGGGAACTTCCGCCAGGCCGGAAAGCGGACTCTGGTTCCCGTCCAACCGCAGCGCCTCCAGAAGAGCGCCCGCGGCTGAGTTGAATCGCGGCGCGATCACCTGGCATGCGATGGAAGCCCACACGCATCGGCTGAACTCGCTGCGAAACTCTTCACTCTTGAAAACACCGCCCACGTACGCAACCGGTACGGTCTCCGGGCTGGCAAATAGCCTCTTGTAAACGCCGGTCACATACCAGGCAAGCTTCTCTGCCGCTTCGTGCACAATCGCGCCAGCCACACGGTCGCCGCTGTCCGCCGCCTGGGTGACAAGCGTGGCAAGCGTGGCAATGTAAGATCGGTCGAGCCGGCCGTAGAATTGATGCAGCAGCTCATTGGCGGTGCTTGCACCCGTTGCCTCCAAAAGCAATCGACGCAGCGCCGTCTCTTCGCCCCAACCTTCCTCGGATTGCAAAGACGCGCGCAGCGCCCGGCGTGTCAAGTCGAACGCCCCACCCTCATCGCCGAAGACATAGCCCCAACCGCCCGCTCGCGCTTTTTCTCCCCGCGCATTGCTGCCAAACGCCATCGACCCCGTACCGCCAATGATGATGATCCCTGGTTCACCGGCGGTGGCGCCGGTCAACGCAATTTCCGCGTCGTGCGTAATCTTATAGCGTGCGCTGCGGATCAACTCGCGGGTATATCGCTCTTTGTCTTCTCCGCCGCCACTCAGCCCGAGACACACAGCGGCGAATTGTACGGTGGCAGCCTCAATCCCCGCCTCGCGGCACGCTTGGTCCAGGCAATCGCCGATCGCACTCAGGAATTTCGCACGGCCCTCCGCCGTCGTGACGTGATTGCAGGGCCCGCCGCGCCCTCGCCCGATGATGCGGCCCCTCTCTTCCGCAATTAGCGCCGTGGTGCTCGATTGGCCCCCATCGACGCCTAAATAGAGTCTGATAGCTTGTGGCACCGCGGTGGGGTAGGCGCTTTCGCCTGCCTAGGCAAGCGTCTTATCTTTCGAATAACAAACCGGATCCAATGGACAAGAAGCGCAACGCGGTTTACGCGCGATGCAAATCTGCCGCCCGAAATGAATAATCTGATGCGCGAATAAAATCCAGCGGTCTTGCGGCACGGCCTTCATGAGGTCCTGCTCGATTTTTACCGGTTCATTATTCTTCGTCAGATCGAGCCGCTGCGAGATGCGCTGCACATGCGTGTCCACTACCACGCCAACCGGAATGCCGTAGGCGGTTCCGAGCACCACATTTGCTGTTTTTCTGGCGGCGCCCGGCACTTTCAGCAATTCTTCCATGCTGCGCGGTACCTGGCCCTTGTAATCCGCTAGGATTGTTTTCGCTGCGCCTATCAACGAACGTGCCTTGTTATTGAAGAACCCGGTCGATCGTATATCCGCCGCCACCTCGTCCTGCGAGGCCTTTGCCATGGCTTCTATCGTCGGATATTTCTTGAAAAGCTCTGGCGTCACCTTATTCACGCGTTCGTCCGTGCACTGCGCGGACAAAATCGTCGCCGCCAGCAACTGCCACGGGTTCTTGTGCGTAAGCGCGCAGCTAGCCTTCGGAAAGATATTGTCGAGCTCGGCAAGAATGCGATTCACGCGCGTCTTCCGCTCCGCTGCCGTCTTCGGCTTCGGAACCTTTTTGGGCGGCGTGACTGTGTGGACCGGCGTTGGAACGGCTACTTCGTTATCCGCCATGCCGGTTAGGAAGGCGCGCCGTTTTCAAGAAAGTTGCGCAATCGATGGCTGCGGCTGGGATGACGCAGCTTGCGCAGCGCTTTCGCTTCAATCTGCCGGATGCGCTCGCGCGTCACGGCAAAGTTCTGCCCTACTTCTTCGAGCGTGTGCTCGCTGCCATCTTGCAACCCAAATCGCATCTTCACGATCTTTTCTTCGCGCGGACTCAGCGTCTTGAGCACCTCCGCCGTCTGCTCGCGAAGGTTCAGATTGATAACCGCTTCCGACGGCGAC
>Ga0193753_10002882_pt1 | contig 13160 bp, 11 predicted proteins | sample H1c2metaG_FD_144925 | JGI IMG/M metagenome (GOLD analysis project Ga0193753, IMG submission 144925) | Soil microbial communities from a riparian zone of the East river system, Colorado, United States - H1c2 | ecosystem: Environmental > Terrestrial > Soil > Riparian zone | place: USA: East... | reverse complement strand
GCGCCGCTCGGCCCAGAGGATGATGACGCCGCCGACGATCAGCGCGATCGCCACGGTGACCGGATTGAACAGCACCGCCTTGATCTGGTCTTCGAAAATGAGGGCCAGCACCGAGAGCGGCACGGAGACGATGAACAGGTTGAGCAGGAACCGACGCGACAAAGGGTCGCTGTGCAGCGTGAACGCGGTGTGGAAAAGTTTTTTCCGGAACTCCCAGATCACCGCGAGGATGGCCGCGCCCTGGATGATGATGATCTGGCGATCGATCGCCTCGCCTTCGAGGCCTAACAGCGATCGCGTGAGAATGAGATGTCCCGTGCTCGAGATCGGCAGGAACTCGGTGATGCCTTCGACCAGACCGAGAATGATCGCTTCGAGCCAGGACATGGGCGTTCTCTCAAACTGCGGGCGCGCAGTTTACCGGACCTTCGATTCGTGTCTCGATTAAGACGCCGCAACCTCAGGCCGGCGCGACCGTTGCCTTCAACGCCTCGATGGCGGCCATGCGCCGCTTGCGCAGCTCCTGGCCTATCTGTTCGCCCGAGCGTCCGGCGCGCTCCTCGGCTGTGAGGCTCACCGCGGCCGCGGCCTCGCGTGCTGACGCAAAGAATTCACTCTGCGGGTAGGCACGTTCTTCGAGGCCCAGGCGCCCGCGCGCATCCGCGGCGCAGGCGAGCAGAAAGTCTCCGAACCGATCTGGCCGGCGCAGTGCATCACAGCCTTCGAGGGTCTTCAGGACAGTATCGGCACGCAGCTCGAAGGCGCGATGCACGTGCGTGTGATAGCGCGCGGTCAGCACCGCCAGCTCGCGCAGGTGGTTAGGCACGCGCAGTCGCGCCGACAGCTGCTCCACCAGCGCGACACCCGCATCCTCGTGTCCGGGATGCGAGGGTAGTTTGTCGGCGGGGGTCACGCCCTTGCCGAGGTCGTGCATGAGCACGGCGAAACGCACCGGTACCCCGCCACCGGACTTCACCGCTTCGCGCAACGCCATGAGCTGGTGGACGCCGGTGTCGACTTCGGGGTGCCACTTCGCCGGTTGCGGCACCCCGAAGAGCGCGTCGATCTCCGGGTAGACGACGGCCAGCGCTCCGCAGTCACGCAGGACGCTGATGAACACGTCGGGCGAGGGCTCACCGAGCGCCTTTTCGGTTTCGGTCCAGACGCGCTCGGCCACCAGTGCGCCGGCCTCGCCGTCGGCGACCATCTTGCGCATCAGCGCGAGCGTTTCATCGGCCACCCGGAAGCCGAGCTTCGCGTACCGCGCAGCGAACCGCGCCACGCGCAGGATGCGCACCGGGTCCTCGGCGAAAGCATCGGATACGTGACGCAGCAGGCGCGCCTCCAGATCGCGTTGACCGCCGTGGGGATCGATGATGTTTCCGGCATCGTCCTGCGCCATGGCGTTGATGGTCAGATCGCGGCGCTTGAGATCGTCTTCGAGCGTGACGTCGGGCGAAAATTCGGTGGTGAAGCCGCGATAGCCAGGCGCCACCTTGCGCTCGAGGCGCGCGAGCGCGTGCTCCTCCTTGGTCTTCGGGTGCAGGAACACCGGGAAATCGCGGCCCACGGGGATGAATCCCGTGCGCTCGAGTTCCGCGGGCGTGGCGCCGACGACGACCCAGTCGCGCTCGGACACTGCGCGCCCGAGCAACCGGTCCCGAACCGCGCCGCCCACCAAGTACACTTGCATGGCGCGCATGTTAACCAGTTTTCGCACCGCTCTCGTGATCGGCACCTGTCTCGGCCTCGGGGGCTGCGGCAGTCTGTACGTCGCACAGGCGGCCAAAGGCCAGTTGCAGATCCTGACCGCGCGCGAGCCGATCAAGCGCGTGCTCGCCGACCCCAAGGCGGACCCGGCGCTCAAGCAGCGGCTCGAGGTCGTGCGCGCCGCGCGCGAGTTCGCCTCGCGCGAGCTGGCGCTGCCTAACAACAAGAGCTACACCGCGTACGCCGACCTCAAGCGCGATTTCGTGGTCTGGAGCGTGGTCGCGACGCCGGAATTTTCGGTCGAGCCGCGCGAGTGGTGTTTTCCGATCGTCGGGTGCGTCTCGTATCGTGGTTACTTCCACCAGGCGAGCGCGGAGAAATATGCCGACCGCCTGCGCGCCGAAGGCTTCGACACCATCGTGGGAGGCGTTCCGGCCTACTCCACGCTCGGAAAATTCAACGACCCCATCCTCAACACCATGATGACCTACGGCGATGACGAACTCGCCTCCATCATGTTTCATGAGCTCTCGCACCAGCTGGTCTACATCCCCGACGACAGTTCGTTCAACGAAGCATTTGCCGTCACGGTCGAGCAGGAGGGCCTGGGCCGCTGGCTCAAGTTTCGCGGTCGCGAAGCGGATCTCTCAAAGTACCTGAAACGGCGCGCGCGGCAGGCGGAGGGCGTTGCCCTGGTGGGGCGATTCCGGCACGAACTGACGCTGCTCTATGGCACGGCACTCGCGCCCGAACTGATGCGCAGCCGCAAGGCGGAAGTTTTCGCGCGGCTCGTGAAAGAACTCCGCGCACTCGATGAACGCTACGGCACCCAGTCGGGTCTCGCATCCGAGCTCGACGGCAAGCCTAACAACGCGCGCCTTGCATCGCTCGCCACCTACTACGAGTGCGTACCCGGTTTCGAGAAGCTGCTGGCGGACGAGCAACACGATCTGCCGCGTTTCTACGCCGCGGCAGGCGCGCTCGCAAAACTCTCGCGCGAGGAGCGTCGCGTGCGCCTGTGTAGTTCGGCCGGTGCAACCAATCCACCGGCGCCCTGAGCGAAGACTTCCTTTGGCTTATGTCACGTCAATTAATTGGCGTGCAGGTGGGTATCGCGCGCGTCATCATCGGCCGCGAGGTCTCAAACGAATGCGCAATCCGTTCCGGGCACGGCCGAAATCATTTCTCGATGCATCGCGTCGCGAGTGGCAGTTCGACACGTTCGCCTGGCTGCTGCGTAACTGCGGCGGTTACCCGAAATTTCTCGACACCACGCTGGTGCTACCGATCGAAGAGCATTTTCCCGATCGCGGCATGAGTGGTCACGCGGGTGTCGCAGCGTTGTTTCGGCGCGTGCGCGATCACGCCGGCATGGCGGATTGGCCGTGCACTGTGGAACCGGAGTCCCAGGAGCCACGCGCCGCGCCGTTGCCGCCGGATAGTATTCCCGTCATCACCTACAAGCCGGATTCCCTCGAACCGAATTCGCTCGTGGCCCTGTTCGCGCATGAGTTCGCGCGCTACCTGGTGGACACTTTCGATGAGCCGCCGCCCGGAGGTGCGCCGCTGCGCGAACCGGCGATCGAAATCGCCACGGTGTTCATGGGATTCGGACTGTTCATGGCGAATTCCGCGTTCCGGGGCGATAGCCACCAGCTCAATGAAGGCGAGTTCGCGCATGCGCTGGCGATGTTCTGCCTGCTGCGCAAGATTCCGCCGGAATCGGTGGATCGGCATCTGAATCCGCACCTGCGAAAATATCTGCGCCTCGCATCGCGCGACCTTTCGCAGCATGACCGGGGTTTTCAGCGCCTGCGTTCGGTGTTCGCCGTGTTTCCGGTGGATCTGGCGGATCGCACCATGCCCACCAGGGCGCTCTAGGGCGAAGTCAGGGAGCCCTGAGGGGCACCAGCACCATCGCGTTGCCGCGGCGAATCTTGAGCACCAGCGCGCCGCCGCGCTTGGCCACTTCGCGCAGTTCCTTGAGATTGGCGATGGTCTGGCGGTTGGCGCCTTCGATGCGATCGCCTTTGCGGAACGAGCCCGCAGCGACACTTCGAGGCTCCACCGCGCGTACCTCCACGCCGCCATCGGCAGCGTCCGCGAGGGTCGCGCCCTCGAGGCCGGGATGCACGGAATTCGAGTCTGGTGCGGCGCCGGAACGTCCGAGCTGGTTTCCGGCGATCGGGGACACCGGCAGCTCGGTTATTACTGCCGTCACGTGCAGCGGCTTGCGATCGCGGATCAGCGCCACGTCGAGCTTGTCGCCGACGCGCGAGAGCCCGATGGCGTTACGCAGCTCGCTGTTCGACTTGATCGTCTGGTTGTTGATGCTGGTGATGACGTCGCCGGGTTTGACCCCGGCTTTCTCCGCTGCCGAACCTTCGGTCACCTGCGAGACGAGCACCCCTTGTGTGTTGGTGATGCTGAGCGCCTTGGCCATGTCCGGCGTTAACGTCACGATGTTCACACCCAACAACCCGCGCTTGACCGAGCCGTACTTGAGCAGCTGGTCCATGATGCTGCGCGCCATGTTGACCGGGATCGCGAAGCCGATGCCGATGTTGCCGCCGCTGCGCGAAAGGATGGCGCTGTTGATGCCGATGAGTTCACCGCGCAGGTTCACGAGCGCGCCGCCGGAATTGCCGGGGTTGATCGACGCGTCGGTCTGGATGAAATCCTCGTAGCCATCCTGATTGATGCCGGAGCGGCCGAGGCCGCTGACGATGCCGGAGGTGACGGTGTGCTGCAGGCCGAAGGGATTGCCGATGGCCACGACGAAATCGCCGACTTCGAGTCGCGTCGAGTCGCCGAGCGCCACCTGGATGAGACTTTCGGACGGTACTTTCAACACGGCGACGTCCGATGGCACGTCGCTGCCGACCACGGTGGCCGTCAAATCACGGCCGTCCTGCAGCGTGACGGTGATTTCGGTCGCGTTATCAACCACATGCGCGTTTGTAACTATATAGCCGTTTTTTGCATCAAAGATGACACCGGAGCCCGCGCTCTGGAACTGGCGGTCGCGGGGACCCATGTCGGGGATGTCGAAGAACCGGCGGAAGAAGGGGTCCTCCAGCAGCGGGTTCTGCGGAGAGCGTTCGCGGATGGTGCCGCGGGTGGCGATGTTGACGACCGCTGGCGAGACGCGCTTGATCATGGGCGCGAGCGTCGGCATCGGGGTTTCGCCGATGGCGGCGGGCAGTGCGGCGTGGCCTGCAACCGGCAGCGTCGCTAGCGCGTATATAAAGGCGATTCGAAGGTTTTTTACGCGATTGGACATGTGGACGAGGATACTCAAACGATGATCAGTTTTCTCTTGTGGGCCCTGTTGTTTGTCATTTGTTGGCCGCTCGCCCTGCTGGCGCTCCTTCTGTGGCCGGTCGTCTGGCTGATATCCCTGCCATTCCGGCTGTTGGGCATCGCCGTGGAAGGCGTGTTTGCACTGCTGCGGGCTATCGTCCTGCTGCCATCGCGCGTTCTCGGCGGCCGCCCGCAAGCCTGATCGAGTCCGCGATGGAATGATTGCGGTTCCAGATGGTCATATGGACTCCCCGGTAAAGGAGATAACCATGGCCACCATCCAGCAATTGCGCTCCCTCGGACAAAGCCTGTGGCTCGATCAGATAAGTCGCGATCTGCTCGACAGCGGCCGCCTCGCGCAATTCATCCGCGACTTCGGCATCACGGGGCTCACGTCGAACCCGACGATTTTCGAGGGCGCGATCAGCACGGGCAGCGCATACGACGCGGATATCGCCCGGCTCACGGGTCTCGGGAAATCCGGCGAAGCAATCTTTCTCGAACTCGAAATGGCGGACTTGCGGCGCGCCGCCGATCTCTTCCGCCCGGTGCACGAGGCCACGCACGGCGTCGACGGCTGGGTATCGCTCGAGCTCTCGCCGCTGCTGGCAGCCGACACCAAGGGATCCATCGCCGCCGCCGAACGCATCTACCAGGAGGCGGGGCGCACAAACCTCTTCATCAAGATTCCGGGCACTCCCCAGGGCTTGCCGGCGATCGAGGAATCCATTTACGGCGGCGTGCCCATCAACGTGACGCTGCTGTTCTCACGCGAGCAATACCTCGCGGCCGCCGAGGCCTATCTACGCGGCATCGAACGGCGCATCGCTGCCGGACGCGATCCGCGCGTCACCTCCGTAGCGTCCGTGTTCGTCAGTCGCTGGGACAAGGCCATCGAGACGGCGCCAAAGCCCCTGCGCAACCGGCTCGGCATTGCGATCGGGCAGCGCACCTATCGCGCGTATTGCGAGCTGCTCGCATCCCCCCGGTGGCGCAAGCTGAGCGAGGCGGGCGCGATGCCGCAGCGCCTCTTGTGGGCGAGCACCGGCACGAAAGATCCCGCGGCGCCGGATACGCTGTACGTCGATGCGCTCGCCGCGCCCGACACCGTCGATACCCTCCCGGAGAAGACCCTGCTCGCCGTGGGCGATCACGGGAAGGCAACGGGCGTGATGGCCGCCGATGGTGGTGATGCCGAAAAGACTCTCGCGGAATTCGCCGCGGCTGGCATCAACGTGGAGGCGATCGCGGAACAATTGCAGCGCGAGGGCGCCGCGGCGTTCGTGAAATCCTGGAACGGGCTCATGCAACGCATCGCCGAAAAGGGCGGAACGCTGAGCCGGCGCGCACAGAGCGCGTGATGGGGGCCGCGACCCCGTGAAATCGCGACCGCTCCCACTCGGGAGCGGTCGCTGCGCTGGCTTCAGGCGGCCAGAACTTCGATTCGGCGCGGCTCGGCCTTCGCCACCTTGGGGATGGTGAGCTCGAGAACGCCGTCCTTGAACTGCGCGGTGATCTGCTCACTGGCCACGTTCTCCGGCAGCGTAAAGTTGCGCACGAACTTGCCGCTGACGCGCTCCACGCGCGAGTAGTGATCGTCCGCTTCACGTTTCTCGAAGGTGCGCTCACCACGCAGCGTGAGCACGCCTTTCTCCGCGGTCACATTGATATCCGCGGGCTTCACGCCCGGCAGGTCGGCGCGCACGATGAATCGTCCGGATTCCTCGTGGATATCGACCGCCGGAGTCCAGGACGCATCGCGGGCTGCGGCTTCCTGCAACCGGTTGATCAGCGCCCAGGGCGCGTAACGCACAACAGTCATGTCTAACTCCTTAACTAACTACCGGGACCATCCCGGTGTCGTGTGGCACCTGTTGTGGACGCCGCAATTCCCGGTTCAAGTGGCTTGAAATCGCGATGATTGGAACGACTGTGCGTCGGCTGCAGCCGGCTTCAGGCCACCCGATTTCCAACAACCTGTGGATGAGCTGTGACTAAGGAGTGGGTAGGGGGTGGACACAAAATCTTGTGTTCGGCCCGATTCCTGCATCTGTTAAAAAAGTCGCGCCTTGACAGGCGATTCCTGCGGCACAAAACATCGCAACCTACTGAAAATCCTCAGACAAATCGGACCCCAATTATGACAACGATGTTTCTTGACGCGCCGATTTCACGTATCTACTCTCTCGACCCCAACACAAGATGTTGTGTCACAACATTTGGGTGGTTGGGGAGCCGGGGAGAGGAATGGCGGCTGTCTGACAGCAGTCGCTCCATATTAAAGACGCGTGCAACCTCCAAAACTTGGAGGTTTCGGCCGTTCTTTTCCGAAGGTTCATGACGTTTGGCGGGAAAACAGTCCGGAAACTTCGGGGGAGTGGTACCCATCCATGAATAGCGTGGTCAAAGTCGAGCACAAAGACGTCGATTCGATTCCTTTCCAGGAAGCGTCTCTCGACATCTGGGACAAGAAATATCGCTTGTCCGCCAAAGACGGCACGCCCGTCGACAAGACCATGGACGACACCTACAAGCGCGTCGCACGCGCTCTGGCGGATGTCGAAAATGAGCCGATTCGCGAGCAGTGGTACGAGCGCTTCGTTTGGGCGCTGCGCCGTGGTGCCATTCCGGCCGGCCGCGTGACCTCCAACGCCGGCGCGCTCGAGCACAAGCCGGCCACATCCACCATCAATTGCACGGTGTCCGGAACCATCGGTGACTCGATGGACGACATCCTGAACAAGGTGCACGAAGCGGGGCTCACGCTCAAAGCCGGCTGCGGTATCGGCTACGAATTCTCCACGCTGCGTCCGCGCGGCGCGTATGTCTCGGGCGCCGGTGCGTACACCAGCGGGCCGCTGTCGTTCATGGATATCTACGACAAGATGTGTTTCACCGTCTCGTCGGCCGGCGGCCGCCGAGGCGCGCAGATGGGCACGTTCGACGTCGGCCACCCGGACGCTCTGGAGTTTATCCGCGCCAAGCGCGAGAACGGCCGCTTGCGCCAGTTCAATCTGTCGCTGCTGGTCACCGACGATTTCATGAAGGCGGTGCGGGCCGATACGGACTGGAATCTGGCCTTCCCGCTGCTCACGAAAGAGTACGACCCGGCCGAGCACAAACTCGACGATGTGACGAAATACCTGTGGCGCGAGTGGCCGACCACGAAGGGCTATGTCACGCGCGAAGACGGGCTGGTGTGCTGCAAGATCTACAAGACTCTGCCGGCGCGCCGCATGTGGGACGTCATCATGACCTCCACCTACGACTTCGCCGAGCCGGGCTTCATCCTCATCGACCGCGTCAATGAAATGAACAACAACTGGTGGTGCGAAAACATTCGCGCCACCAACCCCTGTGTGCCCGCCGATACCTGGGTTCAGACCAGCGAAGGGCCGCGCCAGGTGGCCGAGCTCATCGGCAAGCCGTTCACTGCGCGCGTTGCCGGCGCCGATCACGCCAGCTCCCCGGAAGGCTTCTTCCGCACGGCGCTGAAGCCGCTCGTCAAGCTCGTGACGGAAGAAGGCCATTCGCTGCGCCTCACGTCCGATCATCGCGTGCGCCGCATTTCCACGCTGACGCGCTTCCGCGTGGTCACCGAGTGGTGCGCCGCTGGCGATCTGAAGGCGGGCGACAAGGTGCTGCTGCAGGATCATCGACGCGCGGCCGTGTGGGCGGGCGATGAGCATTCGAAAGACTGGGGCACAAATGAGGGCTACCTCATGGGCCTGCTGGTCGGCGACGGCACGATCTCCGAGGAGCGCGCGGAACTCTCGATCTGGGCTCGTCCGGCCGTGGGTAACAGCGACATTGACGTGGGCGGCCGGCATTCCGTGATGGCCGCGGCGCTCGACGCCGCGCGGTGCTTCAACCATCGTTCCGACTTCTCCGGCTGGCACCAGGGCGCCGGGCGCGGCGAATTCCGCTTAGGGATGGGCGCCATCACCGAACTCGCGCGCGACCTCGGCCTGCGCCCGGGTCGCCAGACCGTCACTCCGGCCATCGAGCGCGGCTCGAGCGACTTTTACCGTGGCTTCCTGCGCGGACTGTTCGATACCGACGGCAGCGTGCAGGGCAATCAGTTGAAGGGCGTGTCGGTGCGCCTGGCGGAATCCGATCTGGTCCTGCTCGAAGGTGCGCAGCGCATGCTGCTGCGTCTCGGCATCGCCTCGAGCATGTACGAGCGCGCGCAGCATGAGCTGGTCATCACCGGCGAAAACGTGGCGCGCTTTGCCGAGCTCATCGGCTTCGCCGATACGGTGAAGCGCGCCCGGCTCTCGCGCCTGCTGGGCAGCTACAAGCGCACGCTCAATCGCGAACGCTTCGTGGCCTCCATCGAGAGCGTCAATGCCGACGGCATGGAAGACGTGTACGACGTGCAGATTCCCGGCATCAACGAATTCGATGCCAACGGATTCCACGCGCACAACTGCGGTGAGCAGCCGCTGCCGCCATATGGGTCCTGCCTGCTCGGCTCGGTGAACCTCACGCGCTTCGTGAAGAACGCGTTCACGGATTTTGCGGAGTTCGACTGGAACGAGTACCGCGATGTCGTGAAGGTGTTCACGCGCATGCTCGACAACGTGTGCGAGATCAATGGTCTGCCGCTCGAGCAGCAGCGCAAGGAAATCCTGCGCAAGCGCCGGCATGGCATGGGTTTCCTGGGCCTCGGCAGCACCATCACCTGTCTCGGCATGAAATACGGCGCGGAAGATTCGGTGAAATTCACCGAGGACGTGTCGCGTGAAATGGCCGTGGCCGGCTGGGAAGCGGCGCTCGAACTCGCGAAAGAAAAGGGCCCGGCGCCCATCATGAAAGAAGAGTTCATCGTCACCGCCGAGATGCTGCGCAAGCGGCCGGAGATGACCAAGGACGGCTGGAAGATCGGTGACCTCATTCCCGGCCGCATCCTGCACGCGCGCTACAGCAAGTACATGCAGCGCGTGGCCGAAACGGCGCCGTGGCTCGTGGACCAGCTCGCCAACGTGGGCGGGCGTTTCACGCACCACACCTCGATCGCGCCCACCGGCACCATTTCACTTTCGCTCGCCAACAACGCGAGCAACGGCATCGAGCCGTCGTTCGCGCATCACTACTTCCGCAACGTCATCCGGCCCGGCAAGAAGAGCAAGGAGAAAGTGGATGTCTTTTCATTCGAGCTTCTCGCCTATCGCGAGCTCATCAATCCGCGTGCGATGCCGAACTCAACGAGCCCGGCCGAACAGCTGCCTGGCTATTTCACAACGGCGGATGACATCACGCCGCGAGAGCACGTCGATATCCAGGCGGCGGCGCAGAGGTGGGTGGATAGCTCCATTTCCAAAACTGCGAACGTGCCTACGGATTACAAATACGAGAGCTTCAAAGACATCTATCTGTACGCCCACGAGAAGGATCTGAAGGGCTGCACTACTTTCCGCTTCAATCCGGAAGCGTTCCAGGGCGTGCTGGTGAAGGAAGACGACCTCAAGAACACCACCTACGTGTTCACGCTCGAGGACGGCTCCGAAATCTCGGTGAAGGGCGACGAAGAGATCGAGTACGACGGTGAGAAACACACCGCCGCCAATCTCTACGACGCGTTGAAAGAAGGCTATTACGGCAAGTTCTAGCCGGAGACCTAACTATGTCCGCCATCAAGATCGACAAGAAGATTTCGAAGTACCGCGTGCAGAAGCCCGGCGAAGCGGCCGCTGAAAAGGCCGCCGAAGGCGCCGCCGCGACCGCGGTCGCCACCGCGGTCGCGGCCGCCATCGCCAAGTTCGAGCCCGCGGTCGAGATGACGCACGACAAGCAGGGACGTTCCTCGAAGGTCGTGCGCATGACCGAAGAGGTGCAGCGCCCCGAGATGCTCGTGGGCTCCACCTACAAGATCAAGACGCCGGTCTCCGATCACGCCATGTACGTGACCATCAACGACATCGTCCTCAACGAAGGCACGCCCTACGAGCAGCGCCGCCCGTTCGAGGTGTTCATCAATTCGAAGAATCTCGATCACTTCCAGTGGATCGTGGCGCTCACGCGCATCATCTCCGCCGTGTTCCGCAAGGGCGGCGACGTCACGTTCCTGGTCGATGAGCTGAAAGCAGTCTTTGATCCGCGAGGGGGATACTGGCAGGCGGGCGGCAAGTTCATGCCGTCGATCATCGCCGAGCTGGGCTATGTCATCGAGAAGCACCTGCAGACCATTGGCCTGCTCAAGAAGTTAGAACTCGGTGACAATGAGAAGAAGCTGATTGCCGACAAGAAAGCAGAATTCGAGGAGCGCACCAAGCAGACCGATGCATTCGCGAAGTCGCATTTTCCGGAAGGCGCGCAGCTGTGCGCGAAGTGCAGCACCGCCGCCGTCGTCATGATGGACGGCTGCATGACTTGCCTGAATTGCGGCGACTCAAAGTGCGGTTGATTGCCGGGGAGGGTTAACTCCAACTACGCGTCTCATGGCCGGGTTCCCCGCCTGGCTCCCTGACGGGACAAGTGATCCGCGTTTCTACAAGGCAGTCGAAGGGCTGCCTTGTTTTTCGAAGCTGTCAGAAGTCGTGCTGACGCAGGCGTGCGGGTAGGGCCGACGCGCTCCTAGGCCTTTCTGACCCCGTTTCGGCGCTTTCGCTGGCTTTCGCGCGGGGCCCACCGCCGGAGAATCCTCGCCTGAGACTTCCCAGCGCGGGGTTCCCATGAAGATTGCTCCCATCTGCACCGCCATCGTTTCTTCCTTGCTGCTCGCCGCGATCAGTTTTGCCGACGCATCTCCCACGTCCAACAAGTGGCGCATCGAGATGTCGGGCCAGGCGCTGACCACCGGCGACATCGTGTTTCGCGTGACGCCGCGCCAGGGCGAGCCCGTCGACGTAAGCGTCGGCATCAGGAGCGGCCGCGCCGAGGACAATGTTGCCAAGGACGTTCGTGATGCGCTCGCCGCGAAACTGAGCCCCGATCGCTACAGCGTCGAGATCGACGACGGCGAGGACATCCTGATCAAGAAGAAGGAAGGCCAGCCGGATTTCGCGCTCGAGTTGATCGAGTCCAACGTGCAGAACGTCAGCATCAAGGTCGAGGGCGAATAGCCCGCAAGAATTTGCGCCCCGGAATACGCCGGGGCGCGCCAGTCGGAGTGATTCATGAACCGCGCAATCCTGCTCGTCTCGCTGTTGGCGCTTCCCGCGTCGATGGCATTTTCGGCGAACACGATGCCGCTCTCTCCGGCGTGGAACATCGCACCATCGGGCACCGCCGCGTCGAGCGGCGAACTGCTTTTTCGTGTCACGCCCGCGAACGGTGAGGATGCGACCGAGGTGACGGTGTTCGTGCTATCGGGAACTAACGACACCGGCGTCGCCAGCAACATCCGGCGTGCGCTCAACTCGCAACTGCGCGCCGATCGTTTCAATGTTGAACCGGGTGAGGGCGCGAACGTGCTGTTGACGAGCGTTGCCAAGCCGGGGTTTTCGCTCGAACTCGTCGATTCGGATGTGCAAAATGTGCGCGTGGCCGTGCAGAGCGCCGCGCCGGTCGCGCCGCCCACCGTGCCGCGCCAGGCGGCCCCTTCGACGCCTCCCGCCTCTCCGGCCTCGCCGGCCGTGGCCAATCCGACGGCTCCTGGCGATGCGATGCCGCCGGCCGACAACGCCTCCCGACCCGCGGCTCCCCCACCGGCGAATTCGCCGCCGATACCGAATCCCACATCGCCACCGGATGCGAGCGGTGGCGCGCCGGCGACCGCACCTCCGCCGATCGCCACACCCGAAGGCAGCGCGCCTTCCGGCGCGCCACCTTCCACCCAGAACTAACTAGAAGTGACCGGTGAGCGTCGCGCTCTGTCCACCGGCGGTGTAGTTGACGGTGTAGGTGTCTCCTGCCGTCGAATACGATCGCAATGCCGACGCCAAGGTCGACGCGCGCTGGATCAATGACATTCACGGCGTGGCCTCGCGTTACGAAGTCGACGACAATTTCGATGGCCGCTTCAAGTGGCGGTTCGAGGCCGCGGTCGGGCGGGTCGCTGATTCGACGCTCGATTCCAACGGCGATGGCAAGCCTGACTCGGTATCGCATCTCGAGCACGGAGTGCTGCGCAGCATCGATGTCTACGACGACGGTGGCCGCCGGATCGTCGCCCGGCAGCATTTCATCTACGGCGCGTGGAATGA